>Ga0070690_100000635_pt1 | contig 17830 bp, 14 predicted proteins | sample KBSS33HmetaG_FD_64671 | JGI IMG/M metagenome (GOLD analysis project Ga0070690, IMG submission 64671) | Switchgrass rhizosphere microbial communities from Kellogg Biological Station, Michigan, USA - KBS S3-3H metaG | ecosystem: Host-associated > Plants > Roots > Rhizosphere ... | reverse complement strand
TCGAGGGTTTCCAGCAGTATATCCTGACGGATGGCTTTTGATGGTCTATCTAGAGGGTAGCTGCCAGCAGGCCCGACGAGGAATGTGCCGTCAGCGACGAGATTTAACGAGCGCTGGCGGGTTCCGCTGTGGCTCCATGATTGTCCATTGTATTGATCGTAGGCAAGGCCTCTCAGATAGAAGCGATCCTTCTCAACAGCTAATTGGTCCGGTAGTTCGACTCGCATCACGATCTGAGGATCTTGCTTGACTGATCCGATCGTCCCCAGGTCGACCCGATCGGAAAACCCCGTCGTCCGCACTGCTTCCCCGCTCCTCTTTTGTAATGCCCCTACACCGATACGGGGGATGAGAAAGAAAATGGCGAGCGTCAGGGCAACCGTCAGGACGACGATTCCGTTCGTCAACCAAAACACCCTGTGGGTGATGCGGCTCGGGAATGTCGCGCGACAGGCACCCATACCTGAAAGGGTGACGGCGGCAGGGGTTGCGCTCGTTTCCTGCGTCAAGTGATAGAGCAAGAGTGTCCACACAGCCGTGAGCAAATACAGCATGAAAATGGGGACATACCACGCCTCTGTCGTCAGCGCAGCAGAAGCCAGGAGTGCCATGAGACTAATGACATAAAGATGCCGATAGTCACGGCGCTGTTGCAGTGTGAGTAACTTGATACCCAGAAGCACAACCAAAAAATGAATACCTGCCGGAAGAAGGTCTCTTGACACCACGAGAAGGTCGATCAGCAGGATGGCGAATGCGCCGATCAACAGAGCATTCCACAGAGTTGGAGAGTCGGTGATCTGCGCCATCGCCCCTCGAAGGAACAGCACCCCTCCCGCATGAAACAGCGAGACAACAAGGATGATGGCTATAGGGAGGGCGAGCCAGAAGGGTACGCTCTGTGCCAACACCAGCCCGCTAAACGCCGTAGCAGCAAGGGTGACGGAACTGAGGGCGAAGGCCTGATTAAAAGGCATGGGTTAATTCTTCAAGTTGCGCGGCATAAAGTACCCGATCCGCTTGCACCATGGTTGCGACAGTTGCCTGGTCCGACCAGGGCACGATCGCCAGCATATAGCCTTGCTCGCTTTCATGGCTGAGCGGAGGGTGTGGGCCGGGCTGACCGATATGATCGGATTCAGGTGGCTGTCTCTTGCACAATGCCAACAAGCGCAGGATCGCCATGAGATGGGCGGATCCAGATCCAAGCCCTGAATCTTCCGCCCCTACGATAAGCCGGATAGGGTGGGCCCGTTCTGTCAATTGCCAGAGAAGCGACGCCACGAATGTCACGCTCCGTTCGAACAGAGCGTCGCATACTTCAGGGGCCACGACTGAGAAGACAACGGTAATGTGTCGTTGATCTTCTGCTTCGGTTTCACGCACGATCAGCTGAGACGTGCGGGCCGTGGTGACCCAGTGGATGGCTCGTGAGTCATCGCCTGGTTGATACAGACGAAGGTTGTAGAGTTGGGCTCCGTCTCCCCGCCGGGTGAGTGCCGCCCCTTGCCCTTCGTTGACCAGTTCATCCACGAAACGCAGGGTGATGGGTTTGATCGGGGGGCTGACGAGCAGATGCGCTTCTGTGGAATAACGCCCTCTTTTTACAAACAGCCCAAAAGGAAACAATGTCTGCACCACGATGCCATCGAGCCGAAGCCAGCCCCTCTTTGTACCAAGAAGTGGATAGGACAGGAGCATGGAACTTTGCGCGGGCAGGAGGTGAATCGCAAGGCCCCGCTCGACCTCTTGACCCTCGACGACATCAAGCAGTCGGAGAGAAAAGCTGGGCAGATGCCGGTTTCGGTTGGTGACAGAGATCGTGAGAGTGGTCGGCTCATTGGCCATGATGAGATCGGGCACATGCCGATGGAACTCCAACCGTCTGAGACAGCACTCGGAGAGCAAACCGGAGACGACGATCAGGCTGAGCATCATCGCGAGGAGCAAGTAAAACAGATTGTTGCCGGTATTGATGGCTGCGAGCCCGATTCCGAACGTGAAGAGAAGAAACTTCGTCCCTTCAGATGTGAAACGAATCGACCGCCGCCGTGACAGGCCTCGTATGGAGGTAAGGGCTGTGGAGAGATCCAGGTTGAAGAAGGGATATTTCACAAGCGTCGCTCATCCCAGTTGACCGCCAGCAGGATGCTCAAAAGGCCCGCCCAGCAAGGCCGCAACGAGCGAAGAGGCGAGGCGTACTTTGTGCGTACGTCGAGCATCTGAGCGAAGCGAGAACGATGCTGGCGGGCCTTTTCAGCATCCTGCTAGACAGGAACGGGAACGGTCTCGACAATGTCGAGCACCATCCGCTCCGCTTGTTCGAAGCTCTGCGTCCGCATGCCATGGGTCCGGTTCAGCATGACACGATGGGACAGCACGATCGGCGCCAGCTCTTTGACGTCATCCGGGAGGCAATAATCTCGCCCCCGGACGACTGCCAAGGCTTTCGCTGCTTTACTGAGCCCCAACGCTCCTCTCGTGCTGACTCCCAGGGATAAAAGCTCGCTCTGGCGGGTCGCTTGCACAATCGCGAGCAGGTAGTCCGCCAAACTCTCTTCCATGTGAACCAGATCTACATGGGCCTGCAATGCCAATATTTCGCGGGCCGACAACACTGCTTCCAGCGTTTCAGCAGGATGCAGCGAGTGGGGGCGATCGAGCACCTTGCGTTCATCTTCGGGCGCAGGATATCCAATGCAGAGGCGCATCAGAAACCGGTCGAGTTGGGATTCCGGAAGGGGGAACGTGCCGTGATATTCGGCCGGATTCTGCGTGGCAATGACCATAAATGGCTGCTCAAGCGGATGCGTCTGATTGTCGACAGAAACCTGCGCTTCACTCATCGCTTCCAAGAGACTGCTCTGGGTCTTCGGCGTCGTGCGATTGATCTCGTCGGCCAGCACGACATTGGCGAAGATCGGGCCGGGAATAAATTCAAAGCCCTGTTTTTGCCTGTTAAACATCGAGATGCCGACAATGTCGGAGGGCAAGAGATCGCTGGTGAATTGAATGCGCTTGAATGAACAGTCCAGCGATCGGGCCAAACTGTGTGCCAGCGTGGTCTTGCCAACGCCGGGAACATCTTCGAGTAGAAGGTGCCCGCGGGCTAGAAGACAGACCACGACCATCTCGATCACATGGGCCTTGCCCTTGATGACCAACGCAATATTATCCTGGATGGCCCGGATACTGTGAGATGAATTCATGTTGGGATTAGTCGTCCTGATCGTTCACAGGCATGCATGGTGATTTGACACGCTCGAAGTCTAACAAAGGGTCTGGAGACGGTCAATTTTCACGCGTGTTTTTGCATCGACCTGGCTGGATATGGCGATTCGCAAGACTTGGCGACGGCTAGGCTGCCTCGCTCGCAGTTTTATCAGGCTGCGGAAAGACTATATGCTACACACGAGAGCCTCGGGGGCTCGCTCGTGTGCCATAATAACAGCAGGAGCGTCTCGCAAGAGGCTCAAACATTTCGCCCAGCAGGCCGCAGCGAGTGAAAACCGGAGGCGTACCCTCTGGGGCGCACGGTGCGACGAATAAGGAGCACCAAGCTTGTGCGCGCCGCCGAGTGGTGAGGCGGCTGGGTCCCTGGTGAGGATCTGAACGATGCGAGAACGCCGCTGGCGAATTTCTTCAGCCTCTTGCTATTCCGGCACGAGGATCAGCATCCATGGAGGGCTCTCTTCGGCCATGTCGGAGAACCGCCTTGCAGTACTGCTGGCGGGAAGTCCCGGGAAGATCGCTCCGCGGCGAACCTGAACGGAGCGGAAACGATAGGAGGGAGCCTGCGTCGATTGGAGAGGAAGAACCCGCGGAATCCGCTCACGTAACAAGCCGCAGTCTGACAGGCTCAGGGTCTCACCGACGACGAGACCAGAGAGCCGGTCGAAGACCTCGCCAAAAATCATGTGGAGATTATCCGGAGTGAACGGCAGATTTTTCGGTCGATAGCGGTCGTCGTCAAGGAGTTGTGCCAGGATTTCCCAGAAGACCTGGGTATCGACAGCACCGAGGATACAGAGAACACCTCGACGCGCCAGCAGATCAAGCAGGGCAAGGGGGCCTCGAATCTCAAATTTCCATACAGGGAATAGGAGTGCACGGCTGCCATGCTGGACCTCGAGGGCCGGTTCGCCTGAGAAGTTTGTCTGCCGAAACGCGCCTTTGGTTCGCGTGAGCTCTTGAGTCATGGTGTGATCGGACAATCTGGTCGGTTCATAGGCAAACGTGGGTGTTGCCGGAGCCCAGCAGGTCGCGATCGTGTAGCGGGGAGCAAGTTGTCCTCTCTGGTCGAGTGTCTCCAAGTCAAACATATCCTGGCCTCCGTAGAATTGAAACGAAAGGCCGATGCGAGATCGGAGGCTGTTGAGTCGCTCCCGATCAGGATGAAGCGGACCTCCCAACTTTGAGCCTGGCGTGAGACGATCGAGGGCATGAAGAATCAATTCATGTCGATCGTGAAGGCGCGCTATGTAGTGTTCCACAAGGTCCGTCGCGAAGGAGAGGTCGCCGGCTCCCAGATCGAGCAGGGAAGCCACATCTGCCTCTTGCAGCAGGTCAAATGGATTGGCGTGTGAGTGGACAAATGCTTCAATCTCTTCGCTTCGGAGGGAGGTCAATGGCCACCGTAAGATCGGGCTCTCGTCGATGCCGAACCATACACACAGTGCCCGCACGGCTTTTGTAGGCGGGAGTCCTGTGAGTTCTTTGAGGCGTGGGCCTGGAAGGTCCTGAATTCGTGCGGCTTCTGAATTTCCCAAGGCGAGGGTGACCGCATCACGAACGATGACGGGGAGATCAGCGCGATGAGCCTCTACAATTACCCGTCTCAATGTCGCAGCGAGTTGCTTCGCCTCAACAAGCTTGCGTGAGGCCTCCCACTCCTTGTCGCGTTCCTGCAAGAGCGTGGTAACCTGTGACCGAAAGTCTGCAAGCACCTGGGCGAGAGAACTCATGAATTGATCAGTGCGTGGACCCGATGGATGATCCGGCGCTGTCTGCGCTGAATTTATGGCAGCATAACGGCCTGGTTCATCAGGGTCAAGGTTTCGGATCGCGTCTTGCCCAATCCGAGAAGCCTGTGCTAGGTAGGAGCTATGATCAACAGGTCCAGGCCTCCGGCACCACAAGCCATCTTCGTCTTATACAGGCTGTTGATGGTCGTCACAGCGTTATGGCTCACCGTAGCCTGCACGACCGGAGAGGGTGCAAAAGTTTCTGGAGCTTCGCAGGACGAGCGTCATGCGCTGTTCAAGGAATGGCAGATCATTGATACCGCGACAGGGCAGCCGGTCGCTTTTGACCAATGGAGTGCATTGTTGCTCCAACAAGACATCATTTATCTCGGGGAAGAACATCACAATCGGTTCCATATCGAGGCGGCTAACAGGGTGCTGGAGCAGCTCAAGACGGGAGGGCGTAGGCCGGCCCTGGGTATGGAGATGTTCGGTTGGGACGGCCAGGCAGCATTGCATCAGTATGTTGTCGATGCAGTAATGACCCGCCAGGAATTCCTTCAAGCCGTCAAGTGGCACCAGAACTGGGGTGGTTCATACGACGATTATGAACCGCTGATCCGGTTGGCACGAGAATATCACTGGACGGTCGATGCCATGAATCCTCCAAAGCTGTTGGTGAGGATCGTCGCCAAAAATGGATTGGCTCAGGCAAGGCTTGACCCTATGATGGAACAATGGGGCATGAAGGACGAAGTCATCGCAGATGATCCCATGTATCGGGCACGTATTCTTGAGCAACTCCAGGCCTGTCATGGTGGGGGAGCTGACAGCCAGTATGAGACCATGTTCGAGGCATCCATGGTTCGCGATGAAGGGATGGCCAAGACATTGGTCCATCGCCTCAACCAGATTCGCTCCGGGAGCGATAGGATGGCCGGGCCGCTGGTCAGCTATACGGGAGGCGGGCATATTCAATACAACCTCCCGGTTCCGAAACGAGTGGCCCGCCGCCTGGATGGCCAGCTCCGACAAGTCAGCATCTTCATGACATCGTTCGATGCGGGACGCATCGAGGAGTTCAAAGATATGATCCGAGAGAAGATTGCGGACTATCTGTGGCTGACTCCAGTCAGCGCGAAGGGACCGCCACGCCGATGCTGACAAAACTGTGAGGGGTCATCTGCCTTCTCCCGTCGATAGAGAAGGCCGGCGCTGAATCAACCATGGCTGAAAACCTATAAGTCCTTGACAGTCTTACAGGTCTGTTTCAGACTGGCCTGCAATACCCGATGGAGTTATTTTCGATTGGGAACGCAGCGCATGAGAAATAAGATCCCCTGCTCCGCCGAGCGGTTAAGCCTCCTCGATCCTCCGATGATCCAGGCGGTGGTTGATCGTAATGCCTTTCACATCGGCAATCAGTACCTCTCAGAAAATCGCGTTCGGATCGTCGAGGCTGATGACGCCCAAATTTCCTCCGCTGTTATCGGGAATTCCGGCCTCTACGAGCAGACGATCAGACTCAAGGAAGGACATCTAGTCTCAAAATGCAGCTGCGCGCTGCCCGAAGAGCCGATGTGCCGTCATTGTATTGCAGCTCTGCTCGAGTATCATCGGTGGACACAGCCGAGGAATGGCCAACATAACAAGGCATCCCAGTCCTCAGGACCACAGCCGGCACAGGCTGCTTCGAATCACGAAACCGCGTCCTCGCCAAGCCCAGCGACAACGACCGACCTCAAGCTGGGCGAGGTGATGGCCTTCATTGAATGGCTCCAGCCCGCGATAAAGGCATTAGACCGCGGGCAACCGTTGGCTGATGCGCCAAAGCTCGCTGGAGATACCGCTCTGTGGGTTCAGACCATCCGTAATCTGGAGCTGCGTCGACGAGAGAGCGAGGAGAACCGGGCCAATTTAGAGTCTGACATGCGCGACCGAGAAGCCTATGTCAGCAGACTGACACAACAGGTGCAAGTAGCCATGGACGAGATCAAATCCCTCCAAACCAACTCTCAGCAATTGCGGAGGGAACTGATTGCTTGTAAAGAGACTCTCACGAAGGTTTCCGAGGTTGCCTCAGAGATCGGAAGCTACGATAGCCAACTCAAAACTCTCGCAGGCGAAGTGATGTCAAAGGGATCACAACTCGACAAGCTTGCTCATTCATTCAGAGAAGTCTCGACGGCATTGAGAGCCCTGACAAAGCCCCCTACCACCCCATAGCCTATCTCACTCAGAGCTCCAGTCATCATTGAAACGTGGTTCCTTTCCTGTGTCGTCACTCAATAGGTGGTTGGGAGACAAGGGTGGATCGAGTGATCCCCTCGGCCGGCCAGGCACTTCCGCTACCGGTAAATCTGGCACGATCGGACAGATTCATAGTCTGGCCAAGCAATCGAGGCCTCCCCGCGCGAAGCGCGTTCGTTCGTTTTGGAAAGGGACCCTGACGGGAGGATTCCATCTCGGTCAGAGAAACCCGTAAGGACCGAGTGATCAGCCAGGCGAGCGTTAAACTGGGACTCCAATACACTGCATCGCGCAGACGATCGACGAGATCACTGGGAAGACTCACCGTTAACCGCACCCGAGGCTGTTGTCGTCCTACCTTGCTGGGTCTGGAAGTCGAACTAGAAACATCTCGGCATTCTTTACGAATCGAATGACTGGGAGTGGCATGATCTCTCAGTGACATTGTGCACCTCTCCTGGTTGCATTGGACGAAACCAGCTCATGGACTCTGGCTTGATCTCCCTGATGGAGGGCCGCGCCGCTGTAAAAGAGACAGGGTGCGGCCCCGATGGCAGAAGCTTATGGCGGTGGGAGGGCTCCGGATGGGCACAATCCGGAGGTAGTCCCATCTGCGTGACAGACCGTTACCTGTCGGATGGGGCCCCATCGGCGTTTCGCTTTGCCAAGCATCTTCCGGCTATGGGAGTACAGCAACCCCCGTACCAGAATATTCTTGGTAACAGCTTTGCGGATCCAAACTGTAAGTCGTTGAGTGAACGCAGTTTCGCCAGGAAGCTTCAAAGAGGAAATTGTAAGATCGAGCGTATCTGATTCGGTACGCAACTAATCCCAGGAGATACAGGACGGGGAAATGCGTTGAGTAGCCGTTTGGAACGCCTATGATCTGGCACAATCTACTGATGGAGATGTTTCATCGCGGAGGCACAAAGGATGATGAGGAAGCCGATCCAGAGCGCGGCGCGTTGGAAGGGGATCGCCTCGTAGGATTCTTCTTCACCTTCTTCTACGTCATCGGACTTGAAGATCACCGTGTAGAGAAAAAGGGTGAGGAGACAGAGAACGAGAAACAACTTGATAAAAAAGACGGTCAGATATTGTGCATGGTGCTGAACCCCACTCCCCGTTTGCAAGGTGATGAGCTGATTGACGTAGTGGAGATTGATGCCACCGGTAAACAGCAGGACTACGAGCAGGATTCCCGCGATTTTTTTGTAATGTCGATAGAAGGCATCGGTGATCGGCTTGATCTGTTCCTTCGCAACCGCCTTCTTCAGCCCGGGTGTCACGGCCATGACCAGGAAGGCAATTCCCCCGATCCAGATGACCGCCGACACCAGGTGAAGCCAATGATTGACGATTGGGATCAGCGTGTAGAAGTCAGTGCCGGGGCTTTGACGAGGATCCATTCCAATGGCCGTTAGGCGTGACACGCAAGGCGTAAGGCGTCTCGACCGCGATTCGAGAGAATCCTTCTTACCACTCCTTACCCTTCACGTCTTACCCTTCACGTCAAGACTTGAAGACGGGCGCGTCGTTCCCGAATCGTTTCTTGCGGAGCTCTTCCATCAACTCAATGGTGATCAAGGGGATGTTGTTCTCGCGGGCGTGTTTTTCGACCCCTTTCTTGACCATGGCGCGCAAGAAATAGGGAATCCGGTTGAGTCGTGTTTCTGAGTCTGCATCCCAAGCCACAGGGCTGTCTTCAGGTGTATTAAAAGCGATCTTGATCCTCTCGCCACCCTTCGGGGTATAGAGGCACCATTGATCTTCATCCAGCCAGTCGCCATGGTCCACGTAGGGACGTGCGCGGCAGCCTCCACAGATGTCCGTATACTCGCAATCACCGCATTTCCCTTTTAGTTGCGGGTAGCGGAAGGAATTGAAGACGTCGGACTTTTCCCATAGATCCACGAAGCTGTGCTCACGGATGTTCCCGGCGGACAGCGGCATGTAGGGGCAAGGGGTGAGTTCGCCATTGGGAGTCACGCGCGCGTAGTTGGTGCCGGCGAGGCAGCCGCCGCCCATATACCCAGTCGCTTTGGTAATAGGAGAGTTTGGATCTTTCTCATACGCGAGCCGTTTGAAGTGCGGTGCGCAACGAGCCCGGATAAGCATACCCTTATAACTATCCTGGCAGTTCACCAGATAGCCAAGCACCTCTTCATACTGGGCCGGGGTGATATCCGTCAATTCTTCCCCGCGACCGGTGCAGACCATAAAAAATACATTGAGAACTTTGGCGCCAAGCTGATGCGCCCAATCAATCACTGCTGGTAGTTCCTGATAATTCATGGGCTGCGCGCTGAAATGTACTTGGAAGGCCAACCCGTTCCGCTTACAGGCATCGATACCGGCGAGTGCGGCTTCCCATGCACCAGGCACACCGCGGAAGCGATTGTGCTTCTGGGGATCGAGCGAATCGATACTGATGCCCATGCCCATCACGCCGATATCCACAAGCGTTCGGGCCATGTGGTCATTAATCAGCATCCCATTTGTCCCAAACACCACCATGAAGCCGAGCTTCACAGCGTGGCGCGCGATATCAAGAATATCGGGGCGGACGAGGGGTTCACCGCCTGTGATCACAAGGAGACAACCCCTGTTGACCTCGGCAATCTGATCGATGAGTCTGTAGCATTCTTCGGTGGAGAGCTCGTCGTTTCCACCAGCCGACTTCGTCGTCGCGTCCAGATAGCAATGGTCACATTTGAGATTACAGCGCTTCGTGAGGTTCAGTGCGATGAGGTAGGGCTTGAAGTCATCGACGGTTCGGCCGTCAGAGGGCCCTTCGCCTTGAGGGGCGGGCGTGAGGAACTGCGTGACCTGCTGTTGAAACGCCCCGATCACTCCGCTGAGCAAGGGGCCCTTGAAGATCGGAAGCGATTTACCCATAGTCAAGAAGAGATGTGGAGTTCTAAATTAGAAATGGAGAATGTGTGATGCGGAGAAATTGGCTGTCCGGTTAATTCCACATTCCACATTCATCATTCAAAATTGCAAAGCTACGATTTCGCTTTGCCGGTCAGGTTTGCAATCATGTCCTTGAGATTGCCGGTTTTCATGGCTTCTGCCATATAATCCTTGGCCTGCTCGATACCCTCGTGAGCGACTTCGGCTGTAATCACCATGACGCCGATCTTATCGGCATGCTTTTCGATGAGGGCACGGGTACAGTCGCGCATAAACCCTTCCGGTGCCCGTTCAAGTCGGACTGTCGCTTCCTGCGTCCAAGTATAGCGAGAGGCAGGAGCCGGTTCTTCTGCGTGGCCGTTTCCATGACCGTTCTCGTGAGGTGTCGTTGCACTATTGGCCCCGTTCGTCGCAACAGCTATCGAAGCCTGTGCCTCGGTCGAGGCTCCAGTTCCCTTATTCGCAAAGATGGGTGTGTAATCCTCTGACGCCGCTTCTTGAATCATCGGCGCAGCATACTCCAGCGTGATCGTGGTCATGCCGAGTTTACGGGCGGTCTTCTCAATCTTGGCTTTGGCCCGCCGGCGTTGGAAACCTGCCGGGACTGCACGGATTCCCTCTTTGGCGTCCTTTGTCCATTGCATGGGGACATCGTCGTAGGCCAGATCGGTTTCGAGGACCCCTTCCACGTGCGCCGCCGCTTCGAAAAGAGACTTATCAACCAATTTGAAGCGCTCACCCCCGGCAGCACAGACGGGGCATTTTACGGGCGTCTCACCCTTGCCGATGTAGCCGCAACCATCGCAGATGAAATAATCCTGAGTCATCCGATCCAAGTAGGCTTGAGTGTTTGCGCTGACCGCTGGTTTTTCTTCCACAACCTCGGTCATCATCCCGCTGAGCGTGGGCCCCATAAGATCCTTCACGACCGACTCGTCAGCCTGCATCTTGTTGCGGTCGATTCCAGCGGCATCCAGGTTTCCACCAAGGGCGCGCATGGCGTCCATCGCCCCCTTGGGCAGGATGTGTCCAATGGCCGTATCCACCACCGTGTTGCTGATGATGGTGTGCCCCTTCTCAATGGCATAGCGATGGATGGCTGTCTTGGCCACCCCTCTGGCAAACATCGGGATCTTTTCCATCCGACGGAGGGCTTCTTCCGTCCAGGCGATGGTATATTCCGCCAGCGTATCGATCGGTGGGACATATTTCCTGTTCGACACCAGAATATTGCAGGGCGCCGACCGCAACAGATTTTCGGTGTTGCTGCCGATGTCCATATCCTCGTCGCTGTGTACGCCGATTCGTCCAACGATCAGTAGCGCCGGGATATCCTTGCGAACATATTGAATGATCTTTTCGAAAGCCTTGCCATCCAAGAGAGTAGTCTTCACGTCGGTTTGTTCGGCCTGGGCGATCTCGCGGCAGATGTCGAGGTGCGATTGGTAGATCTTCGCGAGGCCGCTGTCGATGATTTCTTCATGTAGCTTTTCCTGCTCTTTGAAGCGGAAAACCTTGCCGGCCTCTTCGTTGAGCACACCTGAAATACTATGAAAGGCGGCATAATGGAAATAGGGATCGAAGGCCGAGATGGCCTCGACCGGCATGTTGAAGGCCTTTCCCAGTGCCAGGCCCGTCATGAGCCCACCGAAGGAGTAGGGACTGCCATCCACTGCCACCACGATTTTCCCACCGGTCATGGGCTGGGTTTGTTTAATAATCAGCATGTCAGAATTCCGCACCCGCCGAAGCACTCGCTCGGTGTTACTGCCGATGACGCTGTCCTTCACCGCGCCGACACCCAAGGCACCCATAATGACCAGGTCGTAGGCATTGGTGTTGATATCTTCAGCCAACACCTTCCAGTTCCGGCCTTCGAGTGAGCGACGCTCGATCGGCAGGTTGTTTTCCGCGCATTTCTTATCAACGTAGTCGAGATAGGAATCGGTGATGATTTGGAGGCCTCGGGTGATCAACGAATCGTGAATCTGGCGCTGCCGGTCGAGTTCTTTTTCGTCGTGGTATTCTTCCGGCAAGCCCGCTTCCATCTGTTTGAAGCGCTTGTCATGCATTTTGGCTGCATAGACGTGGCTTCCCACGATCTTCGAGCCGAAGGCCTTTGCGAAATGCACTCCGACATCGACGGCAGTATTGGAATGGTCGGAATTATCGACCGGGACATAGATCGTCTTATACATCGAAAGATCTCCTCCAGATGCTCTCCAGGCCAGGGCGAACGGGAGTAATTATCAAAATTTCCAAACGGTTGACGTACTTCCCCAGCGTAAAGGACGCTCATGCTAGCACCGCTCTGAATTCGAAAGCAAGGCGTCAAGGAGGTGCCAGGGCAATATCTAGGATGCCGGGGTTATGACGGACTTTTCGCCCGAATTCTTTTCGGATCGAAATGAAGGTCTGGAACGGCCCTGAGGCAGGCCTTGGCAATGAACGAGTTCAACGGCGCCGGGTTGTAGAGGAGCTGTCTGATGCTCGTGGGGGTCAGCATCAATGGCACTCATGATCGTACAAGCCTGTCACCCGTATGCGTAGACAACATCCTCATAGGGACATTGGTATGCACTGCCCGAAACATGCCAAAGCGGCAGAGCCCTGCCCCAAATGCCAGGCGCATTAACAGGAACGTGGGCACTTCTCGCAATGATTTAATCACCCCGGTCACACCAAACCGAACAATCCCGGCTGGACGGACAATTCCCTGCCAGATGGAATCGAGCCATGAGGGTAAGGTTTCGGCAGTCCAATCTGCTGTGGTGACTTCACCCGCCACCAGTCCAGTGGCCTCCAGTAATTCTGAAAACCCTTCAATGCTGGAAAATGCTGGATGAGACCACTGATCCAGCAGTTGCCGCATCACTGGCTTTTCCCAAAAATTGAGTGGAACCTGGCGATCGTCCCGCTGATTCCAATCGGCAACAATCAGAATTCCACCCGGTTTCAGAACGCGCAATAGTTCTCTAGCAAATTGGGCCTTATCCGGCATGTGCGGTCCTGCCTCGACCGACCAGACCACATCAAAACTGGCATCGGGGAACGAAAGTGCCAGCGCATCATCGACCTGAAAGTGGGCATTCACCTCGGGGGGGGTTAGTTCTTGAGCACGTCTGACTTGCTGTGGGCTGAGGGTGACTCCTGTGACAGCAAAGCCATAATCCCGCGCCAGGATGCGACTGCTGCCGCCAATGCCACAGCCCACATCTAAAACCGTAATACCGGAAGGAAGCTTGTCTAACCCACCCCAATGCACCATTTCATGCACAAAATCTGACTTGGCTTTGAGAAAACCCTTTTTGCGGGGTGGAGAACCGTAGTGTCCCAGATGAATATGTTCGCCCCAATAGAACTCTAGAATACCGTCATTCGTCCAGTCATCATAAGAATTGGCGACAGAATCGGCAGACTGATATTTGCGTGGAAATAGCAAGTACAGCACGAATCCCATCAGCAATAAGACCAGGAGAGCAACGCTCGCCAATATGAAGATATTCATCATATCGAATGTCTGAATTACCGTGATTTCATGATCATTTATGGACAATACAAAGAAAGTGACACAAGTAATCTAGGGCACACCCCATCCCTACTCTATTGATCTGCCAACAGAGGCGAAAAGAGCCGTAGATTAGCCCCGGAAATGCTACTAAGTCAATGCGAAGGGTATTGGAATCTCAGGTGGCACCCAATCAAAGGCATGCTCACGGGGCCGGTGACCATTTACGATATTCACTCGCCGCGTGTGCCGACCAAATAGGAGATGGCCAAATCTTCTCCTTCTTGCCGGAAGTCCTCTTCACTGAGCAGCTCTGGGTGAATCCGAATGCGGACTCAAGACGTGCGGATGGCCCGAAGTTGAGGCGGCAAATCGGCTCGACAGCATGTTGGTGGTATGACATCATGAATGATGGGCTGCTTGATCCATCCCGCTGTCCGCTCTTGGCAAAGAATAATGCGGCATGGTGGAAGACAGCGGGATCTGCTGTGCTTTGAATTGTCTAAGCCATCAGTCAAGCCGGAGTTGAACGGCTGCACACTCGCCCTCGGGGATGCGGAACAGATTCCCTATGAGACCGATCGGTTCGACCGGTATGTCTCGGCCGGCAGTCTTGAATATTGGCCAGACCCTACGCAGGGTATTGAGGGATGGGCTATTGGGTAGCTGTCCCCGAGATCCTGTTGCCATGAGAAACGGGAACGATATCCAGTTCCGGCGGTGAGCATCATCTAGCCAATGAACAAGGAAACGATCGAAACGGATGTAGCGATTGTCGGCGCGGGCGGCGGCGGGGCCGTCTTGGCTTTGGCACTGGCTCAGCAAAACATTCGCACGGTGGTCGTGGATCAGGCAGTCAGTCCACCCAACAGTTTGCGTGGAGAAATTCTCCAACCGAACGGACAGCACGTCCTTGACCGCCTGGGCGTCTTATCGTCATTGCCGGCCGATGCCACGCTGTCCGTGCGGTATTTTCATTTTTGCCGGGCCGGGGGCATGCGTCTTTGTAGCTTCGACTATGGCGACTTGCCGGCACCGTACAACCGTGCCATCGTGACCCTCGCCAACGTGGCCCACCATGCGATCATCGCGGCAATACAGCAACAGAAGAGTGTGACACTTCACTACGGAACCTCTTTTACAGGACTCATGCTCGAGGACGATCGAGTTGTTGGATTATCGACAAAAGGGCAGGATGGCCCACTCACGATCCGTGCAAAGATTGTCGTCGGTGCTGACGGAGCATTTTCGAAAGTGCGTGAAGCGCTCAAGATCCCCGTCGATCTGCATCTCTATCGTGATGGATATCTGATTGCGGCACTGGAGTCGGACGAGCAGATAGTGGAATCGTTCTACTACGTTGGAGACAAGACCATCTTGGGGCTGTTTCCGGTGACGGGAAAGAAGGTTTACATTTTATACATGATTCCCAAAGATTCGATCGAAGCCGTGAAGCAGCAGGGGATCCCTGCGCTCCAGCAGACCTTGAGTCGGATCGCACCGCCGTTTACCCAGCTCTTTCGGAATCTGCATGATTGGAGTCAGGTCGCGTATCTGCCGACGGGTCGGGTGCGCACGCCGAGATGGGTGGCAAATGGAGCTGTCCTGATCGGTGATGCCGCCCATGCGATGAATCCCCACGCATCGCAGGGGCGCATGCAGGCGATGGTCGATGCCATGGCGCTATCCGATCTCTTACCAAGTTGTCTCGCTGACCAGGACTATTCGGCTGCCAGGTTGAGTGCATTTGAACGTACCAGGCGACCGCAAGTGAACATGCTCCAACACTTGGCCGATCAACAAGTGTTCTATTGGGATACGGGGAATCCGGTGGTGGCCTTTATCCGCGATCGTGTGTTTCAGACACTAGACCGAAACGCACGGCTGCGTTATCAGGTCCTATCGACGACGGCGGGGTTGCGAACCGTGTCCCCATTTAGCGGGATCGATCGGATAATTGCAGCGGGGTTATTTCCGGATATCCGGTCGCACGAACGATCTCAATAGTCGATGATGCGCTGTCGTACCTCCGGCCTGCGGCGATAATAAAATCGGCGAGATAGGTCACCCTCACCACTTTCACTTCGTCGCGATATGGATCGCGACGATCCCGCCGGACAGGTTGCGATAGGTGACCTGACGAAAGCCTGCTTCTAACAACATCTGTTTCAATCGTTCCTGGTCCGGGAAGTTCCGAATAGAGGCAGGAAGATATTCATAGACGCCGGTCGTGTCATGCGCCACTTTCGTGCCGATCCATGGAAGAAGTCGGAAAGAGTACCAGTCGTACAGTGCCCGAAGCCACCCGAAGATCGGCCGGGAAAACTCCAGACACACAAAGCGTCCCTCCGGTTGCAGAATACGATGAATGTCTGAGAGCGCTTGCCGAAGATCACCGACGTTCCTCATGCAAAACCCCGTGGTCACGGCATTGAAGGTGCCATTGGGGAATCCCAGATGCTCGGCGTTCGCTTCGAGACAGGTGATCTTCTGTCCCCTACCCCGCTCGGTGATCTTCTTCAGCCCCTCGACGAGCATCGCATGGTTCAGATCGGAAGCGATGACGCGACCGCCAGCCCCCATACGCGGTTCGATCAAGAGCGCGAGATCAGCTGTGCCGGAGCCGACGTCAAGTGCCAGACCTCCTATGGTCATGGGCACATAAGAGGCAGTAATCGTCTTCCATCGGTAGTGCAGCCCAAAACTGAGTAGCGTGTTGTTCAGGTCATAGACGCCGGCAATTGCGGTGAACATCCGCTGGACAGCATCCTCGCGGGCTCTGCCCGACCAAGTCGAGACGGCAAGCGGAGCTGCTGGGGTATCTGTACCCTTCTGAGCGGGCGGTGTATCTACTTGTACCATGAGAGCGTGGTAGCACCCGGCTTCTGGGTTTGTCAAGGCGGCCTGGTCCCCATGGTATAATCCCGGCCCTGATGCAGAACTCGATCATCATCAAAGGGGCACGAGAACATAATCTCAAGAACATCGACGTCGAGCTTCCGCGCGACAAACTCGTCGTTATCACCGGCTTAAGCGGTTCGGGAAAATCTTCGCTGGCCTTCGACACGATCTATGCCGAGGGACAACGGCGGTATGTCGAATCGCTCTCGGCCTATGCCCGGCAATTCCTCGAACAGATGGGCAAGCCAGACGTCGATTCGATCGAAGGGCTCTCGCCCGCGATCTCAATCGAGCAGAAGAGCAGCAGCCACAACCCCCGGTCTACGGTCGGTACCGTCACGGAGATTTACGATTACCTCCGTCTCCTCTTCGCCAGAGTCGGGCGCCCCTCCTGTTTTCAGTGCGGCGATGAAATAACAGCACAGACTGTGCAGCAGATGGTCGACGCTATCAGCTCGCTCCCCGAGGGCAGTAAATTTCAGGTGCTGGCCCCGATTGTCCGCAGCAGGAAGGGAGAGTATCGAAAAGAACTCCTTGACATGCGCCGAGCCGGTTACGTCCGCGCCCGCATCGACGGCAAAATCATCGATTTAGGCGAGGACATCACCCTCGACAAACAGAAGAAACACACCATCGAAATCATCGTCGATCGCCTGCTGATGAAGCCCGGTGATGTATTGACGCGACGGTTGGCCGATTCGGTTGAAACCTCGTTGAAGCTTGCGGGCGGGTTGGTCGGGGTACTAACGGAAAACGGAAATTTATCCCTTTATAGTGAAAAGCTCGCCTGCATCCGCTGCGGCGTGAGTTATCCGGAAATTACGCCGCGCGTCTTTTCGTTCAACAGCCCCCATGGAGCGTGCCCGGCCTGCGACGGCATCGGCTACGCCATGATGCCAGGCTGCCCTGACGATGAAGACTTTACATTGCTGGAACCCTGCGAGGTCTGTAAGGGCGCGAGGCTCCGGCCTGAGAGCCTGGCCGTCAAGGTGGCGACACGGTCGATTTCAGAGGTCACACATTTCTCCGTCCGAGCGGCGGCCGACTTCTTCAATTCGCTGACATTCACCGAACGCGAACTGGTGATTGCCCATCGCATCTTGAAAGAAATTCGCGAGCGGCTCGGTTTTCTCGTCAACGTCGGCCTGGATTACCTGACGTTAGACCGCGCAGCCGCCACCCTATCAGGCGGAGAGGGCCAACGGATTAGGCTCGCCACGCAAATCGGTTCCGGTCTCGTCGGTGTCCTCTACATCCTCGACGAGCCGTCGATCGGGCTCCATCAGCGCGA
>Ga0070690_100000634_pt1 | contig 17833 bp, 6 predicted proteins | sample KBSS33HmetaG_FD_64671 | JGI IMG/M metagenome (GOLD analysis project Ga0070690, IMG submission 64671) | Switchgrass rhizosphere microbial communities from Kellogg Biological Station, Michigan, USA - KBS S3-3H metaG | ecosystem: Host-associated > Plants > Roots > Rhizosphere ... | reverse complement strand
GTTATCAAACGCGCGATGTGCTCGACGCAATGTCAAAAGATTCCGGCGTTCACTTGGCGGTCTTGAAGGTAGATGGTGGCGCTACAGTTAACGATACGCTCATGCAGCTGCAGGCCGACATTCTTGGTGTGCCTGTGGTACGTCCGGTCGTTGCCGAAACCACTGCCCTCGGGGCGGCTTATGCAGCTGGACTAGCTGTCGGTTTTTGGCATGATGTGGAAGAGACGCGCCTGAACTGGCAAGCAGACAAGCAATGGGAACCACGTTGGAGCGAAGACCAGAGAGAAGCCGGATACATCGGCTGGCAGAAGGCCATCGAGCGCACCTTAAATTGGGTCGAGGTTAATTAATGATTGCTTTCCTTTTCGGGATCGTCTGGAGGCAAGAATGAAAGCATCTCTGTTTTATCGAATCGCTGCTGTTCTTCTGCTGCTTTTCGCTGTCGGACATACACTCGGCTTTCGCCAATCTGATCCCACATGGGGAGTCGATGCGCTTCTTGGTTCAATGCGGTCGATACACTTTGACGTGATGGGGTTTCAACGCTCCTTTTGGGACTTCTTTGTGGCTGCCGGATTCTCTGTCGGCCTGTTTTATCTATTCGCGGCAATACTGGCATGGCAGCTAGGTAGTCTTCCGCCAGCTACGTTGGCGCTCATGCGTGGCACTGCGTGGGCATTCGCCGGTTGCTTTGCCGCCATCGCGGTTGTGAGCTGGAAATACCTCTTTACGATACCCATCGTTTTCTCAATCTTGATTACCTTATGTTTGACTGCGGCGGCATGGCTTTCAAGGAACCCGGTTTCGATCCATCCCTCACGATAGCAAGGAGCGAGGTTCAAACTGCACTGCTAAGGGTCCCGGGAACCCATCAGGAGTCATGGTCAAACCGGGTCTATTAACTATAATGTACCGTCCCTCCGTCACAATAATTCCAGACGTCGGATTCTCGATCCCGCAGGGCGCAGATGATCGGCCGCGAAATACTAAATTATCGAATACTCGAAATGCTTGGGCAGGGCGGTCAAGGCGTGGTTTATCGAGCGATAGATGTCACTCTGGATCGACCCGTGGTCATCAAGGTACTGCCTCACGAACTCACCGAGAAGACCGCCAATCTCGCTCGCTTTGAGCGCGAAGCAAAACTCGCATCGTCTCTGGATCACCCAAACATCTGTACCATCTTTGGCCTTCATCGAGTTGAGGGCATCCACTTTATCGCGATGCAGCAAGTCGACGGACTCAATGTGCGCCAGTTGGTCGATGGTAGGCCGCTGGAACTACGCAGCGCCCTCTCCATCGCAGTTCAGGTTGCCGACGCTTTAGCTGCAGCCCACGGACGCGGCATCATTCACCGAGATATCAAAGCGAGTAACGTAATGGTCACCGATGCAGGTGTAGTAAAGGTGCTCGACTTTGGACTGGCCAAACTAATGGAAGGAGGTAATGACGTATCGAACGATCCCCAACTGACAGAAATAGGAGTGCCATACGGAACGGCCACCTACGCGGCACCGGAACAAGCTCAAGGAGCGAATGTGGACCACCGCGCCGATATCTTTTCGACCGGGGTATTGCTTTACGAAATGCTTGTGGGTACTTGGCCCTTCCGAGGCAGGACCGCCGTGGATGTGCGTTACGCAGTTTTGCATCACACTCCACAGCCGCTTGCTGAAGCGCGATCTGACGGATCTCCATTTCTTGCTCGCCTACAAGAGATCCTCGATCGTGCTCTCGCCAAAGAGCCTGACGATCGGTATCAGAAGGTCGAAGAGCTGCGTCACGACCTTCAACGAGTGTTGCGCGAAATTGATGGTGATACGAACTTGTCGTCATCAACCAACACCATCGCGCCAGTACCGCCCCGCCGTCTTCCGGCCGAGACATCGAGCGTGACCAAACTCTTGCGTAACAAAAAGCTCACCGCCGGAATAGGGGCAATGCTGATGTTAGCCGTCGTCCTGATCGCCGCTTACGGTCTTTTCGTTCGCAGTCGTAAGGCTACTGCCTTTGATTCGTTGGCAGTTCTGCCTTTTACAAATGCCGCAGGTGACCCTGAAAGTGAATACCTGTCCGACGGACTAACTGAAAGTCTAATCAACAGCCTCTCGCAGTTGCCATACCTGAAAGTGCGATCGCGAAATACAGTGTTTCACTACAAAGGACAAGCAGGAGATGCGCAAAAGATCGGACGGGAATTGGGAGTACGGGCGTTGCTATCGGGCCGTGTCGTACATCAGGGTAACGAACTGGCAGTAAGCGTTGAATTGATCGATGCGCAAGACGACAGCCAGATCTGGGGTGCGCGGTACACCCGAAAGCTCTCGGACATTATCGCGCTGCCTGAAGAGATCGCGCGCGATACAGCAGAAAAGTTACGACTTCGTTTGAGCGGCAGCGAGCAGAAACAGTTAACAAAGAATTACGCCACCAACTCTGAAGCGTATCGACTTTATCTCCAGGGACGTTACTACTGGAACCGCCGAACTGCGGAAGGCTTGCAGCAGGGCAGCGAGTATTTCAATCAGGTGATTAGTAAGGATCCAAACTATGCTCCGGCATATGCCGGTTTGGCGGATTGCTACGCCTTGTTGAATGTCTATAACGTGGTGCCGGCCAACGAGGTGTATGAGAAAGCTCAGGTCGCGGCGGCTAAAGCTCTGGAACTGGATGAGTCGTTGGCTGAAGCACACACTTCTCTCGCGTTTGTTAGGTATCGTTACTACTGGGATTGGGGACAGGCGGAGCAACATTTCAAGCGGGCCATTGAACTCAAGTCAGACTATGCAACCGCGCATCAATGGTACTCCGCCTTTTTGGCAGCTTCAGGTCGGCATAACGAAGCAGTTATTGAAGCCCATCTCGCGCACGCACTGGAGCCGTTCTCGTTGACAATCCATGCGGACCTCGTGCGACATCTCTATTATGCGCGTCGCTACGATGAAGCGATTTCCGAATGTCAAAAGTTACTTGAAACGGATCAGAGGTTCGCGCGCGGACACGTCGAGCTGGGTCAGGTGCTCGAGCAGAAAGGTATGCACTCCGAAGCAATCGCCGAGTTTCACAAAGCGCTTGAGCTTTCTGAAAACTCAGTAGCAGCTATGACCGGACTAGGTCACGCTTTCGCGCTCATTGGAAAACGAACCGCAGCATTAGACGTGATAGAGAAACTGGATGAGTTGTCAAAGAAGCAATATGTCTCTCCCTATCACTCGGCAGTGATTTACGCAGGACTTGGCGATAAGACTCAAGCACTCACCTGGTTGGAAAAAGCGCGTGATGAGCGATTCAACTGGATTCCTTTCATCAATGTAGATCCTTTGTTCGATAACTTGAGATCCGATTCCGAGTTCGTCGCGCTAATTCAAAACATAAAGCCAGGCTAAGAAATGCCGTGACCGCTGCGCTCGCGATTGCGGGTTTGCTCCCGAGTCTAAAGAAACTCCCTGGGGAAACACGGTCCAGTACGCGTAAGACAACTCGCTAGTTGATTAGTGCCCCCGCAGGGATTCGAACCCCGAACCAACAGATTATGAGTCTGCTGCTCTAACCGTTGAGCTACAGGGGCACAACAACTTACAAGACGTCGGCCATCGGCGACAGCTTCACCGAACCTAGTGAAAAAATATGTGACGCAGTGTATCACGCGGTTATTCCGTAGCTGCAAATCTCCCCCTGAGCTCATTGCTGATGCAGTTTCAACTCTCTGCGCAACCTCGGCGTTCTCTGCGTCTCTTGCGGTTATGTTTGAGTGTTTTGTAGTGATCGCCTTAGCCTGAACACTCGGGCTGGCATGTAGATGACGATTATGAATGCCGTAAGATAACCGCAAGAGACGCAGAGAACGCTGAGGTTGCACAGAGGGAGAATCCAAACTGCATCATTACGCTGAGCTTCTTCTAAAGATGCTATTGGCAATACCAACTATGGGATAACTTGGAATGTTCGTCGAACTATCGTGAATGATGTTCATTACACCATAGTTTGCGTAACACCAGATTCACTCAAGCCGGTGTCATAATGAGTCTTGACGACAAACTAGAGTATCGAACACTACGGCTGGCCGAACCTCAAGCGGTACTCCTGTGAGTTCACAAAGCCGTTAATCATCGTGCGAATATCTCCACTCTGGAGTACCGTCAGCCACGCATTGAAGCCAGCAGGTTCGGGTTTGCGACGTAAGTAGCCGTAATACTGCATCGCAACGAATGCGTTATTGAATTCCGCCGCACTTACCTCATCCGAATCCGCAATGGCCCTTAACACTTGCGCGCGCGTCAAGGTTCCGGCGTTCAATTGATTCGTCAAATCGGCTGCCATTAGTGTTGCTTTCACGGTCCCATCAGGTTGCTGCGGGTTCGGAGTGGTGACTTGAGTGAGTTGATAACGACTGAGGAGTGCATTGACATAGGCGCTATTCGAGAGCGCGCCGAAATTATTTATGAACTCTTGACGTTGCGTGACGCGCACCGCCAGCTGAGCCTTCCGGTCGAAAACTTCTTGCGGCGTTGCACCTGCAACGAAGCTCATGTCTGACACGATCTCGAGGTATTCGGGCAGACGATTGAAAGCAAGTTTGTAGAATCTAAAAGCGTAAAAGCCTTTGATCTGGAACTCGGGTGAACCGAAAAACGATTGCGAAACCACAATGCGATCGCAACCAGCTGACCCCGAATTCGGATCGAGGTTATTTACATCAGGACAACCGTTCAGCACTCCGAGCCAGGCGTTGAAACCGCCCGCCTCAGGTTCGCGCGATAGGAAATCAAGATAGTGTTGTCGAACAAAGAACGGAGATTGGAAGATGGGGTTCGGTAGTCCAGCGGTGTCGTTCGCTGAGATGGTTACGGTGGCAGTAGAGAGCGCGCCGAGCATACCACCAACAGGATTTTCTAAGACGACTTGGAAGGTTTCTGCGCCTTCAACGATCGCATCATCGATAAGGGAGACCGCGATCTGCTTTTGCGTTTCGCCAGCGGCAAACTGCAACGTGCCAACTGCGGTTGCGAAATCACAGCGGCCAAACGCGCCACCTTGGTTGTTTACTGTGTCGGCGCAACTGACAGTGAAACTGTCGGTGTCCGTCGTGCGGAAATCAATCGAGACCGCCGATGACGTGTCGACAGTGCGGAAGACAGTCAGTATGACTGAGACCGCATTTTCTGCCGTCGGAAAGTTGGAAGTACTGAATTGAATAATAGCTGCGCCTGGCGTCGGGGTCGGCGTTGGTGTCGGAGTTGGCGTTGGCGTTGGCACAAAGTGGTCATTCAAATATCGAATAACCACGGAGTCAAAGTTCGACGTTGGATTTTGGGTAGAGCTGCCGGCGATGACTATTCGTCCATCCGACTGAAAAGCAAGGTCTGCGACACTATCCATTGTATTATTTCCAATTGCTGTGACCACTTTACCGTTTACTCCGAAGGTGGAATCAACAGTTCCATCAGTGTTGTAACGGATGAGTGTGATGTCACGATCCGGAAACAGGCCACTTTCCCCGGCTGCGATGATTTTGCCATCCGGCTGAAGCTCAACCGCATTTATAAAGTTCTCGGAAATTCCGACCGGCATTGCGACAATTCCTCCGCTTCCGAATGTCATATCAAGTGTGCCGTCCGGGTTGTAACGAACTATTGTGAATGAACTAAGGGTATTGCTGTCGCCTACAACAATGATCTTGCCATCGGACTGGACGGCGGAGTCCCTGGCTGTATCACTGAAGTTGATGTTGGTGAGCACCTTTCCGCCGTTGCCAAAGGTTGCATCCAGCGAGCCGTCACTGTTGTATCGAACAACCTCAAAATCACGCGTGCTCGCAAACGCGATTCCTGCAACCACCACCTTTCCGCCGGGTGCGAGATTTACAGACTGAGCTTGGTCGCCACCCCCTCCAGAAGATGTCGTAACCTTACCGCCCGAGCCGAATGACGGATCTAAAGTTCCATCCGGGTTATAGCGGGCAACCGCAAAGACCGAAGGATTTCCTCCGTCGAAGGCTGCGCCGGCTACGATGATCCTTCCATCTGTTTGGATCGCAAGAGCCTTAGCAAAGTGAGTCCCGTCTCCGAACGAAGTTGTGACGAACCCGCCGGGTCCGAACGAGGTGTCCAGGCTTCCATCGGAATTGTAACGCGCGACGATAAATCGATGGTTTCCTACCGCGTTGTTCTCCCCGATAGCCACGATCTTACCGTCGGACTGAATCGCAAGATCGTTCACGGATTCTCCAAAAGGAGTGAGAGTGGAGGTAACAATTCCTCCGGCGCCAAAGCTTGAATCTAAGGTTCCATCAGCGTTATAGCGTATGAGTGTAAACCCCGAACCACGACCACCCACGACGATCTTTCCGTTAGATTGAATGGCAATAGCATTCGAAAAATTAACCAAGTTGTTAACATCAGTTAGGACTATGCCATTCGTGCCGAAGCTTGCGTCGATAGTGCCCGGATTCTGGGCATGAATCGATATTCGAAAGATCAAAAGAAGAAGTGACGCGATTAATAATTGAAGTCGTCGAATTCTCATTCGTACCCTTTCAGTAATCAACCCTCTCTCCGGAATAGCAAAAGTCAGTGAAGAAGGCGTGCGGCTGCGCATCATCTCGCGAGCACACTCTCGAATTCTTTCGGATATTAGTTATCAGCCTTACGGCACTCGCAACACGAAGCCTAATCGGGCATCTCGACAACTCCGTTGCAGCCCGCGCGAACCTGAACTGCTAACCGCTCCGATTGCCAACGAACCTCGAGACACCCGTCAAATAATGGCGTCCCGAATTGGAGGTTCGACTCGCTATAGATCCGAGGCAACCCTAAAGGCAGCCAGAATCCGGGCAAAGGATTTCGAGATCCGTGTCGGTCTAACAATGCTAAATCGTGGTCATACGAGGCGAGATCCTCACGTAACTACGCCCATATAGGTGTTGATTTGAATGCAATGCAGCAAGGAGTTGTAAGGCGGGCGGAAAGTGTAACGCAGGCTCTGGGAAAACCCACCACAACTCAAAAGAGTTCGCAGAGGTTATATTCCGTGCGCACTTGAGTCAAGGGCCATAAATCGACCCTCACGCGTCTTACAAATGGGCGTTTTAGAGAGATTTGGCACGCCGCAACATCTGCCCTGGCAGGTACCACCACAAAAGTATTGCGCATTGGTTTGTTAGTCGGTATTTTCTAACTGGGTCGGCCCAGTTTTCGGGGGTCGCAAGGTAATTACCCGCCCCAATTCCTCTCGGCTCCATTCCTCAAAACAATCCGCATTATGAAAGATCAGAACCGAATCGTGCGGCGGTTTTGCTTTGCTCTGGGTTTGTTCGCAATTTTCATAGCCCCGACATTTACTACCGCAAGATCAACCAATACGCCTTCAGCAAACAGCACCCGACAGCAGACCGCAGCTGTCGCGGCCACGCTCGATCTGTCTGATTACGGAGCAGTCGGCGACAGCAACACTGACGATGGACCAGCATTCCAAAGAGCGCTCGATGCCCTCGCCGAAGCAGGAGGAGGCACGTTGCTCGTTCCGGCCGGGACCTATCTCGTTGCCACTCCTGTTGTCAAAGATTTTTCCGGTGTCGACGTAACCATTCAGGGTGTTCCCTCCTCTACAATGCCAGCTCCACCGACTGCAACCGGTCACGAACTATCAGCTGGATTGAATCTGACATCGCGAATAGTTCCAGCTACAGGACCTAACGCTTCGGCGCTCAAGCTCACAAATCTCCGCCAGCTGACAATCGAGCACATCGACTTTACAGGTCGTCCAGAATCGATGACAGATGCCTTTGTCAGTTTGTACCTGGTCGACATCGGTAAAGCCACGATTCGCCATTGTGAGTTTTACGGTCTGAGTTCATTTGGAATTTCAGATACAGAAGGTGGCGGAAACATTGTCAGAGCAGTTCGGAGTCAACTGTCCATCGAGCTAAGTGTGTTTCTTGGCTGCACAGCGAACAGCGGCGCATACGGCGCGGTCGTTGAAAATCTTCAGTGGCTGAAATTCTCGATTTCAAATTCGATCTTTCTTGATTACGGGCAGCGCGCATTTTTCAGCAAAACAGGACTCGGCGCTCCGTTATCATGGATTGATATTGGTAATGCCGCCTTTCCTACTGCCGAATCCCCACGGCGCGAGTTCGTTGTGCGCGATACGTTTCTCGACGAGGGAGGTTGGGTTGGCATAAGCGCATTTCCATATCGATGGGGTCCTTATTCCAAAATCGATCTTGTTTACATCTCCGGACTAAAGATGAACGTCCCGAACACGGGCATGACAGGCCATCTTTTTTACGACCTCGACAACTTAATGATCGAGAATTCACATTATGGCTGGAGTCAAAACGCTTACGCCGCAATCGATATCTACAGGGTCGGGAACGCGATATACGACAACCTCAACTGTATCGATCATGCGAACCGCCTAACAGCCGATTCACTAACCGGCCGCCTTACGGTGATCAACTCGAATTACGCGCAGCTCGATTCTGACGCTCAGATTACAAACGTAGTTTCGTCAGCGCCCGAAGAAGACCCGGTGCAGTACGTGCGTAATCAGTTCGTTTCAACTTTGGATCGGCCGCCTGATCCTGCGGCACATTTTTATTGGTCCGATCTTCTGATCCGGTGTGGAGGGGATACGGATTGCCTTAGTCAGCAACGTACACAATTGAGTGAGTATCTGTCGCGAAATCCACAACCAGACTTCTCTATCACCGGCACTGTTGCGGATGAGTTTGGTCAGCCGCTTCCTGACGCGGTAATCAGGCTCAGCGGATCTCAAGCGACCTCAGTTATCTCCGACGCACGAGGTATCTTCCAATTCTCGAATCTACCGACGAGTGGTATCTATACGGTCGCGGTGAACAAAGCGCACTACAACTTTCCGAATGCTACCTACACTTTCTCACGTCCAGACGCGAACGTTAACGCGAATTTTGCCGGGCGGATCAACCGGCACAGTATCAAGGGACGGATCATCAGGGTGGACGGAAGCGCGGTGAGCGGAGTGACCTTACATCTGGCCCAATCGCCAGACAACGCAATCGTCACTGATGACAGCGGAAATTACATGTTTTCCGATCTCGCTGAAGGTGGTACGTACACAGTCGTACCCGCATCGACTGATTTTGCCTTTACTCCCGTGAGCCAAACGTTTGCAGATCTTTCAGCGGACCAAACGGTGGACTTCGTTGCGCAGCAAACAAGTTTCTTACTGGCCGGCAAAGTATTAGATGAAAGTGATACGCCGATCAGCGGCGCCACCCTGACGTTAACAGGAGCCGTAACCGCGTCGACCCTAACAGACGCACAAGGCAACTTCCGATTCCGCGACTTGCCAACCGGCGGTAGCTACGCCGTCTCGGTTAACAAAGAGCATTACACTTTCTCGCCGGGTAGCGAGACGTTATCGAATCCGCTTGAAGATGTAATTGTTGAGTTCAGCGGGAGTTTGAATCGCCACCGCATCAGCGGACGACTAGTGCGACAGGACGGAACTGCGCTGAGCGGCGTGACAGTTCAGTTGGATGATTCAGCAACAACAACAGATGCGAATGGCTACTATTCGTTTGCAGAAGTAGCGGCTGGTGAAACCTATACAATCACTCCCATCTCAACGGACTTTACCTTCACCCCTACGTCCGCAACCGTTGCGAATCTCTCATCAAACCAAACCGCGAACTTCACCGGCCAGCAAACCGATTTCTTATTAGCAGGGAGCGTCAAAGACGAAAATGGGATACCTCTCGACGGCGTGACTGTTACTTTGGGAGGCGCAACCACCGCGTCAACATCCACAGATGCGCAAGGCAAGTTTCGATTTTTCGATCTGCCGACTGGCGGCAGTTACACAATCACGGTTAGCAAGCACCACTACAGCTTTGTACACGGGAGCCAAACGTTATCCAATCCGACCGGGGATGTAAGTCTTGAATTTAAAGCGACGTTGAACCATCACGATATCAACGGACGAATCACCAGGCCTGATGGGACAGGAATCAGCGGGGTCACAGTTCGCTTGACGCAATCAGCGACATCAGTGACGACTGATGCAAATGGTAATTATTCGCTTGCTGATTTAGCAGCAGGCGGAAATTATACTGTTGCCCCGATCTTGCCGGACTTTGTCTTCACTCCTGAGACCAGGACATTTGCAGATCTCGGCGCAGACCAGACAGCCGATTTCTCAGCACAGGCACAACTTATTTCAATTACAGGAAAAGTTTCTGATGGAAACGGCAATCCTGTCGCTGGTGCGACGATCGATCTGACTGGATCGAAATCGATTTCCACTACAACCGACGCAGCCGGCAGTTTTCAGATATTGAATTTGCCGATGAGCGGAACTTACACAGTTTCAGTCAGCAAAACTCATTACACCTTTCCAACAAGCACTCGAAGCTTTGACCACCCCACCCAAAACGTGACTGCGGACTTCAGCGGCAGCTTGAATCGCCATTCGATCAGCGGACGCATCACGAGAGTAAATGGCGATGGCATCGGAGGACTGACGGTGCAACTAGGCCAAACGCCTGCAACTTCGGTGGTCACTGATGCAAACGGATATTATTCGTTTACTGCGCTGGCTGCTGGTCAGAATTATGCAGTCGCTCCATCATCAAGCGCCTTTGTCTTCACGCCCGCAAACAAGACGTTCGACGATCTCGCCGCCGATGTAACCGCTAACTTCGTCGGCAAGATTCGACCTCGAATAATCACCGCTGATGGTTCTGAGCAAGCAATCGCTCTCGATTCGCTTAGCTTAATGGCTGGCCCATTCTCAATTCTGAGTTCACTTGGCTTCAGTTCAGATGGACTTACTCGGCTGGTCATCTTCGCGACCGACGTCGATGCTACAGAACTTTCACAACTCTCCCTTGTCGCGTTAGACGATGCGGGTGTCACTTATCCGCTGGTCATCGAGCAGATCGATAACGTGCGCAATCAATCCTGGATGAAACAGGTCAATTTCAAACTGTCGCAGAATTTACCAAGCGGCAAATGCGTCTGGCTGAGGCTAGGGGTGGGCAACGTAACCAGCAACGATGCACGGATGTGTATAAGCCCGCGTTAATGGTCGGTTGGGCGAGGTGAAAGTCTAATCCGAGATGACTATGCGGGACGGCCAACCAAACGCGAGATCAGTTTCACTAATTGGCTCGTAGTCACCGGCTTCGCGATGTGCATCTGATAGCCTGCGTCGAGTGCTCGCTTTCGATCTTCATCGCGTGCGTATGCTGTCAGTGCTGCAGCGGGAGTTGCGCCACCTTGGTCGCGCGGAAGCGCTCTTACTTTTCCAATCAAACTGTATCCATCTTCGTCAGGCATCCCGATGTCGCTCATTAGAACATCAGGCCGCCATTCCATCAGTGTTTCGAGTGCCTGGCTCGCGGATTCGCACGCCTTCACTTCGGCACCCATGCGTTTAATCACTGTACTAATGATCTGTCGCGCTTCTGGCTCATCATCAACCAACAACACACGCAATCCCTGCAATGAATGAACATCGAAACCATTGGTCTCGGTGCTGACTTGCAGAGTAGGCGCTTGTGTCGGCTCAGGCAGCAGTGGAAACATCGCGGAGAACGTCGCCCCTTTGCCACCACCTTCACTATCAGCCCAAACTGTTCCGCCATGAAGCTCGACAAGATGTCTGACGATCGCCAGGCCCAAACCTAAACCTCCAAAGCTACGCGTTGTCGAACTGTCGGCCTGACGAAAACGGTCGAATACACTCGGTAGGAACGCCGGTTCGATACCCAATCCGTTGTCCTGCACAGTCACCTTTGCGTTAGTTCCGTCTTGTTCAAGCCTTACTTTGATCGAGCCACGATAAGGCGTGAATTTCACCGCGTTCGACAGGAGGTTCCAAACGATCTGTTGCATGCGGGCCGGGTCGCCTGAGATCGCTCCAAGGCCAGGTTGTGCCCAGTACTCCAATCCAATCTGTTTTGCATCGGCAGCGGGACGCACAACATTGATTGCGGCTTGAATCACCGATGAGATATCGATTGGACGCACATCCAGATGAAGCTTGCCTGAAACAATTCGCGACACGTCCAACAAATCGTCGATCAGTTGTGCCTGCACGCGCGCATTTCGTTCGATCGCTTCGAGGCCTTGATTTAAAAGAGCTTCGTCTCGCTCTGGTCCACGAAGCACGCAAGCCCACCCCAGGAGCGACGTAAGAGGCGTTCGCAACTCGTGCGACAGAGTCGCAAGAAACTCATCTTTGATTCTGTTCGCTGCTTCCGCTTCAACACGTGCGCGCTGGGCCCGCAACAATAACTGACCCCGCGCCTCTTCCGAGCGCTGGAGTTCCGCCACGTAAGTCGAGAGCTCTTCAACGTGGCGTCGCGCAACGTCAGCCTGAATTGCTGATGTTTCAATATTCTTTAGGTAAATCTGATAGGTGAAGTAGATGATCAAAACGATCGGGAAGGTCGCGATTACTGCATAGAACCCGTAGGTCTTAATAAGGCTGGCCACAATGGCCGCTGCGGATGCGCCCGCGAAATAAGTAACCGCCGTCCACAGGTAGTAAGTCTTCCATGTTTGCCAAATCGACTCATCGACCTTGTACGACTTCTCGATAGCGATCAGACCACTGTTTGCGACGTACTGAACCACTGCGGTAACACAAATCGCCAGGAAGAAGCTGGCAGAAAAACCGCTACCGACGATTTGGGTCGGCGTTCCGCTGATGGCTGTTAGTGCGATTGAAGTTAGAAACGTTGAACTCGCGAGTATCGCAGAATTGAAAAGGATTGTTCGTGGACGTTTGCTGATCAGTAGTGTCGTACAAACACCTTCAAGCGTTGACATCATGATCGCGGCAGCGCCGCCATAAAGAAACAACGTGAGGAAGATGAAAGTGTCTGCTACTGTGATCCGGCCACTGACCTTGGGAATTCGGACTGCAATTAACGAGCTGCCGATTACGAGGAACGTTAGCACCGCAAACTGCAGGTTAACCTGCTCTACGGGAAACTTGAAAGCTGCGATCAGAATGATCGCGCTACCGATAACGACGAGCGACCACATGTAAGCGCGCGCCACTCGCCGTCGGTTTACTGGTCCAACTTCTGCCGCAGTCATCTCCAGGGGCGACTCCAGATCGGGTCTTGTTTTTGGTTTTGACACCGGTGATAGAACGGTACCGGTGGTGGGAGTGGTAATGCGTAAAGCCGAAGTATTAACAGTTTTCCGGACGAACAGCCGGTTAATAATCCAGACAGTCAGAACCGTCATCCCTTTCGGCAGTCATCGTCGAAGACGAGTCGCCGTTTAGGGTCGCTGACTGTGCCATCGCTACAAGATCTCCCGTAATTATTCCGTCGCCTGTGACAATGCCATCGCCTGTCACAATGCCGTTACTGAGAACGTTTCCATCAAATAGATTATTAGTTAATAGACAGGCCACGGCCAACAGTGGCGTGCCGTCGCCTGTGATTATTCCGTTGCTTGTGAGTATCTGATCGCCGGTAACGATTCCTTCTGACAATAGAGCGGGATTCGTTGAAATAGGACCATCACCCGTGATGATTCCCTCACCCAGAGTGCCACCGATTCGATAGATTCGCTGATACTTCGTAATGAGATCGGTTCCGGTCGCATAGGTATAGTTAAGGAGGATTCCTCGCGACCACGTGAACGTTTGATTTCCAATAGTCGTTTCTGGCGTGGGGACATCACTGGTTGTGAGCAACGGCTCACCGATGTTTGTAGTCGACGTTAAGTCACGACGTACGAGCTGCGCCAACTTGACTGCACCCGCGGCGTTCACCTGGCCGGCACCTTGCTCGAGCATGTTAAAGCCCGCGAGCGGTTGCGCTGTGTACATCATCAACGCCTTGATCAAATTAGGCGTTAGTGTTGGATTCGCCTGCAACATCAATGCTGCAACACCAGCCGCAACTGGAGTCGCCATTGATGAGCCACTCAAATACATCATCTTCCGATTATCTACCGGACTAACACCTGCATCGAGCGCTGGGTTCTGGTTGACGAGAACGTTATTCACAGCCTGCGCTTCGATCAATTTGTTGCCGGGCGCAACGATGTCGGGTTTGATTAGATTGTCGTAGGTCACCGCACCGTTCTGGTCAACCGCGAAACTCCGCGTTGGACCACGCGAACTAAACGATGCAACACCATCATCTCCCCGCCCATCAGTGCCGAATGTATTCGACGCACCGACAGTGATCGCGGAAGGCTCATTTCCTGGTGAATGAATGTGACCGTACAGCCGGGTGCCCTCCTGGTCGCTGCCGTTGTTTCCGGCCGCCGCAAAGACAACAATCCCCGCATCCACTAACCGTCGCACTGAACGACAAATCGGATCGTTGCGGTATGAGTCGATCGCAGGCATACCCAGACTTAAATTCACAACGCGAATGTTGTAGGCATCGCGGTTGGTGGCAATCCAATCGAGAGCACGCAAAACTCCACCAGTCGTGCCGACGCCCTGGGCGTTCAGTACGCGTAGATTAAGAATGTTTGCGTTGGGAGCAACGCCAACGTATTGCCCGTTCGAGATGCGGCCATTGCCTGCCGCTAATGCCGCTACGTGTGTTCCATGGCCGTATGGATCGTCGGTGCGACCTTCGCCGGTGAAGTCTTCGCTATAAACCACACGAACATTGTTAGAGCGATCGAGAAACGCCTTGTGTGTGGTGTCGATCCCCGAATCAACGACTGCAATGCCGATTCCAGTTCCATCCAAACCGGACGCGTTTGTCCCACTCGTGGTGCGAATCTGGTCAACGCCGGTCGTGATCGACAGGTGACCCAGCGACCTCACTTCACGGTTTAATGAGACATACGCGACATCGCTCCTCGCAGCTATCGCAAGCGCCGCATTCGCCGGAAGGGTGACAATATGAACTTGAAAGTTGTGGAAGCGCCGTACGTTGGTACCGCCCGAGCCTTCGATAGTTGAATCGAGATCGTCGTCCCACAGCCCTGCCGGTTGAATAATCACCCGGACTTGTTCGGAGCCATTCCCGCTCCAGACCTTTCGCTGGATCTCGCGCGAGACCTTACGTCCAAGCGAGTCTGAACCGGAGTCCGCGTGGACTTTGTGCTGAACGGGGGAGGGGAGAATGAATATGAGCGAGCTAAGTCCGCTCAATACGATCAGGAAAAAAAATCGCTTCATTGGGCGACTCCAGAAAACTACTCGGAAATAAAGCGGCTTAGCGCGGCTGATTAAACCGATGGGGTTTAGGCATTGCGGTAAACCTGCGAGGCAGTCGGGGGAGTGGGCATCCTAACAGAGAGTTAAACAGTTTTCAACGTATTAGATGTTACAAAAGTGTTCCGGCCCCCGGCCTGCGCTTTCCTAAGAACAAACTAATAACTTTTTGAGGGTTTCTTAAGGACTTGGAGAGGCGCGGCGTTGTGTAATGCGCCCGTCAATAAAACCACAGACCTCACAGCGATGGTGGACCTTTGCTATCTCATGTGAGGTGAGGGTCGATGCCATCGGTCAATCGCCCAGCAGTCTGTGTCGCACCGTCAAGGTGAGGCCTTCTGCCTCTGCTCTCGAGTCGGAGGTGGACAGTTTGGTGCGATGCAGATCCAAGCGTCGGTGTCGTTGAGCCTCATCTCACATCTGATCGCAAAACCTCCCGCAGCTGTCACAGTCATCAGGTTACTTTGGGTTATTTAAGAACCTCGCCGCGCGGGCGAGGGTGAGTCTGATTGCAATGGGCCGGAACGCGTGCGACGTCTGGTGGGGACTCCAAAGCGAAGCACCGGCGCAACGTCAATCGGTAACTCTCGTTCGCGCGGGAGGCCCAGGATCTTTACATTTAGAGATGTGATGAGTGATGAGTAATGAGCAATGAGTAATGAGAGATGAGCTATTAGGCGCCGTGCTTATCCTTGTCACTTGTCACTTGTCACTCTTCAGCGGCTAACGAAAGCGTGCTCTCGTCCCACCGAATAAAGAGTGAGAGCTGCGTCACTCTATGACTTGTCCATTTGACCGAACCATTCGGTCAGATCTCAACGCGTCGGTCGTTCTGATTGACGAAACTATTGGGCGTTCCTCGAAGTGACGCCCTAAACCCTAAGAAAACAGGCGATTCCACGCGTTCGGCAAGCTGGCATAAGCCGTGCGATAGGCACCGCATGCGAACGTGCGGTCGCAACCTAGAAAATATGAACACCTCCCGGAGACGCCCAATGAATAAGCAGTGGAGATCACTCATCGTCTCGCTCGTTACTATCCTCTCGATAGTGCTTTCAATGTGTTCCGGCATTCTGCTCATGGACAGAGCAGCCGCCCAAACCAGGAACACATCGACTAAGCAGAAAACGGCAGACAAATCGTACATTCGCAATCTCACCAAACTCGCTCACGACGGAAAGCTTGAGGCTGGCGCGGCTAACGCTGCCGTGAAACCGGTCATCGACATCCTGTCGGATAACCAGCACAACAATCCGGTGCTGATTAGCGATAGCAGCATCAATGCGAACGCCGTCGTTCAACGCCTGGCTCAACGCATTGCTGACGGCAACGTTCCCGAGAACCTTCGCAATGCCCAGGTTTTCGCGCTGGACGTTTACGCCTTGCTGAATGGCGCTACGCCAAATGAAATCGACAGTCGCGTTCGCACAGTCGTCGCTGAAGTTACTAAGGATCGAAATTCGATCCTGTTCGTCGATGAACTCCATCAATTCCTTGGAGAGCGCGCCACAGTACAAGTTTCTGAAACATTCAAGAATGCGATCGCCGACAGCAAACTGCGCGTCATCGGCTCCACCTCACGCACGGAGTACAACAACTACATCGCTTCCAACGCAGCACTCGACGTGCTGTTTAAGCAAGTCGAAGTTGATGACACAGCTAATTCCAGCGAAAACGATGAAGCTTCCTCGAACCGCAACGGCTTCCAGGGCAACAAGCTCTCTGGCGAGATTGCGGAACTAATTCAAGGCGCATCTCCGAAACAGCGGGCAACGGTGATCCTTTCAGTAGATAACACCCGCAGCGCTGAGCTTGCGACCCTCTTTGAACAGTACGGAGTGCGAGTCACTGAACGGATGAACAACCTCGGGGTTGTTCAAGCAAGCCTGCCGGTGAATGCGATCGAGGCGCTTGCGAAGAGCAAATTGGTTCAGCACGTATCTGCCGACAAACAGGTACGCGCCTTTGGTCATGTCACTACCACGACCGGTGCGGATGCGGTTCGCACCCAAACAAAAACTAACTTGTTGGGCGGAACGACGACCTACACTCTGGAGGGAACCGGAGTCGGCATCGCTATTCTTGACTCAGGCATTGACCTGAATCACAAATCTTTCCTATCGACCACTGGCGCGTCCCGCATTGTGTATAGCAAAGACTTCACGGGCGAAAACCGCGTGGACGACCCCTACGGTCACGGTACACACGTCGCTGCGACCGCTGCTGGAAATGGCCGCATCGCAAATGGCAAATACATGGGGATTGCCCCAAATGCCAACATTATCAATCTCCGCGTCCTGAACAGCACAGGTGTTGGATCAGTCTCGGCGTTGCTCGGCGCACTCAACTGGCTCCTTAGCAACCGCACGACTTACAACATCAGAGTCGTCAATATGAGCCTGGGAATGCTCGCCGTTGATTCGTACAAAAACGATCCGGTTTGCAAGGCTGTTCGCGCACTGGTCGACGCTGGTGTAGTGGTCGTCGCCGCCGCCGGTAATAACGGAAAGAATTCTGACGGCGCGAAACTCTATGGACACATCCATTCGCCTGGCATCGAGCCATCTGCTATTACCGTCGGTGCTACCAATACCTTTGGCACAAACAGCCGCGCTGATGACGTAATGGCTACCTACAGCTC
>Ga0070690_100000632_pt1 | contig 17870 bp, 16 predicted proteins | sample KBSS33HmetaG_FD_64671 | JGI IMG/M metagenome (GOLD analysis project Ga0070690, IMG submission 64671) | Switchgrass rhizosphere microbial communities from Kellogg Biological Station, Michigan, USA - KBS S3-3H metaG | ecosystem: Host-associated > Plants > Roots > Rhizosphere ... | reverse complement strand
TACGACGTGCGCAGCGCGGCGCTGCCCGGCCTGGCGCTCGCCTGGTCCCAGCGCATGGACGCGCACGAGCTCGGGCGCGCGCTCGTCGGCTCGGACACGGACAGCGTCCGGCGTTACGTCGCGCTCGAAGCGCTGGTCGCGCGCGCGCAGCGGCAGAGCGCGCCGGCCCCCGAACGCGCCGCCGCGCGCGCGGAGCTGGATCGCATCGCCGACGGCGGCCCGGCGCTGGCCCGGCTGGCGGCGCGCATCGGCAAGAGCTTCATCGACGCGCCCCCCGCCGACATGCACGCCTTCATCGAGCGCCTGTTCGGCGGTTGATAGTGCCTAGCTGCAGGTGACGCCGTCGCAGAGGTTCGCGAGCGGGTAGCCGCCGTTGCAGATGCTCTCGCGGCCGTGGTCGTAATGGTCGGTGTAGAACTGACGGAACGCCGTCTCGTCGAAGCAGTCGGCGCGCAGCGTCCAGGTCCAGGCGGTCGCCGCCCAGCGCACGTCCAGCGTGGGATCGGGCGCCAGGATCACCCGCCGCGTGGACGGGCAGCCCGGTGCATCGAACGGCAGCGTGTCGATGAATGCCTGCGCCCGCGTGACCTCGTCGGGGCAGCCCGAGGCGCCGCAGTTGTAGACGATGACGACGGCGCCGTGCTCGAGACCGTGCATCAGGTTTCCCCACGGCACCGGCACGTCGAAGGTCCGGTACTCGGGCCAGCACCCGAAGTGGTTGCCCGATGACGGAGGCATGGTCTGATAGTTGGTCGCCGATGTGCACGCGATGTGCTGCGCGCCCTCGTCCGGATGCTGCTCGATCACGGCGGCGCACATCGAGCCGTCGACCTTGGTCATGTCGGGGCCCCCGGTGTCGACGGGCGCCGGCTCTTGCGGCATCGGCTCGTACGCGGCCGCGTCATGCGCCGGCAGGCCGCTCACGCAGCCGGCCAGCAGCAACGAAAGGCTAGCGGCGGCGGCTCGCCATCGCGCGATCGATTTCACGCTGGCCCTCCCGTTTCTTGACGTCTTCGCGTTTGTCCCATGACTGCTTTCCGTGCACGAGGGCGATCTCGGCCTTCACGCGACCTTTCTTTTCATACAGCGAAAGCGGCACCAGCGTGTAGCTCTTCTCGCGAATCTTGCCCACGAGCCGATCGATCTCGCGCCGGTGGAGCAGCAGCTTGCGCTTGCGGCGCGGGTCGTGATTGCGGCCGTGCGAGAAGGCGTAGACGCCGATGTCCATCTGGTGAAGCCATGCCTCACCCTTGTCGATGTCGGCGAAGGCGTCGACCAGCGTGACCTTGCCCGCGCGGATCGACTTGACCTCCGAACCCGCCAGCACCAGCCCCGCCTCCAACGTTTCGTCGACGTGGTATTCGTGGCGCGCCCGCTTGTTGCGCGCGAGCACTTTCACTTCGACGGCGGGGGCTGGCTTCGCCATGCAGAACCTTGGATTTGGAATATAGCGTGCTGCGAGCTTGACTGAGCCGCCGTCGGGACGTACCACTTTCCAATGACCGGGAACGCGAACCGTGCTGCGCGCCGCGCCCAGGGTTTGCTCCTCGCTGTCATGCTCGTGGCGTCGCAGGCGAGCGCCTGGTTCCACGCCACGGTCATCTCGCACGTCGCCTGTCTCGAGCACGGCGAGGCCGTGCACGGACCCGCGATCCAGGACCCAGCAGCCGCCGTCGATCCGGACGCCGCCGCGGGCGTGCGCGCCGACCTGGCGGCCGTCGCCGGTCACGATCACTGCGCGAACGCGGCGCTGCTGCGCTGGCGGGATTTCGCGCTGGCCGCTCCGGCCGCGCCCGCGCTGCCCGCTCCGCCCGCGCGTTCGAAGCCGTTCGCCGCTTCGTACGACAACGCGCCCACCGCCGTCCTCTACCTGATCGCACCCAAGACCTCTCCCCCGCCCGCGCTCGCGTAGTTCGCTCGAGAGTCTGCGCGAAAGGCGGCAGCGGTCCTCCGCGCGCCGATCGCGTTTCCGTCACGCAGCGCCGCCAAGGAAAGGCCCCATGTTTTCGTCCCTGTTCTGTTTTCTCTGGTTACAACAACAACCGATCGCGACCCCGCCGCCCGAAACGCCACCGCCACCCGCCGACGCCTCGCCGGCCAAGGAGGCGCCGCGGGGCAAGGACGAGGTTCCGGCCACGCCGCCGCCTCCTCCTCCGCTTCCACTGACTCCCGCGGCCCAAACGCCGGAACCGCTCCCGCCGCCGCCCGTGCCGGCCGCGGGCACCGCCGAGGTGGCGACGCAGCAGAACGTCCGGGCGTCCGGTGCGAGCGCCATGAATCCGGCGCTGTCGTTCATCCTCGATGGCTACTTCGGCTATTACGGGGCGCACTTGGCGGATTTCGCGGCGCTGGATCTGCCGCCCGCGGGCGACGATCCGTCCGTCACCCGCGAGGGTTTCGGCGTCCAGGAGATCGAGCTCGCGGCCCAGGCGGCCATCGATCCCTACCTGGAGGGCGCGATCTTCCTGACGATTCCCAACCTGGACGGCCTCGAGGTCGAGGAAGGCTACCTCGTCACCACCGGGCTCCCGGCGAACCTCCAGATCAAGGCGGGCACTTTCCGGTCGCAGGTCGGCCGCAACAACACGCAGCACCTCCACCTGCAGAGCTTCACGCGCCGCCCGCTGATGACCGCGCCGCTGTTCGGCGCCGACGGCTTCCGGGGGCCCGGCGCACAGCTGTCGGTGCTGGTGCCGCTGCCCTGGTTCACGACGATCTATGGCGAGGCGTTCAGCATCGGCCCCGCGGAGGACACGACGCACCTCGCGACGTTCGGCGGCGGCGCGCGCACGACACCGAAGAACCTCACCTACACGGCGGTGCTGGAACAGTTCTGGGAGCTCGGGGAGGCGACCTCGATCCTGCTCGGCGCCAACTTCGCCACCGGGCGGGTGTTCGACTGCATGGGCGCGGTGCCCTGCGACCTCGCGCTGGCCGCCGGGCCGCGCAGCTATCTCTACGGCGGAGATCTCTACTTCAAGTGGAAGCCGCCGAACGAGTCGAAGACCTACGCCAGCTTGCAGTGGACGACGGAGTGGTTCGCCCGATCGATCGCGGGCGGCGGCCCCACCGAGGGCGCGGGGTATACGGAGCCGGTCGTGCAGATCGCGCGGCGCTTCTACGTGGGCGGGCGTTTCGATCTGGTCGGCATCCCCAGCGGGCCCAACCTGCCCCGCCGCTACGGCTATGCGGCCTCGCTGACGTTCGCGCCCAGCGAGTTCTCGCGCCTGCGCCTGTACGGGCAGGAGCTGACGGGATCGGGGACGTCGACGACGGTCGCCTTCCTCCAGGTCGAGTACTCGATGGGCGCGCACGGCGCGCATCCCTACTGAGGAGATAGCCAATGCGAAGCCCAATCAAATTCGTCCTCGCCGCAGCGGTCGTCATCTGCGGGCTGACCGCGCGCGCCGAGGCCAAGCTGCGCGTCGTCGCGTCGATCGAGGTGCTCGCCGATCTCAGCCGCCAGGTCGGCGGGGACCGGATCGAGGTCACGTCGCTTTCGCGCGGTTACCAGGATCCCCACTTCGTCGATGCGAAGCCGTCGCTGGTGCTGGCGCTCAACCGCGCCGATGCGCTGGTGTACGTCGGCCTCGATCTGGAGATCGGGTGGCTGCCTCCCCTGGTGCAGCAATCGCGGAACGCGCGAATCCAGCGCGGCCAGCCCGGCAACATCGATGCCTCGACCGCGATCAAGCCGGAGGACGTGCCGAACGTGCCGTCCGATCAGCTGCGCGCGCTCGGTGATATCCACCCGCTCGGCAACCCGCACTACTGGATCCCGCCCAAGAACGCGCGGGCGATCGCCCGGCTGATCGCCGAGCGGCTGACGGCGCTCGACCCTGGCGGCGCCGCGACCTACAAGGCGGAGCTCGCCCGCTTCGAGGGGCAGCTCACCGCAAAGGAGAAGCAATGGGAGGGCGCGGCGGCGCCGCTGCGCGGGACGCGCGTCGTCACGTACCACAAGAGCTGGTCGTACGTGGCACACTGGCTGGGCCTGGAGGAGGTCGGGTACATCGAGCCCAAACCCGGCATCCCGCCGACCGCGAACCACACCGCGCAGCTCGTCGAGCTGATGAAGAAGATGGGCGTTAAGCTGGTCATCGTCGAGTCGTTCTATCCGAACACGATGGCCAAGTTCGTCGCCGACAACGGCAAGGCCCGGCTGGTCGCGGCGCCGTCCAACGTCGGCGCGACGCCCGCGATCAGGACCTACTTCGACCTGGTCGACGCGGTCCTGGCGGCCATCAAGGGCGGGTGAGGCGGGTGACCCGGCGTCACACGGCGCGGGCGAGGGCGAGGACGTGGATGTCCGTCGCGCCGGCGCTCAGCAGCGCGTCGCTGCACGCGCTGAACGTCGCGCCGGTCGTGTAGACGTCGTCGACGAGCAGCACGCGCCGGCCGCGGACGCGCGCGGTGTCGCTGACGACGAATGCCCCGGCCACCTCCGCGAGGCGCGCCGCCGGGCTGGCGTGTCCGAGCGCGCGCGTCGCGCGTGTCCGGTGCAGGAGGCTCCGCTCCAGGCGCGGCAGCCCGCGATCGGACGGAGACTTTCGTACCCGCGCCAGCCCGATCAGCGCCCAGCGCGCGAGCTCGACCGCCTGGTTGAAGCCGCGCTCGCGCAGCCGGGTGTTGTGAAGCGGCACCGGCACGATGATGTCGTCCGCGCCCAGCCGCGTCCGCGCGAGCAGGTCCGCCAGCGACGGAATCAGCAGGCGCGCCAGGCGCCGCGCCATATCGCGCCGCTTGCCGTGCTTCATCCGCACGATGGCGTGCGCGACGGTCTCACCGTACTCGAAGGCGGCACTGGCGGTCGTGAACGGCAGCGGCGCGCGCAGGCAACGCGCGCAGCACTTGCCCGCGAAGACCAGATCGCGCGGGTCGTCGTGGCGCGGGAGCGCGCAGCCCGGGCAAACGCCGCAGAGCGGGTTCAACGCCAGGCTGCAGTCAGCGCAGAACAGAGCCTCCTCGGGGACGGTCTGATCGCAGCCGGCACACCGCGCCGGCCACAGCAATTGCAGCGATTCCGAAATCAGCGGCGTGAGATTCATGCGCCCCTTATCGGGACGCTCCCGCCGCGGTTGCGTGCCCGCCGCTCAGCGCTTCTGAGCGGCGGACCGGACGAGGTCGACTACCTCTCGTCGGGCGCGTACAGGCCGCGGCGGAGGTAGGTCGGCTTGTCGAACTCGGATTCCTCGACGCCGAGCTCGTCGCCCGGACGCGGCGACTGCATCTGCGCCGAGCGCCGGCCGCCCGCCGGGACGGTGTTCGCCCCCTGAGGCCGGACCACCGAACGTTCCGAGGGCGTCCACTCGGGGCCGTTCCCCTGCGTCGGGACTGCGCCCATCGCCGCCGGCGGAACCTCCGCCATGCTCGAGTAGAACTCGTCCAGGTTGATGTTCTCGCCGCTGTCGCCCGGCCGCGGGGCCGGGGCCGCGTATCCGCCACGCGGCGTCGGATTCGACGTCTGGCCCCACGGGCTCATCGGCTGCTGCGCCATCATCGTCGCCGCCTGTCCCATGGCCGCCGACGCCTGCATCGGCAGCGCCATCTGCCCCTCGCGCCCGCGCGCCGGCCCGCGCCCGCCGCTCGCCGACGGATGCTCGTGCGCGTGCGCGTTGAACCCCGTCGCGATGACCGTGATGCGGACCTGGTCGCCCGCGTTCGCGTCGATGACGGACCCGAAGATGATGTTCGCCTCGGGGTCGGCCGCCTCCGCGATCAGGCTGCAGGCCTCGTTCATCTCGGCCAGCGTCAGGTCGGGGCCGCCCGTGATGTTCAGCAGGATGCCGGTCGCGCCGTTGATCGACACGTCCTCCAGCAGCGGCGAGCTGATCGCCTGCTGCGCGGCCTCCATGGCGCGCTTGTCGCCGGTCCCGTAGCCGGTGCCCATCAGCGCGCGGCCCATGCCGGTCATGATCGTTCGCACGTCCGCGAAGTCGACGTTGATGAGGCCGGGCGCGATGACCAGATCGCTGATGCCGCGAACGGCGTTCACGCAGACGTTGTCGACCATCCCGAAGGCGTCCTTCAGGGTCATCTTCATGCCGGCCAGCGATACCAGCCGGTCGTTCGGGATGATGATCAGCGCGTCGACGGCCTTACCCAGTTCGTTGATGCCGACGCCCGCCTTCTTCTTGCGCTGAGACCCCTCGAACGCGAACGGCTTGGTGACGACGCCGACCGTCAGCGCGCCCAGATCGCGCGCGACCTGGGCGATGACCGGCGCCGCGCCGGTGCCGGTGCCGCCGCCCATTCCGGCGGTCACGAAGACCATGTCGGCGCCCGACAGCGCCTCGGCGACGCGCTGCGCGTCTTCCAGCGCGGCCGCGCGGCCGATCTCGGGGTTGGCGCCCGCGCCCAGCCCCTTGGTCAGGTTCCGGCCCAGGTGAACCTTGGTGCCAGCCATGCTGGCCTCCAGGACCTGGCAGTCGGTGTTGGCGCAGATGAAGTCGACACCCTCGACGCCGGCCTCGATCATGGTGTTGACCGAGTTACCGCCGCCGCCGCCGACGCCGATGACCTTGATGATGGGACGGCCCGCGCCTTGTGCTTCGTCGTCGAATTCGAGCATGGGATCTCCTCATCTCAATCGATCCCATGGGCCGCCTGACAACGCTAATTTTTGACCTGTTTTTTTTACCGTTTCTCGACGGGAACGGCTCGACCTGAACGCATGCGCGGTATCATCGGCGCATGAGACTTGCTTACTACTTCGCATTGGCAGCTTTTCTGACCATCGCCGCGTGCAGCTCTTCCGGAGGAGGCAACGACGGCGGTGGGGGCAACGGCGGCTCCGCGGCAGGCGCGGGCGGCACCAACGGAACCGGAGGCGCCTCCGGCGGCGGCGGGACGACCGGCACGGCCGGAGCGGCGGGAACGTCCGCCGGTGGAACGGGCGGCGCGCCTCCAACGGGGTGCAGCCAGGGTGCCCCCTGCTCGAACATCTCCTGCAACCAGACGTGCATCACCACCTCCGGCGGCAGCGGAAATCGGACCTGCCTCTGCTCCCAGCCGACAGGCACCTACGATTGCGGCGGGCCTTGCCTGCGGGTTTGAGGCCGTGATCGGCCTTCGTACCCGGGGCGGGCCGTGCTACTCATGAAGGCTCCTCGCGCGTGGAAGCAATAACGACCAGAACGGGCCGCATCGAGCTCGTCGGAGAGCGGATCGTGGCCGTGCGGATGGGCGACCTGGTCCAGACCGTGGAGGACGCGCGGGCGAACTTCGAGGCGTGCGCGCGCCTCGCCGCGCCCGATCGCAAACCGCTGCTCGCCGACATTCGCGCGGCGAGGCCGTTGATGCCCGAGGTGCGCCGCGTTTACATGGGAGAAAGCCTGATCGCCTTCACGGCGATGGCGATGCTGGTCAGGGCCAGCCCGCTCGGGCGCACGATGGGCAACGTGTACCTGAAGATCGCGCGCCCCAAGATCCCGACGAAGCTGTTCACACAGGAGGCGAAGGCGCTGGCGTGGCTGCGCGCGGCAAAGTAGACGGCGGATTGCCGCCGGCGCTGAAACGCCGCCTGCGCGGCATCGCGAGGTCGCTCGAGGCCATGATCAGCGGCGACACTGAACGGCAGATCCCGATCTCCGACGCGCAGGACGAGCTGGACGCCGTCTGCTACAGCATGAACATCCTGGTGGGCGAGCTCGCCTTCGCGACCACCAACCTGCGCCGCGCCCAGGGGGAGGCGGAGGCGGCGAACGCGGCCAAGACGACCTTCCTGCGCACGGCGAGCCACGAGCTGCGGACGCCGCTGGCCGTGATCGTCTGGCTCGCCGACATGCTCAAGGATCCGTCGCGCGTGCCGCCGGAGCGGTTCGCCCGCTCGCTGGCCGGGATCCGCCGGAGCGCCGAGGAGCTGTTGCGGACCGCGGAGGCGGTCCTGGATCTGTCTCGTCTGGACGACCCCGCCGTGAAGGCCCCGACCGAGCCCATCGATCTCGCGGACACGGTTCGCGAGGCGGTGGACAACCTGCAGCCGCTGGCCGAACGGAAACAGATCGGTCTGCGCATGACGATCCAGCCGGGGGTGCCCGCGACGCTGATGACCAACGGGCAGCACGTCCGTCAGGTGGTCATGAATCTGGTGGCGAACGCGATCAAGTTCACGCTGCAAGGAGAGGTCGTCGTGCGCGTGCACCGGCTCGGGAGGCAGGCGGCGGTCGATGTCGCGGACACGGGCATCGGCATTCCGGAGGCGTCCCGCACCCGCATCTTCGAACCGTTCTTCGTCGTGAATCGGTCGGCGGCGCAGAAGCTGGGCGGGTCCGGCGTCGGGCTGGCGCTCGCGAAACGATTCGCCGAGGGGCTCGGCGGCGATCTGTCGCTGCTGGCGACCACGGAAGGCCTGGGCTCGACGTTTCGATTCACGCTCCCGCTCGACCCGGCGTCGATCGTCATCGAGGTCGCCACGGACACGGAGGAGACGACGCCGGTGCTGCCCGTGCGGGTCCGCCCGCTCGAGGGACTGCGCGTCCTCGTCGCGGACGACGAGGAGCTGGTGCTGGACGCGCTCTGCAAGCTGCTCGAGACGGCCGGCGCCACCGTCGGGCGCGCGACCGACGGCGAGCAGGCGATGGAGAAGGCGCTGGACCAGGACTTCGCGCTGATCCTGATGGACGTCCGCATGCCGATCCTCGACGGGCTCGGCGCGACCAGCCGGCTGCGCGCGGCGGGGTTCTGGCGGCCGATCGTCGCCCTGACGGCGAGCGCGACCGCGGATCAGCGCGCCGCCTGCATCGCCGCCGGCTGCAACGATCACCTGACGAAGCCGATCGCCGCGTCCGACCTCGTCTCCAAGGTCGCCGCCGTCTGCCGGCGGTTGACCTAAAACGCGTTCGACAGCGAGCGGCGCAGGCGCGAGAAGAGGCCGCCGCCGCTGCGCTTGGGCGCCTCGCCGCTCGGGCGATCGCCGGCCTGGCGCGAGACGCCGTACTGGACCAGTCCGACCGCCGTCGAGAACCCGGCGTTGCGCACGACCTCGGCGAGCCCGCCGACGCCCTTCGGCGCGCCCCGCCGCACCGGGATGCCGAGCATCTCCTCGCCGAGCTCCGTCATGCCCGCGAGCTGCGTCGTCCCGCCCGTGATCACGGCGCCAGAGGCGAGCAGGTCCTCGCAGCCGAGGCGGATGATCTCGGCCTTCACGAGCGAGAACACCTCCTCGATGCGCGGCTGGATGATGTCGCGGCAAAGGGTGTGGCGCGACAGCACGCGCGGCGCGCGGCCGCCGACCGACGCCACCTCAAGTGTCTCATCCTCCGCGACCATCGCCGACAGCGCGCAGCCGGAGCGAATCTTGATCCGCTCCGCCTCGTGCGGCGGCGTGCGCAGGCCGAAGGCGATGTCGCTGGTCAGCTGATGGCCGCCGATCGCGATGACGCTGGTGTGCGCGACCGCGCCGTCGGTGAAGATCGCGATGTCGGTGGTGCCGCCGCCGATGTCGACCAGCGCGACGCCCAGACCCTTCTCGTCCTCCTCCAGCACCGCCTCGCCCGATGCGAGCGGCTCGAGCACGATGTCTAGCACCTCGAGATCGCAGCGCGTGCAGCACTTGATGATGTTCTGGGCGGCGGCGGCCGCCGCGGTGACGATGTGGACGCGCGCCTCCAGCCGGACGCCGCACATGCCGAGCGGCTCGCGCACGCCGTCCTGGCCGTCGATCTTGTACTCCTGCGGCAGGACGTGAACGATGTGGCGGTCGACCGGCAGCGCGATCGCGCGCGCCAGCTCCAGAACCTTGGCGACGTCGCCCGGACGGACCTCCTTGTCCTTGATCGCGACAGTCCCCGTCGAGTTGACGCCCTTGATGTGGCCGCCCGCGATGCCGACGTAGACCTGCGAGATCTCGCAGCCGGACATGCTCTCGGCTTCGAGGATCGCCTGCTTGATGGCCGCCACCGTCGAATCGATGTTGACGATGACGCCCTTCTTGAGGCCGCGGGACGGGTGCGTCCCGACGCCGATGATGTCGAGACCGTCGGGTCCGACCTCGCCGACGACGGCGGCGATCTTGGTGGTGCCGATGTCGAGCCCGACGACGATGTCGGATGATCTTCTGGGCATACGGGTCCCAACATCTTCGCCGCGTTTTCCAAGACGCCAAATTTTTTGCAGGCGTCTCGGCGCAAGTGGCGGAAAACGACCGGTCAGTTCGGACGGAGCCGGACGGTCACCCGATCGGCCTGGGCGGCGTCCAGGTACACCGTGGCGAGGGCCGACGGGCCCCGCGGGACCAGCGCCTTCAGGATCGAATCGAGGCGGGCCAGCTTCTCGTCCGTGCCCCCCCGGCCAAGGCGAACCTCACCGGCGCCGTCGAGCAGCATCAGGGAGAAGCCCGCCCGCGGATCGACGTGTATTTCCGACAACTTGGGCCGATCGCCGTAGGCGGAAAGCAGCGCCAGGGCCTCCCGGAATACGGCCTCGCTGGCGGTGCGGAGCCCCGCGTACTCCTCGCGCGTGACGCCGGTGATCACCGGGAGGCCGTCGGCTTCCTCGAAGGTGGCGCGCTTGAACGGCCGTCCGCTCTCGTCGATGAGATAGAGCGCGCCGAGCAGGACGCTCGCGACCGCCCGCCGTTCGGTGACCTCGATGGACAGCACCGACGGCAGCTCGCGGCGGACGCGCGCCGACGCGATCCAGGGGTGGGTCGCCAGCCGGGCGGCGACGCGGTCGGGATCCACGGTCAGCAGGCGATCGCCGATCTCCACGCCGGCGAGCGCCTGGATCTCGTCGGCGGGCACGTGCGTGGTGGCCGCGACGCGGATCTCCTGCACGGCGAACCGGGGCGATGCGATGACGTGCCGGACCAGCTGCCGTGCCGCCAGCACCGACAGCGCGACGCCGGCGACGACCAGCAGCGCCTTGCCCAGGACCACCAGCCGGCTGCCCAGCGCGCGCAGCCCTCCGGCCACGGCCACGGCAACCGACGCGCTCGCGAATTGCACGCGCCGGTTGCGCCGCCGCCGGAACCAGCCGCGCTGGGGCGGCGTGCGATCGACGACCACGGCCCGGGGCGCGTCTTCGGCCTGTCGGGGCTCGATCATGACAGCGCCTTTGCCTCGAGCAGCGCGATCAGCTCGGTCGGCACGGCCGTGATGTCGCCCGCGCCCAGGCACAGCACCAGATCTCCGCGCGCGGCGGTCTCGGCGAGGGCCGCCGGCAGACGATCGCGCGACACGTGTCGAGCGTTCCCATCGGGAAAAGTCGCCAGCAGCGCCGCCGCGTCGACGCCCGCGATGGGCGGCTCGCCGGCGGCGTAGACGTCCGTCAGCAAGAGCTCGTCGGCCCCGGCGAGCGCGGGCGCGAACTCGTGCAGCAGGTCGCGCGTGCGCGTGAAGCGGTGGGGCTGGAACGCCACGACCAGGCGGCGGCCGTACAGGCGCGCCGCCGCGATCGTCGCCGCCAGCTCGGTCGGGTGGTGGCCGTAGTCGTCGACCACCAGCACGTCGTCCACCTGACCGCGGATCGTGAAACGCCGGTCGACGCCCTCGAACGACGCGAGCGCCTCGCCGGCCGTCGTGAACGGGACGCCCAGAAAATCCGCGACGCACAGCGCGGCGAGCGCGTTGCCGGCGTAGTGCACGCCCGGCATCCGGACCCGCACCTCGCCGTGGGCGCGGCCGTGCACGCGGACGCGGAAGCGCGTTCCCCCCGGGCCGGCCTCGACGATCTCGCCGCGCCAGTCGCCCGCCACCAGGCCGTAGGTGGTGTGGCGTTTGGTGACGAGCGGCGCCAGGCGCGCCGCCGCGGGGTTGTCGGCGCCGATCACGACCAGTCCATAAAACGGCACCTTCTCGGCAAAGTCTAAAAACGCAGCGAACAGCGTCTCCTCGGAACCGAAGTGGTCCAGGTGCTCGCGGTCGATGTTGGTGACGACGGCGATGGTCGGGAACAGGTGGCGGAACGAACCGTCGGACTCGTCGGCCTCGGCGACCAGGATCTCGCCGCTGCCGAGGCGCGCGTTCGAGCCGAACGCGCGCGCCTTGCCGCCGATGACGGCGGTGGGATCCAGCTCGGCCTGGGCCAGGATCGCGGCGATCATCGTGGTGGTCGTCGTCTTGCCGTGGCTGCCCGCGACCGCGACGCCTTCCTTGACGCGCATCAGCTCGCCCAGCATCTCGGCCCGCGGGATGACCGGGATGTTGCGGGCGCGAGCGGCGGCGATCTCCGGGTTGTCGGGGCGGACGGCGCTCGAGATGACGACGACGTCCGCGCGCGCCACGTTCTCGGCGCGGTGGCCGATGCTGATGCCGGCGCCAAGGCCCGTCAGCCGGCGGGTCACGTCGGTCTCGCGCAGGTCGGAGCCGGTGACCGGGTAGCCGAGGTTCAGCAGCACCTCGGCGATTCCGGACATGCCGATGCCGCCGATGCCGACGAAATGGATGGCGACGTTACGTTTCCCGAACACGGAAACAGAGGTCTTAGCGCGATCCGCGGGCCGAACGGGAGGAAATTGCCGCGCGCGCCGTCGTCGGTGGCCTGCGGTGCCAGGTGTAGACTGATCGGCCGTCCATGGGCCGAGAAATCGGAGTCGCGTTGCCGGGTCCGATCGCGTTGGTGCTCGTCGCCGCAATCGGGCTGGCGGCGGTCGGATGCGCCACGGCCGACGCCGGTCCGACGACGTCGGGCGCGCCGCAGCCGGTGGCCGCGCCGCCCGCCACCTACACGGTGCCCGCCGCGCCGCCGGGTGTCCCTCCGAACGATCCGAAGATCGACGAGGCGCTCCGCGGGCTCGACAGCAAGATGCCCTCCGGCTGCAGGAAGTACGTGAACGCCTGGTGCCGCACCACGACCATCCCCGACGCGTACCGCCTGCAGATGTGTGCCAGCTACGTCACGGCGATCAACTCCCTGGTCACCCAGATCCGAAAGGGCGGCAGCGCGATCGACACCTGCGACGCGATGGCGCAGGGTAAGTTGCCGCAGTAGAGCGCCGGCCAAGTCGGCGGATCGCTCACTGGCAGGTCGGCTGGCCGGCGTTGCAGGTGTTCGTCGGGCAGGTCGTCACCTCGGTCATCGGGCCGCACTTGCCCATGCCGTCACAATAAGTCGTCGTCAGCGTCGAGCCGTCCGCCGCGCAGGTCTGCCCGCAGGGCGTCGTTGCGTCGTAGTAGAGGCAGTAGCCGAGACCGTCGCAAACTCCTGTCCAAAGGCAGCTCGTGGATCCCTCATTGACGCAGATGCGCCTGGGATCGGGTTGGTTCACGTCGATCGGCCAGCACGTGCCCTCGTGGCCCATGAGGTTGCAGGAGAGGCACGCACCCTGGCACGCGAGGTTGCAGCAGACGCCGTCGGCACAATAGCCGGATGCGCAGTCCTCGTTCCGCTGACAGGAAGCTCCCTTTGACTTCAAGCCACAGCTGCCTTGCGTGCATTGGTGGCCGGCCACGCAGTGGTCGTTGCTCGTGCAGGTATCGACGCAGTCGTTGGTGCTCGAATCGCACCGGAAAGGGACGCAGATGCGCGTCGAAGCCGGCTTGCACTGTCCCGCGCCGTCGCACGCATAGGCGCCGACGACCGCATCTCCGTCGCACACCCCCTTCGCGCAAGTCAGATTGACAGGATAGTAGGCGCACGCGCCCGAGCCATCGCAGGCGCCGGAGTGCCCGCAGCTCTCGGGCGGGTCGACCGGGAAACAGCGCGCATGGGGCTCGAGCACGCCGGCCGTGACGTTCACGCATTGCCCCGAAGGGCCGCAGGTCTTGCAGAGAGGACACGAACCCTGCTCGCAGCAGACGCCGTCGACACAGGAGCCGAACGCGCAGTCCAGGTTGCCTGCGCACGGTCCGCCGAGCGCGACGGATCCGCGTGCGCCGTCCGTTTCCGCGTCAGTTGCCGCATCCGGCGGCGATGTCTTCGCGCTCGCGTCGGTGATCGGTGTTCGTATCTCGCGGACGTCGATGCAGGCGAGGCCGAACGACGCCGCGACGAACACCGCGGCCGCCGCGACGCCAGAACGCCTTGACCGGTCGCGTGTCATCAGCGCGGGCGAGCGATCGCGGAGAGCTCCGCGACGATGTCGTGCGTCGCGTCCGCGCGGGCGAGCGTGCCCATCGCCGCCGCCATCGCCGCGCGGCGGGCGGGATCCTGCAGGATCTCGTCGACCAGGTCGGCGAGCCGGGTCGCGGACGCCCTTGCCTGGGGCACCAGGACCGCGGCCCCGGCGCGCTCGAACGCGAGCGCGTTCATCGTCTGGTGATCGTCGGCCGCCGTCGGCAGCGGAATCAGGATCGCCGGGCGGCGCATGATTGCCAGCTCGGCCAGCGTCAGCGCGCCGGCCCGCGCGATGCACAGCGCGGCCTTGCTCAGCACGGCGGGCATGTCGTCGATGAACGCGCGCACCTCCACCCGGCCGTCGAAACCGTGCGCGGCGTAGCGAACCTTCATCTCGTCGAGCAGATCGGCGCCGGTCTGGTGAATGATCGGCGGCAGCCGCCCTCGCGCGTCGAGCACGCGCGCCATGTCGGCGGCCAGCTCGTTGACCGCGCGCGAGCCCTGGCTTCCGCCCAGGATCACGATCGCGCGGCCCTCGTCGGCGGGGTTCGCCGCCGCGACGCGATCCAGGAAGGAACGTCGCACCGGGTTGCCGACGAAGCGGACCTTTCGGCGCGCGAAACGGGCGGCCGCCGCGTCGAACGCGACGAACACGCGGCGCACCAGTTTCCCGAGTACGCGGTTGGTGAAACCGGGCAGGCTGTTCTGCTCCTGGATCGCCGTCGGATAGCCGAGCAGCGCGGCCGCGAATACGAGCGGCCCGGACGCGTAGCCGCCCACCCCCAGCACGACATCGGGGCGGTGGCGCCGCAGGATGCGCGCGGACTCGATGAAGGCGCGCGGCAGCCGGAACAGACCGCGCGCCAGGGCGCGGAGGCCCATCCGCTTGAGACCGCTGACCTTCACCAACTCCAGCGGGAAGCCGGCGGCCGGGACCAGCCTGGTCTCCAGGCCGCGCGCGGTGCCGACGAACACCGCCTCGCCGCCGGTGGTCGCCTTCACCTCCTCGGCGATCGCGATGCCGGGATAGAGGTGACCGCCCGTTCCACCGCCCGCGACGAGCAGCCGCAGGGGACGCGCGTCAGCCATCGACCGAGACGGCCGGTGGGGGCTCGGGACGCGGAGGCCTGCCGACTTCGACGACGATGCGCGGGCCGGCGTCCGAGCGCCGGTTCGCACCCTTGAGCGCGCGCCGCCGGGATCCGGGGAACACCCAGTCGCCCGGCTCCGGGTTGCGGGCCGAGATGTTGGCGAGGACGCCGGCGGCGAACAGACTCATGACCAGTGACGTGCCGCCATAGCTGATGAACGGCAGCGGCAGCCCCTTGGTCGGCAGCGATCCCAGCACGACGCCGATGTTGACCAGCGCCTGCAGTCCGAACATCGCCGTGATGCCGAACGCCAGGTACGAGCCAAACACGTCGCGCGCGCGGAACGCGGTGCGCAGGCCGCGCCAGACCAGCACGCCGAAGGCGCCGATGACGAACAGAATGCCGATGAGCCCCAGCTCTTCGCCGACGATGGAGAGGATGAAGTCGGTGTGGGCCTCGGGAAGGAAGAACAGCTTCTGACGGCCGTCGCCGAGGCCAAGGCCGGTGACGCCGCCCGAGCCCACGCTGATCAGCGATTCGGTGATCTGGTAGCCGACGTCGCGGCGGAACGCCCAGGGATCGAGGAACGCGAGCATCCGCCGCATGCGGAACGGCGTCGACACGATGAACTGCCAGCCAGCCGGCGCGGCGACCAGCACGGCGAGGATCAGGTAGCTGGTGCGCGTGCCGGCGACGAAGAGCATCCCGAGGGCGACGGCGCCGAAGATCGCGGCGGTGCCGAAGTCCGGTTGCTTCAGCAGCAGGACCATCATCAGACCGGTGACCAGCAGCGGCGGCAGGAAGCCGACCGAGAACACGCGCACCTTCTCGGCTTTGCGGGCGAGCAGGTAGGCGAGGTAGACGCAGAGCGCGAGCTTCGCGAGCTCGCCGGGCTGGAACGACAGCGGGCCGGCGCGGAACCAGCGGATCGCGCCGCCCGCGCGCGAGCCGAGCTTCAGCACGGCGGCGAGCAGCGCGAGGGTGACGAACAGCAGCGGGTAGGCGAGCTTGCGGTAGATCGAGTAGTCGACGCGCGAGGCGAACGACAGCGCGCCCAGACCGAGGATCGCGTAGATGAGCTCCCGCTTCAGGAAGTACGTCGAGTCGCCGTACTTCTTGGCGGCGAACACCGCGCCCGACGAGAACACCATGACCACGCCGAAGGCGGCCAGCGCCAGGACGGCGCCGACGAGCACCCGGTCGACGCCCACCTCGCTGGGGCGAACGGGACGCGGGGCGGCGCCGTCGTCACGCATGCGCGCGAGCCAGGCGGTGATCGATCCCCAGACCTCCAGCGCGCCGGCCTTGATGTGGTTGCGGGGCGGCGCGTTCTCGGCGTCGGCGCGCGCCTTCAGCGCCGCGGCGCCCGGGCTGGCCATGCGCCGGATGACGACGCGTTTCGCGGGCGGCTTCACGAGGCGCGCTCCCGGGCGGCCACGCGGGTCACGGCGGCGCGGAACACCTCCGCGCGGTGTGCGTAGTCGCGGAACATGTCGAAGCTGGAGCAGGCGGGCGACAGGACGACGGCGTCACCCGATTTCGCGAGGCGGCGCGCGGTCTCGACGGCATCGTCCATCGTCGCGGCGCGCTGGACCGCGACCTTGCTCGTGAACGCCGCCTGCATCTTGTCGGCGGCCTCGCCGATCAGGACGGCGGCGCGTCCCACGCGGGCGAGCACGTCGGCGAGCGGCGCGTAGTCGCCGCCCTTGTCGCGGCCGCCCGCGATGAGCACGACCGGGCGCGGAAAGCCGTCGAGCGACGCCACCACGGCGCCGACGTTGGTCCCCTTCGAGTCGTCGTAATAGGCGACGCCGCCGGCCTCGGCCACCAGCTCCATCCGGTGGGCGAGCGGGCGGAACGCGCGCAGCGCCGACAGCGCCTGCGCCGGCGTCGCACCCGCGAGCCGGCTCGCGAGCAGCGCCGCCAGCGCGTTCGCCTGGTTGTGGCGCCCGACCAGCGACGGCAGGTTCGCCGGGTAGTGCTCGGTCTCGCTGCCGGGCAGCCGGATCGCCAGGCCGTCTCCGGACGCCGAGGTCAGCCAGCCGCCGTCGGTCAGATCGCGCGTCACGGAGAAGCCGAGGCGGCGGGCGGGGATTGAGTCGCTGGCCGCGACGGCGAGATCGTCGTCGACGTTCACGACCGCCCAGTCGGACGACGTCTGCGCGGCGAAGATGCGCGTCTTGGCGGCGACGTAGGCCTCCATGTCCGGATAGCGATCAAGATGGTCGGCGGTGATGTTCAGCAGGACGGCGACCTCGGGGGCAAACTCGTCGGCGGTCTCGAGCTGGAAGCTGGACGTCTCGACGACGCAGACGCCGCCCTCGCCCGCCGCCGGCGTGCCGACCGCCTCGGCCAGCGGCTCGCCCAGGTTGCCGCCGACGAACGTCGGCCGGCCCGTCGCCCGCATCATGTCGCCCACCAGCGTCGTCGTGGTCGACTTGCCGTTTGTGCCCGTGATCGCGACCAGGGTGCTGGTCACGAAGCGCGACGCCAGCTCCAGCTCGCCGGTGACGGCGACGCCGGCGGCGCGCGCCGCGGCCAGCTCGGGGATCTCCGGCACGCCCGGCGAAAGTACGATCAGCGACGCCGCCTCGAATGTCTCGCGCCGGTGGCCGCCCAGCTCGTGCGCGACGCCGGAAGGCAGCCCGGCCAGCGCGGCGCCCAGCGCGCTCCAGTCGCGCCTGTCCGTGACGGTCACGCGCGCGCCGCGCGCGGCGCACAGCTGGGCCGCCGCGATCCCGGAGCGCCCGAGACCGACCACGAGCACGCGTTTGCCGTTCAGAT
>Ga0070690_100000630_pt1 | contig 17884 bp, 15 predicted proteins | sample KBSS33HmetaG_FD_64671 | JGI IMG/M metagenome (GOLD analysis project Ga0070690, IMG submission 64671) | Switchgrass rhizosphere microbial communities from Kellogg Biological Station, Michigan, USA - KBS S3-3H metaG | ecosystem: Host-associated > Plants > Roots > Rhizosphere ... | reverse complement strand
GATCAAAATTAACAACGAGAAGGCCCGTTGGTGGATACAAATCCCCAGCTTTTTATATCCAGAATCTGTGTAATCTACCGAAATCGTTGGATCGCTTCGCGGTGAAGTGATTAAATCTGCGGCAGATTTTCGCAACCTACACGATCTTCAACACGGCTGGTTACACGTATGATTGGAGAATCGCTGCGCCACTACCGCATCGAGGCGAAACTTGGCGCTGGTGGTATGGGCGTCGTCTATCGGGCTCACGACACTCACCTGGGCAGACCAGTTGCCATAAAAGTTCTTCCACCGGAACGAATGGCTGATGCCGCGCGCAAGCGTCGTTTCGTTCGTGAAGCGAAGGCAGCCTCCGCTCTCACACACCCGAACATCATCACTATTCACGACATCGATACGGTTGTCCCAAGTGGATCTGATCCCACACCCGTCGACTTCATTGTGATGGAGCACATCGAGGGACGGTCACTCGAACAGATAATCTCGCGTGGGCGAATAAAGATAGATGACGTAGTTGAATATGCGCTGCAGATTTCCGCTGCGTTATCTGCAGCTCACGAGGCCGGGATAATTCACCGCGATATCAAACCCGCTAACATCATGCTGACTACTGCGGGTCAGATTAAGGTTCTCGACTTCGGGCTGGCAAAACTAATCGAATCATTTAGATCAGATCCAAGCGCTCCTACGCTAACCCAAACAAAAACTGAGACCGGAGTAATCATGGGTAGCGTGGCGTACATGTCGCCAGAACAAGGCGAGGGCAAACCTCTCGATGCGAGCACGGATGTTTTTTCCTTTGGAATTGTTTTGTACGAGATGCTCACTCAAGAGCGACCCTTCCGGGGTGATTCCGTGTTCGCAATTCTCAACGCGATCGTTCACAAAGAACCGCCACCTCTAAAGAAGATCCGGCCTGATGTGTCGCCCGACCTTCGCCGCATCGTCTCAAAGTGTCTTGAAAAAGATCGCGCCAAGCGTTACTCATCCGCCACTGAATTAAGACAAGACTTGCTCGCCTATCGGTTTGCGTCATCTTTGTCGCTGTCTTCGCTTGTTCGAAATCCACGAATTCTTATTCCCGCTCTGGTTGTGCTTCTCGTAATCGGTGCGATTGCAGTTTGGTTTGGTCTGAAAACATATAACGAACGCTGGGCACACACCGTGGCTATCCCAGAAATTTCGCGGCTGGTAAAAGAGGACGATTTTGACGGTGCGTTTCGACTCGGAAACAAAGCCGAATCTTACATACCCGGCGATCCGCAATTGATGGAGCTAAAACGTCACTACCAGAAACCCGTTTCTGTTACATCGACTCCTTCCGGCGCCGACGTTTACGTAAAGGGATACCCAAACGTCGATGCAGAATGGATCTATCTCGGCAAAACACCAATTGAGAATAAACCTGTTCCCGCAACTCATCTTCGTTGGAAAGTCACGAAAGAAGGATTCGATCCAGCAGAAGGTGCCTTTCATCCGTACTTTCCTGTGACCTTTGTGTTGCATGCGCCGGGTACAGTGCCAGCGGGAATGGTTGCAGTGCCCGGCGGTGATTTTATTTTTCGTGGACTGCCCGTAGTGAAGCTTGACGACTTCTTACTCGATAAATTCGAAGTCACCAACAAGGAGTTCAAAGAGTTCGTGGATTCCGGTGGTTATCAAAAGCATGAGTATTGGAAATATCCATTGATGAAGGGTGGGAAAGAACTCTCGTGGGAAGATGCGGCGTCACAGTTGCGCGACTCAACCGGCAGAGCTGGACCATCAACTTGGCAGTTTGGAACTTATCCAGAAGGGCAGGCTGATTATCCAGTCAGTGGAGTTAACTGGTATGAAGCTGCTGCGTACGCTGCTTTTCGCGGAAAAGAGTTGCCAACGAACTATCACTGGTACAAAGCAGCCGACTTGAAGCAGTTTTCTGATGTTCTGCGATTCAGCACGTTTAACAGAACCGGACCTAGCAAAGTCGGGTCAAGTAATGGACTGAGCCCGTACGGAAATTTCGACATGGCCGGTAACGTTCGTGAGTGGTGTATGAACGCAATAGATGCAACGCCGGCCGCTCGACATTACATTCTCGGGGCCTCATGGAACCAGGCACCTTACATGTTCACGCATGTTGACGCTGAAGATCCATTTGATCGTTCAGAGCGGAACGGATTCCGTTGCGCGAAGTTCGGCGGCCCACTGTCGGCGGAGCTGACGGCGCCGATCGAAAGCGAGTCGCGCGATTACACGAAAGAGCATCCGGTTAATGACGAAACTTTCGCCATCTATCGCAGTTTGTACTCGTATGAACGAAAGGATCTGAATGTCCGAACAGAAGCGGTGGACGAGAGTGCTGCGTTCTGGAGGAAGGAAACAGTCAGTTTCGATGCAGCCTATCCGGGCGAACGAGTCGTCGCGCATCTATTTATTCCGCGTAACGTCTCACCTCCTTACGAGACGGTGGTCTACTTTCCGAGTTCGCTGGGTTTGATTGCGAAGTCGAGCGATGAACTCGAACTAATGCTGGTCGATTTTCTTCCGCGCATTGGTCGCGCGGTGCTTTATCCAGTTTACAAGGGAATGTATGAACGCCACTTCGACGCGCCACCGTATCCTCTATTGCCCGGTAAAGATTTAGTAATAGCGTGGTCGAGAGATGTGAGTCGGTCGATAGATTATTTGGAGACGCGACCCGACATCGACCTGCAAAAGCTCAGCTTTTATAGCTACAGCATGCCGTATGGTTCGGTGATGTGCGCGCTTGATGATCGAATCAAAGTGGCTTTTCACCTCGGTACAGGACTGCCTCCTTTGAAAGTACCGCCGGAATACGATCCGATAAATTTCGCTCCACGTGTAAAAGCACCGACCCTATTGATTGGAGGCCGGCTGGATTTTCTGTTGCCACTGGAGACGTGTCAGAAGCCATTGTTGAAAGAGCTTGGGACCAAGGAAGAGGACAAACGATTGGCGATAGTCGAGAGAGGTCACGTGATTTGGCTGAGCCCAGAGGTGATCAAGGAAGTAGGGCAGTGGTTGGATAAGTATTTAGGACCAGTGAAGATGTGAATAGTAAATCGTAAATAGTGAATCGTGCGCCCGACGCCCCATCTTCTATTGACGATTTCACGATTCACTATCCAGTGAGACCCCACGAGTCGCTGCTACTTATCAGAGAAGCCAAACGTACATGAGCCAGCCCAGTCCGTACAGCCCCCCAATTAACAGACCACCCACAACCACTCCGTAGGCGATTCTGAGAATGGAACAGTCCTTCTCAGAGATACTTCTGCCGCGCGATGCACTGAATAGCTTGTCTGATAGGTAATCTCCGCATACCCACGAGGGAATAAGCAGAAGGCCCCAAACCACCCAACTGCGTCCCGACGCTAACCACACCACGAAAGCGATGATCAAGAAGGCTATGCAGGCGAAAACTAAGGCAACAGTTCTCATTAACGTCGCGGTTTAAGCTCGTTGCAGTCAGTTCGGAACAGGAGCGAAGCGACTGATTCCATCGCAGTTGATTAATAGTAAGCTGGAATCGGTCGCTTCGCTCCCGTTCTGAACTCGAGAGACGCGTTACTCAGGACTTCACAGAGTACTTGCCAATGTCGGTCGTCGATTTTTCCAATCTAGACTCACTTAACTGCGGCGTCTTTGAGCAGCGGCGCCTAAAAACATGTGGCTCCTACGAGTCCATGGTTATGCCGCATGAAGAAGTGCATTGCGCATGGCAGCGGCTGATTGCCAACGCTGGGTTGGATCCTTCGAGAGCGCGCGGTCGATGATTTGGCAGATGGGATCCGGAACATTTGGTGCTCTCTGTTTGAGTGGGATGGTGGGCTGTTCGAAGATCGCGCGAATGGTGTTGTTGATGCTGCTCTTCTTTGGCAGATCGAGAGCAATCGTTCCGCTGAGTAAACTGTAAGCAGTCATTCCAACAGCGTAAATGTCTGACTGCGGTCGGACATCTCTGAAGTTGCGCAATTGTTCAGGCGGCATGTAAGCGAGTGTGCCCGCCATCTCGCCTGCCATTGTTACTCCGCTCATGCCTGAGTGCGTAAAGCTTTTTGCCAACCCGAAGTCGGTCAGTTTCGCGACGAGATCTCTCCCTTGTCCGCTGACCAGAATATTCTGATCTTTGAAGTCGCGATGGATATATCCGGCGGCGTGTGCATAAGACAGCGCGTCCAACGACTGCGCTAGAACTGAAATCGCATCCGGATAGGGCAGCTGACCACCGTGACTCTCAGCCAGGCGTGCAGCATCGCAACCGTCCACAAACTCAGTCACAAGATAGATCATCCCGTTGTACGTACCCCGATCGATGAACTCGACGATGTTTCGATGTTGTAGAGCCGACGCGACATCGATCTCGCGCATGAAGCGTTTCATGGCTTTGTCGCTAACGGCGAACTCAGGCAACAGTGTTTTTATCGCAACTGGGCGACCCGTCTTCTGTTCACGGCCCAACATCACCGCGCCCATCCCACCGCGGCCGATTAATCGCACAGTCTCATAACCGGGAATAGTGTGAGGATTCTTTTTCAACTCGATTCGGCAGTCTTCGCAGACGAAAGTAAACTTCTCATCCGCGGCAGATGCCTGAACTTGTTCACGCCGGCCGCAGTTGATGCACTCAACCGTCACGAAAAGTGGTGCCGTCGGGTGGTCCTCCAGGCTGGAACCAGGTCTCGGACTCTGATTGTCAGCACCGACACCTACTTCAACACACAAAACAGTCTCGCCCCCCTGAATGCGATCGCCATTGTTCAGAAATACCTCTCTTACTCGTTGACCGTTCACGAATGTTCCATTAGTCGAACCGAGATCACGCAGAAACGAATGCGGCGGGTTGATTTCGAGAAGGCAATGATTACGCGAGAAGAATCGATCCTCAGGCAGACAAAGATGCGCTTCGGGATTTCGACCGATTAAGAAGCTATCGTGTTGAGTGAAGGTGAAGATGCGCCCTTTGTATGGACCCGCGATGACTCTGAGGTTGACTTGCATCGGTTGTAAATCGTGAAATCGTGGATCGTAAATCGTGAATCGTAGAAGCGCCTTTTAATCTCTGCGTAACCTCGACGTTCTCGGTGTCTCTGCGGTTATGTTTCAGCTTTCCTTACGCAAACTTAAGCGGGCAGAGTCAGCTTTCGATTTTGGTGAGCGCAGTTGCAAGTTGAAGCAACAACCGCAGAGACGCCGAGGCTACGCGGAGTTTGAAATCATGCGAACTCCCGATTCGCTATTAGGGAGTTTGTCGAGAAATCTCAAGATCGTCGAAGGCAACTTCGACGACATCGCTTGTGTACAATCCCGCGCGGCCGCCTTTGTAATTCTCGGTATCCGAAATCGTCGTCAGCAATTGGCCGTTCACATAAAACTCGAGGTCGCTGCCGTTCACTCTCACTTCGAGTTGATTGCGGGCTGCACCAGATTTGATTGCACTCGATTTCGTTCTTTGAACGACTGTCTTCTGGTTGCCGTCTTTGTGCGCCACGACTTCAAATTCTGGTTCTTCGTCTGGATAGATTAGAAACGCATAGTCTTCCAACTGTTTTGTTTTCGACTGTGCGCAGTGGACCATCAGACCAAACCCGTTCGACGGAACAGAGCCATCGACGCTGCGCGCAGTGACCTTCACCGTCGCCTCTTTCGTTGAGTAATCGTTAGAAGGCGCGTACATCACGATAAACGTTCGCTCTTTCGACCTCATGTGATACTCGCCGTTGGTGTACCAGATGTCGCCAAACGCGAACTTACCCGCACCCCACTTTGTTTGTGAAAAGTCGTCGCTGAAGTTAGCCGGCAGGTCCGCGCCTCCTTCGCGCGAGTTCAAATTTGCATTTGCATTCACGCTCGGAGTCGCATTCGTATTTGGCGAGACGTTCGTGTTTGCGTTCGTGTTCTCGTTTGCGATGCGATTGTTATTCGAGTTGTTGGTGTTACCGCTCATGTTCGCGATGGCGATCAGTACGACTACTAAACCGATGCCCATCACAGCGACGATTCCAAGCGCGCCCAGAATCCACCACAAGGCATTTGATTTTTTCTCTTGAACGGGCTGCGGCATGGGCGTCCACTGCGGAGGTGGCGGTGGCGGTACTACCTGAGGAGTAACCGGGTTTGTGTCAGGTCTATAGATCTCAGTCGGCGGTGGATCAGCTGTGTCGCGTGCAACATACCGCATGGTCGCGTTAGGGTCTGCCGGTGGCGGCGCGTCTGGCGTCAGGGGCGTGCCGTCTTCCAAACAAAAATTCAGAGAAGCGTCAGTGTAGGTGCGATTGCAACTCGGGCAGCGTTTCATCAGACGATTCCTACGTTCGCATACGCTCGGCTAACTTGATGGTTGCAGATAATTTGAGAACAGGAGCGAAGCGACTGCCTCTCGCGCAGATAACTGAGTCGTTGGAGCAGTCGCTTCGCTCCTGTTCTAATCTGATCGCGCGTAACCCACCGCTAAATCGGTAGGGCGATCGAATCTTCGAATCGAGAAGGTAATAAAGCACTCCGAAAAGCGATAGGGCTGAGTAAAGCTCAAGTCCACGGGCGAAAGCCCATCAATTATATGGAAAGCGCAAGCAGGCTCAAGGGCTGCGAGTGTTCAAAACTGGCTTGCTTGCAAGTCAACAACAGAGCGCGAGGGAACCGACCGATTTCAAGTTCCGCGTAGCACGCAAGGTGATCTGTAGTTCGCTCCCGTTCGCAATTACGTCTGTTACCGTTGTCCCTCTCAAGGGCTCATCGGCTTACCGCAGCGTCCGCAGAATCTGGTGGTCGCCGGATAGTTGGCGCCGCAGGATTTGCAGAGCACTTCGACAGGCTTCGGGGCACTCCAGTCGAGTCGCGCGCTGCCAATCGGGATTCCGCAGCGTCCACAGAACTTTACGCCCGACTGATACTTGTTCCCGCATCGGCTGCAGGTAACGTCGGTCGCTGCGGTTTGAACGTACGCGCCGCTCAGGGGCTCGATGGTTTCCGCGGGCGAAGCGGAGACCGGCTCAAACGTCGTGTTGCCACACCTGCCGCAAAACTTCACGCCTTCAGCAAAGCGCGAATGGCACTTCGTACATTGGACCACCACCAGCGTCGTCGACGATGGCCCAGTTCGACTATCGAGACTTCCGCCGCGGGACGGCGTCAATCGCTCGCTCGAAATGCTCGTCTTGAATTGAGCTTCAATGATCTGTTCGGCAATATCACTGCGAACTTCAATGACGCGTTCATCATCGGGTTCGCCGACTCTCGACACGCGCAAAACGTGTTGGCCAGGCGGAAGGGAACGAAGAATTACGCGGCCGGAACGTCCAACACTGCCGTATCGCTCGTCGTCGACGTAAACCTCGGCACCCGAGGGCGCCATGATCACTAATCGTGAGTCGCCGCGCTTTTCTTCCTCTTCGGCGCTTTCGGCAACAGCTTTCGCAAACATGTCGAACCACTGACTCGCCGAATCCGGGCGATCGGTTGCTTCCTTTGCGAGCGCCTGCATGATCGCAGCTTCAATCTGCGGACTGATATCTGAGCGCAAGCTTGTCAGCGGTGGTGGTCCTTGCATCAGCTTCTGCGTAATCAGTTGTGTGATGTTGCCAGTGAATGGTGGACGGCCGCCGAGCATGTGATAAGCGATCGTGCCGAGCGCATAAACATCTGCGCGCGAATCGAGTTGAACTCCGGGTTGCATCTGCTCGGGCGACATGTATTCGGGAGTGCCAATGATGCCGCGCGAGGCTGGTCCACTTCCGGAAGTTACGTCTCGTTCAGGATTGACAATCTTTGCGAGACCAAAGTCTCCGACCTTTACGAAGCCGTCTTCGCCGGCAGCTTTGGTGCGGCGATGTTGCATTAAGAAAATGTTGGCTGGCTTCAGATCGCGATGAAGAATTCCTTCGTCATGGGCAGCATCAACTCCCGCTACTACCTGCCGCAGAATGTTGGCAGCGCGTTGCGGACTGACCGTGCCTTCACGTCGAAGAAGATCGTAAAGAGTCTCGCCCTCGACGTATTCCATGACGAGGAAGAACACTCCTTCAGCACTTTTACCGAAGTCGGTGACATCAACGACGTTAGGATGACGAATTGACGCCGCTGCCCGTGCTTCGCGTTCAAAGCGCGCAATAGCTTCACCTTCCTGAAGATCTTCATCGCTGAGGATGTCAGGCCGGACTGTTTTGACTGCTACTCGGCGAGTGAGAAGGTTCTGATCACGGGCGAGGTAAACTTGACCCATCGCTCCGCGTCCGAGTCGTTTTTCCAACAGATAACGGGTGGCGAGTAGTCGCGTACCGGGTAGGGTTTGCTTCGTGTTTACCTGATCATTCGGACAGGTAACCACGTCGTCTTCGAAGCAGAGCTCACAACGGGGGCACTCGCGCATGGGGGGGGATAATAGCAGAAGATTCAGAGACAGGCATTTGACCGCTCCAAAGGGATGAAGGATGAGGGATGAGGGATGAATGAAAGGTTCAGGCGTCGTAACTTGCCTGATTCATCCCTCATCCTTGCTTTTCACGCCGCTGCCAAATCTGAGCAGCATTCTGCGCAACGTCGGGCATCAACGTGAATCGCACTGAGACAATAAGGACAGTCTTTCGTGTTTGGTGGAGGCGGAGGCGCGGCGCGAAGCCGATTGACTGCCTTGACGACTAAGAAAACCGCAAAGCCGATGATCAGAAAATTGACTATGTCGTTTAGAAAAACGCCATAAGCAATCACCGGCAGTCCTCTCAATTGGGCGTCGGCCAGTGAAGCGGGCCGGGCACCTGACAAATCGATAAAGAGATTCGAGAAGTCCGCTTTGCCGAGCAGCATGCCGATCGGCGGCATTAATATACCTTCGACAAACGAAGTGATGATCTTGCCGAACGCCGCGCCAATCACCACTGCTACAGCGAGGTCGACGACGTTTCCACGCGCAATGAACTCCTTAAACTCTCTCAACATAGTGGTGTTCTCCGGATGTGGGAATGCTTTATGGCCTCTCGTAAGAGAGGATCACAGTGGCGTGGAGTCGGTACCACCTCGCGGTAGCGGGTGGGAATTGACTCCATTACTGACAGCCTTTGCCGATCTTGAAGCCTGCCTTTTCCGCTTCTGCAGCGGTTTTGAAGGTCAGACGATCATCTGCGCTGATCTGTTTTGCCGCGTCGCAGGTGCTTGGGTAATAAGTCCTGGTCTTTTTGTCAGCGACGACGGAGGCATCATCATTCGCACCATTCACGGTTGCCGTTTCGGTAGCGGTGTCTTGTTCTTCCTTCGTCTGGCGCCGAGCCGCAATCGTATCGTCTGCGCTTAAATCAATGAGACGAAGGCTCGGTGCGCGAGCGACGGTGGTGGCCGTCACTTGAAAATCTGAGCACCGCATCTGTTGCCCACGACCTCTGTAGTTGGACCAGGCATTTGGCAACCGGAGCGATTTGGAAACCGTCTCGGCAAATGCGTTGATATCCTGAATCTTGTAGGTCTCTTCGAAACCGATCCAAATAGATGTCAAACGGTCATCGAGAATTTCCAGTGAGATGCTGCGCACGTCGGGGAACTTCGACGCATCAATCTTCGAATCGAAACCGGGATTAATTGTGGTCTTTGCTACTCCGAAGTGATCGGTTTTGCCGAAGTGAGTCTGCGGCACGAGCGTGGTCACCTGCTCTTTTGTCATACCGAGGTGAAACCCGTAAAGCTCCGGTGCTGCTGGCAGATCAGAGATCTTTTGCGTGCATTGAGCATACGCGCTGAGCGGCATGACGAGAAACGCGATTATTAGGACAAGCTTCATGGCCAGGTGTGTGGAAGCGGGGGCTAAGAAGTAGCCGTTTAATAAATGGGGAATGCCAAGCGGAACTTAGACCAAACAGCGAGGGAGTGTCAAACATTGGAATGCGGCCTTTGGAGTGCGGCGGTCTGGCGCCGCTTTGTTACCGTCTTCGAAGGGTGATACCAAAGCGGCGGCGGGCCGCCGCACTCCAAAGTTCAACGCACCAGCGAACGAATGATGCCTTCGAGTGCTGCCGGTTCAAAGGGTGTCGAAACATACTCGTCGCAACCCGCTGCGAGCGCCTGCTCGCGAAACTGATCTGCGCCGTAAGCAGACACTGCTACGATCGGAACGTTGTCGAGTTCTTTAACCTGGCGAATCTGGCGAGTCGCGGCAAGGCCGTCAAGCTTAGGCATCTGAACGTCCATGATGATCAGATCCGGCGTGTCGCTCTCTGCACGCGCAACCGCGTCGACGCCGTTATCGGCCTCAACCACACGGAAGCCGCGTCTCTCGAGCCAGGTGCGGAGAAGCAGACGCGTATCGTCGAAATCATCAACTACAAGAACCGTCCGACGTACTTCTGAATCGCTCGCTTGCATGGGATGTAATAAGGTGGGGGGAACGGAGGAAAGCCTAGCACGGATTAGGGAAAGAATCATTGAAAACACCACCAACACATGAAGTAGGCGGTCTCTTTTTTACACGTCCTGTGACCAGAGCACTACAACACTTGCAACAAAGAACACGAAGATCATTCCGGCGAGTATTGCTAAGTCTCGTGCATGGCTGCCCCACGGATGAAGGAAGTCAACGTAGCTACTTAGATCGTCCGGCACTTTCTTCGCCGGTGGTATCTCAGGTGCCGGACTTAGTTGAGGTGCTGATGGCTCGTTCGCATGTCCACCAGTTGCGAGTGTCTTCTGGTAGTCTTGCATCTTCTTCTTGAAATCTTTCGTGCTCTTTTCTGCGTCAGCTTTGTAACGCTCAATCTTCTTCCGCGAATCCTCAATGTTCTGGTCGTTGTCTCTTTCAATCTGCTTGTAGAGACCTCGACCATCATCTCTCTCTGAACGTTGCGCGTTTTCATCTTTTGCGCGCAACACCTCCAGGTTCGACAACCGCTTCATTTCGTCGAATGACCACGTCGCAGGCATAACAGCACCAACCATCTTCGACACCCCGGTCGGAATGCCAACGAGGCCGGAGAATAGGATCTGCGGAATTAGAATCAACGGCACCAAGCTTGTTGCCATCTCCGAAGTCTTAACGATCGCCGAAACAAACAACCCGAGTGCGATGCCAACGAACCCTGTGAGAACCATCACCAGCAACTGCCCGAGTCCGCCGAATGATCCAGGGATCGACATCAAGCCCACCAAATTTAGAAACTTCAAAGTTGCGAAGAGCAATAGGCACTGCATGCCGACAATCAGTAGCAAGACGAAAATTTTCGAACCCACATACGGAAGTAGACGAAGATTAACCATCCGTTCGCGTTTGTACACGGCTCGCTCCCGAATGATCTCGCGCGCAGAGACTGAGGTGCCAAACCAGAGAGAAACGAGCGCGAGAATGAAATAGATAAAATCGCGCGGAGCTTTTGGTCCGACTACGACGTACGTTAGCAACGCGATGATCGGAGCCTGACCGAAAAGAATGAGCAAGTTGAACTTGTCGGCAGATAAGACTTCCAGATAACGGCGCGACAAAGTACGCCACTGTCCTAACCAATCGCCGAACGTGCCACGACGTCGCGCCGGAGCTTTCGTTTTCGTCGCGCTGGAGACGCTGCGCAAGGGTACTTCAACATTCCGCTTGTACTGCTCGGTTTCGAGGAAGCGTTTCTTCCATTCGTCCGCGACCTCTTCGGCTGCTACGTCTTTAGTGAGTTTCCCATTTGCCTGCTTCAGTCGTTCAGCGATCGGCGCTTCCAGTTTGTCGTAGAGATCTTTGAAACTCTCTGCACCAACGTGCTCAAGTGCTTCCCGCGGTTGTCCATAGAAGACCAATTTGCCGCGCATCAACACGACGAGCTTGTCGAACAGCTTAACGTTCTCCATCGCATGTGTTGTCAGAACAACAGTGCGACCTGACTCGGCGATTTGTCGAAAGAGCTTCATCACTTTCTCTTCCGTCGCTGGATCCAAACCGGATGTCGGCTCGTCGAGAAAGATAATGGAAGGCTTTGTAATCAATTCAACTGCGATCGAAACGCGTTTGCGTTGTCCGCCAGACAATTGGGAGATCGGAACATCGCGTCGTTCAGCCAGGCCTGTAATATCCATCACCTCTGAAACGACCTGATTGATCTCCTGCGGCGAGATGTCGCGTGAGAGCCGCAAGCGTGCGACATAGTAAAGAGTCCGATAGACCGTCAGCTCGCGGTGAATGATGTCGTCTTGCGGAACGTACCCAATCGACTGCTTGAGAGATTCGAGATGTTGATAAAGATCGAGGTTATTTACGAGTACCTGACCACTGGAAGCCGGTCGCATGCCGTTCAACGAATCCATCAGTGTCGACTTCCCGGCGCCGGATGGGCCGAGCAAACCAACAAACTCGTTCGGCGGGATGCTCAGATACACGTCGTCGAGCAAACGAATCTTGCCACCGCCTGAACGGTTCTGAACTTCCTTAGTTATTTTCAGCACATCCAGACGAGTTTTCGCGCGCGTGTCGAGCACCGTTACTCCGCGCTCCACATTTATCTGCAACAAGAACGGACCGATTTGGACCACTTCCTCCGGCGCGAGCACCTTCTTGCCGCTGATGCGCTGTCCATTGATGTAAGTTCCGTTCGTTGAATTTAGATCCTCGATCAAAACTCCCGCGGTCGTGTGCGAAAGGCGCGCGTGTCGATTCGAGATCAGCAGACCATCAAGATGAATCTCGCATGTCTCGTCTCGTCCGATGGTTAGTTGTGGTCGATCGAAAGGGCGTTGCAGAAATACCTGCGGCTCGTTTGGATTGAGGTCTTTACTTCTTTGCGTGTCGTGAAGCGGACCGGTGTCAGCTCCAGCAACGATCGTTTTATATCTGGGTTGCGGCTCCAATCGACCGCTTGGGGATAATGTTGCAGCTTCCGCATGAACACTGCCGGGTTTGAGGTTCGCGCTGCCGGAAGTGCGAAACCGAATGTTTGGTCCACCAGGACCGAGCTGAATGACGTCGTTGTCATTTAAAGATTGAGGTGCGTTGATGCGCCGGCCATTGAGAAAAGTGCCGTTGTAGCTTCCCAGGTCGACGAGAATGAAGCAATCGTTTTGCCGTCGAATCTCCGCATGACGGCGAGAGACGTTCGCTGCTTCTAGTGTGATTTCGACTTCAACACCGCGCTCACGACCGAGGCGTGTGATGTCTTTGAAGATTTCGATCTTGCGGCGAGCGGTGTTTGTGTTCCCGGTGGTTGCGAACAGTTCAAGGTAGGGGTTGGTCATGCTGGTCAGGTGCAGGGCGAGTCAGCAGCAGAAGCAGGAATGAAATGATTGCTGATGCTGGACGGTAGAGATGCTCCTGCCACCTGCCCCTGCTCCTATTTTTTTGGTACCCGCGGCAGGGGTCGAACCTGCGACCTTTCGCTCCGGAGGCGAACGCTCTAATCCACTGAGCTACGCGGGCAGAAGACTTGAGGCGGAAAAGATAGCACAGGCCGAAATGGTGTTGCTACTTGGTTAGCCTTCGGGTTTGCACTCCGACAGGAGTGCCATGTTTATGGTCGCCACGTTCCCATCCATGCTTCGCGGTTCGGACGAGCGGACATGATCTCGACTTGAATGTCGCTAGTTGATTGTCCGCTCGTCCGAACCGCGATGACTAGCAATGGAGTCTTGGCGCTATAAACATCGCACCCCTACAGGGGTGAATCGCTATTCACTGAGCTATTCGATGAATTGTCGAAACGATCCAATATGAAATTGCGGCCATGAGTGCAGCTGCGGGAATTGTTAGTATCCACGCCCACACGATTCGACCAGCAACGCCCCATTTGACCGCCGACAGTCTGCGGGTCGCACCGACACCAACAATCGATCCAGTGATCGTGTGAGTGGTTGAGACAGGCGTTCCCGTGAGCGTGACGTAAGCAAGCGTGAGGGCTGCGGCTGTCTCCGCGCAGAATCCGCCGACGGGTTTCAACTTCGTAATTCTCGTACCCATCGTTCTAACGATGCGCCAGCCGCCTGACAAGGTACCCAGAGCAATTGCGGCGTGGGCGCCGAGAACTACCCAAATCGGGATCGGCGGCAACGTTCCATTAGGACCATAAGTCAATCCCCAAACACCGCCGGCGGTTAGAACAGCGGTGATAATACCCATCGTCTTCTGTGCATCATTGCCACCGTGACCAAGCGAGAATGCTGCTGCTGAAAACAATTGGCCACGACGAAAAATTTTGTCGACCTTCGTTGGGGTGGTTCGACGAAAGATCCAGTAGACGAGGACCATTATCGTGAACCCGAGAAACATTCCGATAAGCGGAGAAAGAACGATGAACTTCAGCGTGCGGAGCCACACATCAGTTTTTAAGAGACCAACAACTCCACCATAAGCGGCGACGCCCGCGCCTGCATATCCACCGAGCAAAGCGTGAGAGCTTGATGTCGGCAGTCCGAGATACCAGGTGATCAAGTTCCAGATAATCGCACCCAGGAGAGCAGCCAAGAGAACATACAGTCGCAGGTCGGGACTAATTAGATCCATCCGTACGCCGTCGCCGATTGCCTTCGCGACGCGCGTACCAAAAACCGCGAACGCAATGAAGTTAAAGAATGCTGCCCAGAGTACTGCCATGCCAGGAGACAGAACACGAGTTGAAACAACGGTGGCTATGGAGTTGGCTGCGTCGTGAAAGCCGTTGATGTAATCGAAAACAAGCGCGAGGAAGACGAGGACGATTATGAAGGCTAACGTGGCTGTCATGTGAAATGGTCTTGGGGCTTTGGTCTTAGGTCTTTGGCGTCGCACTGGGCGTGGTCGTTCAGGCTAAACCAAAGACCAAAGGCCCAAGGTCGGGTTCTACGTATGCTTAATGATGACGCTCTCAATAATGTTTGCGACGTTCTCACAACGATCTATCGCAGCCTCAAGCTTTTCGTAGATTTCTTTCCACTTAATCACTGTCAGCGGATCAGGCGCATCGTGAAAGAGGTCAGCGATCGCTGCGTGATAAATGTCGTCGCCTTCGTTTTCCAGGCGGTGAATTTCAACGAGCCGTGGCGTGATGTTCTTTGGCCGCTGAAGTGTAGAGACAATCTCTTTGAGTTGGTCCGCCATGCGACCAATTACGTTAGCCAAGTCGCGAGCATGATCGGTGATCTCGCGTACGCCGAAGATTACAATCGCGCGTGCTGCGTCATCGATCAGGTCGACGATGTCGTCGAGTGCAGACGACATCATGTAAATATCTTCACGATCGAAAGGAGTGATGAAGGATTTATTCAAACGTGTCGAGACAGTATGAGTAAGTTCGTCGCACGCGTGCTCCAAGCCCTTGATCCGTTGCGCATAGCCGGCGAAATCCGGGTTCTTGTCGCTCAACATATCCTGAAGCTCACGGGCAGCGTCGGAAATGTAGACAGTCATCTGATTAAACAGATCGAAGTATTGCTCTTCCTTTGGCAGGAGACTTAGAAATCCCATCTTTGCGATAGTGATCCGACGAGCTGAATATTGGAACAGGCGCGACTATAACGTACTGAGGTTTGACTTGCCAAACCGAATTTGTAAGCTCAAGTTCAGATGCGATTCATGTCAGTTCCAGGCTAGACAGCTCAACATCGTGACAAAACAGTCAGTACCCCGACACGTCGGGATAGCGTCGGGTCTAGTTTCTATTGCGGCTCCATAACCGGAACTTGGAGCCGACGCTACCGCGTTTCGGTACTGACTGTTTTGCCACGATATTGACTAAGATAGTCCGCGAACAGTAAAAGCTAGTGCTCAGTTGAGTTTGGTTTTCCGCGTGTGATACGCATGACCTTCGATCCTTTTTCTGAAGTACAAAACCTGATGCGCCTGGAGTCCGCCGCCATCGGCGAAAGCGCCGCGCGGTTGGACCAGGCACAGGTCCAACGCGCAATCGATCTGCTGTTGCACTGTAACGGTAAGGTTGTGATTCTCGGTGTTGGAAAGTCAGGAATCATCGCTCAGAAGATTGCAGCGACAATGACAAGCGCGGGAACAGCGGCCATTTACCTTCATCCATCTGACGCTTTGCACGGTGGCCTGGGAATCCTGCAGCCGAGTGACCTCGTAGTCGTGTTGAGCAACAGCGGTGAAACCGAAGAGATCATCGGCATCCTGCCGCATCTCAAGAACCGCGGCACGCCTTTGATATCGATTGTCGGAAACACGAATTCGACTTTGGCTCGACGCGCTGATGCGGTGCTCGATGCGTCAGTCGATCAGGAAGCCTGTCCTCTAAATCTGGCGCCGACGACGAGTACCACTGTTGCTCTGGCGATCGGTGATGCCCTCGCAATGACGCTGATGAAGGCGAAGGGTATTACCACAGATGAGTTCGCCGTGAATCATCCGGCAGGTCGACTCGGCAAACGTCTGACCTTGCGTGTAGCGGATTTGATGCATGATGGAGACGCAGCTCCGAAGGTAGGAATGGGAGCGTCGTGGATCGAAGTCGTGCGCGCTATCAGCAGCGGTGGACTCGGCGCGGTATGCGTTGTCGACGAGGTAGGACGCCTGGCCGGAATCATTACTGACGGTGATCTCCGCCGGGCGGTCGAACAAACGGATCACGATACATTATCGACACTAACTTCGGATGATTTTATGACGCGGCGTCCGACAGTTGCTGGTCCAGACTCACTTGCGGTGGATGCGTTGCGATTGATGGAAGATCGACCGTCGCAGATTTCAGTCTTACCGGTGGTTGATGGCGATGGTTTGTGCGTTGGATTGATTCGCTTGCACGACATCGTTCGCAGCGGCCTCTAAAAGATGGGAGCAGGAGCAGCAGGCAGGAGCAGGAACAATAGGAGCAGGAGAAGTAGACAAGAGCAGGAAAGAATCTGCTCCTGCACAGTGCCTGCTTCTATTGTTCCTGCTCCTGCCTGCTGCTCCTGCTCCTGATTGCCGGCATGTCGACAATATCCCACGCTGATCTCACGCGCAGCAGTTTCGACATCAAACCAGCGTGCAGGATATGACCGCTTCGTTCTGCAGTTACTTTCCCGAGTATCGGCATTCCAAGTAAGGCAAGATCGCCAATGATGTCGAGAATCTTGTGTCTCACAAACTCGTCGCGGAAACGAAGCCCGGTCTGATTCAGCATTCCTTGCTCAGTCAGAACGATCGCATTATCAAGCGACCCTCCACGAATCAAGTTTGCCTTTCTCAGCGATTCGACTTCGTGTTCGAAACCAAACGTGCGTGCTGCGGCGATGTCGCGGCTAAACGCACCATCGCTCAGCTCTACCGACAAACTCTGCACGCCAATCATTGGATGGCTGAAATCTATGAGGCAGTCGATCTGATAAGTGTCTGCGGGCTCGATCGTGATGCGACGATTGCCTTGCTCGAATGAAACCTTCTCCCTGATCAAGAGCGCTCTTTTCGCGAGTGGCTGCTCAACGATTCCCGCCTGCTCGATAATCTCTGCGAAGTTCTCAGCCGACCCGTCCATGATCGGAATCTCGAGGTTGTCTACTTCAATGAATACGTTGTCGACATTGAGCCCGCGCAAAGCCGAAAGCAGATGCTCGACAGTTGATAACATCACGCCCGTTCGCATCAGCGTCGTTGCATAACCGCAATGCGCGACGGATTCGACTGTGGCAGGAATCTCGAAACCGCCGAGATCGGTTCTGCGGAATACGTAGCCTGTATCAGGAGGTGCCGGAACTAGTTTGACATGAACCGGAACCGCGGTGTGTAGTCCAACACCGTGGGTCTCAACAGCTCGTGCGAGAGTTGTTTGCTTCGTCAACGAACGTAACCTTGTTTGGGTTGATGCGATCAGTTTGCATTACGAGCAACAGACGTGCCTGCAAATTTCCTTGAAGTTTGTGCGACACGTGTGGCGATTCAGCCACAGGATCGGTATGGCAGAGAGACGTTTTGCAACATTAAATGATTGAATCGGCCCAGTTGCTGGAGTACACTCGGCGCATCAAACGA
>Ga0070690_100000629_pt1 | contig 17895 bp, 15 predicted proteins | sample KBSS33HmetaG_FD_64671 | JGI IMG/M metagenome (GOLD analysis project Ga0070690, IMG submission 64671) | Switchgrass rhizosphere microbial communities from Kellogg Biological Station, Michigan, USA - KBS S3-3H metaG | ecosystem: Host-associated > Plants > Roots > Rhizosphere ... | reverse complement strand
GCGGCGGCGCCGACTACAGCTTCGAGTGCGTCGGCAACGTCGATCTGATGCGCCAGGCGCTGGAGTGCTGTCACCGCGGCTGGGGCGAGTCGACCATCATCGGCGTCGCCGGCGCGGGACAGGAGATCAAGACCCGCCCCTTCCAGCTGGTCACCGGGCGGGTCTGGCGCGGGACCGCGTTCGGCGGCGCGCGCGGCCGCACCGACGTGCCGCGGATCGTGGACTGGTACATGAACGGGAAGATCGACATCGACAGCTTGATCACGCACAAGCTGCCGCTCGACCGGATCAACGAGGCGTTCGATCTGATGCACGAGGGAACATCGATCCGCACCGTGATCGAATTCTGATGGCCGACCCGCGGCTGGAGACGCTGTCCGAGCGGCGCTGCTTCGGCGGCGTGCAGGGGTTCTACCGTCACGACTCGGCGGCGACGGGCGGGCCGATGCGCATCGGCGTCTTCGTCCCCGACGGCGCGGATCGGTTGCCGCGGCCGGCGCTCTATTACCTCGCCGGGTTGACCTGCACCGAGGAGACATTCGCGATCAAGGCCGGGGCGCAGCGCGCGGCGGCGGCGCTGGGGCTGGTGCTGGTCACTTGCGACACGAGCCCCCGCCACGCGCGCTACCCGGGTGACGACGCCGACGAGGATTTCGGGCTCGGCGCCGGCTTTTACCTCGACGCCACCCTAGCGCCCTGGCGCGCGACCTACCGTATGGACACGTACGTCACCCGCGAGTTGCCCGCCGTCGTCGAGGCGAGCTTCCCGGTGCGGGCCGACGCGCGCGGGATCTTCGGCCACTCGATGGGTGGCCACGGCGCGCTGGCGCTGGCGCTGCGCAACCCGGGCCGCTACCGCAGCGTCTCCGCCTTCGCGCCGATCGTCGCGCCGTCGCGGGTCCCGTGGGGCAAGAAGGCCTTCGCCGGCTATCTCGGCCCCGACGAGGCGGCGTGGGCCGGGTACGACGCCTGCGCGCTGGTGCGCGCGCGGCCGCTCCCGATCCCGCTGCTCGTCGACCAGGGGACGGCGGACAAGTTCCTCGACGTGCAGCTCAAGCCGGAGCTGTTGGAGGCGGCGTGCGCGGAGGCCGGGCAGAGGCTGCAGCTCCGGCGCCACGCCGGCTACGACCACAGCTACTACTTCATCGCCAGCTTCGTCGAAGAGCACCTCGCGCACCACGCGCGCGCTCTCGCGCCCTGAACGGCGCCGTTACACCCGTAGCGTCCCGGAAGCCTTCGCCGTCGCCGTCGCGACCGCGTCCATGAGCGGCGGCGACAGGCAATCGTAAGGCTCGAGCTTCAGCTCCTTGAGGCGGCCGCGGATCGCCGCCATCTTGTCGGGCGACGTCCCCGCCTCGATGATCGACGAGACGAAGGCCGCGAACCCGGGCGGCGCCCAGCCCGCCTCGCGCGACAGCTCGGGGTGAATGAAGACCAACCCCTCGAACGCGTGCTTTGGCCGCTCGACCGGCCCGTACAGGTGCGCGCCGCAGCCGGTGCAGGCGTGGCGCAGGATGAGCGCGTTCGGGTTGACGACCTTCAGCTTGTCGCCGTTCTGGGTCACCTGGACGTTCGCCTTCGGCACGACGCCGACCATGGAGAACGCCGCCCCCTTGGGCTTCCAGCATTGCGTGCATCCGCAGACGTGGTTGTGCAGCACCTGCGTGCTGATCTTCACTTCAACAGGTCGATCGCTGCACAGGCAACGGAGCGTGCCACCGGCAAAATCCTTGCCGGCAGGCTTGAGACCGCCGTCGACCGCGGGATGAATCGAAACATCAGCCATGGCCGGACCCTGGGTCGGCCGATCGTCATCGGCAATAGGGAGATCCCCCGACCCGACGCCGAAGAGTGTGATCTGAAAGTGCCCGTCACGAAATCTGGGCCTCTGCGCCGTCAAAAGCCGCCTCCAATGCCGAACTGAGCACGGCGGTCGTGTTGGTCGCCCACGTTGGTCATCACGCCGACCGATGCCTTCAGAACGTAGATCGAGAGCGATAGCTGAGGTCCGAGGTACGTCGCGCTCCGCCAATCGGTCGGCCTGTACATGCGCTCGACATGGGCTTCGAGAGAGATGGGCAGTATCGAGACGTAGTCCTCGATATCCCGGGCGCCGATTGGCCCGAAGAACGGCTCAAACGCGAACCCCACGCCAAGGCCGGAGCCACCGACACCTACCATCGGACGCACGACCCCCACGATCGGCCGGCTCCCGGGTTTCACGTCCCCGACGAATAGAAAGGCCGGTTCGAGGACGAAGTAGTCACCGTTTCTGACGGAGAACCCTCGCGCCGAGAACACGTGCTTGGGGACCAGCGTGAGCACCAGGGGACTGTCGGCGTGTGCGCCCCGGGTCAGGCCCAACGTCACGAGGCTCGCGGCCGCGATGAACCCGGCGAGCCCAAGACGCGTCGGCGCGCGGTGGTTTGTGTCCATGAAGCTGAGTCTGGAGCCGCAGCCTGTGTTTCGTGAGTGATTAGTCAGTCGTGATATGATAAGTATTGCTTATCGATGCAGATCGCCCGACTGGAAGGCTTTTACTGGGTGGCGCGCGCGGGGGGCTATGCCGCCGCGGCGCGCGCGTTTCCCTACCCTCTCAGCCAGCCCGCGGTGTTCCAGCAGGTGCGCAAGCTCGAAGACGAGCTCGGGGTCCGTCTGTTCGAACGAGTGGGCAAAGCCGAGGTCCGGCTGACTGCCGTCGGCCGGCAGCTCTACGAGCATGTGGGGCCGTTCTTCGAGCGGCTGCCGGCCGTCGAGCGGGCGCTCAAGGCCGCGACGCCGGCGCGCGAACTGTGCATCGCCGCGCAGCCCCTGTTCCTGCAGCAGCTGCTGCCGGGCTGGATCCGCCAGCTACAGCGTCGAGAGCCTGACCTGCGCATCGACGTGCGCGAACTTGCGGCGGCCGATCCGGAGGTGGTGCAAAGCGGCGACGTCGACCTGGCCGTCGCTTACTTCCCCGGCGCGATCCCCGCCGGCCTGGCGAGCCGACAAGTGGCGACCCTGAGCTCGTTCCTCGTCCTGCCTTCCGGCGGCGAGCTGGCGCGCCAACGGACCGTCGGCCTGCGCCAGCTGGCAGGCGGCACGTTCGTGACCTACAGCCCAGGCACGATCCATCATGAGCTGCAGCGCCTGGCCCTGGCCCGGAGCGGCGCCGCGCCGGCGCGCGTCGTCTCCGCGAGCACGACCGAGGTGATCCTGGGCCTGGTCGCCGCGGGCGTCGGCTGCTCGCTGGTGCCGTCTATCGAGGAAGCATTGCTGCGCCGCCGCGGGGTGGTCGTGCGTCCGTTCGCGCCCGGGCAGGGCCGCTTTCCCGTGCGCGCGGTCTGGCGCACGAGCGGCCCGGTGAACCCGGCAGTCGACGTCGCCCTGGCCGCGCTCGGCGACGTACGCCGCTGAACCGAGGGTTCGTTCCCGTCGGCCAGTTCTACTTCGTCACCTTCAGGGAGGAGCACATCTCGGTCAGCAGCGCTTCCTCCGTCTTCGGGCCGGCGCAGGTCACGAGGATGCCGATATTCCTGCCCGGCTTGCTGTACATCACGTACTGGATGCCGAGCTCGCCGGGTTCGCTGACCATCAGCTTGCCCCCGTCGAGGTCCTTCTCGCTCTGGACCTTGATCTGACTGAAGTTCTGCTTGAGGCGCACCATGTTCGCGAGCTCGCCTGGCTCTGCGCTGCTCAGGCTGACGTTGAGCTCGTTGAGACCGTCGGGCAGCGGCAGCGAATACGTGTGGTTGGTGCCCTCCTTCTGCAGCACCTGGGCTCCCTTGGGGATCAGGATTTCGTAGCCCATCGTGCGGTCAGACACGGGCTCGAGGGTCGGCCTCTGCTGCTTCTTTTTTTCGCAACCGGCTGCGGCGGTCACGGCGGCGATGATCGAACAGAGCAAGAGCGTGCGCATGCGGTCTCCTTGGCGTTGTGGGCTTAACATCACATGACGTCTGGGATCCACTCATGTCGCGTTTGATCGAACTGAGGGCGCGGCGGGCGCTTCTCAGTCGTGCTTCGGGACGCCGAGGATGAGGAGCCGTTCGGCCTCCTCGGCGGGGACGGGCCGCGAGAACAGGTAGCCCTGCGCGCGACGGCAGTTGAGCCGCCGCAGGGCCCTGGCCTGCGCGGGCGTCTCCACTCCCTCGGCGATCACCTCCATCCCGAGGTTGTGTGCCAGCGATACGATCGCCCTGACGATCGCCGCCTGCTGGGGCTCGCCCTCCAACTTGTTGACGAACGATCGATCGACCTTGAGGGCGTCGACCGGAAAACTGTGCAGGTAGGCGAGCGACGAGTAACCGGTTCCGAAGTCGTCCAGGTGCAGGCCGACCTTCATCGCGTGTAGCCGCTGGATCACGGCGGCGCCCGCGTTGAGGTTGTGCATGAGCGCGCTCTCGGTGATCTCCAGCGTCAGGCAGGCGGGGTCAATGCCGGTCTCGTCGACGGCGCGCTCGACCTCACCCGCGATCGCGCCCTGAGAAAGCTGGCGGCCGGAGACGTTGACGCTGATGCCGACCGTCGATTTGCGCGGATGCCTCCCCTGCCATTCGCGCGCCTGCCGGCAGCCTTCGACGAGCATCCACTCGCCGATCTCTCCCACCAGCCCGGTCTCCTCGGCGACCGGTATGAAGAGATCGGGCGACAGGAGGCCGAGATTCGGATGCCGCCAGCGCGCGAGCGCCTCGAACGCGACCACCGCGCCGCTGTCGAGGTCCATGATGGGCTGGTAGTACGGGACGATCTCGTGGCGCTCGAGCGCGCGCCGCAGATCGGTCTCGAGCCGGAGCGACGACACCGCGCGCTGGTGCATGTCGCCGTCGAACACCTGGTGGCGCGAGCGGCCGCCCGCCTTCGCCCGGTACATCGCCGTGTCCGCGTCGCGCAGCATGTCCTCGGGGCACTCGTAGCCCGCGCTCGACAGCGCGATGCCGACGCTGACGCTCGTGAACATCTCGTAGCCGCGCACCTCCATCGGCGCGGCCAGCTCCTGGTGGATCCGCTCGGCGACGCCGGTGGCGTCCGCCTCGCAGCTGATGTCGTCGAGCAGCACCGTGAACTCGTCGCCGCCGAGCCGCGCCAGCGTGTCGCCCGGCCGTACGCAGCGCTCGAGGCGGCGCGCGGTGCCGATCAGCAGCTCGTCGCCGGCGTCGTGTCCGAGGCTGTCATTGATCGACTTGAAGCGATCGAGGTCGAGGTACAGCACCGCGAACAGCGGATTGCCCAGCGCCCGCCGCGCGCGGTGAAACATGTGCTGCAGCCGATCGAGGAACAGCGCGCGGTTCGGAAGGTCCGTCAGCGGATCGTAGAAGGCGCGCCGCTGCAGCTCCGCCTCGGCCTGCTTGCGCTCGGTGATGTCGCGCGAGATCCCGAAGGTCCCCACGATCTTTCCCCGTCCATCTCGGAGAGGAAGCTTCGTGGTCGAGATCCAGCGCGTGTCGCCGTCCGCGCGGGTCTCCTTCTCCTCGACGTTCACCAGCGGCTCTCCGGTGCGGATGATCTGTTGCTCGTCCCGCCGCGCCTTCGTCGCGTGTTCCTCGCTGAAGAAGTCGAAGTCCGTCCGGCCGATCGCGAGCGCCGGGTCCGCGATGCCGAACCGGATGGCCGCGTATCGGTTGATGCGCGTGAAGCGGCTCTCGCGATCCTTGAAGTAGATGCTGTCGGGGACGTTGTCCATCAACGTCTCGAGCAGGAAGATCTCGTCCTGCGGGTGGGAGCTCTCGGCGCCGCGGAGCCGCGAGATCTTGTCGACGGCGTCGCTCGCGCGCGCGCTGTCGGCAGCCTTCAGTCCGACTCTCCGTCGCATCGTCCCCTCGTCCGGGCTCCGCTTCATGTGCACTCTGCGAGTCTAAAACTAGTCAGCAGTAATACAAATTATTGCACAACAAATTGCTCCTAAGACACTGAAATCATCAGTGCCACGAAGCTGACAGGCCCTTTGCGAGGGTCAGTTCGAGTTTTCGAAGCAGATGCGCCTGACGAAGCGCCGGAGCGGAGAGTGCCTCTGCGTGTCGTAAAACTGGCGCGCCGCCGTCACGGAACCGTCGCCCGGGTGCTCGATGCAGTCGGCGATCACGGCGTAGCCGGCCTGGTTGGCGTCCGTGTCCGCAGGGTCGAGGCTCCGGTACTCGTCGATCATCTCGCGCATCTCCTTCACCTTCCGGAACGACATCGCGTCGTTCAGGCGCAGGATCAGATGATTTTCAGCGTCGATGCGCGCGTGCGCTTCGTCCATCGGGTGAGACGGCATGCCAGGCTCGTGCTCCGGGGATCCCGCGGGCGCGGGCCGGGGCGCGGTCTCTGGTTGCGCGGGCTGCGGCGGTGGCTGCGCCACGGGCACGGTGGCACCCACCGGATTCGCGTCGATGGTTTCGTCGGCGGCGTCCGGGGGCTCGGCGGACGGCCGCAGAGCGAACCAGAGACCGACCGCCGCCGCGACGGCGACAGCGACGACGATCGACCAGCGCGCGCGGTTCAGAGCGACGCCAACCTAGATCACTGAATCGTGACCGTCCAGGTGACGGTCTTGTCCGAATGGCCCATCGCCCCCGAACCCCAGTACTGGCGATAGAACGTCGTCCCGGGCACCTGCCTCACGAGGTCCGTGCCCGCGTTGTCGTAGGCGCGCGCGGTGATCGTGTGCGCGCCTACCGTCAGGCCCGCCGAGCCGACCGCGAAGGTCGGACCGGTCGTCGCGACCATGGTGCCGTCGACCGACCAGGTCACGCTGATGACGGCGGGATCGATGACGTTGACCTTGAGCATTGCCGGGTTCGTCACCGCGCCTGCCGGCGGCTCGACGGAGTCGTACGGCTGCTGGACGGCGCGCCAGATGTCCATGACGATCTTCTCGCGCGAGACCGAGTTGAAGCCGGTGTTCGCCGCGCAGCTCGCCTGGTTGGTGCTGCCGCAGAAAAGGCTGTTCATCATCGAGTTGTTGCTGGACCGCCAGGTCGCGCCGCCGCTGCACGCGTAGAACCCCTGCATCCCGGTGCCTGGGCTCTGGTTGTAGCCGATCCAGCCGTCCCACTTTCCGCCGGTGGTCCCGTTCGTCAGGCTGACGTTGACGCCGTACGCGGCTTCGCGGCTGACGCGACTCTGTTCACAGGTGTCGTACTCGTCGGCGAGCTGGTTGTGGCCGTGGCCGCCCTCGTGAAGCGCGGCGCCCGGCCCGTCGGTGTTGCCGCCCGACCACATCATCACGCTCCCGCCGGAGTTCCACCAGCTGGAGCCGTTCAGCACCACCGCGCGGAAGTCGACTTCGAAGCTCGCCGGGAGGTTGCTGGTGATGGCCTGGTTGACGGTCGTCGTGTTGCAGTTCGCGAGTCGGCTCTGGTCGTCGCCGCAACAATTGAACTTGCTGGAGCCGCAGATCGGCGTCGACGGGATCCGCAGCACGCAGATGTTGATGAAGTTGCGATACCTCAGGTACGGCTGCGCGTTCTCGCTGAAGCGCCTGGTCATCGCGGCCTGCAGGTGCTTGTCGAGCGTGCCGCCCATGGCGAGCTCCGTCTGGCTGTAGCCGTCGGCGACGATGACGTAGTTGAGGCGGTTGGACGGCGGCCCGTGGTTCTCGAGCGGCGTGCCCATGGTGCCGCAGTCGAGCGGCGTGACGACGATGGCGCCACCCGCGCCGCTGCTGCCCGCCGTTCCGGTGGTGCCGCCCCTGCCCGCTGCGCCCGTCGTGCCGCCCCTGCCCCCTCCGCCCGCGGCGCCGCCTCTTCCACCGGCGCCGGCCGAGCCCGCGGCGCCAGCCGCGCCGGTGGTGCCCGCCGTTCCGACGGTGCCCGCGGCGCCGCCGGTGCCGGCCGTTCCGCTGGTGCCTCCCCGACCCGCGACGCCCGTTGAACCAGCGGCTCCGGTCGTTCCCGCGGTCCCCGTGGTTCCCGCCGTGCCGGTGGTGCCGGCCGTTCCGACGGTGCCCGCGGCACCCGTGGTGCCCGCGGCGCCCGTCGTGCCCGCGGCACCCGTCGTGCCGCCGGCGCCCGTCGTGCCCGCCCCACCCGTCGTGCCCGCCCCGCCCGTCGTGCCAGCCGTACCGGTCTTGGGTGGACCGGCATCGCTTCCGCTGCCGCCGCACGCCAGCAGAAAGCCGGAGAACAGAACCAGGTATCTCGCCGCGAGGGGGGGCCTCATGCCCGTGTATGTCCTGCCCCTTCGCCTGCCGTGGCCGGTCAGTTGCAAAGAACTACCGCGCGATGCCCGCGAACCGGCGACCGGCGATGATAGGCATCACGCTCCTGCTCGTGTCGGGCTGCGCGCTGAAGCAGCCGATCATGGTCCTGCCCGAGGGATTGCAGGGGGATGCGGACGTTCTGCCCGTGTCCGGACGACAGGGGTTCGGCTGGAAACGCGACCTCCGATTCGGCGCATTCCGCACGGTGCACGCGAACTGGGTGTGGCGCAGCGACGACTCCACCACCTGGGGCGTGCTCGACAAGAACGCGACCTGGAGCGCGAAGCGCCCCGTGTCGTTTGTCCTCGAAGCGACCGGGTGCGAGCCGTGGTCCGCGCGCTGCCTCGGGCACGCGGCGGCGCGCCACCGGGAAAAAGCGATCGGCGTCGGCATCGACGAGGGAGGGCCGCGAATCCGACGCGCGGTCGTCGAGGACACGTCCGGCGAATGGTTCGATTGCGATCTCGTCAGATCCGACGGTCGCCGGTGGACATTTCAGATGTCCCGCGACGACGCGACGGGGTTCGGCGGCGTGCTCGTCGACGACCGCGCATCGGAAGTGGCGCGCGTTCACGCGACGGACCAGCAGACCGGGAAGCCGTACACGTATCTCGTCCCGCCGCCGCTGGGGTTCGTGATCGAGACGCGGTCCGGCGTTGTGGTGGGCGTCGAACGCGCGTTCGATGGAAAAGTCGTGCTGAGCCGCGCGACGTCGTCGCGCGAGGTGTGTCCGCTGGCGACGGTCGCCGCCGCGCTGCTGCTCTGGGAGCCGCTGCGCTGAGCGCCGACCGCTGTCAGCCTACGTGCACCTGATCCGATAGGTATGCGTGTGGTTCTCGTCGTTCGACGAGAGGACATCCACCATTCCGCCGCCCCTCAGGGTGGCGAGGTTGGCCGCCGTCAGCGTCACCATGTGCGTGTGCCCCGTGCCCTGCCCGGCGTTGCTGGTCGTCAGCGTCTGCGAGGTCGTGGCGTTGAGTGTCGTCGCATTGACCGTCACCGTATGGGTGTGGAAATCCGAATCAGTAGTGGCGACGACGACCTGGGTCTCGGGGAGCGGGATCGTGCACGCGCCACCACCGCTTCCGCCGGCGCCACCCGCGCCGCCGCCGCGACCGCCCGCGCCGCCGGCGTTACCTCCGCGGCCACCCGCGCCACCAGCGTTACCGCCGCGACCGCCCGCGCCGCCGGCGTTACCTCCGCGTCCGCCCGCTCCTGCATTGCCACCGCCGCCACCGCCCGAACCGCCGCGTCCCGCGGTGCCCGCGTTCCCGCCGCCTCCCGCACCGCCACCACCGGAGCCGCCCGACGCACCGGCGGTGCCCGATGTTCCGGCCGTGCCCGACGTCCCGGCGGTGCCGGACGTTCCAGCCGTGCCCGATGTCCCGGCCGTACCCGATGTTCCGGCGGTGCCGGACGTTCCGGCCGTACCGGAGGTGCCAGCGCTGCCCGATGTTCCCGCGGTTCCCGGATTACCCGTTCCGCCCGTGCCGCCTGAGCCAGTGCTGTCGCCACAGTTCGCCTCGATGACGGCGCCGCCAACCAGCGTCACCGTCAGGACGAAGAACTCCTTGCGGCTGAGCAACTTCGGATCTGTCGACTTCGGATCCATCGTGACCTCCGAGTTAAGTGATGTGACCCGGAGATTACGCCAGGTCGCTCGTTCCGGCGTGTCTTTGTGCCGGGCTACTGCAGGCACATCGGCGCGCCGCCCGCGCCGCCCGCGCCACCCGTCGCGCCGCCCGCGCCACCCGCGCCGCCCGCGCCGCCCGCGCCGCCCGCGCCGCCCGCACCCGCCGCGCCGCCCGCACCGCCGCCGCCTACGCCGCCCGTCGGGATCGCGGAGCACGGATACTGCGCCGGCGTCGGCGCCGCGAACGACGTGGCCCACGCCTTCGACGTGCCGCGGTATTCGGTGACAGCCAGGGCCGTGAGGCTCTCGATGTAGTGGCCCATCTTCACCACGTAGTTGCCGGTCGGCAGGCCGGTCGCATCCAGGTCGGGCGCCGGCAGGTTGGTCAGCGTGGCCGTCGGCAGCGCGTAGAGCGTGAACGAATAGCTGTCGATCACCAGGCCGCAGGTGAAGCGGGAGTCTTCGCGCGGGAACGGGTTCGGACAGGGCGGGAAGAAACCGTAGTTGTTGCGGCCCGCCCACTGCAGCGCGCCGGGAACTTCCGTCGAGTGATAGCCACCCGTCAGTCCCGGCGGCAGGCCCGTCTTGCTGGCCGGGATGTTCCACATCACCCAGTGATATCCGAGCCGCTCCTTCGTCGGATCGTTGTCGGCGAGGATGGCGATGTCCTTGAAGACGAGCGCAAAGCTCATCGTGCCGGCCGGCGCGCCGGACCACGTCAGTGTCGGCGAGTTGCCGGTTCCGAACGCCTTGCCGTCGCAGGTCATCGTCGCGGGAATCGTTCCGCAGTTGGTGAAGTCCGGACTGGTGATCGTGAAGGCAGCGTCGCCCTTTTTCCCCGAAGCGATGGTCGTGCACATGTTGTGCTCCGTGACCGGCGGATCGCCCACGCAGGGCACGCCGCCGGTGCCGGCTGCACCGGCCGCGCCGCCAGCGCCCGCCGTGCCGCCACCGCCGGCCGTGCCGCCACCGCCTGCCGTGCCGCCGCCGGCGGCGCCGGTCGTGCCCGCGTTGCCGCCCGCGCCGGCACTGCCCGTCGTGCCTGCGCTGCCCGCAGCGCTGCCAGCGACGCCACCCGCGCCGGCGCTACCCGTCGTTCCACCAACGCCCGTCGTTCCGCCACCACCGGTCGTTCCAGCGGTGCCTTTCGTCCCGGCCGTGCCGGTCTGATTGATGTTGCTCGAAGAACAGGCGGCGAGCGACGTCGCCCCGAACAAGAAAATCCCCCTCGCGATCCAGGACACCGTCTTCATCTGATCTCCTCCGCGCTCTCGTCGTGAATGGTCGAATGTCGAATGACGGATCCCGTTTATTGCGAATCCATTTATCCGCGCGCTCGAAACGTGCGACAGCGCGCAGGCCGCTCCATGACGGCACGAGCGCTCAAAATCGGCTCAGCAGAATGCTCGGCCGACGAGGACGAGGACGAGGACGAGGACGAGGACGAGGACGGGAAGAAGGCGGCGCTACTGATCCATCATCTTGCGCATGATCAGCCACCCGGAGTCCGTGCAGAGCTTGCACGAGGCGCCGTAGAACCAGGATCGCAGCGCGGTGTCGCCCATGAGATGAACGCGCATCCACGCGGTGAGCGTCGCCTCCACGTTGCTCGGCGCGGTTCCGCGGAAGGTGATCCAGTTGACGTGGTCGGCGGTCACGTACTCCGCGAGCATGATCGGCTGGTTGGTGATGCCGTTGTAAGCGGTCATGACCGTGCTGCACAGGACGGTCATGTCGGCGCCGCCGCAGAACAGGAACGCCGGTCCGTGAAGATTGCTCTGGCGCGACGCCCCGTTCATGGGCGCGATGGCCGTGATGTGGCTGTCGGCACCGGCGGTGGTCGTCGCGAAGCCGCCCTGCGAGTGGCCGGTCGCGCCGATGTGGGTCGTGTCGATCCGGTGATAGAGCACGCTCGTCGGATCATCGTTCTGCTGCAAGACCCACGTCACTCCGGCCACCATCGGCGGCGGGTTGCCCATCGCGACCTGCGGGCTGTTGGAGGCGATGACCACGAAGCCGTGCGACGCGAGGTGATTGAGGAGAACCTTGTAGAGGCTGGGATTCGAGCCCGTGCCGTTGCCCCAGGTGATGACGGGGTGGCAGAGGCCGCCTTGCGCGAGGTCGCTCGGGCGGAACATCGTGTAGGCGACCGGCGCGCCGCCGTCGGCGCCGACGCCCGCCGCCGGACCGACGTTGTTTTCGGTGACGGTCGCGAACGGACCGGCGACCATCGGATCGGCGGCGGGGAACGGGCCGACCGTGCACGCCGTGCCCGGGCCCGCGTCCACGTTCCCGCTGGTCCCGGCGCTGCCCGTCGTACCCGCGCTACCGGTCGTGCCGGCGCTACCCGTCGTGCCGGCGGCGCCCGTCGTGCCGGCCGCGCCCGTCGTGCCGGCCGCGCCGGGTCCCGAGCTACCGCCCGTGCCGCCGGGGTTGCTGCCGGATGTGCTGCATGCGACGAGGCCGATGCCGAGGATGCCGAATGACAAGATCCCGATCCGCGGGCGTCCTGCTGTCTTGGCCATGGTGCCCTCCGCGCGGGCCATTATAGATGAAGAGCCCGCGACCGGCGGCGCATGTGAGGATCCCTCCCCTAGGGGTGTCGGTCGCCTAGTCGCGCGGCGCGCGCGTCCTACGACGGCGCGCCAATCCGAGCATCGCGAACAGCAGGCAGACCGCGGACCCTGATCCGCCGGCGCCCACGTTACACGCACACCCGCCGTCGCCCGCCTCCGGGGAGCCGGCGCTGCCCGAGCCGCTCTCCCCGCCGACACCGACGGGCGAGCTCCCGCCCGTTCCCGACTGATCTCCGGTGCCGCCGGTGCTGCCGCCCGTCCCGACAGGGCCGCCGGTGCCCGCGGCGCTGCCACCGGTTCCCGCCGGACCGCCCGTGCCCGCGGAGCTGCCGCCAGCGCCCGTGCCGCTCCCCGTTGTTCCTGCTTCACCCGTTCCGCCGCTGCCGGTCGTTCCGCCGCTGCCGGTCGTGCCGCCGCTGCCGGTCGTTCCGCCGCTGCCGGTCGTGCCGGCCGTGCCGGTCGTGCCGCCGCGTCCGGCGCTTCCAGTCGTCCCACCGCTGCCGGTGGTCCCGCCGGTGCCGGTGGTGCCGCCGCGTCCGCCGGTGCTACCGCCCGCGCCGGTCGTCCCGCCGCGTCCGCCCGCGCCGCCGCTCGCGCCACCCGCGCCGCCGCCCGCTCCGCCCGCGCCGCCGCCTACACCGCCCGTGCCGCCGCACGAGCCGACCGGCGTTCCGCCCTGGGCGAGACCGAAGAACCGAACCACGTCGCCCCAGAGCCCGTTGCTGGTCAAGTCATGCTGCACGCTGCTCGGGCCGCTGTTGGCTTCCACCACGACGAGCCCGGTGCAGTCCTTGTACGCGGTCCGCGCCCACGTGATGTTGTTGAACGGGACGTTCGATTTGGTGGCGTCCGCGTCGGTCACGCCGAAGACGTTCGTCCACTGCGCGACCTGCGCCGGATACGTCTGGCTGTAGGTCAGGTTGGTGTCGCCCATTCCTTGCCAAAACTGGATGCGCGGTCGCGAGCCGGTGAACCCCGGATCCGCGTTGCGAACTTTATCGCCCCACTGCTGAGCGGTCGTCGATGCGGGAGCCGACCAGCCGTAGGCGCCACCTCCCGTCCAGGCTCCCGCGGGAACACCCGCCAGCGATGAGCCGCCTGCGAACACGTCCGGGTAGGAAGCGAGCAGCGCATGCGTCATGCACGCGCCCGACGATGGGCCCGAGGCGAAGACCTTCTTCCGGTCGGCGTTGTTGTTCGTCACCACGTAATCCACCATCTTGACGATGTTGGCGCGCTCGCCGCTGCGGCCGAGACCCGCGTCGAAGCAGCTGCCGGCGGATTTCGGGGCGATGATGAGGAACTTGTACTGATCCGCGTAGCTCTGGAACCAGGAGTGAGCGTTCGCCGCGGTGCCGCCGCAGAAGTGCAGGCTGATCACGACCGCCGGCGACGCGACGACTCCGTCCGGGACGTAGAGGTCCATCGGCGTGCTCGCGCCGTAGTTGACGTTGGTCTTCCACGTCGCCGCGCGCGCGGACGCGGACGCGAGCGTCGCCAGGACGATCGCCGCGAGACCGAAAATGCGATTCAAACGAGTCATCTCGACCGGTGAGTGGAAACGTTCCTGGTGCTGCAAAAGGAACATTCCCGCTCGCGCGGGGATGGGCGCGTCATTCGGCCGTTCCGCCAAAGATGACAAGACCGGGGCCAAGAATGCGAAGAAATGGCCCGTCACTCTTGAGAAAGTCGCCAAATCCGGCGCTGATCGGTTTCCCGACAGCCGGGAATTAACGCCAAAGAAAGGCGGCACATGTCCCCACGCAAGAATGGCTTCCTCAGGGCTTCGCGACTCGCCTCGCTGCTCGCGCCCGTGGCGCTGGGTGCAGGCCTTCTCGCCAGCGCGCCCGCGTCGGCCGCGACGATGACCGGCCCGGTGTCCGGCTGGCAGATGGGGACCGAGCCGAGCTACATCACGATGTACGAGTACATTCCCGACACCGTGGCGGCGAACCCGCCGATCCTGGTCGTCATCCACTACTGCGGCGGCAACGCGTCAGGCATCTGGGGGGAAGCCAGTTCTGCCGCTGGGACCTCGTACAGCATCAAGTCCAAGGTCGACGCCGAAGGCATCATCGTTCTCTTGCCGCAGTTGAACGGCCGCAACTGCTGGGACGTGGCGACCACCGCGGCGCTCACGCACGCCACCGGCACGACGCCCGGCGGCGACACGAAGGCGATCGTCGACATGGTCAAGTACCAGATCAGCAAGCGCAACGCGAACGCCAACCGCGTCTACGCGATCGGATCCTCGTCGGGCGCCATGATGACGGAGGCGCTGCTCGCCGTGTACCCCGAGGTGTTCAAGGGGGGCGCCGAGTTCGCCGGGGTTCCGGCCGGGTGCTGGTCGGCCAGCTACACCGAGTCGAACCAGTGGAGCGGGCCGTGCGCGGGCGGCATGGTCACGAAGACCGCGCAACAGTGGGGCGACGCGGTTCGCGCCATGTACGCCGGGTACAACGGATTCCGCCCCCGGATGCAGCTCTGGCACGGAACGAACGACACCACCATCAACTTCGCCAACCAGACGGAGGCGGTCAAGCAATGGACCAACGTCATGGGGCTGACCGGCAACGGAACGGCGACGACCGTGACGGTCGCCGGCCACTCGTTCACGCACACGCAATGGATGAACTCCTGCGGGCAGACCGTGCTCGACGAGTGGACGGAGCAGAACGGCCCGCACGGCACGAGCGTCAACATGAACGGCCAGTACACGCTACCGTTCATGAATCTCGACACGACGCCGTTCGCGGCGACCGATCCGCAGGCAGGCTGCGGGACGACGACCGGCACCGGCGGTAGCGGCGGCACCACCGGCGCGGGCGGCACCACGGGTGCGGGTGGCCGCGGCGGCACGACCGGCACCGGTGGAACGACCGGAGCGGCCGGGCGCGGCGGCACGACCGGCACGGGTGGAACGACCGGCACAGGCGGCACGACCGGCTCGGGTGGAACGACCGGAGCGGGCGGCACGACCGGCACGGGTGGAACGACCGGCACAGGCGACACGACCGGCACAGGCGGCACAAAGGTCAGCGGCACGGGCGGCGACACGAGCGGGACCGGTGGCACCGGCACCGCCGGGGATACCGGCTCCGGCGCGGGCGGTACCAGCGCGCCCGGAAGCGGCGGTACCAGCGTGACCGGTGAGGCCGGAGACAACGGCGGGACCGGAACGGCCGGCACCGTCGGCGAAACCGGTCCGGCTGGACCCGGATGCTCTTGTGGCGTCGCCGACCGATCGGGCGCGGCAAGCGCGCTCGCGTTCGCCGGGATCGTCGCCCTGGCCTTCCGCCGACGGACGAAGCGCTCGGCGACCAAACGATGAGCCTCCGGCCTCGGAGCGGGAAACAAGAGGAATGCGTTCGCTACCCCCGTGACGGCGCCATTTCCCTGGCAACGGGGCGCGGAATTGTGGTCTCTTCCGCGCCCATGAAGAAATTCGGTTTCGCCGCGCTCGCGCTCGTCGCGCTGTCGTTACCGGGCCTGAGCGCATCCGCGCAGACGGAATCCGGCGAGGAGCAACAACCCGAGGAGAAGGCCAAGGCGTCCGCCGAGCCCGCGGAGCCCGCCGAGCCTGCAGCGACGACGAAGGCCGCCCCGGAACCGGAGCCGGCGGGGCCGTACGTCCCGCTCGCGCCGCCCCCGGAGCCGCTGCGCATCTCGAACGCGAGCGCCAGCATCCAGTTGGGCATGCTGCTTCAACCGCAGTTCGAGATGACGGGCTCGTCAGAAGCCGAGCTGACGACGAAGAATCTCTTCTTGCGCCGGACGCGGCTGATCGTCGCCGGTACGCTCTTCAAGTACTTCGAGTACTTCTTCGACACCGACTGGCCGAACCTGTTCAAGCTGGACATTGTGGACACGATGGGGGGGACGGTGAAGAACGCCCCGGGGATGAACATCCAGGACGCGTTCGTGACCGCCAAGCCCGCGGGAGACCTGATCGCCGTCGACGCCGGGTTCATGCTGCCACCGCTCTCCCACAACAACATCGAGAGCGCGGCGAAGCTCTACGGCCCGGACTACTTCACGAACGGCTTCCGCCGGAACGTCTCCTTCATGAACGCCTACGACCCGTTTCGCAGCAACGGGCAGAACTCGGTTGGCCGCGACCTGGGCGTCCAGCTGCGCGGGCTGGTGGTGGGGGGCCACGTCGAGTACCGGGTCGGCCTGTTCCAGGGATTCCGCATCTCCGAGGTGACGGGGCCCCCGGCCAGGGTCGGCGGCCTGAATTTCTTTCGCGTGTCGGCGCGATTGCAGGTGAACATCCTCGACGCCGAGCCCGGGTTCTTCCACGCGGGCACGTACCACGGCGCGAAGAAGATCCTGTCGGTCGGCGGCTTTTACGACTTTCAGGACAAGTACAAGTACTTCGGCGGCGACCTGCTCGTCGACCTGCCGACCGGGAGCTTCGGGGTCTTCACCTTGCAAGCCAACGTCGTGCGGTGGGACGGCGGCACTTTCATTTCGGAGATCCGCAAGAATGCGGCGTACATGGTGGAGGGCGGCTACCTCATTGGAGCGATCAGGTTGAGCCCGATCGTTCGGTACGAGCGCGTCGACGCCCCCGAGGTTCCCACGGATCCGTCGACACCCGGCTCACCGCTGATTCCGGACACCCTCAATCCCAGCGAGAATCGCATCGGGGGAGGCCTCGCGTTCTGGCCCTTCGGACACAACACGAACTTCAAGGCCTTCTTCCAGCGCGTGCATCGCGTGCCCGGCACTAACGACTACAATCAGGTCAACGTGCAGTGGCAGCTGTACTTTCTCTAGGATGACACGGCCTGAGCGTGGACATTGGGCAGCCACCGCGGGAGAGTCAACGCCTGGGTAGCCCGCCGACCATGACCGCCGCCAACGAACTCGCGCCCCCCGAAGCCGGCCTCAGCGCGCGCGGTGTCCGCAGCGTCATCTTCGCGTCGTCGCTGGGGACGGTGTTCGAGTGGTACGACTTCTATCTCTACGCCACGCTCGCGCCGTTCTTCGCAGGGCTGTTCTTCCCGAAGACGAACGCGACCGCGGCGTTGCTGGGCAGCTTCGTCAGCTACGCGGCGGGCTTCCTGGTGCGGCCGTTCGGCGCGCTGGTGTTCGGGCGGATCGGCGATCTGGTCGGCCGCAAGTACACCTTCCTGATCACGATCCTGGTGATGGGCCTGTCGACGGCGGCGGTCGGCATCCTGCCGACTTACGAAAAGGTTGGCTTCCTGTCGCCGATCCTGCTGATGGCGCTGCGTCTGGCGCAGGGACTGGCGCTCGGCGGCGAGTACGGCGGCGCGGCGACCTACGTCGCCGAGCACGCGCCTGATTCGAAGCGCGGCCTGCACACCAGCTGGATCCAGACCACCGCGACGATCGGCTTCTTCGTCTCGCTGGTCGTGATCGGCGCCTGCCGCGCCAACATGGACGCGAAGGCGTTCAGCGAGTGGGGCTGGCGGATCCCGTTCCTGCTCTCGCTCGTCCTGCTGGCGATCTCCGTCTACATCCGGCTGAAGCTGAACGAGTCGCCGATCTTCCTG
>Ga0070690_100000628_pt1 | contig 17919 bp, 10 predicted proteins | sample KBSS33HmetaG_FD_64671 | JGI IMG/M metagenome (GOLD analysis project Ga0070690, IMG submission 64671) | Switchgrass rhizosphere microbial communities from Kellogg Biological Station, Michigan, USA - KBS S3-3H metaG | ecosystem: Host-associated > Plants > Roots > Rhizosphere ... | reverse complement strand
CATGAGCACTAACAAATCCAAGTCGAACGAAACTTTCTATCCCGGCCCATCGCGCAGTCATCTCGCCGCGTTCCCACCGAAAGAGCGTTGGGATGATTGGACTGAGCTTGATTCACGCGCCTGGCCCAAACGCGTCGAACGACATTATTCACTTGTGCCAACTACGTGCTTCAACTGCGAATCAGCGTGTGGCCTGCTCGCTTACATCGACAAAGTCACAGGCGAAGTTCAGAAGTTTGAAGGAAACCCTGAACACCCCGGGTCGCGGGGTCGTAACTGCGCAAAAGGTCCAGCCACACTCAACCAGGTCAATGATCCCGATCGGATTCTTTATCCACTCAAGCGCACTGGAAAACGTGGTGAAGGAAAATGGGAGCGCGTCGGCTGGGATGCTGCCCTGGACGACATTGCGGCGCGCATTAGAAAAGCGATCGATGAAAATCGCCGTCACGAGATCATGTATCACGTCGGTCGTCCTGGCGAAGATGGATTCACCGAACGCATTCTCGCGGCGTGGGGTGTTGATGGGCACAACTCACACACGAACATCTGTTCTTCAGGTAGTCGTGAAGGCTATCAACTCTGGATGGGGCTCGACCGCCCGAGTCCGGATCATGCGAACGCCAAAGTGATCCTGCTGATCAGTGCGCACCTTGAATCAGGTCACTATTTCAATCCACACGCGCAACGCGTTATAGATGGAAAAGCAAATGGCGCTAAGCTGATCGTCTTTGACACACGCTTGTCACACACCGCGACGCACGCTGACTACTGGGTCTCGCCTTACCCGGGTTCAGAACCCGCGATCCTTCTGTCGATCGCGAACTACATCATTCAGAACAATCTTTACGACCGCGAGTTTGTCGAAACGTGGTGGAACTGGCGCGAGTATCTCGAACTGTCAGAAAGGTCAAACGGAAAAGACTTCCGCGCCTTCGAAATGGCGCTGAAGGATCTCTACAAGCAATACACTTTTGAATTTGCTGCCGAGGAATCTAACGTTGACGCCAAAGTGATCGAGGAGATTGCGAAGCTGGTTGCCACCGCCGGTACGCAATTCTCGAGTCACAACTGGCGCAGCGCCGCATCAGGTGTCAGCGGCGGATGGTCGGTCGCTCGCTGCCTCTTCATGATTAATGCCCTGCTCGGTGCGATTGCCACTGAAGGCGGCGTCTATCCTAACGCCTGGAACAAGTTTGTACCGCGGCCAATCTACATGCCGCCACATCCCGAGATGTGGAACGAAACCACGTGGCCACGCGAGTATCCGCTCTCAATGAACGAGATGTCGTTTCTCCTTCCACACCTGTTGATGGACGGACGTGCAAAGATCGATGTCTACTTTACACGCGTCTACAACCCCGTATGGACCAACCCTGACGGCTTTTCCTGGATTGAGATGCTGACTGATCCGAAGTTGATCGGGTGTTACGTCGCGCTCACGCCAACGTGGAACGAAACTGCGTTTTTCGCTGACTACGTTTTGCCGATGGGCGTGGGTTCGGAGCGTCACGACCTGCATTCTTACGAGACGCATGATTCTCAATGGCTTGGCTTCCGTCAACCTGTAAAGAAGGCGCTGCGTCAACGCGCCGGTGAAGATGTCGACGATACACGCGAGGTGAATCCCGGCGAGGTTTGGGAAGAGAACGAGTTTTGGTTGGAACTGACATGGCGCATCGATCCAACTGGAAGTCTTGGCATCAGGCAGTACGCAGAATCAAAAAGACTTCCCTCCACGCGATTAAGCGTAGACGAATATTACGAGTGGATTTTCGACAACTCCGTTCCAGGTTTGCCGGAAAAAGCGGCCGAAGAAGATCTGACGCCGCTTGAGTTCATGCGACGCTATGGCGCCTTCGAAGTAAAACGAAACATCGGTCGCGTGTTCGATCAAACAGTCGGCGCCGACGAGTTGTACGACACACGTGAAGACTACTGGGGACGCGTTTTCACACGCGCTCCGAAACCCGCTGGTCCAAACATCGTTCCGCTGCCACTCCCTGACGGCGATGCAGACGGTCGACGTCTCGCCGGCGTCAGAGTTAATGGAACTGTGAAACGAGGATTCCCGACTCCGAGTGGTCGCCTGGAGTTTTTCTCGCGAACGCTTGCTGAATGGGGCTGGCCCGAGTATTCAATCCCAACTTACTTTGCGAGTCATGTTCATCCCGACAATCTCGAGACTCAACAAACGATCCTGATCTCAACGTTTCGCTTGCCGGTGCAGATTCACACGCGGAGCGCGAATTCGAAATGGCTGGATGAAATCGCGCATACAAATCCACTCTGGATACATCCTTCCCATGCGAAAACGCTTGGCGTCAAAACTGGACAACTGCTTCGCGTCGAAACCGAGATCGGCTACTTCGTGGTTCCTGCGTGGGTCACTGAGGGAATCAAGCCGGGCATTGTCGCCTGCAGTCATCACATGGGCCGTTGGAAGTTGCAGGACGAAGATGGGCAGCGCCAGCTGATGGCGACAGTGAAGTTGGACCACGACGGAACCAACTGGCGGTTGAGACGTGAAAAGGGAATTTCGCCTTATGGTTCAGCCGATCCTGACACGATGCGGATTTGGTGGAAGGATGCGGGCGTTCATCAAAACATGACGTTTCCAGTTCACCCGGATCCAATCTCCGGCATGCACTGTTGGCACCAGGCCGTGAGAGTGCGTGTTGCCGAACCGGATGACAAACCGGGTGATGTGTCTGTGGATACGGCTAAGTCGCGCGAGGTTTACCAGAAGTGGTTGTCGTTGACACGACCGGCTGACACGCACTCACCGGATCGAACTCGAAGGCCTTACTGGATGCTGCGGCCTTTGAAACCGGCGAGGGAATACTATAAGTTGCCAGAGGAGCCGGACGGTGACTGAGGAGGCGAAGATAAAAACGAATCATTGGTTAATTGTTATTTGAGATTTGAGAATGACTATTTACGTGACCGTCTCGGTTAACAGCTCGTTCTAGAGACACGAAGCAAATCTCGATTCTTAAATATCAAATGATATTAAATATCAAATGATAATTGACCAATGATTTCTTTTTGAAATCGTCGAATAAGGCCACTCACGAATGTACTTCAAGCAATTCTATCTCGGCTGTCTTGCGCACGCGTCGTATCTCATCGGCTCCAACGGCGAGGCTGTTGTGGTCGATCCGCAACGCGATGTCGATGAATACATCACTGAAGCCGCCACGCAGCATCTCCAGATCAAATACATCATCGAGACTCATCTTCACGCCGACTTCGTAAGCGGTCACCACGAACTCGCTACACGAACAGGCGCCGAAATTGTTTTTGGCAGACAAGCTGTAGTCGCGTTTCCTCATCGCAGGGTCGCAGATGGCGATGAACTCAAGATAGGCAGCGTAGTCCTGCGATTCATGGAAACGCCGGGTCATACACCTGAAGGAATTTGCGTGCTCGTGCGAGATACGCAGGCGCTCGATAGTCCGCAGAAGCTTTTGACCGGCGACACGCTGTTCATTGGCGATGTCGGCCGTCCTGATCTGGCGGGCGGCAAAGGTTACACGCCGCAAATGATGGCGGCAATGATGTACGACAGTTTACACACCAAGATCCTCGCCTTGCCTGATGAAACTGAGGTCTACCCTGCACACGGGGCAGGCTCGATGTGCGGCAAGAACATGTCGAAAGAAACATCGTCGACCATCGGCGAGCAACGAAAGTTTAATTACGCGTTGAAGCCCATGACACGCGAACAATTCGTGGAGATGATGACAGCGGATCTCCCTGAGGCACCGGCGTATTTTCCGCAGGATGCAGAAATCAATCGTGCCGGCGCTCGTGGTTTGTCAGAACTCACCGAACCGAAGGCACTATCAGCGTCTGACGTTGCCGGCCTCAGCAGCGATGTTGTTTTGCTCGACATTCGGCCGGCGGAGGAGTTTGGCAATGGCCATTTGCCGGGCTCATTAAATATCGGACTTGGTGGACAGTTTGCGATGTGGGCGGGCAGCCTTATTCCGATCAATTCGGAGATCGTTATCGTAGCTGCAACCAATGCACAGGTTGATGAAGCTGTAATGCGATTGGCGCGCGTCGGCATCGAAAACGTAGTTGGATATCTCAAAGGCGGCATCGAAAGCTGGCGTTACGCCGGGCGTCCGTTAGAAATAGTTCCTCAGGTCACCGTTCAAGATCTGAAACAACAGGCAGAGAACGGCGAATTACAGATACTGGATGTTCGCCGTCCTGCGGAGTACGAAAGCGGGCACGTTCCTCGCGCCGTCACGGAACCGCTGGCAACCCTCGAACGAAAGGTCTCTGAATTGGTATTCGATAAAGAAAAACCAATCGCGGTGATCTGTGCGGGCGGTTATCGCTCTAGCGCCGCAACAAGCCTCCTACAAAAACACGGCTTTAAAAATCTGCTGAACGTAACCGGCGGCACCAGTGCCTGGATCAACGCCGGATACCCGGTCGAAACAGCAAATACCTAAACAGGATTTGCGAATTACAGGATTACTCCTCTAAAGTTTTCTGATTTAATCTTGTAATCCTGAAATCCTGTCGAATATATGGGCTACACGGCAATCGATCCGGTAACGTTCAAACTATTAATTAGTCTCGCCATTATCGTTATCGCGACTATTCACGGTTATGGCGCCGCGTGGCTGGCAATCTGGATGTTGTTCCACCCCTATAAGCCAGTGAAACTGTTTGGTCTCACTATCTGGCCTCAGGGGATGATTCCACGACATCGCGATCGACTGGCTCAGTCGATTGGAAACGCTGTTGGCAACGAACTTGTTTCTCAGCAGACAGTCTTCGACGCGTTGTTTGAGACTAGCTTCTTCGAACGCAAGGTTGAGGATTTCGTCAGCACCTATACCGGCGATCTACTCTCCAAGGTCTATCCTTCCTTCCTCGAAGCTCTGCCATCCCAGGCTCGTGGTCCAATTCTCGATACGATCTCCGCTTTGCAGTACCGTCTCGCCGAATACATTGCGGAGATGCTCAAAAGCGAGGAGACCGCCGACGCGATCGAACATTTCGTCGATAAACAGGTTGATGAACTTCTCACACGTCGCGTTGGCGACACGGTCAATACTCAGTCGATCGAGCAGCTTGTACAGTTCATTCAGCAACATCTCGAACGGCTCGTCGGCGACCAGGGCTTCGATCAAAAACTTCGCTCGTTCGTATCTGCAAGGCTCGACGAGATCGCCGCTAGTGATTCCACACTTGCTGATGCACTAACACCGGAAACGATCGACTTCATCAAAGAACGAATCGACAGTCACGTTCCACCAATCGTGCATCAACTCGATGAGATTGCTACCAGCCAAACCACTCGGAAACGAATTGGCGCACTGATCAAGCTCGAAGTCGACGAGTATTACGAACAACTTTCGCTGCTGAAGAAGATCTTTATTTCACGGGAGCGGATTCATCGAGAAGTTGATGAGCTCGTTAATCAAACATTGCCGAAGCGTATTGAAGAGTACTTACGAGGGGACGCGTTCGCCCAGGAAGCCGAGGCGTTTCTCAATGCGACGATCGATACAGTTCTCGCACGGCCACTGAAGGATCTGATAGGCCAATTGGAAAGCGACAAGTTTGAGCGATTGAAGGACCAGATCACTGAACGACTGCTCTCGATCGTCCGCGGCGAGGAGCTCCCGAAGTCTGTTGCCTCGTATTTCTCAGACGCGCTTGAGAGTTTCCGTCCAAAGAGCATCGGCGACGCACTGACGGAACTCAACCCAGATGCAATTGATCGTGGCAAGGCTTTTCTGACGCGCAGCTTGCTAAGCTTGCTATCCCGAGATGACACGGCCCGCACCGTCAACGCAATTCTGACCGCGCAGATTGAGCGATTGTTAATTGCGCCGATCGGAAAACTTGGCGATCACGTATCGCAGAACTCCGTGGCACGGGCGAGTCGCGCGTTGGTCGAGCGGATTACCGTCGCGGCGCGAGAACGTCTGCCAGTCGCGATTGCTGAATTCGATGTCGGCGGCTTAGTGCGAAAGAAAGTGTCAGATTATCCTATAGAAAAACTTGAGGAATTGGTCCTCTCAGTCGCCCAGCATCACCTGAAAACAATCGAGCTCTTTGGTGCGATAATCGGCTTCTTCATCGGGGTGGGACAGGCGATCTACTTTTGGGTGACGTATGCGCCGCATCGATAGTGCGTTCGGAACGTTCGACACACTTCAGGAAGCTCTGATGCGACAGAGGCTATTCAGTACCATGCGCGGTAGCGGATGGCCACCGCTCAACCTCGCAACATCAAATCTTTTTGTTCTGTCATGGCCATTCGCTACCGGATGGTACTGAATAGTCGATCCCGCGACTTATTCAGAGATTCCTGAAGTGTATCGGACACCGGCTGCCGCAATTTCACGGAACAACAGGATAGGCTGATCCGTTTTCTCGCTTAGCGCACACGGGCCAATCGCGCGGTATACAAGGATGTCATACAGCAACGACTCAACTACGGAACGGGAGCGAAGCGACCGATGTCAAGTTACGTTGGGTCATCGCTCAGTTGATATCAGTCGCTTCGCTCCCGTTCCGTAGTTATTGTCGACAGTCGCTGCAGACACAGTTATATCGGAAGGACCTCAAAATGTATTGTTCAACTTGCGGGGCACCCGTCACAAGCGGCTTGAGCTTCTGTAATCGCTGCGGTGCAAATCTGAAAGATAGATCCAGTAGTCAAAACATGGGGCCCATCTCCGCGTTCCTTACCGCAATAACGATTCTCGCTGTAGTTGGTCTTGGCATCATGCTCGGTGGCTCGCTCGTATTGACCAAGGAAGCACACTTGCCCTTTGAATTGATCGGCTGCTTCATGCTTTTCACTTTTCTAATCGTCGGTGTCATTGAATTCATGCTCGTTCGACAGCTAGCGCGCGTCACTGGAGCAATAGACGATCGCCCTACACTTCCACCGCCACAACCGCTGCACGAGTTACGTCCGGCGAGTGTGAACAATCTTGCTGAACCGATCGGCAGCGTCACCGAGAACACCACGCGCACTCTTGAATACGCTCGCCGCGAACAATGACCTGGAGGAGAAGATTATGAGAACGATCGCATTGGTATTGCTGGTTGCACTCGCAGCCGTGTTCGCTGGATGCCATGGAATGGCAGGTCAAGTTCGGGGGTCGGGTAATCGTGTGGTCCAGAAGCGAGAGATCGGGAATTTCACGTCGCTAACAACTGAAGGCGCATATGACGTTCGCGTTGTTTGTCAAAAGGAGGCGAGTCTGGAGATTGAAGGCGACGACAATGTGCTGGCGGTCATCACTGCGGAAGTTGCGAACGGCGCTCTTCGCTTGAAGTCGTTGCGAAACTTTTCCGTGAGTGAGCCGATAATAGTGCGAATCTCGGTCCCAAACCTTGAAGGCGTGACTGTTTCCGGTGCAGGCAAAGTTGATATAGACGGGTTGAGTAACGATCGGTTCGAACTGGACGTAAATGGCGCACCAACAATTAGAGTTGCGGGCGTGACGAAGCTGCTCGACATCTCTTCGAATGGTGCGGCGAAAGTCGATACACACAAACTCGCGGCATCACACGCGGTAGTGGAGTCGAACGGCGTCTCCAGGATCGATCTGGATGTGAAAGACAAGCTTGATGTAACGATCTCCGGGCCATCGTCAGTTACCTACCAGGGTGATCCGGTGGTAACTAAAACCATTCACGGACCTGGGAAGTTGGAGAAAAAAGCAACCGAGGGTGCTTAGTGTTGGACACACTTCCGATTGGTTCAGATTGTTGATTGATGATTGACGATTGCAAATTTGAGTCTGTCCTCTAACACAATCGGTCAATCTAAAATCGACAATCGACAATCCTCAATCAAACTCAAAGCCTGTCGAAACAGAATATTTCAGTTGACATTCCGCGCTTTGCTGAATAACTATTTGCCATCACCGAAAGGAGCTTACGTCCCCAATGACCTATGTAGTTGTGGAATTATGCGTTGATTGCAAATACACAGATTGCGCTGCAGTATGTCCCGTCGAAGCATTTCACGAGCTACCCGATCGTTTATATATCAATGCCGACACGTGCATCGATTGCGATGCGTGCGTACCGGAATGCCCCGTTGAAGCTATTTTCGCTGATACCAATGTGCCTGAGAACTATGCACACTGGACTCAAATAAACATCGACGAAGCTCCAAACTATCCCGTCATTAGTAAGAAGATTCCCGCGCTACACGGACCGAGCTGTACAGGACCGGAGGAATAACGTCGCCCAATCCCTCCCACAGATTGAGCCATTAGGGATGAAGCAGGGAAAAGAAATCGATCAATTATCATTTGATAGTTATTAATTGTTATTTGATCAAGTGAGTGATCTCAAAAATCAAATGATAATTAACCAATGATTTCTTTCCCCGCTTCATCCCTTTATTCCTCATCCTTCATCCCTGATCTTTACGCCGCTTACCCTTAAACTTGACAGCATTTCGCGCCGCGTGATACCTGAGTGAGCCACTTTGGCTCGACTGATATCCACTGCCTTGATGCTCGCATTCATTGCGAGCGTAAGTTTACCCAATCAGAAAACCGATCGGCGCGAGGGTCTCTCGTCGTCGACTCGCGAAAGACTCAAACCGCTCGAGTCGCGTCTGATCGAAACAGTACGCGCTGAAAACTGTCGCCGAGAACATCGGATCTTCACTGCCAAGCCACACATGGCCGGCTCGGCTCGGAACTACGAGCTGGCCCAATACGTCGCAGAGCAGTGGCGCAAGTATGGTCTCGAGGACGTCCAGCTGATCGAGCATCCCGTTTACCTTCCGTGGCCAGTGCGATACGAAGCGACGCTGGTCGACTCAAGAGAGAAACTTTCGCTAAAAGAAGAACCGATACCAGAGGATCCTGATTCATATTCCAATGAAGTCGGAATTCCTTATTGTGCCTACTCTGCTGACGTCGACATCACCGCTCCCGTCGTTTACGTGAACAGTGGCAATCCGGAAGATTACGACCTACTGCAAAAACAAGGCGTGGATGTACGCGGCAAGATTGCTCTCGCGCGTTACTCCGTTCCCTATAGTTATCGCGGCTTCAAAGCGTTAACAGCACAAAAGCGCGGAGCATCGGCACTCCTTCTCTATTCTGATCCTGCTGAAGATGGATTTAAGAAAGGCGCGGTTTATCCTGCTGGTCCCTGGGGGCCCGAAAGTCATCTGCAAAGAGGCGGTATCGTTTACGACTTCAACTTGCCCGGCGATCCGCGCACACCGGGTTGGGCCTCGGTGCCGGGCGGACGTTTTCTTCCCGCGGAAACAGCTGTTTCAATGCCGACGATCGCAGCGGCGCCAATGTCTTACAAGGATGCGCGAAAGCTCTTGTCGATGATGACTGGTCCAACTGCACCTCAGAAGTGGCAAGGCGGCCTTCCGTTGCAATATCGCCTTGGTCCAACTTCCGACAAACTTCATCTGGTTATCGAGAACGATAAGAAAGTGCGATCGATTTGGAATGTCGTCGGTCGGTTGCGTGGCACGGAACGTCCTGATGAATGGGTCGTGCTGGGCAATCACCGTGACGCGTGGGTCTTTGGCGGAGTCGATCCAAGTAGTGGCAGCGCGACGATGATGGAAACTGCGCGCGCGTTCGGGGAGTTGAAGCGGAGTGGTTGGAAGCCACGTCGTACCTTGATCTTCGCTTCGTGGGACGCAGAAGAATTCACGCTGACGGGAAGCACGGAATGGGGTGAACTCGAAGCAGATAAACTGAAAGCAGGCGCGCTTGCATATTTAAACGTGGATAGCTCCGCTTCGGGCAACAACTTCACAGCTGCAGCTGTGCCTTCATTGGCAAACTTCCTGCGCGAGGTCGCACGCGACGTTCCTGATCCGAGTGGCGGCTCGATCTATGATTTGTGGGCGAGCCGCAACAAGTCGGATACACCAGTCACAACTCGCCTTGGCTCTGGTTCTGACTACACGGTATTTCTAAATTTTCTCGGCGTACCCATCGCTGATCTTACGTTTGATGGACCATACGGCGTTTATCACTCCATCTACGACAGCTTCGCCTGGATAGATCGCGTTGGCGATCCAGGCTATCGATATCATGCGGCAATGAGTCGTTACTGGGCCGTCGCTGCCCTGCGCCTGGCTGAGTGCGATTACGTACCACTAGACTATGATGCGTACGCACGCGAAGTGAAGATCTATTTGGATGAAACAGAGCGTGCGGGCCGCGATCGGAAAATGGCGATTGATTTTCAAGCGGCACTTAGTGCGGTGGAACGCTGGCAGAAAAACGCGCGTGTCGTGCTTGAGGCGGCGCGCAAGGCGGCCGAGAGCGGTGATTCAAAACAGGCGGAGCATGCTCACCACGCACTTATGAAGGTAGAGCGTGCCTTGTTGGATGAGGAAGGACTGGCGGGGCGGCCATGGTTCAAACATCTCATCTATGCGCCGCGACCGACTTACAAAGCGATGGTTTTGCCGGCGTTGACTGAAGCAATTGAAGCTGGTGATGAAGCGCGAGCGAGGAAGGAAGTGGATCGCCTCACGCGCGCCCTCAACCGAGCCGCTGCGGTTCTTCAACCATAAAGAGTTCTACTCGGTTCGAAGCGCCACTAACGGATCAACTCTCGTTGCTCTTCGTGCCGGTAGCAAGCAAGCGAGCAGTGCCACCGCCAACAACACTACTGAAACGATCGCGAAGGTAAGGGGATCCGTTGACGAAACGCCGTAAAGCAGACTCTTTAACACCCGCGAAAGAGAAAAGGCACCCACAAGGCCAATCGCCAACCCAATCAACGCCATCGTCATTCCTTGCCGCACAACCAAACGCAGAACATTTGCACGTTTCGCTCCAAGCGCCATACGGATACCGATTTCGTGAGTGCGCCAACTCACCGAATAGCTCATTACGCCATAAAGACCCACAGCGGCAAGCACCAAGGCAACTGCGGCGAAGATACCCAACAGGAACATGTTGAATCGACGCGGCGCGACTGATGTACTCAATAGCTGATCGAGAGTTTGCGTGCGCCAGATGATCTGATCCGGATCGAATGCTTTCACGGCGGCGCGCGCCGGTTGAATCAATTGACCCGCATCCCTGAGATCCGTTTTCAAGAGAACATTCAATCGCCTATCGGGTCTTTGCAGGTACGAAACATAGACTTCCGGTTGCGTATCGGCGTCGAGTCCTTTGCGTTTCACATCTCCCACAACACCGACAATCTCGCGCGGCGTCTTGTCTGGTCCATCAAACACAAGACGTCTTCCAATCGGATCCTCGCCCGGAAAGAAACGTTTGACGAACGCCTCGGTGACTACCAACACTTCTGGCATTCCTTTCGTGTCGTTCTCCGACAATGCACGACCTCTCTGCAACGGAATATTCATCGCGCGAAAATAATCCGAGCTCGCCACAGTGTATTCAGCCACCGACTCCTCGCCCGGTTTGTATGGAGGCCGACCTTCAATATTGAAACTTAACTCGACGTCGAAATCTGTTAGCGGAACATTGCTGGTAAGCGCCACGTCTCGCACGCCCGGAACAGTCTTCATTCGTTGCAGTAGCTGTTGAAAAGTTGCTGCCTGTTGCTCCCCTTTTGGATACCGGGTACGACTGAGTGGAATATCCAACGCCAACACGCCACTCGGATTAAATCCCGCATTCGTCTTCAACAATCTGACGAAGCTATTGATTAAGAGGGCGGCGCCAACCAGAAGCATTAACGACAAGGCTACTTCCGAAACGATCAGCGCGCTGCGCATGCTGCTACGTCCAGTGTGTGACGGACCACGGCCGCTCTCTTTGAGAGTGTTGTTCGGATTTGGTTTTGCTGCTTGTAACGCGGGTGCTAATCCAAAGAGCAAGCCAGTCAAAACAGTTGCACCAAACGTGAAGCCGAGGACGTAACGGTCGAGACCAACTTCCTGTAATCGCGGAACGTCAGAGGGTCCATAAGCCACTAACATGCTGACGCCCCAACTTGCGAGCAACAGTCCGACTGCACCGCCCGCCAAAGACAGAAGCAAACTTTCGATTAGAAACTGCATAACAATCCGGCCACGACTCGCGCCAAGTGCCGTTCTAATCGCGACTTCCTTTTGTCTAGCAGCAACGCGCGCCAGTAGCAGATTGGCAACGTTCGCGCACGCGATCAAAAGCACCAGGCCAACTGCTCCGAACATCACGAGCAATGCCGGACGATAGTCACGCGTTATGTCCTCGTGCATCGAGCCAACGGTGAAGACGATGTTCGTGTTTGTCTTGGGATACTGCTGTTCGATTTGTTTTGAAAGCACATCGAGTTCAGCTTTGGCCTGTTCGATGGTGACCCCTGATTTCATTCGACCAACAACACCGAGGAAACGATCGTCGCGCGTCTCGCGCGTCTGTTGCGTAAGAAAAGCTGCCGACATCATCGGCTCCCAGTAGTCCTGCTTTTCGTCGCTGATTGGAAATTCAAAGCCCGCCGGCAACACACCGATGACTGTGGTCTTTCCCCCCAGATTTACTTCACGACCGATGATGTTTCGATCGCCACCGTAACGTCGCTGCCACAAACTGTAGCTGATCACGATGACTGATGGGCCGCCCGGCTTGTCTTCATCACGTGTGAATACGCGGCCGAGGATTGGATTAACTTTGAAGACCTGAAAGTAGTCAGCAGTTACGACAGCGCCGATCAGTCGTTCAGGTTCACCCCCTTCAGTCACCATCGTTCCGGAGCGTTGGACGGAAGCGACTGCTTCAAGCGTCGAGGCACGCGATTGCAAATCCAGCAGATCGGGAACAGAGAAAGTACCGCGACCGTCGAGAGCTTGATCGCGCTGCTCAGTCGCTAGCGTAACCAGCTGCTCTGGCTGTTGAAATGGCAATGGACGGAGGAGCACCGTATTGACGACCGAAAAGATCGCCGTGTTCGCGCCGATGCCGAGTCCCATCGCGATGATGGCGACAATCGTCAGACTCGGTCGCTTAAGCAACATTCGTACTGAGTAGGTGAGATTCTTCCAGAGCGTTTCCATCTTTTGACTCCCGTGGGTAGCGCCTTTCCTCAAAAAGACCGGCGCTCTTTCAAACTACTTCGAACACCACCGGCTTCAGCAGCGTGGTGTCGCTTAGTTCAACTCACCGCGACGACCATCAGAGCCGCGTCGTCCGCAAAAGTGTCATCGCAAAAGTTTGCAACAGCCGTAAAGACAATTTCCTTCACTTGTTCGGCGTTGCAATTTCTGTATTGCGAAAGCAACTGAATGAGTCGCGCTTCGCCAAATTGTTCGCCGCTTTCATCAACGGCTTCCGTTAAGCCATCTGTGAAGAGTAACAATCGATCGCCCGCACGCAGATCGACGATGTCTTCAGAAAACGAGGCCGCTTCAAAACCGCCAAGAACGGTACCGCCGGCTTCCAGGCGCCTCCATTCGCCATTCGCGCGCAGGAGGATCGGAGGATTATGCCCTGCATTAGTGAACTGTAGCCGACGGCTCGACACATCCAGCACGCCGTAAAACGCCGTAACGAATTTGTGTAGAGGCGTGTTTGCGTAGAGCTGTTGGTTGAGTCGCGTAGCTACTTCGCTTGACGAGAGATTACTTCCCGCAAGGCTTTTCAATGCCGCCTGAAAATTTGACATGAGCAGCGCAGCAGGGAGTCCCTTACCGACAACATCTGCAACGCACAGCGCGACGCGGTTGTCGTCAATCTTGAATGCTGAAACATAATCGCCGCCAACCGTCGTTGCTGGTTGCCAATGCATCGCAAGCTCAAAAGCCGGCAACGACGGAGCAGAAGTCGTTAACAAGCTTTCCTGTAGCTCTCGGGCTTCGACGAACTCTCTTTGCAGCCGCGTATCCCTCTGCCGGTCAATTGCCATCTTGTTTTGAAAACTTCGGCGAGCCTGTGCGTGTTTCACCTGCTTAGCAAGTGTCTGAAGCAGATGCCGGTTGTCCCAGGGCTTTTGTACAAAATCGCAAACGCCGCGGCGCATCGCTTGAACGGCCAGATCGACAGTACCCCACGCAGTCATGACAACGATTGGGAGGGAGGGATCCAGAGCGTGAATGCGCGAGATCAGATCCATGCCTTCGCGGCCGCTGGTCGTGTCGCGTGCGTAGTTGAGATCGATCAGCACAACATCGAACTGCGAATGTTGGATCGCTTCAAGCACTGCGGCCGGCGATGAAACCGTTAAAGGTTCGTAGCCTTCGCCTTTCAGCAGGAGTCGCAAGGCCGCGAGAATGTCAGGTTCATCGTCGGCGATCAGAGTACGAGGGTGATGGGGAATAGTTGGGATTGTAGCGTGGAGGGGTATCACTGCATTCACCGGTAAATGTTGATTCAGACCCAGGATGTTTCGTGTAGACCTTAACGACTTCAAACGCACGAATAGGGACGAGTACGAATTTTCGAGCGCTGGTTACGACTTTCCGTGGTTACTAGACAACAAGGAGTGTGCCAGCATGGGTTTGATTGCAGGTGATCAGAAGAGATGAGAATTTTGCGGGAAAATATGAAATTCAAGGATTGCAGTGCAGATCAAAACGCCGGGTTGTTTTCTCGCAATTGAAACAATACGATCCCATTTTCGATAACTATTGGGGCGGCCTCCGTGGCCGCCGCGTCTTTCCTTGCGGGTTGAAGATTGCGCGACTCAAGGGCGGGGCGCCCGTACAAGTACGCATCCACGGCCAAATCTGCAATCGGCAATTGGCAATCGCCAATGCTATAGTATGTGCCCCTTCCCCTAGAAAAGATCGTCCTGCATCGGCGTTGGACTTCCGACTTCACTTTGTATCAGCAACAAGGAGGTTGCTATGAAACGCCAACTGTTTATCGTCGTTCTCTTCTGTTTGTTTGGCGCAATTGCGGTCGTGCATGGCCAATCCGGTAGCGCAGCACAAACCGCCGATCAACTAAAGCTGCAACTGCTGGAGCTTCAGGCGCAAGAGGAAGGTTTGCGGGCGCGTGCAGTAGAACTCGACGAAGCTATCAAGCCAGAGAACATTCAGCGATCACTTGCAGGCGTTGGCTCAACGCGGCCGGAAGAGTTGCGTGAAGCACGTCGCAAACAACTAGAGAGTGAAAAGAGGATAGTAGAAGCGCAACTCACCTCGTTGGCAGCGGCAAAAGTGAAGTTGGAGAGTGCGATTGCAACAGCGGAGGCAGAAGCTTACCACCAAAGTGCAGCGCCGCCGACAACTTTCCAGAGGTTTGCGTCTGCCGTTCCCCGCGTTCCACTTTTCCTCATGATTGGATCGCTCGGAGTAGTATTGCTAGCCGGACTTGGTTTGCTCTTCTTTGTAAGACGACAGCGCCGTGTGACGTAACGGCCGTCGAGTGCGACCGCCTGCCCTCCGCTTTGTAATGACGCGTGTGTGATCGGCTTCGTTAACAAAGCGACGCCAGGCCGTCGCACTCCAAAGATCACTTTGAGCTTTACCAATAGCAACGCTCGCCTGATTTCACTGTTTCGCATAAACCAGCGCCAAACATTTCCGCCTCGCGCATTCTCGGCACTCAAAAGAATGATCCCCACATCAATGCCTATCACATCGGTGTCTGTCCAGTTGGTATTCGGATTGAAGGCGTCGACGAATCCGTAACGTCCATAAACTCGATCGCCAAATTTCTCGCGCATTGTTGTTAAGGCCGCGATCGATAGACTCGTTGTGAACATCAATGAACCACCAGCGGCAGCAGGCACAATCGTTCCGTCGATCGCTGGATCGCGTGGTGGACCACCCCAGGCGAGGTAGCCCTTAGCGCTATCGGAAGCAGTGATGCCCCACAGATTAGGCCCATAACCGGGGAAGTCGTAGGCCAGGTTCATACAAAACTTTCGATGTGCAAGCGTGGCATTGACTGAGTTTTGGAAATAATCGATCCGATCGCCGAGCGACTCCTTGCGATTCCGAAAATCAATCCAGGCATGCGAGTACTGGTGCATAAACAGGGGAACGCTAATACTCGTGAAGTAAGTGTAGTCTTCGTAACGATACCGATCGCGCCATAAGGCGTACCACGAGCGCCACGAGATCGGATGGGTCGGTGAGCCGATAGCCAGAGCGTAAAGAATCAACTGTTCACTGTACGTGTCCCAGCGTGCGCGTAAGAAACCGGTCTCTGGTTTCCAGCCATGAGACAAAAGCAATGGATCACCGTTGAGCATCCACCGGAAGTCGACGCGGTCGTAGATTTTGGTTGCGAGTCGTTTTATTTCCGGTTGGTCACGAAAATACTGACGCGCTGTCAGCACCCCGGCGAGCAATAACGCTGTATCAATTGACGAAACTTCACTATTCCATCGACGTTCACCGGTCTTGATGTCTAACCAGTGATAAAACCAACCGTGTTGTTGGTACGCATGATCGGCAAAGAAGCTAAGTGTGTTGCGAGTGCGTTCAATAGCCTTCGCCCGTTCGATCCAACCCCGGTCAGCCGCAATGCAAAGGGCAGTCAACCCGAATCCTGTTGACGCGATGCTCCCAACGTTGTGATGGTTTTCATCCAGCGGTGAGCCATCCATGCGTGCGCGATCTGCCACGAGACCTGTGTTGGGATCGGCCTGCTCCCAGAAGTATTGAAAGGAGCGGTGTTCTAAATCTTCGAGGAAAGCTTCGTCGGCAGTGGAGACGGCGCGGATTTGTGAGGCGGAGGTTGGTGACGCAAGAGTCGAAACAAGACCTACCAAGACAAACGCGATGAGATAGTGTCGTCTAAGTAGGTTCACGCGAACGTCACTGCACAATCAAACTTGTCTCGGTAACATCCTGCGAGTTTGCGCCGACCATAATCTTAAACTCGCCCGGCTCAACGACGAATTTTAAGTCGCGGTTGTAGAAGCCGAGATGTTCAGACCCCAGAACAAACTCCAGATGACGCTTGGCTCCAGGCTGCAAGGCGATGCGCTGAAATCCTCTCAACTCCATTACCGGACGCGTCATACTCGCAGCAACGTCGCGAATGTAGAGTTGTACAACCTCATCACCTGCACGTTGTCCTGTGTTCTCAACGTCAACAGTCACCGTCACGCGACCGTCCGGCCGAATGCTTGGTGCGCTCAGCTGTAAGTTTGAGATCCGAAACTGTGTGTAGCTCATTCCAAAGCCAAACGGATAGAGCGGTGTCCAAGGGCTATCAAGATATTTTGAAGTGTATTTTTGGTTCTCGACCGGAGGACGGCCGGTATGCATGTGATTGTAATAGAGCGGGACTTGACCAACGTTACGCGGAAATGTAGCCGGCAATTTTCCACCAGGGTTCACATCGCCAAAAAGAACATCAGCGATCGCATTACCACCTTGCGTGCCCGAGAACCACGTTTCGAGAATTGCTCCCGCATTAGTCGCCAACCAGCTGATCGTTAGCGGACGTCCATTCATCAAAACGGCAACCATCGGCTTACCTGTCTGTTGAATCGCCTTGAGCAAATCCAACTGTCGTCCGGGCAGATCCAGTGAGGACCGGGACGATGCTTCGCCGCTCATGTCGGCTGATTCTCCGACGGCCATGATGACTACATCAGCCTGCTGAGCAATGCGCACCGCTTCAGCAAATCCTTCAGACGAATCGCTCTTTACGTCGCAACCTCTCGCGTATGTAACGGTTGCGCTCGGTGCAGCACTCTTGATTCCCGCGAGCAAGGTAACGGCATCGTCTGCCTTACCGTCACCAGACCATGAACCAATCATGTCCGTTTTGCTGTCACCGAGTGGACCAATTACAGCGATCGACTTTGTTTCTTTTCTGAGTGGCAACAATCCGCCGTCATTCTTTAGCAACACAAACGAACGGGCAGCTGCCGCACGTGCAGCCGCTACATTCGCGGCCGAAAGTATCGCAGCGCGCTCACGAGCTTCATCTGCATATGGCCGATCGAACAATCCCAGGCGGAACTTGATGCGCAAGATTCGACGAACTGCTTCATCGATCGTTGCCTGGT
>Ga0070690_100000623_pt1 | contig 17950 bp, 17 predicted proteins | sample KBSS33HmetaG_FD_64671 | JGI IMG/M metagenome (GOLD analysis project Ga0070690, IMG submission 64671) | Switchgrass rhizosphere microbial communities from Kellogg Biological Station, Michigan, USA - KBS S3-3H metaG | ecosystem: Host-associated > Plants > Roots > Rhizosphere ... | reverse complement strand
GGCGTCATCCGATTTCAACCGTCCGGCGAACACCGGCAGGTTCAGGTCGGCCGCGGATATGGCGGAGAACGTCTCGCTGGTCTCCTGGGGTGCGCAAAAGAACGGTTTCAGGTAACTGATCACCTGGCGATCCAGGTAATTGAAGGTGGTGGCGAAGAACAGCAGCCCGCAAATGACCCATCGATAGTTGCTGGCAGCGGGAGCCCCGGGATTTTGGGAATTCATGACGGTGAGCAATAGCGAAAAAAGCAGGCTCATTCAAGCTTCGAAATCCAACTTTACAAACCGGCGGCGGTTTGCCACGCTGCTTCCATGAAATTGAAAAATTTCTTTTTCCTGTTACCGGCGGTCGTGCTCGTCGGCTGCGCCTCCCAGCAGTTCACGCGCCTGACGCCGTTGCAACAGCCCCACAACAACAGCAATCTTTATCCGGTGGAAGTGCAGTTCAATTCCACCGACCAGTCCATGCGCCGCGACAGCGTGAAGGGCTACGTTGAAGTCAACGGCCAGCTCTATCCGCTGCATCCCGAGCCATTGGTGCAGAACCGTTGGGAAGGGTTCGTGCCCGTGACCCCCGGCGCCGGTGAAGTGGAGTTCCGTTTCAAATTCACCTATCTTTACAACGCCATCGGTTCGCAGCCCAAATCCGGCAGCGCGACCTCGTCGACCTACAAGCTGAAAGTCGACTGATCGGCGAAAGGGTTTTAAAACAAAAAAGCGCGGACGATCGTCCGCGCTTTTTTTATTTGCAGGGAAAGACTTAATGCCGGGGGCGGAGCAGGACGACCTTTTTATCGGTGCCGTCCACCTCGACGCTATGGGTCTCGACATCGGGATCGTCTTTGAGGGTTTGGTGGACGACGCGACGGTCGAAGGCGTTCAGCGGTTCCAATTCGACGGCTTCACCCCAGCGCCGGACTTTTTCGGCGGCGTCTTGTGCTTTCTTGACGAGGGCTTCGCGTGCCTGCGACCGGTAGCCGCCGACGTCCACGGTCACCTTGGGCGAATGGGCGTCCTGCTGGAACAGGATGCGGTTGGTGATGTACTGGAGATCGGCCAGGGTCTGGCCCTGGCGACCGATCAGGCGGCCGGCATCGTCTGTTTTCACATCGAGCAGGATGCCGTCGTCCATTTGTTGTTCCTCGACGGCGGCTTCGAAGCCGAGCGAGGCCAGCACTTTTGTGAGCACTTCTTTAGGTTGCGCTGCCATGGGATGGGGTGGTTGGTCGTTGAGGGTCGGGTCGATCGGGTTATCTCCTGGTTTTCGTCACGGGCGTCGCCGTCACGGGCGCGGCGACGACGGTCTGTCGTTTCATCAATTGCATCTGGACGATGCCGAGGATGGTGCTGACGGTCATGTACAGCGCCATGCCGGATGAATAGCCATAAAGGAACAACAGGAAGATCAACGGCATGTAACGCATCATCTTTTGCTGGGCGGGATCCATGCCGGGCGACGGCGGTTGCAGGTGCGATTGCCAGATCATGGCGCCGACCATCAGCAACGGCAGGAGGTTGAAGGGGATGTTCAGGCCCGGGATGACGAACAGTGTATCGGCCTTGGACAGGTCGGAGACCCAAAGGAAATGTGCGCCGCGCAATTCGATCGCGCTGCGGATCATGGTGAAGAACCCGATGAACACCGGCATCTGGATCAGCATCGGCAGGCAGCCGCTCATGGGGCTGACCTTGTTCTTCCGCCATAATTCCCATTGTTTCTGGGTGAACTTCTGCGGGTCGTCCTTGTATTTGTCGCGCAATGCATTCACCTGCGGCGCGAGCGCCTGCATTTTCTTGGCCGATCGCATGCTCGCCGCGGTCAACGGCCAGAACACGAGCCGCAAAAGGACGGTGATCAGGACGATGATCCAGCCGTAGCTGACCGGCATGAGATCGTGCAACGCGTTCATCGCCGCCAACAACAGCTTGGCGAAGAACGTGCCGATGCCCCAGAAACTCGTGAAACCCGTGCCGAAATTCATCACCAGGTCGGCGTGATTTTTGAAGTCATCGCCGATGCGCGCCAGCGTGCGGTATTCCTTGGGGCCGGCGTAAAAGGTGATCTGCCGTTCCACATTGCTGTTGGCCGTCAAGGTCATGGAGGGATACACGAGCGCGGTCTGGACGCCTTCCGGCAGGGGGGCGCCCTGGGATTGTTGAACTTCGGAGAATTGCGGCAGGGTGATCGGCCGCACGACGACGGCGCCGGCCGGCTGGTTCGTTTTCGTCATCGCGACCAGCGCGAAATACTGGTTGTAGGCGGACGCCCACAGGACATTGTTGGTGCCTTCGCGATATTCCTGCTTCACCGTGCGATGGAAAACCCAGAAGGTCGTTTCGTTGGTGTTGAAATACGTCGGCGGGCAGATCTGTTCTTTGGCGCCGTCATACCACATCGCGCCGCCGTACCCCGAAAAGCTGTTGTCATCCACGTCCATCGGCGTCGCCGTCCCCACCACCAGTTCCTGCGGGGGCAGGGTGATCGGTTTGTCCGACGTGTTCTCGAAGCGGACGCTGGCGTTCACGAGATAGTTCGAGCTGAAGAAAAATTCTTTGGTGAGATGGAGCCCGTCCGGCAACGACTTTTCCGCGCGGACACCGTAATCGGTGCGGGTCAAAGTGAAATTGCCGTCGCCGACGAGGTTGGTGTCGCCCGTCACCGCGAGCACGGGCATCGACGCGCGGGTGTTCAACGACGCCACGCTGTTGGACGCGGCGCTCTTCTTGACCCAGCGGGCCGAGAGGATGTCCGGATAACCGAGCAGTTCGATCAGTTTGATGCCGCCGCCGCGGGAGGTGAACGTGTACCGGATATCCTGATTGGTCAGGACGACGGTCTGTTCGGGGGTATTGGTGTCGAACAACGGCGCCGGGCCGGGGGAGGGCGCGACGGGCGCCGGGGTGCTCGAAGGAGTTTGCGCCACGGCTTTGTTCGTCTGGGCGAACAGCCGCTGTTGTTCCTGGCGACGGACGGCTTGTTTTTGCGCTTCTTTGTCCTGCTCGTAATACCAAAAGCACAACAAGGCGACGCAGATCGAGACGACGATGATTCCAGTTCTATCCATGAAAATTTTAATGCGCGTGTTTCGGGATGTTTCCGCTTTCCGCTTTCCGCTTTCCGCTCTTTGAAACGGGATCGTGGCCACAACCGCCCAGCGGATGGCATCGGCACACGCGTTTGGTTGCCAGCCAGGACCCCCTGATGGCGCCATGTTCGCGGACGGCGTCGACGGCATATTGCGAACAGCTGGGGGTGAAACGGCAACCGCCGGTCGGGCCGAACAGGAACGCCTGGGCCGGGGAAATGACCAGCTGATAAGCGCGAATGACTGACGTCAGGGCCCAAACGACCGATGACGACGCGCTGATGACTAAATAATGACGAAATCCGAATGAACCCGCTTTATGAACAGGCGCTTCGTTATTCGTCATCGGGAATTCTTTAGTCATGATGGTTTAGAGATCAGTCCGTCCGGCGCAATCCGGCGCGGCTGAGCGCGGCAAGGAAATCCTTCTCCACGTCGACGAATCTCTTCCCGGCGATGGAATTGCGGGCGACGAGGACCAGTTCGACGGGTCGGATGAATTCATGTTGATGTTGCCGGAAACTTTCGCGGAGCAGGCGCCGGGCACGGCTGCGTTCGACGGCGCCCCCGATCTTTTTGCTGGTGACGATGCCGAGTTTCGGCCGGGAGCCTTCGGGCAACTGGTTCCAGTTCGCGATGAGGCAGCCCTGGATCAACCGTTCGCCTTGCTGCCGGACCCGCGCGAAATCGCGGTTTTGCGCCAGTCGCGAGGCGCGGCTGAAACGCAGGCGTTTCGGCGATTCGGCATCCATGACCGAGATCGCCTTAGACCGGCGTCAGGCGTTTGCGGCCCTGGCGACGGCGATTGCGCAGGGTGGCGCGGCCACCACGGGTGGATTTGCGGTTCAGAAACCCGTGCTGGCGTTTCCGGCGGATCTTCGACGGTTGATACTGGCGTTTCATAGATTCAAAATCTCCTCGTGCGCTTGGCGCAAAACGAGCGGGAGAGGTTAACAATCAAAGGAGAACTGTCAAGGAAGGGTTACGGGTGGTAATGCTTTAATTTGGCAGGGCGGTGCTGCCGCACCGCTGCATTGCCGCAGCAATGCCCTACCCGATCAATGCCCTGCGTTGCAGGTTGTCCCCGGTATAACGGCGTCCACCACGGCCGATGTTTGAGGTCATAATTTGTGGCCTCAAACATATAACCTGTTTCCTGTCAGTATATAACAGTTCTATTTAACGTTCAACTCCCGCTGGATACCGAATTTTTCGATGCGTTTGCGCAGGGTGGCGCGGGTGATGCCGAGAAGTTTGGCGGCGTGGACCTGGTTATCGCTGGTTTCCTTGAGCGCCTGGATGACCAGTTCGCGTTCGACGGCGGGGATGACCTTGAGTTTGGGATCGCGCCGGGCCCATTGGAAGAGTTGCCGCGCCAGGGCGGCGGCATCGGTGGTGGCGGCATCGCCGGTGCCGGTGGCGGCAGGTACAGCCGGACCGCTGCCGCCGATCTCCGGCGGCAGGTCGCTGGTCAGGATGGCGCCGCTCTTGGCCAGCACATGGGCGCGGCGGATGGCGTTCTCGAGTTCGCGCACGTTGCCGGGCCAATGATATTTCTCGAGCGTTTTGACAACGCCGGCGGCGATGGATTTGGGCGGACGATCCTGTTCGCGACCCATTTTTTCCAGGAAATAATTGACCAGCAGCGGGATGTCGTCGCGTCGCTCGCGCAAGGGCGGCATGGGGATGCGCACGACGTTGAGGCGATAGAACAGGTCTTCGCGGAATTGTTTGGCGGCGACGGCCTGTTCGAGCGGTTTATTGGTGGCGGCGATGACCCGGACATCGACCTTGATCGGCTGGTTGCCGCCGACGCGTTCGAACGTGCCGCTTTGGAGCACGCGCAGGATCTTGGTCTGCGTGGCGGGGGTCATGTCGCCGATCTCATCCAGAAAAATGGTGCCGCGGTTGCATTGCTCGAACTTGCCGATGCGCTGGTTGGTGGCGCCGGTGAAGGCGCCGCGTTCGTGGCCGAACAGTTCGCTTTCGAGCAGTTGTTCGGGGATGGCGGCGCAATTGACGGCGAGGAACGGCTGCTGGCTGCGGTTGCTGTGATGGTAGATGGCGCGGGCGACGAGTTCCTTGCCGGTGCCGCTTTCGCCGGTGATCAACGCGGTCGCATCGCTGGCGGCGACCTGGCCGATCAATTTGAAGACCTGTTGCATCGGCTGGCTGCGTCCGACGATGCCCAGCTCGTAATCCTCGGATTCGAGCAGCGGCTGGTACGACACGACTTGTTTCATGTCGCGCGCGGCCTTGAGGGCGTTGCCGATGAGCTCCTTGATCTTGACGGCGTCGAACGGCTTGAGCAGGTAATCGTACGCGCCGAGTTTCATGGCTTCGATCGCGGTCTGCGTCGTGCCGTAGGCGGTCATGAGGATGACCAACAGTTTGGGATCGTTGGCCCGGATGCGGCGGAGCGTTTCCAGGCCGTTCATCCCGCCCATGCGGACGTCCATGAGGACGAGGTCCGGTTTGAATTTCGGGATGACTTTGAGGCCTTCTTCGCCTGAAGCGGCGGTGGCCAATTCGATGTCCGGTGAATCAAAGATCCGTTGGAACGAATACCGGACGTCTTCTTCGTCGTCGATTAGCAACAGCTTGCTCATTCAGCCGCGCAGGATAACGGAATCCGCCGGGACGAACAGTGAATTTTATTGATGATCGGACCCGGATCGATGATGCGGATCAGGGCTGGAACGACGCGATCAGCCAGCCGAAGTTATAGGTCTTGTCCTCGATCGAATAGGGATAACCATCGGGCGCCGCGCCGTTGAAGACTTTATTTTGGTCGATGAGCTGTTTGTCGTTGGTGTAACGGAGGTGGCCATCACCGAACAGGACGTTCACGCCGACACCGCGGGCGACCCCCGAGCGGTGCGTGATCATGTCAAAGCGATAGACCAGGTCGCTGGCGACGGCGTAGCGTGCGGAAAGATCGGAGGCTTTGGTGGCGAAGGTCTGGGCCTTTTTGGCGGCGGCCGAAGGATCGGCGTCCGGGGAACCGGCCATGGTGAATTGTTTTGAACCGGATTGCGGAAAATAGCTGTAACCGGCGCGGAGACGATTGGCGGTGTCGCCGGCCATGAACGCCGGGAATTGGCCCTGGGCATTGAGATAATTCTCGTAGGAATGTTGCTGGAGATAATTGCCGACGCCCGCGCCGCCCTTGAGATCCGAGCCGCTGATGCAGAAGAAGGTCTTGCCGTTCTGGACCGCTTTGGTCTCCCAGAGCTGGCCCAGGCCGAAGGCACCGGCCTCGTCGACGGTGCCGCTGTAGGCGTCGTAGGTCCGGTCGTCATCGGAAGCCAGGCCATTGGTCCAGTTGCAACGGGGGATCCGGTCGCTGTATTCCCCGGGATACATGGCCAGGGCCACGCCGATCTGGTGCAGGTTGCTCTGGCAATGCGCGCGCCGTCCTCTTTCCTTCGCCGCCGCCAGCGCCGGCAGCAGCATCGCAGCCAGGATGGCGATGATCGCGATGACGACGAGCAGTTCGATCAGGGTGAAACCGCGGGACGGACGGGCGACAATGGTTTTCATACGGGGACTATGCGAGATGGTGGTGAACGCAAAGCCGCCGGATGCTCGAACCGAAGTTGAACTGGGGATCAACATTCTTTGACTTTATGCGTTGGATAGTGACGGAAACCTTAGGTTCCATATCAACAAATGCAAGTGGTTTAGGGTCACCCGTTCGGTGTATGTCATAATTCGGAGGTTGGCGACGTAACAATGGTTATGGTGAGGATTATGATTCTGACTGACGTCAGCCCGCGGGATTCCCTGTTTGACCTTGCCACAGGGGTGACCTACACTTTCCATCTCTTTTTTACATGAAAATCGTTGTTTGTGATCCAATTTCTCCAAAAGGAATCGCGCTGCTGCAACAGCGGCCGGAATTCCAGGTCGTCGTCCTCCCCAAACGCCTGCCGGAAGCGGAACTGCTGCCGGTGGTGGCGGATGCCGTCGCCCTGGTCGTGCGGTCCGAAACCAAAGTGACGCGCAAAGTCATCGAAGCGGCGCCCAACCTTCGCGTCGTCGGGCGCGCCGGCGTCGGTGTGGACAACGTCGACATCGAAGCGGCCACCCAGCACGGTACCGTCGTGATGAACACGCCCGGCGGCAACACGGTCACGACGGCCGAGCTCAGCTTCACCATGCTGCTGTCGTTGGCCCGCAAGGTCCCGCAGGCGCACGCCACCATGGTCGCCGGCAAATGGGACCGCAAACTGTTCCAGGGCGCCGAGCTGTCCGGCAAAACCCTCGGCGTGCTGGGCATGGGCCGCATCGGGACCGAAGTCGCCAAACGCGCGATCGCGTTCGGCATGCGCGTCATCGCCTACGACCCGTACCTGACCGAGGAACGCGCCAAAGCCATCGGCGCCGAATTCGCCAGCAGCGTCGACCAGGTTTATCTGGCCGCCGATTTCATCACCGTCCACATGCCGGTGACGCCCGAGACCAAGAACATGTTGAACGCGGCCGCGTTCGCCAAGATGAAACCCGGCGTGCGCATCGTGAACTGCGCGCGTGGCGAGATCATCGCCGAGAACGACCTCGTCGCCGCCCTCGAATCCGGCAAGGTCGGCGGCGCCGCGCTGGACGTCTTCACCGTCGAGCCGTTGCCCGCGGATCATCCGTTCCGCAAACAACCCAATCTCATCCTGACGCCGCACCTCGGCGCCAGCACCGAAGAAGCCCAGGAGAAATGCGGCATCGAAGTCGCCGAAGTCCTGGCCGGATATCTCCTCACCGGCGAAGTGCGCAACGCCGTCAACCTGCCGTATCTCGATGCGAAGACCTATGAACTGGTGAAGCCGTACCTGCCGTTGGGCGAAGCGCTGGGCAAATTGCTCGGCCAGCTCGCCCCGGCCGGCGCCGACCGGCTTTACATCACTTACGGCGGTCACGCGCAGAAATTGCCGAACATCGACCCGGTCACGCGCGCCGTGTTGCGCGGTTTCCTGGCCAGCAGCGATCTCAAGGACGTCAACAATGTCAATGTGCGGTCGGTCGCGGCCAGCATCGGCATCACGGTCGAGGAGAAAAAATCGGATGAACCGGTGACGTTCAACGAATGGCTGCACGTGCAGGCGTTCAGCGGCAGCAACAAGTTGATCTCGGCCGGCGGCACGTTCTTCGGGTCGCCGAACAATCCGCGGATCGTCCGTCTGTCCGGCCAGCCGGTGGAGATCCCGGTCAGCGGCACGTTGATGCTGCTCAACAACAAGGATCGTCCGGGCATCGTCGGTTACCTCGGCACGTTGCTGGGCAAACACCAGGTCAACATCGCCAGCATGAGCCTGGCGCGCGACACCGTCGGCGGCAACGCCCTGACGGTGTTGAGTCTCGACAGCGCGCCGCCCCAGGCACTGCTGGATGAACTGCAGAAAGACCATGACATCAGCAATGTCAAAGTGGTAAAGTTATGAACGGTTTTCCCCAAATGGAGTCCAACACAAAAATGAAAATTAAAATGAAACAGGTACTTTCTGTCGCCATGGTCCTGGCCGCGTTTTCGTTGCAGGCCGCTACCAAGCCTGCGACCACCAACGCCGCCCCGGCGGCTTCGACCAACAGCAAGCCGGCCGATATCATGGCCAATCTTTTCGGCGATCCCGTTATCGCCAAGGCCAAAGGTTTCGAGATCAAGCGCAGCGACATGGACACGTTGATCACCAAGTTCAAGACCATCCTGCAGTCGCAGGGCCGCCCGGTCCCCCCGCAGGAGGCGCTGGAAAAGATCGTCCTGAACGAACTCATCACGCAGAAACTGCTCCTGGCCAAGGCGACCGATGCGGATCGCACGGCTGCCACCAAGACGGTGAACCTGCAGATCACGAACCTCCTGTCACAGGCCGGTTCGCAGGAGGCGCTCGAAAAGCAGTTCAAACTGCGCGGCACCACCGCCGGCGAGTATCGCAATGAATTGATGCAATTGGTCACCGCCAACGAAGCGTTGAAGCGGGAACTCGGGATCAAGATCGGCGACGCCGATGTGAAGGAATATTATACCGGTCATCCGACCGACTTCGAAGAGCCGGAAAAGATCCACGTGCATCACATCCTGTTCCTGACCATGGATCCCACCAACGGCGAACAGCTGGCGGCGGATAAAAAAGACGCGAAGCGCAAGCAGGCCGAAGACGTGCTCAAGAAAGCCAGGGGCGGCGACGATTTCGCCAAGCTCGCCAAACAATATTCCGAAGACCCGGGTTCCAAGGACAACGGCGGCGACCTGCCGCTGTTCGACAAGGAAGGTGATTTCGCCGGCGGCCGCATGGGCCCCGAATTCACCGGCGCGTCGTTCTCCCTGACCAACAACCAGGTCAGCGATATCGTCACGACCGAATACGGTTTTCATATCATCAAATCCTACGGCAAAACCCCGGCGACCAAGCTGGCCCTGGGCGACAAGATCCCGGGCACCGAGATCACCATCTCCGATCGTTTGCGGGACGTCCTGGCCCAGCAAAAGCTGGCCACCCAGGCACCGGCTTTTATCGAGAAATTGCAAAAGGACGCGAACGTCCAGATCCTCGATCCCGCCTTGAAAGCGGCGATGGATGAAGCCAACGCGGCGGCCACCAACGCCATCCCGCTGCCGTCCGCGAAGTAAGATCGCAAGTTTAACCGGGCCGGGCTTTGACACTACTTGTCAAACGCCCGGCCTCTGTCCATCTTGGTTCGGTTATGAACAGAACAATTGTCACCGTCATCCTGCTGGTCGCCTGTATCGGCTTGACCGTGGCATTGGTCGTCATGAAAACCCAACAGTCCCGCCGACAGCAGCAGGACAGCGAGACGATCACGACTTTCTCCAACCGGCTTTCCAGCGCCGAGGACCAGATCAACGGATTGAACCAGGTGAACGTCGTGTTGACCAATGACCTCGAAGTCAGCCGCGTCACGTCGTCCTCCTTGTCCAACGCCCTGGATGAAGCCAAAGCCGAGATCACGAAAGTCGAGCAGCAGGCGACGCTCGCCCAGGAACAGGTGACCAACCTGGCCCGGCAGGTGAAGAAACTCGAAGCGGCCAATACGGTCCTGGAACAGGATGCGGCCGACCTCAAGAACCGCATCGGGGCCCTGGACCGCCAGATCGCCCTGACCGAAGCGAGCCTCGCCGAGTCGCAGACCAATAACGTTTTTCTCGAGGAAGAATTGAAGAAACAGGTGGCGGAACGGACCGCCCTGGAACAGAAGTTCGGCGACCTCGCCACCATGAAAGCGCAATATCATAAACTCAAGGATGAAGCGCTCATGGCCATCCGGTTGAAATGGATGCGCGAAGGCACCGACCCGTCCCAACAGCGCCGGGGCGCAACGCTCTTGACGCATCAGCCGGCTCCGGTCGTGCCGCGTTCGCCGAACAGCCTGAACGTCGAGGTTGAATCCGGAGGCGGTGTCCACGTCGTCCAGGACACCAACGCCGCCGTCCCCGCTCCCGCCCCCTGATCCGATGCCGTATGCCGACCTACGAATATATCTGCCAGAAATGTGGGCACGAGTTCGAGGCGTTCCATCCCATCTCTGCCACGCTCAAGACCTGTCCCGAGGACCTGTGCGGCCGGAAAAAATGGGGCCGGGGCAAGGTGAAGAAAAAGATCGGCGCCGGCGCCGGCTTGTTGTTCAAAGGCAGCGGCTTCTACATCACCGATTACCGCAGCAATACTTATAAAGAAGCGGCCAAGAAAGAAAACGCCCCCGCCAAGGCGTCGGAATCCAAGTCCGATGCCAAACCGGCCAAATCGCCCGCCAAAACCGACAAATGAGAGCTGCGCTCGATCGCGGGAATGGCGGCCTGAAATTTCTCGCCGCGAGCGTTTCCTTGTTTTGTTTCCTTGGTCATGGCCGTGCCCAGACCAGTGCCCCGGCGATGCCGCACATTTCCGCCAGCAGCGTTTCAGGGCAGTTCGTCGTGATCGCGTCGCAGCAGATCTCGCTCCTGGCCGGCGATCCGCTCTTCCTGACCAATGCCGATTATGTCCGCCTCGATCCTCCTTTGCTCGCGATCTCGGCCGAACGCGTCAAGAAATCCGTTTACCAGGAACTGGAGATCGACAGCGCCAAGCCGTGGCGCGGACAGATCTTCCTGGCCATCCACGCGTCGCGGACGCCGGATGAAGAAGTCCGGGTGATGTCGAGCCGGTTCGACAAGGGCTGGACGTATCGGGTCGAATTGCCGGATGTCGTCAGCCGCGAACGTTTGACCCGCGCGCTGGTGGGGGTGACGTTGATCGAATTCGCCAACCGGCGTGGTGGCGATCGTTCCGCCGAGATCCCGCCCTGGCTCATCGACGGCCTCGCCGAACAATTGCTGGCCGTCAACGCCACCGGCTTCATCCTCTCTGCGCCCACCCGCGTGGAAAACAATGTGACGGTCCGGCGCATCGATTCGAGCGAACGCGGCTGGGACCGGCTGGCGGGAGCCCATCGCATCCTGCAAAACAATCCGCCGTTCACCTTCGAACAATTGGGCTGGCCGACGGATGACCAGCTTTCCGGGGAGGACGGGGGACTCTATCACGCGAGCGCCCAATTATTCGTCAGCGAATTGACGGGGCTGAAGAACGGCCCGGCGCGATTGCGATCGATGCTGGAAAGCCTTCCGGATTATTACAACTGGCAGATCGCGTTCCGTCACGCGTTCGCCGCGGAATTTCCCAACGCGGTGGACATCGAAAAATGGTGGGCCGTCCGGACGATCGTCTTCGCGGCCATGGACATCGGGCCGACCTGGACGGCGGTCGCCAGCCGGGAAAAGCTGGATGCGATCCTGAGCGTACCTGTCGAGTACCGGTCGGATTCCAACAACCTGCCGGCGCACGCCGAAGTCTCGCTCCAGACCATCATCCGCAACTTTCCCGACGATCGCCGGACGGAGATCCTGCGGAGCAAGACGCAGGACCTGCAATTGGCGGAATTGCGGATGGCGCCGCAGTTTGCGTCGCTGACCGAGCGTTATCGCCAGGCCATCGCCGCGTACCTGGGCGAGGCCCCGCCGCCGAAGATCGTCCTGGGCGGCCGGAACACGGTCCGCTCCTCGAAGATCAGCGGTCGCGAGGCGTTGGGCCGGCTGGATGCATTGGATGCCGAACGGCGGACGACGGAACAGACACTGGATCGCATCACGTTTCCGTCCCAAATGCCCTCCTTGACAGGCGGCAAATCGAATTTATAGTGCCAATTGTAAATGCATGGGGAGATTTCAACGGCCGGCGCTGAGGAGCCGCCATCAGGTAACCGACTACAGGCTTTGAAAGAGTTCAAATCAGCCGGACGCGGCTATTGGAGCAATGTTTCCGACGCGGATTGGAACGACTGGCGCTGGCAGCTCAAACACCGCATCACCACCGTCGAACAACTGCAAAAATTTCTGCCGACCCTGACGCCCGAGGAATTCGCCGGCGCCAAACTGGCCAATCACAAACTCGCGCTGGCCATCACGCCATACTTTTTCAACCTGATCGACCCGGCGGACGAGAACTGTCCCGTGCGTTTGCAGGTGATCCCCAAAGTCGCCGAGACGCAAACGGCTTCCTGGGAGATGAGCGATCCCTGCGGCGAAGATTCGCATTCGCCCGTGCCCGGTCTGGTCCATCGCTATCCCGACCGCGTGCTGTTCCTGGTGACCGATCGTTGCGCGGCTTACTGTCGCTATTGCACGCGCTCGCGCCTGGTCAGCAACGCCGCCGGCTACGATTTTCATCCCGAATACGACAAACAGATCGAGTACATCGCCCAACATCCCGAGATCCGCGACGTGTTGCTCAGCGGCGGTGATCCGTTGTTGCTCAGCGATGACAAGCTCGAAAACCTGTTGAGCCGGTTGCGCGCCATCCCGCACGTGGAATTTTTGCGCATCGGTTCGCGCATCCCCACGTTCCTGCCGCAACGCATCACGCCCGAACTTTGCGCGATGCTGAAAAAATATCATCCGCTCTTCATGAGCGTGCACTCGAACCATCCGCGCGAATTGACGACCGAAGTCCGCGACGCCCTGGGTCGCCTGGCGGACGCCGGCATCCCGCTGGGCAACCAAAGCGTCCTGCTCAAGCACGTCAACGACGACGTCACCGTGATGAAAGCGCACGTGCAGAAACTGCTCATGTGCCGGGTGAGGCCGTATTACATCTACCAGTGCGACCTCATCGCCGGTTCCGCGCACCTGCGTACGAGCGTGCGCAAGGGATTGGAGATCATGGAACAATTGCGCGGGCACACGACGGGTTACGCCGTGCCGACCTATGTCATCGACGCCCCCGGCGGCGGCGGCAAGGTTCCGGTCGCGCCCGAATATGTCCTCTGCCGGAACGCCGGCCGCGTCCTGATCCGCAATTACGAAGGCAAGATCTTCGAATATCCCGAAGCCGAAGACGGCACGCCGTTGGCCAAACCGACGCAGATCGAAGAGCCTGAGCTTTGTAAGTGTTAAGTCCGCTAAGCGCCACCGGCGCGGCCGACAATAGCCCGCCGTTTCAACGGCGGGTAACGCCAAAACCGACCAAATCCCGGAGGGATGGCTGAAACGAATATCAGCCGTCCCTTCGGGACTTGTGTATCTTTCTCTGTTTTCGCGGTTAAAACCGCGGGCTATTGTCAGTCACCGCTCTGCGGTTTGCCGTAGCCTGAATCAAACCACTTCGCGTTTTTGCACCTTTTGCGCCTTTGCGTTAAATCCCGGAACCAACTCAAAACTTGAAACCTGGCCCGTGAAACTTGACACTTCCCACCGTGTCAGACCCGAGTCTGTTAATCCTGATCCCCGCGTACAACGAAGAGGAGCGCATCGAACCGGTGCTCCGCGATTACGCTGCGTTTTTCGGGAAAAATTACTCGGGCAAATTCCAGATCGTCGTCGTCCTCAACGGCTGCCGGGATAATACGCTCGGTGTCGTCCAAAAAGTTTCCGCCGATTTCCCCTCGGTCAGCGCCCTCGAATTCAAACAGCCCATCGGCAAAGGCGGCGCGCTCATCGAAGGCCTCAAGCTCGCGCCGATGGCCGATGTCATCGGTTACGTCGATGCCGATGGCGCGACGCCGCCGCATTCGTTGCTCGACCTGGTCAAGCACACGCGCGAAGCGGACTGTGTCATCGGGTCGCGCTGGCTGCCCGGGTCCGTCCTGCACCAGGAACAGACGCACCTGCGCCAGTTCATCAGCCGCGGGTTCCATCTTATCGTCGAAACGCTGTTCTGGATGCACATCAAGGACACGCAATGTCCCTGCAAATTGATCCGGCGTGAGGCCGTCGAGAAGATCCATTCGGCGTTGCGCATCGCCGATCTTGCCTTTGACGTGAACCTGCTCGTGTCGCTCAAGCGCGCCGGGTTCAAGGTCCTCGAAGTCCCGATCGAGTGGACGGACAAGGTGGGTTCCAAGGTGACGTCGTCGCTCTTCCGGTCATCCCTGACGATGTTCCTGTCCGTGATCCGCATCCGGCTCATCAACTGGCCGCTGTTCTACAGGCTGTTGCGACCGTTGCGTCCGCTGGAAGGCTGGGTCTACAAAAAACTGCGCGCGCCGCAGCCGTTAGCCGGGCCGAGGACGGAGATGGGAGAGCGGAGTTCGAAGATAGAAGGCCGGAAGGACGATTGATTTCCCCTATCTCCGATCTTCTATCTCCCATCTTCGATCTTCGATCTCCGATCTCCGAACGAAAAGTAGGCGCAGATCGCCAGCAAAACCAGGTTGAACGCGCCCAGCGTCTGTAACGGGATTTCCAATCGGCCGGGATGCGCATGGAGCATGTGCGGCAGGGTGAACCCGTAAGCCGCCGTCAACACCACCATGAACGGCACCACTTTAAAACGGCCCCGTGCCATCAGGTCGTTCACCATCACGTTGGCCAGCGCCAGCGGGATCATCGCCCCCGCATACCACGGCAACAGTTTCACCGTCAGCGCGACAAAGTCCGGTGTGTAGATGATCTTCACCACGAGCGGCCCGACCACGCACAGGCCGGCCGCGCCCACGATCGCCAGGCCGGCCGTGCCCAGGAGGACGATTCCCAGCAGGTTGCTTTTTTCGGATTTAGCCGTCGCATGGACGATCTTGGGGAACATCACGGCCGCCAGCGGCAAGACCAGCCAGAGCAATGCGCGCGACAGGGTGCCCGCCGCGCCATAAGACGCCATCTCGTCATCGGAGAAAAACGGCTTGGCAAACATCATGTCGGTCGTGAACAAAAACTGGCACGAACCGAAACCGAGCATCAATGGCACCACCTGTTTGAGCAGGGCCCGGCCGTCGAACGGCTCCGCCGGCATGGACCAGAGATCGCGCGTTCGCCAGATCCCGATGCATGCCCAGGTTCCCAGGCCGGCAAACGCCCCGATCAACATGCCGGTGGCGCCGCCGTGAAAGGCCAGGACGATGACCGCGGCGACGACCAGCCGGCCGAATCCGCCCAGGATGCATCCCCAACCCAGCCAGAAAAAATCCTGCCGGCCCTGCAACACGCCCGAAAACAGGGGCATCCACAGGTTGGCCAGGACAGCCGCGAGGGTGACCCACAATGTCGTCGCATCCGTTAGATTCCATCGGGTGATGATCTGGTGCTGGAATGCGAACACGATGATCGCGGCGCCGGCCCAAAAGAGGAGGGTCAACAGCCATCCCAGGCGGATCATTTTCGCCAGCTGCCGTTCCCGGTTCATCGCCAGGCCTGCCGCCGTCTGCTGTGCGAAAACCATCTGCAACGGGATCGTGGGGATCAAGGCCGTCACCATCAGCATCGTTATGAAAATGCTATAATCCGCGTGGGAAATTTTCTTTGCCAGGGGATGGACCCCCAGGGCCATCATCCCCGAAATGATGTTCGCCACCATCAACCAGCCGCTCTGGCGGAAGAAAGCCGCGTGCGCCTTGTGGTCGACGGTCGGGATGGCTGGATTTTTTTCGGCCGACATGAGCGCAAAGGGTGCCGGACGATGCCGGTCGAGAAAAGGCAATTTCTGGCAGTGCCGTGATTTGGCAGGGCGGTGCGGCCGCACCGCCGTCAGGGCAGCGAGGAAAGGAACTTCAACAGCAGGTTTTTTCCGCGTTCGAGTTCGGCGATGGAGATCCATTCATCCACCGTGTGCGCCTGGGCGACGTCGCCCGGTCCGAACACGATGCTCGGGATGCGGCCGGCCGACAACACCGCTGCGTCGCAAAAGAAATGCACGCCGACGGGTTTCGATTGCCCGACGCTTCTGAGGAATTGCTGCACCAGGGGCAGTTTGTGGTCGGTCTCCAACGGCAACGCCGGCGCCAGCTTTTTATCGGCCATGTGCGCGCGCAGGTGCTTCGACCGGAGAAAGGAACTGATCTCGCGTTTGACGCCGGCTTCGGTCTCGCCGGGCAGCGTCCGGCGATCGATCGTGATCACACAACGGTCGGGAACGATGTTCGGTTGCACGCCCCCGCAGATGACACCGACGTTCACGGTCGGTAATCCCAACAACGGATGTTTTCGCCGGCGTTTCAAGCCGTCCGCGTAATCCGTCTGCAACCAGTCGACGATGCGCGCCATTTCGTGCACGGCGTTCCGGCCGAATTGCGGGGTGGCGCCATGCGCCGCCACGCCATGCGTTTCCATCTCCAGCCACAGGCTGCCCTTATGCGCGGTCACGACTTGCAGTCGCGTCGGTTCGCCCACGATCGCCAGGTCCGCTTTGAATCGGCTCTTCGCAAAGGCCCGTGACCCGGCTTGCGCGTTCTCTTCGTCGATCAACCCGACAAAAACGATCTCCGTTTCTTGCGGACGCTTTTTGCCCTCGGCCAGTTCGCACAGCGCGCCAAGCATGGCCGCGACCGAACCTTTGGTGTCGCACGCGCCGCGTCCATGCAACCGGCCGTCCTTCCGGCGCGGGACGAGATACGCGTCCTCGGCATTGACGGTGTCCAGGTGCGGCGCCAACAGGATGGTCTGACGGATCTTCCCGCGCGGGCGCAGGCGCGCGATGACATTGGAACGGCCCGGAAGGACCGGTTGGAATTCGACATCCAGCCCGGCGCACGCCGCGATCGTGGCTAAAAAATCGGCGACGTTTTTCTCGCCATACTTGTTGCGGGCGTGCCGCGCCGAGGCGGCGCTTTGCGCCGCGAAGGCAGGATTCACGCTCGGCAGGGCGATCAAATCGGCCAAAAGTTTTTCGGTACGCGCCATCGGGGCAGGGTAGCGAGCGGTGTCGGCGGTGTCGAGGTCGGGGATTGTCGGGCAGTGTTCTCATTTGGACCGCGCCTGTCCCAGGCGCAGCACACCGCTGCCGAACGGTCGACGACAACCTGCCTCAGCCAACATTCGGCCGCGCTGCGGGTGAGACACCCGCGGTCCGTCAGGGAGTAGAAATTGTTCGTCGCCCGGCGACAAACATCAACAATGACAAGACCGTGAAGATCGCCGGGGTAAAACGCTCTTCGATGCTCATGGCCGTGCCTCCGAAAAAGGCCAGGGCGTTGGTGATCGCGTACCAACCCCAAAGATTGGCGACGCGACGTTGCGGGCGTTTCCACAATTCGATCAAACCGGGAATGGTCGCCACGCTGGTGGCCAGCGTCGAGGCGACGATCGCCGTCCGGGCACCGCTGGTTTTCCAGATCACCAGGCACACCACGACCAGGGCCAGGATGACATAATCGAGCGGTTCCCACGCCATCCGGCGTTTGACGAGCAGGAGAATGGTCATGACGATGCCGCCGATCGAGAAGCCGAGCGGCAGGAGATAATTACCGTGTTGGACGATCGTGCTGATCGCCAGGATCGTGTCGAGGGCGGCCCAAAGCGTCCAGGTGGCGAAGTTCTGGCCCGCGCCGTTCTCCTTGACGGTCTGGATCGCCATCGGGATGAACAGGAGCAGGGCGCCAACGCCGCC
>Ga0070690_100000621_pt1 | contig 17955 bp, 20 predicted proteins | sample KBSS33HmetaG_FD_64671 | JGI IMG/M metagenome (GOLD analysis project Ga0070690, IMG submission 64671) | Switchgrass rhizosphere microbial communities from Kellogg Biological Station, Michigan, USA - KBS S3-3H metaG | ecosystem: Host-associated > Plants > Roots > Rhizosphere ... | reverse complement strand
GTTCCGCGCAGCCTGAAACGGAGCCTTCGGCCGGGCCATTTCACGGTCAGCTTCGACAGATCGTTTGAGGCAGTCGTACAGCATTGTGCCGGACCCAGACCGCAGTACCCTGAAGGCGGTACCTGGATCACGCCGGCTATGATCGAGGCCTATACGGCGCTCCACGCAGAGGGCTATGCTCATTCCGTCGAAACCTGGCAAGGCACTCAATTAGCCGGTGGCCTCTATGGAGTGGCCATCGGCGGCGCGTTCTTCGCTGAATCGATGTTTACGAAGGTGGACGACGCCTCGAAAGTCGCCCTCGTCTTCCTTGTACGCCAGCTGCACAGATGGGGATTCCGTCTCATCGATTGCCAACAATCTTCGCCGCACGTGCTGCGCTTGGGCGCGCAAGACATTCCGCGCAGCCGCTACATCGAGGACGTCGCGACCGCGGTCGCCATGCCCGGCCGTCTGGGCCGCTGGCAGTTTGCTGGAGAACAAGAAAGAACGTAACGTCGCTATTTCTCTCTCCCTTTATTTTTCTATGCCTTCCCCATCTTGGCCAGTTCTGCAAAATAATGAGCGAACGCCTTCATGCCGCCTGAAGCCTGGCCCCAATCGAAATATTCATTGGGGGCATGATAGCCGTGCTCGGGCAGGCTGAGGCCCAGAAACAGAATCGGCACCTTCCAGACCTTTTGCATCGTGACCACCGCACCGATCGAGCCGCCCTCACGAATGAACGCCGGTTCCTTCCCGAATCCGGCCTTCGAGGCCCGCTTCACGCATTCCACGTAAGGGCCATCAAAACTGCCTTTGAAGGGATGGAGCATGCCTTCCGGCTCGACCTTCACGCGTGAATTGAGTGTCGAGACGTACTTTTTGAATAGGGCAAAGGCGTTCTCCGGCGTCTGATTGGGCACGAGCCGCATGCTCACCTTTAATTCCCCGTGGCCGGGGACGATGGTTTTGAGGCCGGGACCGTGATATCCGCCGGTCAAGCCATGGATTTCGAACGTCGGAGCCGCCCAGATCCGACGCGTCACTTCAGCCGGATCCTCCGTCCTCAGTGACTGGAGCCCATAGGCTTCTTTGAAACGCTTCACTTGAAACCCCGACTTGAGGAAGCTTTTGAGTTCTTCCTTGGTCGGCTTGACGACATCCTTGTAGAAGCCCGGGATTTTGACCTCTCCCGTTTTGGCATCGACGCAGGCGTGGGCGACTTCCATCAACTCGGCGAGCGGATTCCTTGCGGCTCCGCCGGTGACTCCCGAATGCGCGTCCTTGCTGCCTGTCCGTAGCGTCAGTCTGGCGCCGATCAAGCCTCGCAATCCGTACGGCATGGCCGGCCGACCCTTGTCGATCCAGATCGTATCTGAAATCACGACGGAGTCTGGACAAGAAATGTGATCGCGCTGCTTGAGGCCGGCGGCAAAATGCGGACTGCCGATTTCTTCTTCGAGCTCCCAGAGAAATCGAATGTTGATCGGCACGCCTTGGTCGATCGCATAGCGTGCCCCAAACAGCACCGCGAGCGCCGGACCTTTATCATCGGTCGCGCCGCGTCCTCGATAGATCCCGCCCTCGTTCTTGAAGACGAACGGCTGCTGCTGCCATTCGGGCTCCTGAGCCGGCTGGACGTCCAGATGGTTGTAGATCGTCACCGTGGGATACTGGGCGCCGGCCGTCCAACCACCGGCGACGATCGGATAGCCGCCGGTCTCGACGATCCGGGATTCGGCGCCCATATCGGTTAACACCTGGGCCGCCAAGTCGGCCATGCGCCGCATGTCGTTTGCCCTCGCGGGGTCCATGCTGATCGATGGGATTTCGACCATCCGGCCCAGGAGAGCTTCGTATTCTGCGCGCTGTTCGACGACGTAAGTGTCCAGCTGCTGTGGTCTCGTCATCAACTCCTCCTCATTTGAACTGGCGGATTATAGCGACAGATCTCGGTCAGCGAAAGGTTGTGCATGCATCGTTTGGGCGGTGAAGACGTGCTAATATTCGGACCGATGTCCCGAAGACTCCCCGTGCGTTGGCTGATGGCCTGTTCGATCGGTTTCGTGCTCCTCTTGCCTGCACGCGCGTCAGCAGCCGACTCTCCCACGATCCGTGAGATCCTCGATGAACCTGCGAGCTTCCACTTGAAGCAAGTCGTGCTCTCCGGCACCGTCCGCAACGTCCAGCCGCTCGACCCGTATAAACTGCCTGCCGGCACCGTGTGTTATGGGGCCTATCTCTTTTACCTCGAAGACGAGACGGCCTCAATCAACGTGGCCGTCTTCGGGATTTGCGGTTTCCCCACAGTGAAGGATCCCGACGTCGAGGACGGCACGCGCGTTGAACTCCGCGCGACCATCCAGGCGCCAACCCATGGCGGGTATTACCTGAGCTTCCAGGGATTGCAGATGGCCGGGGAACGTGAAGGCGTCATCCAGGCTGTGGCCGATCGCATCACACCGCTCACAGAATGAGCGACCGCCCGTATAGGACGTCCGGCATGCCGTCAAGGATGAGAGTCGCTCGATCAATCCCATGGTCCATGCCCCTCCTCGCTGTCCTCGTGGCAGCGGCGGCTGGCTGTGCCAGCAGTCATGGACTTTCTCGTGACGCACTTCTGGAGGTGATCCGGCAGGAGGAATCGCGTTTCGTCGACGCCCCGGCGTCGACCATCGCGCCGTCGCGACCGACCGCGCCGAAGCTCGGCCTCTACTTGCAGCCAACAGGATTTCTTTATCGGGAGTTTGAATGGACCGGGCGCGACCGTGATACGGTACTCGCCTGGTCAAGACGGATCTCGCTCGGTGAGGGGGGCCGGAGCACAGGATTTCTGACCCTGTCCTCATTGCGCGGCCACACCTTGACGGAGCTCCGGGCTTCGGCGGTCCGGTACGGCGTCGATTGGCTACTGGTCTTCGATGGGGCTGCGGCCGTGGATCGCTACAACAATTACAAAGCGTCTCTGCTGTACTGGACCATCCTGGGCGCCTACCTGGCCGATGGCACGCAGAGCGACGCGCTCTGCCTAATGAAGGCAACACTGTGGGACGTCAAGACGGGAAGCCGTGTATTCGAGGAGGAAGCGGAGGCCCAGACCAAGGCCGTGGGTCCGGCGGCGCTCGTGCATGACGAGCGGGAAATCGAACGGGCGAGAACGGCGGCCATGAATCTCTTGATGGAGCGGCTGACGGATCGCTTCGCCGTTCTCATGGGGCCGGCGGTGAAGTCACCACGGTGAGTCGAGTCGTCAAAAGGTCCTGGAGTAAGAAATCTGGCGATTTTCTGATTCGCGCAAGAAGTTCGTTGATGCCGAATGACTTCGTCACATCCGCACCCAGATCGAGGGCGGTGACCTTTACTGCTCTTGCTCTCGCGCGGAGAGTGTGATGATTCGGCGTCGGACTCCAGTCGCGAACCTGCCGGATCACTTCACTGCCATCCATATCCGGGAGCCCAGGATAGAGCTGAATTAGATCCGTTCATTCGGCGCTCATGGGGAATCAAACGTCCCGATGAGGGCAAAGATCAGCATCTGTTGCCCCGGCGTGAGGATGTTGTTCGTGCCTTTGAAGAATCCGCCGCCCATCCCGGTCGAATCATCGTACCGGTATTCCAATCGGCAGATCGTGTTCGTCCATTTATAGGGAATCCGGTACTCCGCGGTTGTCGTGATCGCTTTAATCAACTGTTCCGATCCCGTCATCAGACCGTTCCTGTCCCAGAAAAACTCCGGCCTGACGGACACGGCCCAGGGTCCTGCGATATGCCACCTGGTTTCAACAGTGGCGCCGGTGTAGAAATCGCGCGGATTGCCTGGAGCCGAAGCATTCTTTTGAGTCCCAATTTGATAATCAAAACCCACCGTGAAATTTTCACCCTTCCATTCGACGATCGAATCGGAAAAAAAACGCCAGAACTCGATATCCGTGTTCGATTGGTCTGATCCATAATAGACAGTTTCCTTGATGGTCCACTCCGGAGCAGGCTTGTACTGAGCCTGGGCACCGTAGCTGGGGACGTTGTTGGATTGCTCCAGATGAAAATAGTCGTTGATGATGAAAACGGCGCCGCTCCATCGCTCATTGAACTGGTATTGAGCGTTCACGCCAAACATCAGATACGGCGAATAGTCAGCGATCCAGGCACGGGTGTAATTGCCGTTATCCTTGGCGTACAGCGACTCATACCCAATAAAGCTATTGAATAACCCTGCTTGCACGGTCAGGCCGTTTCCCGCGGCGGCGAGGTACGACACATTGGCCCGACCAAAATGTCGCCATACGTCAGCGCCGGATGCGTGGGGCACATTGGTCGCGAAACCGAAGGTTTTCGAGTCCTCGCCGCCTTGAACCAACCATTCAGTTCCCCAACGAGAGGCTTCCGTCGGATCTTTCCGAATGTAGACACCTGCCATGTTCACATCGAGTTCATTGACCTTCGGCGTCGTGCTCCGATTGCGAAACTGATGGTTTTCGGGGAAATTGAAGTTAAGCGAGTAGCCCAGATCTACGAATCCGCCGTAATGCCATTCCCAGGGCGGCGCTGGAGAGTCCTTGGGTGATGCGCCATTACGCTGTTCGGCTTCTGAGTTCGGTCTGATATCCTGAGCGAACACCGGTATGGACATCATCCATGCCGCACACAGTCCCGTAACCCATAGAGCCACACGTGTCATTGCCCACAACCTTCCTTCGCCTAATTACTGTGCCGGGACTGCGGGCCGACCTTCGGATGTCGGTGCTCCACGACCACCATGTTTAGGATCATCACCCTAAAAAGTCCAATGAGGACCGAATAGCAGTCCCAAAATGACCAACGTCATGGCTTTTTCCTTATGCGCTCGGGGTACTGTATCCGGTGCCGCATCAACGCAGCAGTCAACAGGCACAGATGAGCATCAACATTCCGTAACAACTAGCGGCCAAAGGATGCACAGGCGGCAAAAGCGGATTTTCATGCGGCTCTCGGACTTTTTTGGACACACGCTTGCCGACGAGCAGCCACCGGCACGAGCCAAGCTGGCGTCGTTCACGGATGTTTGGAAAAGAGAGTTGAATCGGGAAAGCCCAGAATAGACTGCCGCGGTCTCATGCCTTCGAAAATCTGCGGGCTCCTTCGTGAGCGCGAGGCTACTTCGACGGGGCGCTCAACACGCACCACATCCGACGAGTGCCGGATTTCTGATCCGTCACCGGTTCGCCGCTGAAGAAGCTCACCTGCCAGGCCACAATGTCGTCCTTGGGATCGGGCGTGCTCGTCCAATAAATTTCTGATTTGATGTTCGAGAAGGGATGGCCCGGCGGAAGGGAAGGATCACGCTGAGCGGGGTCGATCAGGGTCTTGAGTTCATCCACCGAGGGACCGCGCCAACCTTTCTGTCCGCCGGTGTCTTTGGACGCACAGCGTTCGTTGGAGCGGCTCCATACGTCATGTTCCCGGTCCGGTTCCTGCTCCCAGATCAGTCCGGTCTGGTTGTCTTTGACGGCCGCCCCGTTCATCACGAGGGTAAAGCGTCCTTCGCCTGGTGCGGCAAGAACCGGCGCGGAAAGGAACGTGAGCAGGACGAATGCCACACCTAGCAGCCCCGCGCCCGTGTGCCAACGCTCTTGGTTCCGCATGTTCGATCTGACTTCCCGAGATAGTGGGCAAGAGTGTGCCGAATGCGTCTTGTCTTTTCAAGAGCCGATCAGGCATGCTCAGCGCCGCTTTCCTGAACCATCAGACGGCTCTTACTGCGGTACAGCTGAGGAGGGAACTCATGCAGGACGAAGACTACCGGAGGCGCATCGATGTGCTGGCGATTGGCTTGTTCGGTCTTGCCGTGGGGGCCTTGACCCTTGGCGTCGCGCAGGTCGGTGCCATCCCGGAATCGAGCAAAGTCGGCACGTTGGTCATCGCGCTGATGTTCGGGGGTATCGTGCAGATCCTAGCCGGCATCACGGATATCCGCTATCACGAACAACTGGGCGGCACCGCGCTCACGAGTACGGATTTTTCTGGCTGACAGTATGTACGGCCAAACTGGTGAGCGAGAGCACCTCGTTTCACCTCGACATGGTGCTCTACGCACCCATCGATTTCGTCTACGCCGCCTTTTCTGTCGTCATGGTGTATCTGACGGCGTACCGCAACACGACGCTCTGCCTGCTTCACCTCATTATCACGATGAGTTTCTCTTGCACGGTGCTCGCGCGCCTGGGGCTCATGAACGAAACTCTCCCTGGTTTACTTCACATCGCCGTCGGCTTCATGGCCTTCTATCATGCGGTCGCCAGCTTGACCCAAGCCTTTACCGGACGCCAACTCGTGCCGCTCGGCCCTGCGTTGCTGGAGCGGTAGTAATCGTCGTCGTAGAGGGGAGAACCACCAGACTGCGCGGGTCGGCTAATGGAAGGAAAAGGGAACTGGCGCGAAGGTCAAGACAAAGACGGCGAACGCGATCCAACCGACCAACACTCTGCCTCGTCCCAGCGGGATGTGCGGATCCACGACCGGAGGATGACCGAAGCCCCAGACGCCGGCCATGAACGCCCACACAAACCACCCCGGCCAACCGACGAATCCCAACACGATCAGCAAGGGAACCACGGCAAAGGCCATCACCCGCTGACGATGGCCCCACAGAGCATAGGCCACATGCCCGCCGTCGAGCTGGCCGATGGGAATCAAATTCAGGGACGTCACAAAGAGCCCGAACCAGGCGGCAAAGGCGACGGGATGCAGCAGGACGTCGGCTTGCGGCGGCAGCGGTCCGATGATCAGCCACGCCATGAATTTGAGGAGCAGCGGCTCTCCCAGTTGTAGGCCATACGTCGAAGTCCGGTCGACCACTGTCGAAAGAAACAATCCTGCAACCAGCGCCACCAGTGCGACCGCAAACCCGGCCAGCGGACCGGACACACCGATGTCGAAGAGCGCCTGCCGGTTCAGGATGGGTCCACGCATGCGAATAATGGCTCCAAACGTCCCGATGAAATGCGGCGGCCCCGGAATGAATAGTGGAAGAGACGCGGGCACACGATGAACCTTCGAAAGGATGAAGTGTCCAAACTCATGGGTGAGGAGAATGAACAGCAACGTGCCTGCGAACGGGACGCCTTGTTTCAGCATTTCTGGATGTTCCCAGAGAAAGGCCACGGGCCCTCGGATCGTGCCGCTATACGCTTGGTAGGCGCCGGCCCATAAGGTCGTGAACACGGTCAGGGCAAACAAGAACAGCGGCAACGTCCAACGCGAGAAGGTCGATTCCTCCTCGGGAGCGTCATCAGAGAGGTCCGCTGAGGAAGAATCGTCCGACGGGACGGAGCCGTCGTTCGTGTTGCCGGAAAGCTTCTGCTCGCCCATCGCGTCGTCCATTGGGCCTGCCTGCAGCGTCCGGATTTAATGGGCGCTGTAAAAGGGGTTGTGCTCCAGCTCTTCCCGCACCGTGGTGCCGGGACCGTGCCCAGGCAGCAGCAGACAATCGTCGGGCAAGGTCAGCACATGTCTTCGGACCGAATCGAGATGTGTATGGTAGAGCTGCGCCGGATTCGATCGTCCGATCGAGCCGGCGAACAGCGTATCGCCGACAAATGACACCGGGCCCCACGGCATTTCTACACGATAACAAATGCCGCCGGCCGTATGCCCGGGGGTCCCCAGGCACCGGACCTCCATCCGGCCTACCCGAATCGTCCCACCGTGGTCCGGCGACACAAGGTGCTGCTCGGATGGTTTCCAATGGAGCAGCGACAGGTCATCGGATCCGAGATACACGGGAACGGGCCATCGATGTACGATCTGTTGGATGCCTTCGGCGTGGTCCGCGTGGCCGTGCGTCAGACAGACGGCGATCAGACGTAACCGTCGAGCCTCCAAAATTTCGATCATCATCTCTGCGTTATACGCCGTGTCCACAAGCACCGCTTCGCCGGCATCGTGGACCACATAGCCCTTGACCGCGTAGCCGCTGATTTCTCCGTGCACGGTTTCGATGCCTGACATAAGTGGAAGCGGGCGTGGAAGCCACTTCTCCAGCACGATGGCCTCCAAGGCCTCGAGCCGCAGTCCCAGGGCGTTGGCAATGGCCCGTAGTTCCGCGCGGTCGCGGAGTTGATCGCCCCGTTCCAGAGCCGTGATATCCGCACCAGGCAGTCCGGTCAGCCGGGCCACATCTCCCACCGAGAGTTTCAGTCCCGTGCGGGCTTTCTTAATGATGTCAGAAAAATCGTCTTCCAACGGCATGGTCGGCCTTCGCTCTTAATTCTACACCTTCCCACAGGCGATCAATGCGTGATTGTATAACGGGTGGCGTCGATTCGGCAGTCTGGCTTCCTTCAAGCTTCTGGTGATTCTACTGGCAGGCTGATTGATCGCCTACTGCGGACATTCTCACCCCCCTGCCCTGGTTCACCACTATCTTTCTACGCCGGGTGGGGTACGAGGCGGACCGGCTCCCGAGTCGGCGACAGGACCCGTTTCTTCATCCTTCGGGAGCCAGCTTAATTTCTTTCACTTCACCGAAGCCCGATAAGAGCTTTGCCAGGCTTTCCCCTGATCCGACCGCGAGAATCGTGATGCGGCTCGGATGAAAATGCTTTTTCGCCGCCATGAGCACGTCTTCCTTCTTGAGCGCCACGACGCGTGTGCGAAGCTGTTGGAGAAAATCTTTGGGCAGACCGTCGTATTCCAATTCCACGAACCGGCCGACAATCGAAGCAGGACTGGCGAACGAGAATACGAACGAGTTGACGTAAGCCTCTTTGGCCTCCGCGAGTTCCTCGTCCGTCACCAGCTCCGTCCGCATTCGCTCCATGTTGGCGACAAACCGGCTGACAACCTCCTGGGTGGAAGGCAGTTTCGTTTCGGCCCGCATGAGCCAGACACCCTGATCATGCATCCCGACATTCAGACGGCTGCCGACGGAATAAGCGAGACCGCGCTTCGTCCGTACATCATTGAATAATCGGCTGCGGAACGAGCTGCCTCCAAGAATGTCGTTGGCAATTGCCAGCGGGACATAATCAGGATCATCCTCCCGGATGGTCAGGTGCCCGATCCGGAGATGCGTCTGCGAGGTGTCTTTGTTGACGAATCGGACCGCCGCCGCGCCTGCTCCCTCGCGGGCATCGGCAATCTTCAGCTGCGGCACATCGCCCTTCTTCCAGTCCGCGAACGTCTTGTTCAGCAACGCGATCATCTCGGCTTGCTTGAAATCGCCCGTCACGCCCAAGATAATGCCGTTGGGATGGACAGTACTTCGGTGAAACGCGACAAGATCTTCGCGACTGATCCCTTTGATCGACTCGACCGTACTCTCGCGAGCACTGGGATGTTCGGCCCCATACAGTTGCTTGAGAAATTCCCGGCCGACAATCGACCCGGGGCTGTCCTGACGGCGACGGATGCCCTCGATCGTCTGAAGCTTCGCCAGCTCGACCCGGCCAGCCTCAAAGGCCGGTTGTTGCAAGAGCGCCGCAAAGATCCTAAGGCCGCGGTCGAGGTCCTTCTTGAGCACGTCGAGAGAAGCGGCACCGGACTGGCGTCCCATGGACATGTTGATATCGATCGCAAATTGCTCCAGTTCCTCGTCGATCTGCTCGGCGGTCATCCCGCCGCCTCCGCCGGTTCGCATGACCGCACCGGTCAACGCCGCAAGCCCGACCTTGTCGGTGGGCTCGAGCCATCCGCCCGTCCGCAGCATCGCCGACAGCGTGACCAGCGGCAATTCATGATCTTCCAGCAGATAGATCACCATCCCGTTCTCGAGCACGACCCGCGCAGGTTCCGGAGGTGCAAACTCGACTGGAGGGAAGCTCATCTTTCGGGGATCTCCGATCATCGCATCGCCGGCCCACGCCATGGCTGCCGCAGAGAGAACGACTACCGCGAGCACGACACCCTGCAGTTTTTTCACGCGTGAGGAACGCGCCCTCATGATCATGACCGGCCCTCCTTGCTGGACACTGCTGTGGTGAGGGATTTCGGGCCCGTCTTCTTCACCAGCGTGGCGACCGTGCGATTGGATTTCGTGAAGTATTGAGCGGCCACGCGCTGAATGTCGGCGGGGGTGACTGCGGCGATCTTGTCCCGTGATCTGAGCACATACCGCCAGTCACCGGCGACGGTCTGATAGAGGGCCAGCTGGGAGGCCAGACCGCTGTTGGACCGCAGCGCGCGAACCATGTCGGCATCCAAATTATTGATGATTCGTTCCAGCTCTCTGGTCGAGACCGGTTCCTTCTTGAGCCGTTCCAGCTCGGCCAGAATGGCGGCTTCCACTTCCGCCGCAGAGTGCGGCGCGAGAGGGGTAGCGCTCACGACGAAGAGATTGGCTGAGCGGACGCCCGGATAATTCGCATCGGAATTCACGGAAGCGGCCAGCCGCGAATCCCGCACCAGCTTGCTGTACAACCTCGACGTGGGCCCGTCCGTCAACAATTCATCGATCACATCGAACACATAATCGTCGGCGTGGCCGATGCCGGGCTTGTGAAAGCCGATGGCCAAGGCGGGTTCGGCGTCGAATTCGACCTCGACACGCCGCTCTCCGCGCTGGGGAGGCTCGACCGTCACAATTTGAGGCGGCGGCGGCGCAGCAGGGATTTTGCCGAACGTATTCTCGATCAAGGTCACCACTTCCTTCGGATCGATGTCGCCGACAATGCCGATCGTCGCGCGACCGGGCCCATAGTAGGTCTTGAAAAAGGTTTCCGTCGCCTCCGGTGTCAACGAGAGGATGTCCGATTCCCAGCCGATCGTCGGTACACCGTATTGATGAGCGCGAAACGCCGCGGAGGTAAAGGTTTCATAGAGCAATCCGGTCGGACTGTCGTCGTTCCGCAACCGGCGCTCCTCCATCACCACGCCCCGCTCTTTATAGAATTCTCGGAGGACGGGACTCGCCATGCGGTCCGATTCAATCGCCGCCCACAAGGGCAGCCGGTTGGCAGGCAGGCTGATCACGTACCGGGTAAGATCCTTCCCCGTGGACGCATTGAGACCAACCCCGCCGTGGCGCTGATACAGGAGCGCCATTTCATTGCCCGCAACGTATTGGACGGCCTGGTCTTGGAGCTCCTTGAACCGCTTTTGGAGTCCTTCCAAGGCCGCCTTCTCGGCCGGATCGGCCGGCACATCCGGACTGCGCCGCGCGAGATCGCGTTGACGCCGCTCCAATTCGGTCCCGACCCGGTGCAACTCGTCAAGGACCGGCTTCTCTTTCTCGTAGTTCTTCGTCCCGACGGTACTTGTCCCCTTGAACGCCATGTGCTCGTAGAGGTGCGCAAGGCCGGTTTGCCCCACCTGTTCGTTTACACCGCCGACTCCGAACGTCATGTTGAGCGACACGACGGGCGCCTGGTGGCGCTCCACCATGAGGATCGTCATGCCGTTCGCCAGCTTGTGCTCGATGACGCGGTCGGCCAGGCCGGACGGCGCGGCGGCGCCCACACCGAGAGTAAAGCCGAGGCTGACAATGACCGCGCTGGCGTATGCCACTACTCGATGTGCGGCGAATCCCTTCCGGTCCGTTGACCGCCACATGATCATGCTGTTCATTCAAAAATCTCCATTAATTCCTCCGGACGTTCAATGAACCAATCCGGCTGGCACGCGGCCATCTTGTCGCGATTCCCCATCCCGTAACCGACGGCGCAGACCCGGATGCCGGCGTTATGCCCTCCATTGATATCGTTCGTACTGTCTCCGATCAAGACAGTCCGGGCGCTGGGCACCTTGAGCCGTTCCATGATGTGCAGCAGCATGCCGGGCTCCGGTTTCAACCCGAATCCATTGTCGCCGCCGACCACGAGCTGAAAGTGCTGCGGGCCCAACCCCTGCAGAATCACGTTGGTATATTCGATCGACTTGTTCGTCGCCACCGCCTTCCGCTTCTCCGCAAAGTGGGCCAGCGTCTTCTCCACGCCGGGATAAAAGATCGTCCGGTCCAGGCAATGGGCGAGGTACTGCCGGCGAAACACACTGAGCGCTTCCTCGAAGCTGACGCGGTTGTGCTCTCCTACTGCCAGCCGCAGCAACTTTTTCACCCCGTCGCCGACGAACCCGAAAATCTCCTCCACCGGCCGTTGCGGCAGGCCGAGCTCCTCCAGGGCAAGATTCACCGACGCGGCGATGTCCCACTTGGATTCGATCAGCGTACCGTCCAGATCAAAAATCAGTAAATCGATCGACGTTTTCCCCATCTTGCCTCTATTTGGCCTTCCGCAATTCGCTCTGCAGCTCCGCCAAGCTTTCACGCCTGGCCGGCTCCGTTTCCTTGACCCAAGCTTCCTTCACGAAGTTGAGCATTCGCTTTTGACCGACATGCGGAGGCAGCACAGGTTCGATGATGCGCCAGCGATTCTTGATGGACTTGACGCGGACGCGGATTTCCTCGATGGACGCTTCGGGAAGAAATCCGGCGGTTTCCAGGTAGACGGAGCCGATCACCTGGAAGGTGACGGGGATCACGACCTCCAGCCGATCCACAACTTCCCAGTCCCGGTAATGCTCGGCAACGGAAAAGGCCCGGATGACGACGACCTTTCCCCACAGCGGTTCGGCGTCCCAGCTTCGATAGGGCGCCAGCGCCTCAAAGGACATCGAATCGAGCTTAGCGCCCTTTTGATCGAGCTCAAAATATTTCTTCACTATCTCAGCCGGTGAATGCCCGAGCCCGCCGGTTTGCGCCCACCCGACGCCAGCCTCCGTAGAGAGCAGCAGGACCAACAGGCACGTCGTCCCACACAGAACGGCAGCCATAGCCCTGCAGAACGGCATCATGCTCATCGATCGGCGTTGAAGCGGTTCTTCACGGTGCGAGCGGGAAAATATTCGTGGCACGGCACGTCATTCTACCAAAGGTGAATTTCGAAAGCATGTCGAAGAAAGGGAGCCTTCAGACGGCGTTGACCTCTTCCGACATCGCATGCTACGGTTTTTCCCGCCCCTGTAACTCAAGCTCGGCGCTTCCGCATGTCACGTCGTGCGACGAACTGGCTGGCTCTTCTCTCGACGTGCTGCGTCTTGGCCCTCGGGTGTCCTGGCGCATGGACGAGCGTGGCTCGAGCCGCCGACGTGCTGGCGGCGGAGATCGGGGTTTCTCCTCAGCGATCGCCGGACCAGCTCTCCGGGTCACCACAGGCGGACCGTGCGGCGCCGGAGAAGGCCTATGCCCTTCTCGAGACACTCAATCAACGTCACGGGGTTCCGCTGCCGGGCTATGTCGGCGGAAAGATATTTCACAACCGGGAACGCCGGCTGCCCCGCGGGCGTTATGCAGAATACGACGTCAACCGAAAAGTCCCCGGGCGCTCGCGCGACGCGGAGCGGCTTGTCATCGACCAAGACACCGGCAAGGCCTACTACACGGATGACCACTACCGCACGTTTGTCCCGTTGAACTGAATGTCCATGGCTCCTCACGCGTCACCGTTGTCCCTCACCGCGCACCTTCAATCGGCCAAACCGCCCTGGACTGTCCTGTGCGTCCTCAAAGCCGGACAGCGCGCCGAGGCGTCAGTCAAGATTCCTGCGGGATTCGCCCGGAGGGTCATACGGGGCGCGAAATGTCGAAGCGCCACGGGCCTGTTTGCCGAGATGGCCGAGGCCCTCGAGTTCCCCGACTATTTCGGTCACAACTGGGACGCACTCGAAGAATGCTTGGCGGATCTGGAATGGCTGCCCGGGAAAGGCTATGTCTTGCTCTTCACCAATGCAGAGCTGATCCTTCCCGATGATGAAGAAGAATTTGCCACGTTGCTGGAAGTGCTGAGCGACGCCGGAGAAGCCTGGGCTTCAGGACAGGCCGGCCAACAGGCCACACGTGCGACCCCGTTCCACGTCCTTCTCACGGTGTCGGAGCGGGATAAGTCAAAGCTCATGCATTGGGGACTTTCGCAGGTGTCTACCGCTGCCCGGTCATCCGGCAGGAAACAGCGGTCCCCACGGGACACATAATGCCCGGCTGGTTATGATTTGATCTTCTTGGTGAGATTGAGCAACCCGCTCCAGCGCATGAGCGCAAAGGTCGAAGCGGCTGCGAGGAAACTCGTGGCGCTTTTTTTCTGACTCGAAGCCTGCCAGTGTTTACGGATTTGTTCCCGATGAAGGACGCAAATCCCGTGGGTCTCACGCGCATCATCCAACGGCGCTTTCTCTCCGACCAATTCGGCTTTACCTTCCTTTCGGCACCAAGAACAGACGACCTTCATTCTCTTTCCTCGAATAGGGGAACAGCCACTCCCGTCATGAATCCGGATCTTACCGTACGCAAGTGTCAGGCCGGATTCGACGAACGTGACCTAGCGTCTGAATCGCCAAGAAACTGGTCGTTCTGTTTACTCATAGCTCTTATGCACTGTATCAAATCAGCCAAACTGCGTATCCTTTTATAACACTTTTTGACCCCACTTGAGGCAATTCGCGGCAAGTCATCTTCGCATCTGCCGCTTTCTTGACCGCTCACTTTCCACATGGTAGGGTGCGCCCCCATTATGAAAATCACCCGATCGATCAAGCTCTTTGAAGAAGCGCAGCAACTTATCCCTGGCGGGGTCAACAGCCCCGTCCGTGCCTTTCGATCCGTCGGAGGGCAACCCCGGTTCATCCAGAGAGCCAAGGGAGCCAGGCTCTACGACGTGGATGGAAATGCGTACATTGACTACGTGCTCTCCTGGGGGCCGATGATCCTCGGTCATGCCGCACCTCCCGTGATCAGCGCGATCAAGAAGGCCGCCGGACAGGGCACGAGTTATGGAGCGCCCACGGCATTGGAAGTCGAATTGGCCCGTGAAATCCGCGCGGCCGTGCCCTCCATGGAACAGATCCGTCTTGTCAGTTCCGGAACGGAAGCCGTGATGAGCGCTATCCGGGTCGCCAGAGGCTTCACCAAACGCGACGGCATTGTGAAATTCGAAGGCTGTTATCACGGCCACGGCGACTACCTGCTCGCCAAGGCCGGATCCGGGATGATGACACTCGGCATCCCCGATTCGCTCGGTGTTCCAGCCGATTTTGCCAAACACACGTTCACGGCTCCGTATAACGACATTCGAACCGTCCAGCGCATCCTTCGTGAACGAGGCAAGGAGATCGCCTGCGTCATCGTGGAACCTATCGCCGGCAACATGGGAGTCGTGCCTCCCGCCGCCGATTTTCTCGCCGCCCTTCGCCAATTGACGCTCGACACCGACAGCCTCCTCATTTTTGATGAAGTCATCTCGGGCTTCCGGGTGCATTACGGCGGAGCGCAGGCGCTCTACGGGATTACGCCGGATCTGACCGTGCTGGGAAAGATCATCGGGGGAGGATTACCGGTCGGTGCCTACGGCGGCCGGAAGGAAATTATGGAGATGATCGCTCCGGCAGGCCCCGTGTACCAGGCCGGAACGCTGTCGGGAAACCCGCTGGCTGTGACGGCCGGACTGGCCACGCTCAAGCAATTGCGCGCAAAACAGTTGTACAAAAAGCTTGAAGAACGATCAGCCGCGCTGGCGAAAGGCCTCGGCAAGGAAGCGAAACAAGCAGGCATCCCGTTGGTTCAGCATAGAGTCGGCTCGATGATGACTTCGTTCTTTACCTCGGAACCCGTCGTCGATTGGAACAGCGCCAAACGTTCGGACACGAAACGCTACGGACAGTTTTTTCATCGTATGCTCGAACAGGGCGTCTATCTGGCGCCTTCACAATTCGAGGCAGCATTTCTCTCGACTGCGCACACGTCGGCCGACGTCGAGCGGACCATCAAAGCCGCCCGCGCCGCGTTCAAGAACCTCTAGCCAGAAACGCTGTATTGAATGAGATACCCTGGCGGGCTGTTTTGATACGTTCTGGCCCGATCAAAACGGTTGTCTATTCTCACCCGCCCGCCCCAGCGCGCCAAGACGCGCTTCTCACCGGGGCCAGGCCACAGCGAGTTAGATATGGGGTTAGGTGGATTCGAGACACAATGTTTTGGAAGCTGGTCAACACGTCTGTCGGCGAGGCCGCAGCAAGTGAAGGGCCGAAGCGTACGTTTTCATGTACGTTGAGGGTCTGAACGCTGTGAGAACGACGCTCACAGGCGTGTTCAGCAGCTTCCTTATTCGTCGTCCTCGTCGTCTGCTTCCAGAGCCTCCTGCCGCTTCTGTTCCTCCATGGCATTGTGCAGAAGCATGCGGATAAACATCGAGTAGAGCGAGCCCTTCTCCAACGTTCCGCCCGGAGGGATGGCAATCTTGCCTTCCTTGATCATCTTATCCATCCAGACCTTCTGATCAGGAGCAATCAAGATCGGGATCTCAACTAAGCCAACCCGTCCGAACATTTCCATGGCAACCATCCTCCGTGAACCGTGTGTGCTATTCCAGCACGCGGTTTTCTCCAATGTCAACCTGCGCCTTCACGCGGATGGCACGACCTCTGCTTGGCTCGCATCAGGCGGAGGCCGGTCGTGTGCTTCATCTTCGTGCTGCTAGTCACTGTGATGTCGCTCACCGGTTCGGCGGATGCACAACCATCGAGCGCTCCGCCCTCCTGCCTGCCGGCGACGCCTCTCTCGCCGTCCTCGGATTCGATCGGACTCGGATCATGCGATCTCTGCCGGCCGCTTCAAGGGCGACCGGGAAGCGACCTCCAACGGCACCGCCCGCGGCGAGAGCGCGAACTGCGCCCTCATACACACACGCCGGGTGTCAGCCGTTCCCAGAAGCACAGCTTCAAGAGTCAATTACCCCATCGAAAGCTTGAAGAGAATCAGGAGGGACCAGCCCACTGAAACAGCGGGAAGGAGCCGCTACTTTTTGCGTTTGTCGCGCGGAGCTTCCGCAAAGAGCAGCCAACCCAGTACCACGAAGCCGATGGCAACCCCGATAATGGCCAACCACGTCCCGAGCTTATCCATGAGTACTTACTCCTGTTACACAGAATGCTCAAAAAGACAATCCGGCAAGGCCGCAGCGAACGAAGATGGCGCGGCGTACGTTTTCGGTACGTGGAGCCTCTGAGTGATGCGAGAACACAGCCGGATGGCTTTTTCAACATTCTGGCGGCTCGGACTGTAGCGCGGCGACTGTCTGCTTGTCGAGGCGCTTCACCTTGCCGTGTCCGTCGGTCACTGCCAGCCGTGCCGCCCCCTCCGCAACGAGGCGTTGACCCCGTCGTTCGCGCAGGACATGAGAAAAGGTCATCGCCGCCGGGCTCACCTCCGACAGGATCGTCTCGATTTCCAGCGTCTCGCCGTAACGGGCAGGGGTGCGATAGTCGACCTCCGCATGCACGACCACGAATACCCGTCCGGCCTTCATCAGGTCCGTCACCGAAAGTCCACGGTTCTCGAGATACTGGGTCCGCGCCCGCTCGAAGTATTTGAGGTAGTTGGCATAGTAGACAATCCCACCGCAATCGGTGTCCTCGTAGTAGATGCGGATATCCATTGAGTCTCGCCGCTTCTGGCGCTTTCGAACAGATCCTCGCGTCTCGCTGTCGATAGAGTGAGCGTCAGGCATCACGAAGAGGATCTCATACGTTCAGGGTCGGGAATTTAGGCAGGGAGGCTTCACCCGCATTCGACACCTTCACGACCACATCGAGTAATTGCTGCACCCGTTCGCCCTTCACGGTTTCGGCGCCGCGTCCCAGCACCGCCTGATTTGCCGAGTTGAGCAAGGGTTTCATCCCCGGCCATTCTTTGAGGAAGGCGTGGCCGATCGGATCGTCGAGCGCCGCCAACAGGCGGAATTGTGCCTGCGCAGGCAGCACGTATTTGCCATCGATGTCTTCCAGATAACAGGCGAGACAGATCGCTCGCAGCTCCTGCGGCAGCTGGTCAGGCTGCACGTCCCAGGTTTTGATGCGGAATTGCTTGAAGAGCCGACGCTGGGAAAAGGCTTCGAGTGCGCGCACCAACGCCCGCATCGCGCCCTCCGTATCATGAGTCACACGAAGCTTACGAGCCGCATGCGCCAGCAGGTCGACGGCAAGAAGCTCCTTTACCTCAGCGGGGTCAAGGAC
>Ga0070690_100000620_pt1 | contig 17960 bp, 15 predicted proteins | sample KBSS33HmetaG_FD_64671 | JGI IMG/M metagenome (GOLD analysis project Ga0070690, IMG submission 64671) | Switchgrass rhizosphere microbial communities from Kellogg Biological Station, Michigan, USA - KBS S3-3H metaG | ecosystem: Host-associated > Plants > Roots > Rhizosphere ... | reverse complement strand
GTCGAACAGTTGTCGCGAAAGTAGTCGTACTTGTAGAGTCGATTCTCCGGGCGCGCGTTGACGTCGAGCGCGGTTCGCAACTCGTCTTTCTCCCTGGGCGACAGCCCCAGTTCCTGCACGGCGATGTCGCGGTTCTCGCGCGTGTACCCGGCGATCACACTCTGGAGCGACGACACCGACAGCCAGTAATTCAGCCGCCCGCCAAGGAAATCGAAGATCAGCCGCGGCGAATCGAACCTGAACGTCCCGAAGTTGTAGACCCTGTCAGTGCCCGCAACCTGATCGCGGATCCAGATGGCGTTGTGGCCGAAGCGAAAAAACGGGTGGTCGCCCGGCCCCATCGTCATCACGAAGACGCGCAACGGATCCGGCGATCCCGGCGGAAGGCGCGACATCGTCCGCGGGTCGACCGGCGGCGAGATCTCGGGGGCCGCGGCTGCCGAACGCGCCAATCCCAGGGCCAGCACCGCAGCGATCGCCATCCCGCGCAGGGACATCGCCCTTTAGGCTAGCGCACGCGACGAAGGACCGCCGCGAAGAAGCCGTCGGTGTCGTGGCGGTGGGGGAAGAGCTGCAGGGTCATGCCGTCGCCCAGTTTCTCGGCGCGCTCGCGGCCCCAGATCTCCTTGACGGGCACCGGGACGAAATCGTCGCGCTCGGCGAGGAAGCGCTCGACGACGCCTTCGTTCTCGCGGCGGTTGAGCGTGCAGGTCGCGTAGATCAGGCGCCCGCCGACGACGCAGAGAGGCGCGTAGGCAACCAGCAGCGCGATCTGGCGCGCAGGGAATCCGTCGACCGCGGCGGGCGTCAACCGCCACCGCGCCTCCGGGTTGCGGCGCAGCGTGCCCAGCCCCGAACAGGGCGCGTCGACCAGGACGCGGTCGTAGACGCCGCCTGCCGCCTTGGCGAGACCGCCCGGGCCCGCCGCCACCTGCGTCGCCTGCACGTTGGTCAGCCCGGCCCGGCGCGCGCGCCGGCGCAGCTCCTCCAGCTTCTTGCCGTCGGTGTCGAGCGCCAGCAGGCGCCCCTTTCCCGCCAGCGCGGCCGACAGCGCCAGCGTCTTGCCGCCCGCGCCCGCGCAGGCGTCGACCACGCGCCCGCCCGGCGGCGGCGCGACGACCTCGGCGACGAGCTGGCTTCCCTCGTCCATCACCTCGAAGAGCCCGTCCCGGAAGGCCGACAGGCCGAAGGCGTTCACGCGCGTCTCGAACACCAGCCCCACCGGCGACAGCGCCGTCGGTTGCGCGACGACGTGCTCCTCGGCGAGCTGCGCGCAGAGCTGCTCGCGCGACACGCGTGTCGTGTTCACCCGCACCGCCATCGGCGCGCGCTGGTTCATCGCCTCGCCGATCGCGCTCGCCTCCGCCGCGCCGTAATCCGCCACCCACGCCTCCAGAAGCCAGGTCGGATACGAAAGCCGCGTCGCCTCGCGCTCGAGGCCGGTTCGCCCCTCCAGCCCGGCGTCCTCACCGACGGCGCGCGCCAGATCGATCGGCTCGCGCGACAGGCGCGTTGCATCCGAAGCAAGCGCCTCGATTGGAACGCCCATGCGCGCTTCGTGAATCAGCAGCTTCAGCTCGTCGCGCGCGAGCGGCGCGAGCTGCACCGCCTTGCCCGCCCGCCCCGCCGTCAGCTCGTCGACGATCGCATCCAGCCGGCGGTCCATGCGGATGAGCCCGTACACCGTCTCGGCGATCAACCGGCGCGCGCCGCTGGCCAGCTCGCGGTGGGCGCGGAACGTGCGCGCGATGATGTCCGTCGCGAACCCCCACTCCGCGCGCGCCTCGGCCGCAATCTCGAGCGCGATGGCCCGTGGTCCTCCCTGTAGCCGCGCCTGGGAACTGCTCATGTCCTCATGTCCTCACCGGAATGTTATTCTCCGGCACGATGACCGAGATGCCGCGCACGATCACGTTGCCCCCCATGGCCAGCGGAAAGCCCAACCCATACGCCGTCGCCCTCGAACAGCTGGACCGCGCCGCGAAGGTCTGCGGCCTCGCGCCCGAGATTCGCGAGATCCTGTCGCAGCCCAAGAACGAGCTGATCACGAACTTTCCGGTCCGCATGGACAACGGAGAGTACAAGATGTTCAAGGGCTACCGGGTCCAGCACAGCAACATTCTTGGACCCTACAAGGGGGGCATCCGCTACCACGAGGACGTCGCGCTGGACGAGGTCAAGGCGCTGGCGTCGTGGATGACGTACAAGTGCGCGCTGCACGACATCCCGTTCGGCGGCGGCAAGGGCGGCATCAAGTTCACGCCCCGCCAGCACTCGCCGGCGGAGCTGGAACGGATCACGCGCCGGTTCACGCACGCCCTCGGCTCCAACATCGGGCCCGAATACGACATCCCAGCGCCCGACGTCGGCACCAACGGCCAGATCATGGTCTGGATGATGGACACGTACATGAACGTCGTCGGGTTCATGGACAAGAACGCGAACCGCCGCGTCGTCACCGGCAAGACGCTGGCGTCGGGCGGCTCGCACGGGCGCGAATCGGCGACCGGGCAAGGCGTCGTCCACTGCATCGTCGAATGGGCGCGCGATCGCCGGTTCGATCTCAACGGCTCGACGTTCACCGTGCAGGGTTATGGCAACGTCGGCTCGAACGCGGCGAAGATCCTCGCGCGCACGGGCGCATCGATGATCGCGGCCGGCGACTGGAAGGGCTACATCGTCAACGGCGACGGCATCAACCCGTACAAGCTCGCCGACTACGTGCAGAAGACCGGCTCGGTCGTCGGCTATACGCCGGCGCGGTCGATCACGCGCGACGAGTTCTTCGCGATCCCCGCCGACGTCTTCGTCCCGGCGGCCCTGGAGCTGGAGATCGGCGTCCGCGAGGCCAGGGCGCTGAACGTCCGCCTGATCGTCGAGGGCGCGAACGGCCCCACCGAGACCGCCGCCGAGCCGATCCTGCGCGAGAAGAACATCGACCTCATCCCGGACATCCTCGCGAACTCCGGGGGCGTGGTGGTCAGCTACTACGAGTGGCTGCAGAACAAGCGCTCCGAACGCTGGGACCTGGAGGAGGTCGAGGAGCGGCTGGCCAAGCGGATGAAGCGCACCTACCTGCAGGTCAGCGAGTACGCGGCGGCGAAGAAGTGCGACTGGCGCATGGCCGCCATGGGCATCGCGTTGGAACGTATCGGCCGCGCGTACGCCGAACGCGGGATCTTTCCGTAAGCGCGGGGGCTGAAAAGGGGTTTGCCTTCCGAGCCCGGCCGTCCTTTAATGCCCGGCCATGGCAGCACGTATCGTCCGCGCCGTCTTACTTGTCTCCCTGGCTTCCCTTCTGACCCTGGCGATTCCCGCAACGGCCACCGCAGGGATGTCGGAGGCCCAGGCGGTCGAAAAGGTCACCCAGCTCAATCGCAAGGCGCTCGACGCTTACGCGAAGCAGGACTGGGAGACAGCGCGCGCGCTGCTGAAGGAGGCGCTGGAGCTGTGCGCGAGCGCCGGCCTCGACAAGCACGTCATCCGCGCGCGCACGCACATCCATTTCGGCGCCGTCGCCATCACCGGGTTCCACCAGCGCGAGGTCGGGCTGAAGCAGTTCCGCAAGGCGCTGGAGGTGCAGCCCGACATCAAGCTGACCAAGACGATCGTGACGCCCGAGCTGCAGGACGCGTTCGAGGAAGCAGTGCTCGCGGGCGGCGGGGGCGGCGGCGACAAGACCGCCGGCGGCGACGACAAGAGCGGCGGCGACAAGACCGCCGAGGGTGGTGAGGAAGGTGGTGAGGGCGAGGAGCCGACGCCGAAGCCGCCGAAGCGACCGCTGCCGAAGCGGCCGGGCGCCGACGAGGAGGAGAAGGACGAGTACAAGGGCCAGAAAGGCGTCTTCTTCATCGCCGTGACCGGCGGTTCGGGCGTTGGTCTCATCAAGGGCGCGGGCGAGCTGGATCCGGTCGCGCACAAGCTGGACGCGCCGGGCTTCGCGCTGGCCCAGACCGCGCAGGTCTCGCCGGAGGTCGGCTTCTTCATCAGCCCCGACCTGCTGATCTCGGCGCAGATCCGCATCCAGTACGTCGGCGGCCTGAACGGCAAGCCGCCCCGCCCCGTGGCCGGCGTGGCGAGTCCGTGCGGCGCGGACAACTTCTGCACGCCCGGAAACGGTGCGGTGGCCGGGTTCGCCAAGCTGACGATGCTGCTGGGCGATGGTCCCATGCACTTCACCATCGGCGGGCAGATCGGCGGCGGCAACATCCGCCACGCGCTCGAGTTCCCCGAGGACAAGACCTGCCTTTCGGGGCCCACCGGCACCTCGCAGTCGTGCGTGGACACGCTGGCGGGCGGGCCGTTCCTGATCGGGCCGACCGCCGGGCTGTTCTACGAGCTCGGCAGCTCGGCCGACTTCGTCCTGGCGGTCAACACCGCGCTCGGCGTCCCGCACTTCACCTTCAACTTCGACTTCGCCGCCGGCATCGGCTTCCGTATCTGATTTGATGGGAACCCTGAAAGGGTTCCCGGGATCGGTGCTGTCTCGTTTACGAGACAGATGTGCTAATGTAGCGGCGTGTCCAAGGACGCCAATGCCGCGGCGGTCGCGACGGCGACCCGCAAGCCCCGGTCCGCGCGACCGACGGTGACGCCCGGTGACGAGGCGGGCGCCGCGGAGCTCGGCCGCCGCGTCGCGGACAACCTGCGCGAACACCGCCGCGTCTCGAACCTCTCCCTCGACGAGCTGGCGAAGCTCTCGGGCGTCAGCCGCGCGGCCCTGTCGCAGATCGAGACCTGCAAGACCAACCCGTCGCTGAGCGTGCTGTGGAAAGTGGCCAGCGGCCTCAAGATCCCGTTCGCCGAGCTCATCGGCGAAAACCGGGGATCGGTGTCGTTGCTGCGGCGGAACGAGGCGCAGGTGCTGAAATCGACGGACGGCAAGATGGAGAGCCGGCCGCTGACCCGCTCGGGCGCGGGGCCCGGCGTCGAGGTCTACGAGCTGCGCGTGGTCGGGCACGGGCGCCACGAATCCGAACCGCACGCGACCGGAACGCGCGAGCTGATCACCGTGCTGCAGGGCAACCTCAAGATGAGCGTCGGCGAGGAGACCTACCTGCTGGCGACGGGTGATTCGCTGGTGTTCCCGGCCGACCAGCACCACGTCTACGAGAATCCGGGCGCCAGCGAGGGCCGCTACCACAACGTGATCGTCTACAGGCGCTGATCCTTCGGAAGCGGCTCGATCGGCGGCGAGGGCGGAGGCGCCGGCGGCGCCGGCGGGGGCGGGGCCGGCGACGCCAGGGTCGATGATGCGTGTCCGGTCGACGCGAAATAGACGACGGCTCCCAGCAGCGCCAGAACGAGGCCCCCACCTATCCAGACCGGCGCGGAGCTTTCGGAGATGGCACCGGCGTGGCGGCAATCCGCTCCCTCCGCCGGGTCGCAGGGCGTCGAGGCATACAATCCACCGATGCTCCCCAACGATCCTGTCGCCATCATCAACCCCCCGGCAATCTGGCGCGTGCGCACCGTCGCGCAGGACTGTTCACCCGCCGCGAGCAACAGCAACAGTCCCGCGGAGAGAGCGCGCGTCTTCCCGCTCACGAACGCAACGATACCGCCGGCTGTAGTCCGCGTCAGTGAGGGCAGTCACCCGTCGCGTCCGTCGACGCCGCGCTTCAGATGACGTAGTTGGTCGCAAAGACCCGGACGCGGCTCGCGGAGACGAACACCATGTCGCCGGACTTGAGGGCGAGCTCCGCGAAGCGTTCGGTGGTCAGCTCGGCGTTGATCAACTGATCGGAGTCGGTCGCGCGCAGCTCGATCTTCACGCGCGAGCCGGCCGGGTTGACGTGGAGGACCTCCGCCGGGAGGCTCGCGTTGCCCGACTGCTCGTGCTGGATCACGACCTCGTGCGGCCGCACGTAGACCGCGGCCGCCTCGCTCTCCTCGTGCGCGTCGTCGGGAGACCCGAGCGCGGCGCCGGCGACGACGGCCTTGCCCTGCTCGACGCGCCCGTGGAACACGTTCACGTTCCCGAGGAAGTCCATGACGAACGGGTTGGCGGGGCGCTCGAACACCTCGGCGGGCGTGCCGAACTGCTCGATGCGGCCCTGGTTCATGACGACCACCTGATCGGCGACCTCGAACGCCTCCTCCTGATCGTGGGTGACGAACACGCTGGTGACGTGGATTTCCTGGTGCAGCTTTCGCAGCCAGACGCGCAGCTCCTGGCGGACCTTCGCATCCAGCGCGCCGAACGGCTCGTCGAGCAGCAAGACCTTCGGCTCCGCCGCGAGCGCGCGCGCCAGCGCGACACGCTGGCGCTGGCCACCCGACAGCTGCGCCGGATAGCGCTTGGCCAGCGCGTCGAGCCGGATCAGCTTGAGCAGCTCGCCGACCCGCTCCCGAATCAATTCCTTGGGCCGTTTGCGAACGCGCAACCCGTAACCGATGTTGTCCTCGACGGTCATGTGGCGGAACAGGGCGTAATGCTGGAAGACGAAGCCGATCTTGCGATCGCGCGCCGACTGCTGCGTGATGTCCTCGCCCTCCCGCATGACGGTGCCGGAGTCCGCGACCTCGAGGCCCGCGATGATTCGCAGCAGCGTCGTCTTTCCCGAGCCGGATGGGCCGAGCAACGCGAGCAACGTGCCGTCGGGCACGTCGAGGCTGACGTTGTCGAGCGCGTCGAAGGTCCCGAACCTCTTCGAAACGTTCTTGATCTGAATGCTCATGCTCCCGCCTTCTCGCCGGTCGGCGCATGCGTGACGGACGGAATCTTTCGTTCGAGCCTGGTCTTCGCGACGAGCGTCAGCAGCGCGAGCAGCGTCAACACCGACGCGACCGCGAAGCACCCGGGCAGGTTGTATTCCTGGAACAGCTTCTCGATGCGCAGGGGCATCGTGTCGGTCTGGCCGGCGATGTGGCCCGACACGACGTAGACCGCGCCGAACTCGCCGATCGCGCGCGCGTTACAGAGGATGATCCCGTAGACCAGACCCCATTTGATGTTCGGCGTCGTGATGTGCCAGAACATCTGCCAGCCGTTCGCGCCCAGGTTGAGCGCGGCGAGCTCCTCGTCCGAGCCGACCGCCTCCATGATCGGGATCAGCTCGCGCGCGACGAAGGGGAACGTGACGAACGCCGTGGCGAGCACCAGCCCGGGCGTGGCGAAGATGATCTTCAGGCTCTCGTTTCGCGGCCAGACACCGAGGCGCTGCTGCACGACGACGCCGAGCACGAACAGGACCGCGCCCGCCGTGGGCAGGACCAGCCAGGCGGGCCGCCTCCACAAACCGCGCCGGGCCGCGGAATTCGCCGGCCGGTAGAGAAAATACAGAACGACGAGGACGAACACCCCGCCCGCCGAGGTCAGATACGGCATCACCGCGAAGCCGTCGTCGCGCAAGAACGGCCCGAGGTAGCCCTGCAGCCCGAAGATCAGCACGAACATCAGGCCTGCCACCACCGGCGAAACCGCGAACGGCAGATCGATCAGCGCCGTCAATAACGTCCGGCCCGGGAAGTTGAACCGCGCGATGGCCCACGCCGCCGCGACCCCGAACACGATGTTGGCGACCAGCGCGATCGGGACGACCGTCGCCGTGAGCAGGATCGAATGCCTCGTGTCGGGATCGGCGACCAGGTTGTCCCAGTAGACGCGAACCCCTTCCTTCAACGCCTCGTAGAAGATGTTGACGACCGGGACGACCACCAGGATGCCGACGACGATGACCGCGAACGACGTGAGCCCCCAGCGCACCCAGGCCGGATCGTGGCGCGGATTCGCGAACCGCTTGCGCACCGGCGGGGGCGGCGCCGGCTGCGGCTCGGGAGGCTCGACGAAGACGGCCTCAGCGCTCATGCCGCACGCTCGCCCGTTCGAGGAGGTTGATCACGACCAGCATCGCGAAGGAGATCACCAGCAGCACGACGGCGATCGCCGTCGCCTCGCCGTACGCGAACTCCTCGAGGCGCGCCACGATCAGGATCGGCGCAATCTCCGTCTTGTACGGCATGTTGCCGGACACGAACACGACCGAGCCGTACTCGCCGACCCCGCGCGCGAACGCCAGCGCGAACCCGGTGATCAACGCCGGCTTCAGCGTCGGCAGGATGACGTTCCGGAACGTCTGCCAGCGCGTCCCGCCCAGCGACGCGCCCGCTTCCTCATACTCGGGATCCAGATCCTCCAGCACCGGCTGCACGGTTCGCACCACGAACGGCAACCCGACGAACACCAGCACCAGGACGATGCCGAAGCGGGTGTAGGCGCCCTTGATCCCGAGCGGAACGAGAAACCGCCCCAGCCATCCTTGCTCGACGTACAGGCTGGAATAGACCAGGCCGCCGACGGCGGTCGGCAGCGCGAGCGGCAGGTCGACGAGCGAATCGATGATGCGTTTGCCCGGGAACTGGTAGCGGACCAGCACCCAGCCGAGCAGCAGGCCCAGGATCAGATTCACCACCGCGGCGGCGCCGGCCGCGCCGAAGGTCAGCAGGTAGGCGGCACGCGCGCGCTCCGTCCAGACGGCGTGCCAGAAGTCGTGAAACGACAGCGTTCCTGCCTTGATGAAGCAGGCGACGATCGGGATCAGGACCAGGACGCTGAGATAGAAGACCGTGTAGCCCAGCGTCAGCGAGAACCCGGGGAGGACGCGCCGATTGAGATTGGGCATGTCCCGACGCCTTCAGCGCGGCTTGTAGATCGAATCGAAGACGCTGCCGTCGCCGATCAGCTGTTTGTGCGCGTCCGGCCAGTCCTTGGCGATCTCCGTGATCGCGAACAGCCTCACCCCCGGCTTGAAGATGTCGAGGTGCTTCTTGAGGATCGCGTCGTTGCTGGGCCGGTAGAAGTGCTTCGCGAAGATCTCCTGCGCCTCGTCGGTGTAGGCGAACTTCAGGTAGGCCTCGGCGACCTCGCGCGTCTTCTTCTTGTCCACGTTCGCGTCGACGACGGCGACCTGCGGTTCGGCCAGGATGCTGATCGGCGGCACGACGACCTCCAGCGCGCCCTTCGCCTCGCGCACCTCGAGGTAGGCCTCGTTCTCCCAGGCCAGGTGCACGTCGCCGATCTTCTTCTGGACGAACGTCGTGGTCGCGCCGCGCGCGCCGGAGTCCAGCACCGGCACCTGCTGATAAAGCTTCGTCACGTAATCGATCGCCTGCTGCCGCGTGCCACCGCGCAGGATCACCGAGCCCCAGGCGGCGAAGAAGCTGATGTAGCCGTTCCCCGACGTCTTCGGATTCGGCGTCACGATCGCGATCCCCGGCTTCACCAGATCCGGCCAGTCCTTGATTCCCTTCGGGTTGCCCTTGCGGACCACGAACACGATCGTCGAGACGTAGGGACGTGACTTGTTGGGCAGCCGGTCCACCCACCCCGCCTTGATGAGACCCTTCTTGCGGATGGCGTCGGTATCCAGGAAGGAAGCGAGCGTCGTGACGTCCGCGTCCAGCCCGTCGATGACGGAGCGGGCCTGCGTGCTGGACCCACCGTGCGACTGCCTGATGTTGACCTTCACGCCCTTCTCTTTCTCGTAGCGGGCGGCGAAGTTCGCGTTGAGGTCGCGCCACAGCTCGCGCGTCGGGTCGTACGAGACATTGAGGAGCGTCACCTCCGGTCCCGCGATGGCGACCCCGGAGGCCGTCGCCGCGCAGGTCAAGACGGCAGCGGCTATCAAACCCGGGCGTGCTCTCGAGATCCGCATGTTCGTCTCCTTCGTTAGAAGTTCACCTGGGCGCGACCGAGGATCAGGTATTCGGTGGGGCGATCGGCGAACACCGCGGGGTTCATGGCCGTCGCCGCCGTGCCCGCGCCGCCTTCGAACTTCGTCTCCTCGAAGTTCACCGCCAGGTGCAGCGAGCGCCGCGGAACCCAGGTGACGCCGCCCGCGAACGCCTTCGCCGAGCGCGCGCTCGTGAACGGATTCGCGTACGTGGGGAAGGTCGCGTCGTCGATGCCGAGCCAGCCGAAACGGAAGGCCAGCTGCAGCGCGCCCAGATGTCGCGCCGCCGGATCGAAGACGTGCTCGGGCGTCGAGCCGTCATAGCCCTCGGTGCCGCCGATGGTGTAGCTGACGGTCGCGTGGGCGGCCTGCTGGGTCAGCTCGGTGGTGGTGTTCCCCTTCTGCACGCCCTGTTTGAGCCAGAGGTACTCGGCGAGCAGGCCGACCGGGCCGTAGTAGTAGTAGAGCTGCGGGTTGATGCGCGTCGCGCGCTCGTGCGTGAAGACCGTGGACGCGCCGGTGGTGTCGGTCGACGGCGCCAGGTACTGGAAGAACGTGTTCTGACCCGACGTCCTGAAGGAGGCGAGGCCCGTTTGCGCGGCCACGGACGGGATCGGCAGGCCGCTCACGGCCGTCGGCAGCCGTCCCTTGCGATTTCCGGTGCCAGCCGAAATCCCGACGCCCAGGTTGCCGAGGTTCGCCAGACCCTCGGTCTTGAACGGCTGGAAGAAGAGACGCCCCTGGAAATCCTTCGCGTGATTGAGATCGGTGTCGGCGCCGGTGGTGTCGGTGGCGCCGTTGAAGATCCCGACGGCGTACTGGACGATCCCGCCCGCGACGTCGCCCCAGAGCTGCACGCCGATGTCGCGCTGGCTCGACAGGTTCTGGTCCAGCGCGCGCTCGAGCAGCGGAAGGTCGGCGTCACTCTGCAGGCGCTCGAGGCCGATGGGCGCCTTGTACTTGCCGGCGCGCAGACGAAGCCAGTCGCGCGGGTGGAGGTCGACGTACGCGTCGAGGATCTGCACGGTGCCGGCGAACTCGGGGACCAGGCGAAAATCGGCGAACGAGAACAGCGTCCCCTCGATCCAGGGGCGGAACCTCCGGATCAGAAAGGTGTCGTTCGCCTCGAGCGTGTCGCTGTTCGCGAAGAATCGCCCGTCGGCCTGGACCAGCGCGCGGATCTTCAATAGGAACGACTTGTCGGGCAGCGCCAGCGCGAAGCCCTTGTCGTCGATGCTCAACTTCGGGGCCTCCTTCGCGCGCTTCTCGGCCTGCTCCTCCAAGAGCTCGTGTTTTCGGGCCGCGATGCGGGCGAGCTGCTCGATCTCCTCGAGGCGCTGCGCCTCCGCCGGCGTCGGGGCCGGGGGTGTGGGGGCTCCCGCAGGGGCCTCCGCGGGGATCGCCGGAGCCGCGCCGGGCGGGGGCGGAGCCGCCGCGTCGGCCGGCGCGGATTGGGCGCGGGCGGCGGCGGACAGCGCCAGGACGGCCAGAAAGACAATGTGTCTTGTATAGCGAATCACGCCGCACCTCCCGCCCCGGCCGATCCGGTTGTCCCGGCACCGCCCGTCCCCGCCCCGGCCTGACCACCCGCCCCACCGCTTCCGCCACCCCCACCTCCGGCCGCACCGCCGCCCGCTCCGCCGCTTCCGCCACTGGTTCCGCCACTGCCGCCGCCACCGCCGCCTGTGCCTCCTCCTCCTGAAGCATCCGCACCCCCGGTCCCGTCGCTGACGGCGTCCTTCTGTCCGTCGGTGCCTGAATCGAACACGAACGTGGGGTTCGGATCCTTGCAAGCCCCCGCGCCGGTGCACAATGCGACGAAGGCCGCGAATCCGAATGTGACCAGCCTCGGTTTCCTGACCGCGTTCGACGGAATCGGCATGAGCAGAACCTAGCCGCGCCGCGGCCACCTTGTCCATTAAAAAAGACACTTAGTCTCTAATCATGGATACCCCCGGTTTCCCGGTTTCCCTCCGAGGGGTCAGAGCGTCAGAACCCTGACGGGACAGGTCCTTGCGACCTCGACCGGGGGCCTTACGTTTTTCGCAGAAGTGGCCCACGTCCTCTCCACAACCGGCGTCGCGGAGGAGCCCTACCGGGCCCCATCGGCGGGGACGCGGCTTCTTCTGGTGGAGGACGACACCAGCATCCGCCTGGCGCTCGCCGAGATGCTCGGCGACGAGGGATTCAGCGTCACCACCGCGGAGAACGGCCGGGAGGCGCTGGATAACCTGCACCACGGGGCGCCGCCCGACGTGATCCTGCTCGACTTGATGATGCCGGTGATGGACGGATGGGAATTCCGCGTCGAGCAGCGCGCCGATCCGCTGCTCTGCGGAATCCCGCTCCTGGCGATGTCCGCCGACCTGAGCGCGAAGGCGCGCGCGATCGCCGCGGACGGTTACCTGCGCAAGCCGATCGAATTCGCCGAGCTGCTGCGCCAGCTCCACACCATCGTCGGGCGGGCCGCCCGGCAACGCCTCGCCGCCGCCGACCGGATGGCCGCCCTGGGGACCCTCGCCTCCGGGATCGCGCACGAGATCAACAACCCGCTCACGTACGTCATGGCGAACCTGCAGATGCTCGGCGAGCGGCTACCCGCGTCGTCCGACCCGGCCGCGCGGGGGCTGTCCGACGCCGTCTCCGAAGCCATGGAAGGCGCTGAGCGGATCCGGAAGCTCGTGAAACAGGTCCAGATGGTCTCCCCCGGGCAGCACGAGGAAAGGATCACGACCGTGGCCCTGCGCGAGATCGTGGAAGCGGCGGTCGCCCTCACGGAGAACCAGATCAGGCACCGCGCGCACCTCGTCCGCGACCTGGACGGCAGCGCCTACGTGCGCGGCGATCACGAGCGGCTGGAACAGCTGTTTGTCCACCTGCTGCTCAACGCGGCGCAGGCGATCCCCGAGGGACACGCGACCAAGAACCAGGTGCGCATCACCCTGCGGGAATTGCCCGGCCAGGGTGCCGCGATGGCGGCGATCGAGGACACCGGCACCGGCATTCCGCTCGAGGTCCAGGAGCGGATCTTCCAGCCGTTCTTCACGACGAAGCCCATCGGCCAGGGGAAGGGCCTGGGGCTTTCGATCTGCCGCGGAATCGTGACCGCGCTCGGGGGGCAGATCTCGTTCCAGAGCGAACCGGCGAGCGGGACCACGTTCCGGGTTGTTTTACCGACGACAACAGGCCCCGCATGAGGCGAAATCTACGGGGGCCCCGGCATGGCGCAGCGACGGGAGCCGTGCTATTTATCGGGGCGACTCCTTCGTCTCGTCTTCGTTGCTCAGGCTTCGGTGACCGGAATGTTTGGGTTCTGCTGACGGCAGCTCCGTCGTAACAATCACAGCAACGAGGAAAACATGGGAACGAGACTCTACGTTGGAAATTTGCCGTACGCGGTCACCGAGCTGGACCTGCGCGACCTGTTCGGCGGCGTCGGAACCGTGACGGACGCGAAGATCGTCACCGACCGCGAGACCGGCCGGCCGCGTGGCTTCGGCTTCGTCGAGATGTCGACCGAGGATGAGGCACGCAAGGCGATCGAGGAGATGAACGGCCGCGACGTCCAGGGACGTCAGGTCGCCGTCAAAGAGGCCGAGGATCGCCGCGGTGGTGGTGGCGGTGGTGGTGGCGGCGGGCGCGGTGGCGGCGGCTACGGCGGTGGTGGCGGTGGCTACGGCGGCGGCGGTGGCGGCGGTGGCCGCGGCGGTCGTGGTGGCGGCGGCGGCGGCGGACGCGGCCGCTGGTAATCCACTCCTCATCCCCTCTCCCGTCTTCGGGAGAGGGTTAGGGTGAGGGCCGGCTCCCGTCTGCGAGAGCCGGAACCGCCCTACGCTTCGTCTTTCATGCCGTGCATGAGACGAGCCTTCACGCGCGCGGCCTGACGGTCCTTGTACTTGTCGTGGCTGTTCTCGCCGCTCTCGTTGTTCTCGGCGGTGCGCGCGTCGATGATCTGGAACTCGGTCAGGACGAAGACGATGGTGCCGTATTCGGCGAACATCGGATCGTCGGGACGCCGGCAAAGGTACTTGTCGATCCGGACCGGCAAGTCGCTCACGAAGTTGATAACCCGGTAGCCCGGCCCCGAGAACTCGTTCAGCGTCGCGGGCAGCTTGTCCGCCGCGATCGCAGCGAGGTCGGTGATCTCCGGCAAGAACCGCTTGAGCGACGGTGACCGGTCCAGCGTCTCGCGGATCTTGATGATGTCGTTCTCCGACTGACCGGGGATCACGAAGTTGAACGGGATCAGACGCTGGGTCAGCTCGCGCATCACGAACACCAGCTGCTCCTCGGAGTTGGTGATCATCCGGAAGCGCAGCTTGTCGTAGACGTCGGCCGCGATCGATTCCTTCTTCGCGAGCAGCTTCGTGATCAGGCTGTCGGCGTGCTTGCGGCTCCACTCGAACTCCACCACCGGGCAGCCGACCGCCTTCAGCTCCTCGACGGTGCGAAGCACCTTCTCCTCGACGAGGTGAAAGATCTGGTCGTCGGAGACCGGCAGCTTCGTCAGCAGCTCGCGCCCGGCGAGGTGGTGCATGACGTGCATGACCTTCAGGACGACGCAGGCGTGCGTCCGCCGCCGGCCCTTCTGCGAAGCAATCAGCAGGAGGTCGCGCGGCGGAACGCCGTGCGCCACCTCGTCGGGGATCTGAAAGCCGAGATGACGTTCGAGGTATTCGACCGCGGCCTCGCGCAGCTCACCCAGCCGCCGCATGTCGTTCTCGTCGGTCGGGTCCATCTCGTTGACCCGCAGGAACCGGTCGACCTCCTCGCGGTCGGTGAAATAAAGCCGGTGCCAGTCGATGACGGAGCCCCCGCGCAGCAGGTTCCGGATCGCGGTCAGGTCCCCGAGCGAAAAGTCCTCGTAGCGCAGCTTCCGGGCGCGCTCCCCGGTCGTTGCGCCTGACGTCGGTTGTGCGGGCGTTGCCTTGTCGGTGCTCGGCATTCGAGCCTCGCCGCGGGGTATCGGCGGTTCGGGTTCGACAGTCTAGTCCGCCGAAACGCCCCGGCTACCTCAAATCGCCCAACTACCTTCGAGTCAACGAAACCGTCACGACGAACAGCAGACCCGCAAACGAGCTCATGACCAGGCTCCCGATGACGGCTGTCATACGTTTGCCTACATCAGACTACAGCCGCTGCAAGTTGTCAAGAAATGGCCCTTTTCGGTTAGCATCGCGCTGTGAAAAACGCCGTCGCGGTGGCCGTCGCGCTGGTCCTCTTGCCCGCGGCGATTGCGCGCGCGACGCCGGCGTCGGACGCCGCCTTCGAGGAAGGCAAGGCGCTCATGAACGTGAAGAACTTCGCGGGTGCGGCCGCGAAATTCGAGACCGTCGTCGCCGCCGATCCGAAGCACGAGCTCGGCTGGTATCAGCTCGCCGCCGCGAGCCGCGCGGCCGGCAAGTGCGATCGCGCGATCGTCGCCTACAACCGCTACATGGACCTCGTGCCGAACGTGGCGCTGCCGTACTACGGCCTCGGGCTCTGCCTGCAGAAGACCGGCGACAAGGCGGGGGCGGTGGCGGCGCTCAGGCATTTCGTCGCGGTGTCTCCTCCCGATCCGGCGACCAAGAAGTACGTCGATAACGCGAACTCGGTCATCCAGGAACTGACCGCGCCGCCACCCGCCCCGGCGGTGCCGGGCGGCGCCCCGGACGCGCCCGTCAAACCCACGCCGGTGTCGCCCGGAAACGCGGCCTACGTCGAGGCACAGACGCTGCGCGACCGCGGGCACATCGAGGAAGCGATCCTGAGGTTCAAGCAGGCGATCGCCGCCGACCCACGTCACTCGGCCGCGCGCACGGCGCTGGGCGAGCTGCTGCTCAAGATCCGGCGCGACGAAGAAGCGGTCACGGTCCTGCGCGCGACGGTCGACAAGAATCCCGGGTACGCGCTCGCATGGTACGACCTGGGCTTCGCGCTGCGCGTTCGCGGCCAGCACGCGGCGGCCGTCGATGCGTACGAGCACTACATCAAGCTGAAGCCGGCGGATCCGGATCCGTACTACGGCCTCGGGCGTTCGCTGCAGCACCTGGGTCGCCTGGTCGAGGCGCGGCAGGCCTTCGAAACTTACCTGTCCCTCGAGAAGCGCCCGACGGAGCAGCGCTGGATGGATTCGGCGCAGGCGCAGCTCAAGACGCTCGCGACCGCGAAGTAGCGCGAACGAATCAGCCGCCCGAGCTGCTGGGGACGACCGACGTCTCCACCGGCAGCTCCAGCGTGAACGTGGCCCCCTGCCCCGGCTTGCTGTCCACCGACAGCGTACCGCCGTGCGCGACGGCGATCTGCCGCCCGATGTAGAGACCGAGACCCAATCCTCCGACGCGGCTCTTTGTGGTCACGCGCTCGAAGGCCTGGAAGATGCGCGCCTGATCGGCGCGGGAGATCCCGGCGCCCGCATCCTTGACGTCGACCCGGACGCGGCCGTTCGCGATGTGGACCGACAGCCGGATCGGCTTCCCGCCCCCGTACTTCATGGCGTTCGACAGCAGGTTCGTCACGATCTGTTCGATCCGGATGCGGTCCCACCGGCCGACGATCGCCTCCGGTGTGTCGACCTCGATCGCCGAGCCGGCCTCCGCCGCCTGATCGCGCAGGCGGCCCACGACGTCGTTGACCAGCTCGGGCAGCGACACGACTTCGATGTGAAGCGCCAGGCGTCCCGCGGTCAGTCGCGATGCATCCAGCAGATCGTCGACGAGGGTCACGATGCGATCCGTCGTCGTGCCGGCCGCCGCCAGCGAGCGCCCGAGCTTTTCCTCCGCCGGGGCGTCGCGGGGCGCCCGCAGCGCCTGCGTGCGGATTGCCGCCGTCAGGCGAAGCTTCAGCGCGGTGAGCGGCGTCTTGAGCTCGTGCGACGCGATCGAGATGAATTCGTCGCGGGCGCCGATCGCCGAGCGCCGTTCGGCAAGCGCCGCGGCGAGCATCAACATGCTGACTGCCGTGACGGCCATGTAGCAGTCGGTCATCAGCAGGCGCTCGTGCGGCGTTCGCGCAGCGAAGTAGCTCCCCCCCGACGCGGTTGCCGTGACCGCCACGACGGCGACCAGCAACAGCGCGGCCGTGGTCCCGCGCTGTTCGAACCGCAGCGCGGCCCAGATGAGGAGCGGCACGATCGCGTACGTTCCGCGAATGAGATCGACGGCGCGAACGCTGAGCATCCGGCGAAACACAATCATGCTCACCAGCGTCAGCGCCCCGCCCAGCAGAAGCGCCTCGAGCCAGCGCAACGGGCGCCCCGACAGCCGCCACGGCCAGGCCCACACACAGATGAGCGGCACGATCAGCAGGTCACCCATCGCGTCGCCCACCCACCACACGGTCCAGAACACGGAATAGCTCTCGGTGCGCTCCAGGCCGGCGAGCGCCGTCGCGGTCACGCCGAAGGTCGCGCTGATCAGCGTGCTGACCAGCGCCGCGAACCCGACGAGCAGAAGGACGTCGCGCACGCGCGCCATCTGCCGATCGAACCCGAACCGCCGGAGCAGACTGGCGCCCACCACGGCCTCCAGCGTGTTACCGACGGCGATGAGCGCCGCGGCCCAGGCCGGGATCCCCCTCGGAAGGTTCACGGCGAAGGCCGCGAGCGCCACCGCCGGCCAGAGCTGCGTGCCGCGCAGGATCAGCGCGGCGAGGGCGATACCCGTCGGCGGCCAGACGGTCGTCGCGATGCCCGACAGGGCGTCGAACGACAGCCCCATCCGCGCGGTCGCCACGTAGGCGACGAACACGACGGCGTAATCCAGGCTTCGCCGGATTCCCGCGGTCATTCGCCGACGATACTACGAGGCGTCGCCCTGGAACCGCATGTTCCTCGATCTTCGAAACGCGACACCGTCGAGATCTGCCCGACGGTGTCGGGAACCGTTACGTGTTCTTCGGGCCCTCGGTGTACTCGGCGTCGATGACGTCGTCCTTGCCACCGGCGCCGCCGCCCGGAGGAGGCGTCTCCGCGCCGCCGCCCGTCGGCGCTTCCTCAGCGCCCGCGGTCGCGCCGGAGGCGCTGCGATACAGCGCCTCGGCCATCTTGTGCGACGCCTTCTGCAGGCGTTCGAACGCGCCCTCGAACATCGCCGCGTCCTTCGGATCGCGGTTGTTGTCGACGGTGTCCTTCGCGTCCTTGAGCGCGCCCTCGAGCTCGGTGCGATCGGCCTCCGCGATCTTGTCCCGGTTCTCGTCGAGGTGCTTCTGCACCTGAAACGTGAGCGCCTCCAGCTTGTTGCGCGCCTCGATCGCCTCGCGGCGCTTCTTGTCCTCCGCCTCGTGCTCCTGCGCGTCCTTCACCAT
>Ga0070690_100000619_pt1 | contig 17989 bp, 16 predicted proteins | sample KBSS33HmetaG_FD_64671 | JGI IMG/M metagenome (GOLD analysis project Ga0070690, IMG submission 64671) | Switchgrass rhizosphere microbial communities from Kellogg Biological Station, Michigan, USA - KBS S3-3H metaG | ecosystem: Host-associated > Plants > Roots > Rhizosphere ... | reverse complement strand
GCAGGACGTGCAAGGTTATCTTCTCTCCGGTCGTCACAGCTACATCTATCTGTTCGACGTGGCGACTAAGAAACTCGATCGACTTACGACGAGCAAATGGGACGAGAGTTCCCCTTCATGGTCACCGGATGGGTCTCGCATTGCGTTCACCAGCAACCACATCGACGATCCGGATCGAGATCCCTCGGGCCAGGTATATGTCGCGGACGCGAAACCCGGTGCCACTGAAAAGCAACTGACGCCATCGTCTGTTCGCGCGTCGCGGTCGAAACCGGAATGGAGTCCGAATGGCAAATGGATCGCGTTTCTTGATACTGACGAGAGGAAATACGGCGCTTACAGCATGGAACGCCTGAATTTGGTTCCATCCGACGGCAGCGCACCGCCCTCACGATTCAAAGCCGCTGAAGATCTCGATCGCGGAGTTTCGTCAGCGCGGTTCAATGCGGATGGAAGCTACATAAACTTTCTGGTAACGGATGATCGATCTCAGTATCCGGTACGCGCCAAGGTTTCCGGCGGACCCGTCGAGCGTCTGATGCGACCACCAATGGTGTTGTCGAGTTGGAACGCCGCTGGCAACAAGACCGTGGTGTTGTCAGGTGGAGATAAGAAGGCGACCGAGATTCAGGTAGTCGAGCCAGGTGGTCTCCGACAACTAACCCATCAAAACGACGCTTTGATTGCAGAGCTGGAACTCGGTGAAACAGAGGAGGTGTCGTTTAAATCCAAAGATGGCACTGAAGTTCACGGGCTACTTACATACCCTGTCGGTTACGTGAAAGGTACGAAGGTTCCGCTTCTCTTGCGAATACATGGTGGACCAAACGGCCAGGACCAACACTCCCTCAGTTCAGAAAGGCAGTTCTTTGCGGCGAATGGTTACGCGGTGCTTGCAGTGAATTACCGCGGCAGTTCGGGACGTGGCCGCGATTACTCACGTTCAATCTTTGCCGACTGGGGAAACTATGAAGTCCAGGATCTGTTGGCGGGTGTCGATCACGTCATCAAGATGGGTGTTGCTGATCCTGATCGTCTCGGTGTCGGTGGCTGGAGCTATGGCGGCATTCTCACTGACTACTTGATCGCAACCGACAATCGATTTAAAGGAGCGACGAGTGGTGCCGGCACAGCTTTTACCGTGGCGTTCTACGGAACTGATCAATACATCATTCAGTACGATTACGAGATTGGTCCACCGTGGAATCCGAAATCATGGGAGACATACGTAAAGCTCTCATATCCGTTTCTTCATGCAGATCGGATTCAAACACCAACGCTGTTCATGGGTGGCGAACGCGACTTCAATGTTCCCATTCAAGGAAGTCAGCAGATGTATCAGGCGCTGAAGTCGCTCGGCATCGATACGCAGCTGGTAATTTATCCAAATGAGTTCCACGGCATTCAGCGACCGACGTATCAAAAAGATCGACTCGAGCGTTATCTGGCGTGGTACGAGAAGTACGTGAAGAAGTCGACACCACAGGGCACCACCACGACTGCACGGTAACGTTCTCTTGAGGGGAAAAGGGGGATAGGTTAAGAGGGAAGGATTCGCCTTTCCCTCTAGCCCACTTACCTATTCCCCTTTTTCCCTGTTCGAACTCAGGAGACTTCATGGTCCAACAACGATCTCCGTTGCTTATCTTCTTACTGATTAGCGTTATCACCGCACCGCTTCCAACCTTTGCGCAAAGGCGAAAGGCGGTCAAAGTACGCGCCCCTCAGGTTCTTGAAAGAAACGTGCGCGCGGAGCTTGGTTTTCTCGCTAGCGATGCGATGCAGGGTCGCCTTAGTGCGAGTAATTATGAACGAGTCGCGGCGGAGTACGTGGGATCGATGTTCCGGCAGTTTGGTCTTCAGCCAGGCGGCGATACTGACGCGACGAACAATCGCGGTTTTGTGCAACGAGTGCCGTTGGAAACCGCCAGGTTTGCGTCGGCACCGACTGTCACGGCGGGCGGTAAGTCCTGGCAATACGGTAAGGATTTTCTGGTAACGGGAATACGTGTGGGAGGGCTGAGCGGGGATTTACAAATCGTGGAAGGCGATACGGCACCTGCAAAGGGCTCTGTGTCCATCATCCGAATTCCGGAAAATTCCAACCTTCAACAACAACAAAATCTCATGCGCACAGCGCGCATTTCTCAAGCCGCCGCTATTGTCCTCCTCGAGTCCGACCGCGCCCGACAGCAGCGTGAGGCAGGTGCCAGACTTCCTCCTGTCGCAGCGCGCCTAGCTGGCGATCAATCACCTCAATTTGCACCGGTCTTCTCGTTCAGCAAGGAAGCATTCGCCGAGCTCGCAGGTCTCGGAAACGGAACGCGCGTTGAGTTTGCTGGCGATTTACGGCCAGATCCTACCGCAGCGACGTGGAACGCGATCGGATTCTTGCAGGGTTCGGATCCCAATGGTGAAGCAATCATGCTGAGCGCTCACTTGGACCACCTGGGCGTGAATGAACGCGGAACGGGCGACACAATCTTCAATGGAGCCGATGACGACGCGTCTGGATGTGTTGCAGTTCTGGAAATGGCCCGGGCGCTTTCGTCCGGACAACGGCCACGTCGCACGATTTACTTCATTTGTTTCGGAAGTGAGGAACGAGGGGGATATGGCGCACGTTACTTTATTGATCATTCGCCAGTTCCACTCGAGAAAATTGTAGCGGATATAACCTTCGAAATGCTGGGACGTCCTGATGCAAAAGTTCCTCCCAACACACTTTGGCTTACGGGTTATGAACGCTCAACGTTAGGCCCTGAGCTCGCGCGCCAGGGCGCAAGACTCGTCGCGGATCCACATCCCGAACAGAACTTCTTCCAACGGTCTGACAATTACACGCTGGCCTTGCGCGGAGTTGTGGCCCACACAGTCTCAAGCTTCGGACTACATCCTGATTACCATCGGGTGACAGACGATCTCAGCAAAATCGATTTTGCGTTTATGACTCGGTCAATCGATTCGATGATTCAGCCGATTCGCTGGCTTGCGAACTCAACTTTTCGTCCCGCCTGGCTGCCGGGAAAGCAACCGACTCGAAACTGAGGTGTCTCGATCGAAAGCCATACTCGTGAGTGTCGCGAGTGGTTTCGTGATTGCCACCATCCTTCATGTCATCGGTCTTACGGTCGAAAACAAAACGATCACCGGTGTACTTCTGTGGCAGGACACACTCTTCGTCTATCTCACTGGTCCAGGTCCTTTGCTATTTCGTGACGCTCAAGGGAAGGCGCACTACGAAGGAACGCCGATTCTCGCGCTCATCCTGCCAGTGGGTTATCTTGTCAGTATTCCTATTTATTCCTTCGTGACTTTTCTTTTTTTGAAATTGCTGGCACGCCGGTCACGGTTACCCTAGCAGCGGAATTGAGTTAAGGCAGCACCATGAAACCTCGGTTCTTCAAGGCACAATCTGAGTTTCGTCGTTGGCTCGAGAAGAATCACGCAAAGGAAGCGGAGTTGATAGTCGGCTTCTACAAGAAGGACAGCGGCAAGCCGAGCATCACTTATCCGGAAGCATTAGATGAAGCTCTGTGTTTCGGCTGGATTGATGGTGTGCGACGCAGTCTCGGCGACGAGGGTTACACGATTCGTTTTACCCCGCGGAAACCAAAGAGCATATGGAGCAATGTGAATGTTCGCCATGTCGAGAGATTGAAGAAAGAAGGATGTATGGCGCCGGCGGGTCTGAAGGCGTATGAGCTCAAGGACCCGAAGAAGACAGGAATTTATTCGTTTGAGAATCGGCCGCGTGAGCTTGGAGCTGCCTACGAGAAGAAGTTTCGCGCAAACAAAAAGGCCTGGGAGTTTTTTGAGAAGCAACCCGCTGGTTATAAGCGCCTCATGATTTACCGAGTAATGGAGGCGAAACAGGAAGAGACCAAAGAAAGAAGGTTGGCCCAACTGATCGAGGTGTCTGCCAGGAGTGAACGTCTTGGAGTGATGACAACCGTGTCGAAGAAATAGATTCACTGAGATCCGATGCTTCCGAGATCAACTCAACGTGCAAAACGTGAGTGTTCAATCTTCGCTGAAACAATTCAAGTCTCGTTAATCGCAGGTTGGGAAGAGCGGTTCACCCCGCTCAAGTTTTATTTCGGTCAACGTTGAATGCATTTGGAACTCGAGCGGGGGTGAACCGCCCTTCCCAACCTGCATTCTTGTGATCTTGAGTTATCCCGGTGAGGGTTCAGTGTTGCTGATTATCACGAAGTCTCTTGAACCGAAAGCTCTCGGTTGCTTACAAATGCCAACTCCGGCGCTACAGTACGGTTAATCCCTCGTAGTAAACTCTCCTTAACCCGATGCAAGCACCAATGCCTGTCATTTTTGTCGGTCACGGCAATCCGCTCAATGCGCTTCAGGACAATGATTACACCCGAGCATGGCGGACCATTGGACAGACAATCAGAAAACCGAAAGCCATCATCGCTGTTTCAGCACACTGGTATATCCCTGGAACCTTCGTCACTGCGATGGGCTGGCCACGAACAATCCACGACTTCGGCGGCTTCCCTCCCGAACTTTATCAGCTCAAATACAATGCGCCGGGCAGTCCAGCGCTAGCTGCACGCGTAAAAGAACTGCTATCGCCGGTATCCGTTGGTCTCGATCACAGTTGGGGACTGGACCATGGCACCTGGTCGGTACTGGTCCACATGTTTCCCGAAGCAGCCGTGCCTGTTGTTCAACTCAGCATCGATGAAACTCAACCGGCGCAGTTCCATTACGAATTAGCACAACGCCTGCAGCCTTTGCGCGACGAGGACGTTCTTATTCTCGGCAGCGGCAACCTCGTTCATAACCTTCACACTTATGCCTGGGGGAAACACGCAGTAGCTCCGTTCGACTGGGCGATAAGTTTTGAAGGGGAGGTGATTTCGTATCTACTCGCTGCGGATCACAAGCCTATCATTCACTACGAGACTCTGGGTCGCAATGCACTTCTCGCGGTACCCACACCTGAACATTATCTACCATTGATTTACGCGATTGGTTTGTATCGACGTGAAGATCAGGTGATCTTTCCGATTAAAGGAATCGATGGTGGATCAGTTTCAATGCTCGCTGTGCAATTGGGATAACAACGATGGCAGACCTGCTGGTGAACCTACTTAAACTTCCTCCTGTAGAACCACTAGATGCAAAAGTATTGATTCGACGAGCACAACCATTCGAGTTATCAATCGTGCGACAGTTCATCCAACAGAATTTCTCCGCTGCCTGGGCGGACGAGGCTTCAGTAGGTTTCGCAAACAAGCCAGTGAGCGTCTTCATTGCCGCGATTGATCAAAAACTCGTTGGCTTTGCTGCGTATGAATGCACGCGGCGCGGGTTCTTTGGACCAACAGGCGTAGTTGATTCCGCCCGGGAACTTGGCATCGGCAAGGCATTGCTATTGTCGAGCCTCACGGCATTGCGAGAGCTCGGGTACGTTTATGCAATTATTGGCGCGGCCGGGCCGGTGCGGTTCTATCAAAAGACTGTCGGCGCGATCGTGATTCCCGACAGTGAACCCGGGATCTACGCGGATCCGATATTGCCGATAGAATGAAGGTCAGTACCACCGCGCGGTAGCGGGTGGGTGCGAAGCGTCATGTCGCATCAAAATTTCTTCTCTGTGCAACCTCTGTGTACTCTGTGTCTCTGTGGTGAAAAGGACGCAACGAACACACACCACAGAGACGCAGAGTACACAGAGGCTGCACAGAGAAAAACCGCTGCACCCCACCCGCTGCCGCGTGGTGGTACTGACCTCATTCCATCGGTGGTGTGGTATTTTGCATGGTGCCCTAAGTTGATCCATGAACAGCGCACACGAACTTCCAATCAAATCAACCACTGCGTCGCGCCAAGCGCCTCTGCCACCAGAATGGAAAGGCTCCACCATTCTTGGCGTGATGCGGGAGTTCAATCGCGACCAACTTGCGTTCATCACCCGTCTGCGCAGTCTTGGTGATGTTGTTCGTGCACGCTTCCTCTACGTTCCTGCGTACTTCATCTATCACCCGACAGACATCGAATATCTTCTCGTTACAAACGCAAAGAACTTTCGGAAGGCAATGTCGTTGCGATCGAATTTCTTTTACCGACTTGTTGGTAATGGTTTGCTAACGAGTGAAGGCGAGTTTTGGCGACGACAACGACGACTAGCGCAGCCGGCGTTTCATAAGCAACGAATCAGTAACTTCGGCGAGGTTATGGTCGAGTACACCGAACGCATGCTGGCTGGTTGGAAAGCGGGCGAGACGCGCGACCTGCATCGCGACATGATGCGGCTGACGCTTGAGATAGTTGTGAAGACGCTGTTTGATGCGAATGTGTCGGGCGATATCGATAACGTGGGCCGCGTACTCTCGGAAATCGTAAAACCATTCGCGTCCCAAGCCACACTGAAATGGATCATCGACAATCGCCTGCCTACGCCGGGTCATCGTCAGTTTCACAGATCGGTCGGAGAGATTGATCAGATCATCTATCGCATCATCGCCGAGCGCAGAGCGAGCGTCGTGGATAAGGGCGACTTGCTTTCAATGCTGCTTCAGGCGCAGGACGAAGATGGCAGCCACATGACCGATGCGCAGTTGCGAGACGAAGTGATTACGCTTTTCCTCGCCGGTCATGAAACAACGGCACTCGCGCTATCGTGGACGTGGTATCTCCTGGCAACGAACAAAGACGTTGAGGTTAAGTTCTACAAAGAACTTGATTGCGTGCTGAACGGGCGACTGCCGGAGTTGAACGATCTTCCGCACCTTCGTTACACAGAAATGATCGCGAAAGAGACAATGCGTTTATATCCACCAGCGTTCGGGCTTGGTCGCGAAGCCATCGAGGAGTGTGAAATCGGCGGTTATCGAATACCGCGCAAGACGCAAGTGTTCACGTTTCAATGGGCAACGCAGCGCGATCCGCGTTTCTTCGATAGGCCTGATGAATTCCATCCCGATCGTTGGACGCCGGAGTTCGTCGAACAGCTTCCGAAGTTTGCCTACTTCCCTTTTGGTGGTGGACCAAGAGTCTGTATTGGAAACTATTTTGCCATGATGGAAATGATTCTGTTGATGGCGACGATTGGCAGGCGTTTCAAATTCGATTTGGCGCCGGATGCCAATGTAGAACTCTATCCGGCGATGTCACTAAGGCCGAAGAATGGTGTTCGAGTTGTAGTCAACCAGCGTTGAACTAAGCACGTACTCCTATTAATTCTCTGTGCAACCTTAGTGTCCTCTGTGTCTTTGTGGTGGCTTTTACTGAGCTACGAGACCCACCACAGAGACACAGAGGACACGGAGGTTGCACAGAGGGGAGATACGACGATCATGTCAGGGCGTTGATGATTCTTACCCACTCCTCGAACGTCAGCGTCTCCGCTCGCCGCTGTACATCGACCTCAGCTTTGCACAACACAATACTCGCTCCGCCGTTATCTTTCACACGCTGTTGTAATGGCCCGGTCGAGTTCCGAAGGTTATTGAGAATTGTCTTTCGCTTTTGTGCGAACCCGGCACTAACGAGTCGCCATAACAACTCTTCATCTCGAACACCCGATTTAATCTGCGGACGACGTTCCAATCGCACAACCGTACTCCAGACCTTTGGCGGAGGCCGGAAAGCTCCAGGGGATACATCGAATAGCTTCTCCCTTTCGCAGTAAGCCTCTACGACAACGGATAGATAACCACGATCACTGGAGCCTGCCGGCGCGAGCATTCGATCGACGACCTCTTTCTGCAACATCAACACCATCTCCGTAATACATCGTTGCTCAATAAGTCTCTGCAGAATTGCAGTTGAGATGTTGTAAGGAAGATTAGCAACCAGACGCGTATTCGCCGTGGGTTTAATCAAATCGCAGATGTCGGCATCGAGCGCGTCAGCTTCTACCAACCGAAAGTTGTCGCGATTACCAAACTGTGCAAGCAGCGGGTCGATTAGCTTCCGATCAAACTCGATTGCGACGACTCGGGCCGCGCGTTCGAGCAATGTCGAAGTCAGTGCACCTGTTCCAGGTCCGATCTCAACAACAGTTTCATCCTGTCTCGGATCAAAAGCGGAAATTATTTTGCCGATGATGTTGCGGTCGTGAAGGAAATGCTGCCCGAAACGTTTAGAAGGCCGAATGGGATCAGATGAAGACAAGGTAGAGGAACTAATCGCTGCTTCTTCTCTGTGCAGCCTCCGTGTTCTCTGTGCCTTTGTGGTGGATCTTGGCGAGAGAAACACCACCACTGAGACACAGAGAACACAGGGGTTGCGCAGAGATATCTAACATTACGTTACGAACGACTCAGGAGTCGGGTGTTTCTTCACGAACTCTTTCAGGATAGCCAGTGATCTCTATATCTTCGCCGTGTTGCTCAGTTTTCACCCTGTGCAATTTCAGTGCGTGCCTCACGACATCCACACCTGAACCGCCAACCGGCCCAGGCGCATCCGCGCCACCAATGATCGTCGGCGAGATAAAGAAGCTGATTTTGTTTATGAGTCCAGCGTCAGCGAAGCTACCCGCGAGCGTCGGCCCACCTTCGATCAGCAGGCCCTCGAACGCACGCTTGCCTAGCGTTTTGAGAACGAGGTGGAGATCGCGTGTGCCGGAATTGATTACCTCAACTCCGTACGTTCTTAGAGAGTCGATCTTCGACTCGTCAGCGTCTTCGGCCGTAAACACGATCACAGGTGCCTCAGCTGCAGTGCGAACCAGTTGTGACCCAGGAGATAGCCGCAACCGTTCATCGAGGATGACGCGTACAAGCGGTCGACGCCGCGGCAAGCCAGAACGATCCGTCAGCAATGGATCATCCAGTTCGGCTGTTCCGGCACCGATCATGATCGCGTCATACTCATGCCGTAACTCGTGAACTCTCTTGCGCGCGTCACGTCCGGTAATCCAGCGTGAGTCACCACTCTTCGTCGCCACCTTACCATCTAACGAGAGCGCCGACTTCAAATGAACGAACGGAAGTCGAGTGCGCATAAAGTGCAGGTACTTTTCGTTTGCCTCCGAGGCTTCTTCGGCCATCAGTCCAACTTCAACAGCAACGCCTGCATCGCGCAGGTGACTAAATCCACGCCCTGACACTTGCGGATTCAGATCCTGAATCGGTGCAACGACGCGCTTGATTCCGGCGGCGATCAGGGCATCGGTGCATGGCGGAGTCCTACTTTGATGAGCATGCGGTTCTAATGAAACGTACGCCGTGCCATCGCGCGCTCGCTTCCCCGCTTCGCGTAGCGCAATCGTCTCTGCGTGCATGACTTCTTCGTAGATGTAATAGCCTTCGCCGATAACTTCACCGATGCTGTTCGTGATCACACAACCGACGAGCGGTCCAGGACTAACTTGACCAACGCCACGACACGCCAGTTCCAAAGCACGCGCCATCAGACGCCGGTCAGTTTCAGACCAGGTTGGAACTTCAGCTAATGTTGTGGTCGACGTCATGTTGGACTTTGAACCTTGATTAGGCAAACAACCCCTCAACGTACTGCTTCGGATCAAACACTACGAGGTCGTCCACCTTTTCGCCAATGCCGGCATAACGTATCGGCAGATTGAGTTCTTTCGCGATAGCCACAGCGATTCCGCCTTTCGCCGTGCCGTCGAGTTTTGTCAGGACGATTCCAGTCACGCCTGCGACTTTTAAAAACTGGCGAGCTTGTTCGAGTCCATTCTGTCCCGTAACAGCATCAACGACGAGCAGGGTCTCGTGGGGCGCGCCTTCGACTTCACGCGCAGCAACACGCTTCATCTTATCGAGTTCGGCCATCAGGTTCGACTTATTGTGAAGCCGTCCAGCGGTGTCGACAATCAGTACTTCCGAACCACGGGCCTTCGCTGCTTTCAACGAATCGAACAACACCGCAGCTGGATCAGTTCCCTGCTTCTGCTGAATCAAAGGCACACCGGTACGTTCCGCCCAGATAGCAAGTTGATCAGAAGCAGCAGCACGGAATGTATCGGCAGCGCAGATCAAAACGTCGTTGCCCTCGGCCTTGATACGTTGGGCCAACTTTCCAATCGTCGTCGTTTTTCCCACTCCGTTCACGCCGACGATCATCATCACATAAGGAGCAACGCTCTCCGGAACGGTAGTCTCGGACGCAACTCCTTCCCGCTCCGAAGCGCTAAGAATGGTTAGCAGTTCCTGCTTGATCGCTTGCTTCAAAGCGTCGAGATCGTTGATCTGTTTGCGAGCAACGCCGCGACGAACTGTTTCGAGAATTTCAAGTGTCGTCGGAACGCCGATGTCTGCTGCGATCAAAACCTCTTCCAACTGATCGAGTAACTCCTCATCGATCTGTTTGCGTCCTGCAAAGACGGTATCGAGACGTTCGCTAAGTGATTCGCGGGTCGCTGAGACTGCCCGGCGAAACCTGGCTGAGAATTCCTGTTCGAGTGCCGCTTCCTGAGCCTGCAACTCCTCCATCGAGAGGTTGAGGCCAAGAACAGAAGTGGCAAAAGGAGACCGCGAAGGTACAGGCTTTTCGCGCGTCTGCTCTGGTTGTCTTTCGCTAACAACCGGCGCAATCGGACGTTGTGCTTGAGTCTCGACCGGAATCGGGGCCGGATTCGCACCAGCTACCGGAGGGATTAGTTCCTGTGCTGCACGCGCTGTTTCAGTCTTATCGACATCGGCGCGCTGTACAGTGCTCGCTGCCGGCGGTTCCGGCTTAGCAGCCGGTTGGTTAAGCCCCAGCGTTACAAATTCATCTGCCTTTTTTCTTTTCCAGAATAATCCCATACCCGCTCAAAATCGCCTTGAATTAAAGTTTTTTGATGAACGGCGATTAAAGCACAACAGCCGCGTCCTCACAAAAAGGACGCGGCTGTGGGGGGTAGTCGTGGCTGTGATCGGCCTTCTAAGTCTACGCGAGAACTCAGGCGACAGCGACCGGATCGTTCATGACACCACCTTCAACCACTTCGCGCGGCGGAGTTGTTGTCGGTTTGCGCAACTTTACGGAACCGGGTTTTATCTGCCCTTCTCTACACGCCGCCGCAAAAGCTCCGACAACTTCCGGGTCGTAGCGCGTTCCGATGAAACTCTCAATACGCAGCAATGCATCCTCAAACTGCATCGCCTTTTGATACGGACGGTCGGTCGTCATGGCGTCAAATGTATCTGCCACGGCGACAATCTTCCCCATCAAAGGAATCTCGTCACTCTTTAAGCCCTGCGGATACCCGCGGCCATCGACCATCTCGTGATGCATGTACATTCCCGGCAAGAACTCCTTCATCGCCGGAATCTGCGACATGATCTTGTAGCCCTTCTGCGGGTGCTTCTTCATGATCTCGTATTCTTCATCTGTCAATGCGGCTGGCTTCTTCAGGATGTTGTCGTCGATTCCGATCTTGCCGACGTCGTGCAACAACGCGCTAATTCTGATCTTTTCAACTTCGTCGTCCGCCAGATTCAAGCGCTGAGCGATCGCCACGGAGAAACGGGACACTCTCTCCGAATGACCGCGCGTGTAGGGATCTTTTCCGTCGATCGCCGCCGCCAATGCTTTGACGGTACCGATGAACAGTTCGCGATTCTCTTGAGACGAGCGCTGCAGATCTTTGATGAAAGCTTCGATCTGATCGGTCATCAGATTAAATGAATTGCCCAGGTCGCCAAGTTCCGTTCGACTGCTTACTTCGATTCGCTGTGAAAAATCGCCCGACGAGATGCGGTGAGCAGCACTCGCCAATTCGCGGACCGGCGTTGTTAGTTTGTTCGCAAAGAACACACCGATCAATATCGTGAGCAGTGCTGCAACCAAGCTGATCCATAGCGTCTGCCAACGCATCTCAGAAACAGAAGCGAGTGCAGCTGATTCATCCTGGATAGCGATAACTCCGAGACGGGCATTCTTATCGAGCTGGGCCGTTGCATAAGATCCAAGCATCTCGAGTGTTCGTCCATCGCGCGTAGCTGAGAAGGGTGCCAACGCAGATTGCACCTGTGCCCCTGACTCCATCCAGTCCTGCACAACCTTCAAATCCGTCATTGGCTTCTCAGAAAATGCGACGCTTGCTTCAGGGTGAGCAACCGCGCGTCCATTCTGGTCGACCACGAACACAACGGGCAGTCCCGCATCGAGTAGTTCTCGCTCGCTCTTCGAGGTCTGTTGCTGGACGGCATCGAAAACTTCCTGGAACGAAACTACTGCCACTACGGCCGCGACGACATCCTGGCTTTGTGTTCCACCAAGAACCGGCTCGGCTATCGTGAGGGCCATTTCCTGACCAGAGCGAATCAACTGCGGTCGACTCACAACCGCACCACGTCCACTCATGCGTTTCAGTACTTCACCTACTCGCTGATCAACCTCATCTAGCTTGATTACGTCCGGCTGAAAGGCGCGATGGACACGACCATTGACGGGCACTAACGCGAGTGCAATGAGGTTAGGATCTTCTTGAAGTGTCTTCTGCAAACGTGCGTCGTAGCCGGAATCGTCCAGTTGCTGGATGCCTCCAGCTATCTCGAACGCTCGCGCCAGCCCAGTCACGACGTCGCTATACCGCTGTCCGTACAACTCGATCTGGCGGGCTTTGTCCTGCACCAGCTGAGCTTGATAGCGATTTTCCAGGGATCGCAGTTCGTCTGCGCTTCGTCCGGAAAGGAGCAACCCGGCAAAGCCCAGGGGGAGCAGACCGACCAGCAGCAACACACCCAGAAGGATATGCAATAGCCTAATTCGCTTAAGTTTTTCGAGCATTCAGGGAATCTGGGAGTAGAATCTCGGAGGTTGGATTTGCGGTGAGCACGCCGGCGAACGGGCGCTACCCATTATTGGTCGAGCCGCTCAAAAGTGTCAACAGCTTTTGCCGGAGATCAACGATCTCCAGGCCGAGACCCGGGGGGCGCTTCAGAGATTCGCACATTTCTCTCGACTTCCCATCAACTCAAGGCGTCTAACCCCTTGAGCGCCCAATGATTTGATGGGCTCAACCGTGGAAGCGACCACCTCGTCTGCCTATTGCATGGAAACGTTAACCAGCGACGAGAATATCGTAGAACGCGCTCTGACCGGCGACGCTGACGCCTTCGGCGAACTCGTGCGTCGATGGGAACGGCGGATTTTCGCGCTGGCGTATGGAATGCTTGGGCGCGAGGAAGACGCGCGCGACGCCACGCAGGAAACATTCATCGCCGCGTTTCGAAACCTCCGAGGTTTCCGTGGCGAGGCGAAGGTCTCATCGTGGTTACATCGAATCGCCGTAAACCAGTGCATCACTCGCCAACGCCGCGCGAAGGTAAGAAGCGAGACTGCGCTGGAAGACGAGGTTGAAAAGAACGCCGGCAGTTTCGCGGCACCGGCTGCGCTTTCACCGGCGAGGACAGTTGAGAGTCGGCAGGTCACGCAAGCTGTGCGACGAGCGGTAAACACGTTGCCGGTCGAACTGCGTCAAGTGATCGTGATGAAGGAGTTCGAGGAATTGACATTCAAAGAAATTGCCGACGCACTTGATCTACCGTTGAGCACGGTCAAGAGCCGTTTGTATACAGGACTGAAGCAATTGCAAATGCGGTTACACAAATTTACGAGCGATCCAGTCTGAAGAGGACAGTAAGGATGAAGGACTTTAACGACAACACCCCATGCAGTCGCACAGATGATTTGCTATCTGTGCTCTACGGCGAAGCCACCGAACGTGAAGCCTCCGACTTTCGCGCTCACATGCAGACCTGCAGGACCTGTGAAACGGAGATGCATGCATTCGGGGGAGTTCGTGAATCGATCGGCGCCTGGAAGTTCGAAGCGTTGTCAGTCGCACCGGCACCTGAAGTCTCGACTTCAACACACCGGGTCAACACGAAGTCGGCAATCGCAGCGTTGCGGGAATTCTTCGATTTGTCGCCGTTGTGGTTAAAAGGCGCAACTGCTTTCGCGACACTTCTCTTCTGTCTGCTCGCTGTCTTGGCTTTTGTGAAGTTCCAACAACCTGTATCTACAACTGCGGTGAACAATAAACCCAATGCAGTTTATACCGAACAGGAGAAAGACCAGATTCTTAAGAAGGCGCTTGATGAGCAGAAGGCACAATTCCTGGCGACGAGGGTTCCGGCTCCCGAAAGCGTGAGGCCGATAGCAATTAATCAACCACCAAAGAAAACGGTGAACCGTTCGAACTCAACTAACGTGGCTCGAGGTCAACGACCTCTGACAAGATGGGAACGCGAGCAGTTGGCCGCAGACCTGCGACTCTTGCAACGCGATGATGCTGGTATTGAATTACTGTCTGAACCAATCAATAAGTAGTACCGAGGACTGATATGAGAATTGCTAAACCACCACTCCCCATTGTCATGCTGGCATTCATAATTGCGGTGTGCTGCGTAACCGTTGTTGCCCAGGATCCCCAGCCGCCTCAGAATCTACCGACAGCCCCAACGGATCCGATTGAGCAACTGCACCTAATGCCGGAACAGCGACAGAAGATTCGCGCGATTCGTGAGTCACAGCGTGAAGAACGTGCGATGATCAATCAACGGCTGCGCGAAGCCAATATAGCCCTTGAGCAAGCTTTGGACGCTGACAATCCTGACGATGCGTTGATCGAACAGCGCGTACGCGACGCGGCAGCTGCCCAAGCGGCTTCGATGCGTATGCGTATCCTGACCGAGGTAAAAATTCGGCGAGTGTTAACTCAGGAGCAATTAGCGACGCTTCGGCAGCTGCGACTGCAGGCACGAGAAATAACCCGCGACCAAAACCAAAGGCCGGCGCGGCAAGGAAACGTTTTGCGCCCGAACCAGCGCAACGGAATGGCCCCGATTTTTCCCCGTCGCGAGGGCGTTCAGCGCAACCCAAGACCCTAATCCCGACCCCACGCTAACAACAGACCGGCCGGAGTCTTGGCCGGTCTTCTTTTTGTCTTTCAATCAGCCAACAACTCCATGCTTGACGCAGAATGCGCAATTTGCGCATGATAGGCCGCTCTTTCCAAGTAGTTGAGTGTGAAAGATCCCCGGTGTTGAATCGCCAAGATGCCGCGGATATTCGGCACCTTTTCTCTTAGCGCTACTTAATAATCGCAACGAAAGATTGGCTGTCATAACGCTGTCCGATGAACTTTGCTACGCGTGCTCTGCTCGAACTGCAAGAGTCGACGTTGCTGGCCGCGCGATCCCTAGGCGGCTTATTTAGAAAGCCCAGGTACCTGCCAGAGACTATCGCCCAGATGGACGCCATCGGCGTTGGGTCTCTTACCATTATCATTCTTACTGGCTTCTTTACAGGCGGCGTCTTAACAGTTCAGACCTTTCCCACTCTCAAGACGTACGGTGCTCAATCTCAGACCGGTTACCTGGTCGCGGTGTCTCTGGTCCGTGAACTCGGTCCCGTTCTTTGCGCCCTGATGGTTACTGGTCGAGTCGGTTCAGCCATCTCTGCTGAGCTTGGTTCGATGGTCGTGTCGCAACAGATCGACGCGATGCGCGCGCTCGGAACAGATCCGGTACGCAAGCTTGTTGCTCCGCGAATCTTGGCTCTCTTGATCAGTCTCCCGCTGTTGACTGTACTTGCGGACGTGCTGGGAATATTCGGTGGCTGGGTTACAGCAGTCGCGCTGTACTCTGTGCCATCTACGATCTTCGTCAACTCTGTTCGCGACGCGATCACAACTGACGATCTTATTGGCGGCGTGGTTAAGCCACTAGTGTTCTCATTGATCATTGGCGCCATTGCCTGCCGCCAGGGTCTTAACACCGAGGGTGGAACGGTCGGAGTCGGCCGTTCTACAACCCGGGCAGTAGTTACAGCTTCAATCGTCGTAATTATTGCCGACTATTTTCTCGCGAAAGCGCTTCAGGTTATTCTAGGTACTCCTTAACCCGACGAGTCGTTCATGTCTTCAACCTCGATACACACCACAGACGACCGAATCAGCGACGATGCTGCAGAATCTACGTTTCGTGAGGTAGATGATCTCGAGCGCGCTATACCCGCAATCGAGTTCCGCAACGTGGTTCTTGCATTCGACGATCGCGTTATCCTCAACAGCCTAAGCTTCAAGGTGATGAAGGGCGAAACCAAAATCATCCTGGGCGGTTCCGGTGGCGGCAAATCCACCATCATCAAACTGGTGCTCGGACTATTAAAGCCTGATAGCGGCCAGATTCTCGTTGACGGTGAAGACGTCACTGAGTACTCCGAGTACCAGATGATGAGTGTTCGCAAGAAGATTGGAATGGTGTTTCAGGAAGGGGCACTATTCGATTCGCTTTCTGTTTACGACAACGTCGCGTATCGCCTCCATGAACAAGGTGTTCCAGAGGAAGAGGTCGAGCCGGAAGTACGACGCATGCTGCGATTCGTCAATCTCGAAGACGCGATCGACAAGATGCCAATCGAACTATCCGGTGGTATGCGTCGGCGCGTGGGAATTGCGCGTGCGCTTATTGGCGATCCGAAGATCGTGCTCTTTGACGAACCAACTGCCGGGCTCGATCCGCCAACGGCAAGAACCATCTGCGAGCTGGCGATGAAGTTGCGCGATCTGGAAGATGTGTCGTCGATCTTCGTAACTCACGAAATGAATAACCTGGAATACATCTGTTCAGAGTACGCAGTCGTCGACGATGAGGGTAAGGTTGTCTTCGAGCGTGAAGGTGAGCGTCTGTGTCTCATCAACAGCAAAGTGATGATGATGCGACAGGGCAACATTATCTTTAGTGGCACCGACGAGAGCTTGCGACGCGCCAGTGATCCGTACATTCAAAAGTTTCTGCGCGGACATTAAGAAAGGAAGCAGAAATCGAGGACGGCTAAGCCTCGAGATTGCGTAAGACTATGCCAAGATCAAATAGAAGCGTCACCTTCAGCCAACTGCGCGTAGGTATATTCGTTTTGCTGGCCATCGGCATTCTCGTTTTTCTGATCCTGAATGCGTCAGGCGACATCAATCCGTTCGCCAAGAAGCTGCATCTGAAGGCGCGTTTTGCGGATGCGAATGGCCTGCGTGAGGGTTCTGAAGTTCGCCTGGCTGGTGTACGCGTCGGAAAAGTCGACAAGATAACGCTGCTGCCTCCATCTGACGTGCCTAACGCGCCACGTGTTGAAGTGCTGATGACGATCGATTCCAACATAGACGGACGCTCCGCCAATGAACGAATTAGATCCGACTCAACCGCGCAGCAGGGCTCGCCAAGTTTGTTAGGCAACGAAATGCTTATCAACATCACGCCTGGCACGGCCGTAGGTACGCCGGTGCAGGATTACGCTGTGCTGCCCTCGTCGTCGTCTAACACGGTCAACGACTTTGCCACGTCAGGGACGGATCTCGCACAGCGGCTTAGCAAGTTGTCAGATGAGATTAAAGGGATCGTGACCGACGTAAAAGAAGGTAGGGGCACGGTGGGCCGCCTCTTCACGGACGAGGCTCTTTACAACAATCTCAACGCCACCATCCGCGAAACTGAAGACGTGATGCGTCAAGTTCGGGCCGGGAACGGTTCAGCTGGACGGTTCATCAACGACCCGGCGCTGTATAACAACGCCAACGACATTGCAGTCCAGCTCAAGGCGATCGCCGGAGATCTTCGCGCTGGTCGAGGCACTGCCGGGCGCCTCCTCACCGATGATGAACTCTACAATCGGATCAACCGCACTGCCGATAAACTCGATCGATCCGTTGAGCAAATCAACTCGATGATCGCTGACATCAACGCAGGCCGGGGAACTTTGGGCCGGCTAATCAAAGACGAAGAGATTTACAATGATGCGCGTGCGGCAATTGCACGTTTCAATACGACAGCTGAGCGCATCGACAACATGGTCGCAGCCGCACAACGTGGTGAAGGAACCGTGGGCCGACTTCTCACTGACGACACGCTCTATACGAACGTCAACCAACTTTCGTCAGAAGGCGTGAAGATGATTTACGATTTCCGCCAGAACCCCAAGAAGTATCTGACGATTAAATTCGAGTTGTTCTGAGTCGTTTGAGGGAGTGGTGCGTCGTCCTGATCATGAAAACGCGCGGCCA
>Ga0070690_100000618_pt1 | contig 17995 bp, 14 predicted proteins | sample KBSS33HmetaG_FD_64671 | JGI IMG/M metagenome (GOLD analysis project Ga0070690, IMG submission 64671) | Switchgrass rhizosphere microbial communities from Kellogg Biological Station, Michigan, USA - KBS S3-3H metaG | ecosystem: Host-associated > Plants > Roots > Rhizosphere ... | reverse complement strand
CTGGAAGTAGCTCTCTGCGATCGAACGGTTCGACATGTGTCCTCCTCCTGAAGACGACGTTAGCGGCACCCTCCTCGCGCCGAAATAGGTCAGATGACCTATGCCGGCCCGCCGCCGCCCCCGCGCGGGTGCTGTGGGAAAAGTCACATGGCGCCCCCAGAAACAGCGGTAGCCTGCGTCGCGTGGGTGGACTTCGACGCTCCGGGTGGATGCTGGCGGCGGCCGCCGCGGCCGCGATCGGCTGCGGTGACGACGCCCCCGGCCGGACGCTGCCGGGATTCAACGACATCCCGAGCGCGCCGTCCCCGATCCAGCGCGCGGCGTCGGCCGTGGTGCGCGTGCGGACCGCCGGACGGTACGGCACAGGATCGTTCATCTCGCCCAACGGGCAGCTGCTGACGAACAACCACGTCCTCGGTGTGCCGGTCTGTCCGCTCGAAGGTTGCTCGATCGAGCTGACCTTCATGCACCAGCGCAGCCAGCCGCCCGGCGAAAGAAAGACGGTGTGGGCGGTGCCGATCGTGGTCGACGTCGGCCTCGACATGGCGATCCTCCAGATCTCGTCGAACTCCGTTCCCCTCCAGACGCCAAACTTCCTCGGGTTTCGCCCGATCGACAGCGCGTCGCTGATCGGCCAGCACGTGACGATCGTCGGCCACCCCGAAGGTCACGTGAAGAAGTGGAGCGACGGCGTCGTCATCGACGCCGCAGGGTCGTGGTTCAAGAGCACCGCGTTCGTTCTGCCCGGAAGCAGCGGTTCGCCGGTGCTCGACGACGACGGGAACGTGGTCGGCCTCCTGCACCGCGGTCCCGACGACCTCGACATCATCACGGGCGACGGCGTGAACGTGTTCAGCGTCGGCACGTCGTCGGCGGCGCTGACCGCCAAGACACAACCGTCGATTCCCGACGTGGTGGTGTCGACCGTGGCGTCGACCACCGCCGCGGATGCGGTCACGAACAACGCCGTCTTCCAGAACGGCCGCGTGAGCACCGCGAACGTCGGCGGCCAGTCGACGCCGCTGATCCTGCTGCTGGCGCAGGCATGCGACGCGGGCCTGGCGCGGACCGACATCAAATCGCCGGAGGACCTGACGAGCGCCCTCCAGCCCTGCTACGACGGGATACGCTGGATCGAATGCCGCACCGACGCGGATCCGAAACCGTACCTCCTCACCTGTCCGATCAACGACGAGGCGGAAGCCTGGGCGGCCCGGATGAAGGCGGTTCACCAGCACTGGCGCGATCTGAACGGGACCCTGGATCTGTCTCCGATCAGCTTCGGAATCGCGGCGCTCGCGACGAGCAAGCTGGATGGCCAGGTGCGGGGAGGCCAGAGCCTGCTCGGCGCGATGACCGCCGCCGGACAGACGATGACTTTTTCCGTGGCGAACTATCTGGCGGGCATGGCGGTCCGAACCTACGACCAGATCGATACGGTCGACTGGCTGCGCGGGTACGCCTCGCAACCGAACTGGGAGCGAAGCGCCTGGGACATCACCTCGGCGTTCCTCTGGTGGCGTTCCAACGGCGTCGTCAGCAGCGACGAGGCGGCCCACGTCGAGGATGCCCTGTGGACCGACGCGAACATCGACCTGCACGCGCAGCTCTACATCGACGAGGCCGAGTTCTACCGGGGGCGGTAGGGCCGGTAACGGCCCGACCCGATCAGCCGGCCGCCGTCAGCGGGCCGGGTCGACGCCGGTGATCTCGGTGACGTGCCAGAGCGACGGGTTGCCGGGCCACAGCCCGCGCGCCCGATCGTAAAGCGCGCGCGCCGCCGTCGTGTCGCCGTACTGCTGCACGAGGATGTCGCCCGCCGCGACGAGGAAATCCGAGCGCCGCTCGTCGTCGAAGAAGGCGGTGTCGGAGTACAGTGCCTCCAGCGTCGCCATCGCGTCGCTCCAGCGTCCTTCCGCCATGGCCATCGCGCCGACGATCTCCAGCGCCTGCCCGCGCACGGGATCGTGTTCGTCCTCGACGAGCGACAGCACCTGGGAGACGCGCTCCAGCACGCGCTGGCGCCGGCGCGGCTCGACGTCGACGAGCAGGCGCGGCTCGATGTGCATGCCCGCCCAGTGGTCGGCGACGTCCTTGATCCCGGCGTCGGGCACGTACGAGGCGCCGCGCGTGACGATCGTCTTGAGCTTTGCGATCGCGGCGTTGCGCTGGCCGATGTGCACGTCGGCGATGGCCGAACGCACCAGCAACGTCGCGCGGTCCGCCGGCGTCAGCGCGGACCCGTGCCGTTCCAGCAGCGCCTCCGTCGCCTTCCAGGCGTTGTCCCACTGGCCGCGCTGGAAACAGATCGCGGACAGGCGCTCGAGCGTGGGCCGGTAGCCGCTGTCGCGCCCGTAGGAGCGCGAGTAGAGCGTCAGCGCGCGATCGTGGTTTCCGGCCGCCTCGGCCGCCGCGGCGACGGAGAAATAACGTTCGGCGGCGTCGGCGATCGGGGCGCCTCGCGACGCCAGGCGATCCAGCGCATCGGCCGCCGCCGCCCAGTTGCCGGCCGCGAGCTGGAAGCGCGCGCCCAGATCCAGCAGGCGCGGGTCGTCGGCCAGGAAGCGCGCCGCCTGATCGAGCAGCGCCACCGCGCGCCCCGGATCGGACAGCCGGTCGCCATGGACGATCGCCAGCTCGATCAGCAGCGGCCCCTTGCGCGTCGGGCTGGTCGCGAGGCCCACCTCACTCTCCAAGAGCTTCGCGACCTCGGACCAGTCCCCCTCCCGCGCGGCGAGCGCGCCCAGCGCGGCGACCGGCTCCGCCAGCGTCGGGTCGAGCGACATCGCGCGGCGGTACGCCTCGCGCGCCGCGCCGCGATCGCCGGCGCGTTCCGCGGCACGCCCGCGCCCGAAGTGCAGCGGAGCGGCGTCGCGCGACGGCAGCCGCGAGGCCCGCCGTCCCAGCTCCTCCGCGAGCTGGCGGGCGCGGCGATCCCCGTCGTACATTTTTTCGAGCGCCGCGAGCGCGTCCGTGTTGCGCGGATCCAGATCGAGGGCCGCGAGCGCGTCGCGCTCCGCGTCGTTGCCGCGGCCGCGCGCCGCGAGCAGCGCCGCGCGGTCGACCAGCGCCCGCGCGCGCTCGGCCGCGGTGGGCGCGACGCCGGCGCGCGCGGTCTCGACGGCCAGCGCGAAATCGCGGCGGGCCAGCGCCGCCAGCTCGGGCGGATCGGCGAGCGGGCTCAGTGCCGGGCCGAGCGACTGGAGCTGCCCGTAAAGGCGCAACGCCTCATCGGGTTCGGCCAGCCGTTCCCGCCGCAGCTCCGCCACGCGCCAGATCAGCCCGGTGTGATCGGTCCCCGCGTCGGTCACGTCCGCGCCGCGGGCGGAGGCGCGCGCCACCTGCCAGGCGAGCAGATCCGCGCAGCGCTCCCAGTCACCGACCGCGCGCAGCAGGCGTTCCGCGGCGGCGGCCGCCTCGCGGTCCGTCGCGTTCAGCCCGAGCACCGCGAGCCAGGCGTTCGCGGCGTCGCCGGGATTGGCGCTGACGTCCGGCTGCTCGCTCAGCTTGGCGACGTCGCGCAGCAGCGCGAGCCGTCTCGTGCGATCGGTTGTGTGATCCAGCGCGGCGACCGCCAGCGCCAGCGATTCGATGGGCCGCCCGGTCGCCTCCAGACGCGCGCGCGCGTCGTCGAGGACGGCGGGGGCGCCGGGAAACTCGGCCAGCGCCATCATCCGGACATCGAGCGCGCGCTCCGATTCCCCCGCCGCCTCCAGCAGATCCGCCTGCTCGGCCATCACTGGCAGGCGCGCGTCGCCGAGCAGGGCGCCGGCGTCCTTCTCCAGCGCCGCCGCCAGCTCGCGCGGGCGCGACAGCGAACGCAGCAACCGCGCGCGCTCGCCGCGCACGCGGGCGCCGTCACCCGGCGCCGACTCCTCGAGCGCGCGGTCGAGCACCGCGACGGCGCCGATCACGTCGCCGACCGCCTCCAGCTGCGCCGCGAGCCGCCAGCCGAGCCGCGCGCGCCGCGCTGGCTCGAATTCGTCGGCGTGGGCCGCGCGCAGCAGAGCCAGCCGACGGCGCGACGACTCCTCGCCGGTGGCGACGCGCGCGACCAGCTTCTCCGCGAGCGCGAGCGCCGCGTCGGCGCCCGGGTGACGCGACAGCGCCTTGTCGAGCAGCGCGAGGACCTTCGCCGGTTCGTCGACGCCGCGGGCGAGCAGGCGTTGCGCCGCCAGATAGTGATCCGCCGGCGATTTGGGCTCCGCCTCGATCGCGACCGGCGGCAACGGCGTCTCGCCGGCGTCGAGACGCCAGCTCGCGGCCAGATCCTTCAGGCCTGCGTCACCCGCTTCGCGCGCCAGGATGCGAAGCGCGGCGATGCGCTCCGCCTCGTCGTCCACCGACTCGAGATAGGTGCGCCGCAGGCGCAGCGCCTCCTTGACGAATCCGCCCTCGCGCAACGCCGTGTCGAGGGCGTTCACGCGCGCCGCGACGGCCGCACCCGGCGCCGACAGACGGACCGCCTCCTCGGCCATGCGGCGCGCCTTGTGCGCGTGTCCGGCGCCCACCTCCTCCAGCGCGGCGCCGAACGCGGCATTCGGCGACAACCGCGCGGGAAGCCGCGCCGGCTCCTGTCGCTTCGCCGGCGGCGCCGCCGGCCGCATCGGAGGCGGCGCCAAGGCGGCCACGATCTCCGTCATCGCGGCCGACGCGTACTTGTGCGCGCGCAGCCGGCCGAGCGGTTCCATGACCAGCTGCTGCTCGCCACCGGCCTTCAGCCATTCGAGAAGGATGCGCGCGAGCACCTCGTCGTCCGCGGCGATGCGGCCGGAATCGCGCTCGATGGTCGGCGGCAGCGCGATCGCCCGTCTCAGCAGCGCGCGGCGCGGCTTCCCGGCCGCGAGCATCGCAGCCGTGTACAGGGCGGCGCGGCCGAGGATCGGGTCGAGGCGATCGGAGATGCGCGCCAGCTTGTTGGCCGCCGCGCGACGGTGATGGAGCGGCAGGTGCGGATCGCGCGCGAGCGCGAGCAGCGTACGGGCGGCGTCGCGCGGCTGGTCGGCGTCGAGCTGCGCCGCCGCCAGCGCCACGACGATGCCGGGGACCGGCGCGCCCTCGCCGTTCTGCGCCAGCCCGCCCAGCCAGGCGACCCGCTCGGGCGGCGGCAGCGTGCGCGCCATCGCGATCGCCGCGAGCGTCAGCGCCTGGGTCGGCCCGCCTTCGCGCGCCGCGTTCGTCAGCTCGTCGCGCGCCGCCGCCGGATCGCGCGCGCGAACGACGCCCGCAAGCTGGACGCGCAGCCGCGCTCGCGCCCGTGCGTCGGTCGCGGCCGCGATCGATTTGCGGAGCGTTTCTTCACCTGCCTGCATTCAGAACCAGAGGCGCACGTGCGCCGTGAAACCGACGAGCGCGAGGCCGACGCCGGGCACGAACCCGACCGACGGCCGGTACTCCAACGCGACGTCGACGGGCGCCCGCGTGAAGTTGAACTCGAGGCCGGCGATCCCGGCCACGCCGATGCCCACGTCGCCGCCACCGGTCGGGATCCCGACGCCGCCGCCGAAACCAAAGTCCCAGTCGATGTTGAAATACGGCGAGCTGACCAGCGTCGGCATCTCGAACAGGTAGTCGAGGCTGAGCGCGAGGCCGTCGATGTGGCCGTACTGATGGAAGCCCTCTCCGCTGCCCCAGAAGCCGACCACGCCCTGGAACGCGCCCGGGCCGGCCATCAGCTTTCCCGACACGCCGAGCGGCGTGCCTGTTCCTGACCCGATGCCGAGTCCGAACCCGTTGCGCGGAGATCCCCACGCGTGCGCGCGCGACGGCGCGAGCGTGAGGGCGAGAAGAAGCGTTGCCACGAAAACAAGCGCGGATTTCCACATTTGCGACAATCGTACACTGAGTCGGGTCGGTTACACTGCAGCGATGGACGAAAGCAAACAGGTCTTCATCGGCACCGATTGCGGCGCCACGATGTCAAAGGTGGGCGGCGTGTGGGCCGACGGCGCGACCATCTCGACGAAGCTGCTGCAGCGGCCGACGAACGCGCAGAAGGGGCGCGAAGCGGTCGTGGCCGGCTGGATTGACGCGACCAGCGAATACCTCAAAGAGAACGGCATCACCTGGGACCAGGTGAGCAGCGTCGGCCTGGCGATCCCCGGACCGTACCTGCGCTACGGCGTGCTCGGGCATTCCGCGAACATGCCGCCCAGCTTCGAGGGCTGGGATTTTTACAGCGACTACAGCCGCGCGCTCGCGAGCAAGGCCGGGCGCGCGATGCCGCTGGTGGTGGGCAACGACGGCGCCTTCGGCGGCGTCGGCGAGGCGCAGCGCGTGCGCGGCTCCGGCACGGGCGGCGTGTTGATGCTCGCGCCCGGTTCGGGCCTGGGCACCGCGTACATCGACGCGAACGGCCTTCCGCTGCAGGGCGACACGCTGGCGGGGATGGAGACCGCGCACATGCCGGCGGCGCTGCACCTGCTGGGCGCGAAGCCGTATCCGTGCGGGTGCGGCCGCACCTGGGGCTGCGCCGAGATCTACACGACGCTGGCCGGCCTCCCATACCTGCTCGCCGAAAAGCTGCCCGCGTATCCCGATCATCCGCTCGCGAAGTCCAGCGACACGCCGAAGCAGAAGGCGCTGGCGCTCCGCGGGCTCGCGCAGAAGGGCGACGCGCTGGCGGTCGAGCTGTTCGACTTCCAGGCGCGCGCGATGGGGCTGCACATCGCCAACCTGGTGCTGGCGCTGGATCCGGAGTTCGTCGTGATCGGCGGCGGGCTGATGGATCCCGAGAGCACGACCGACACGTTCCGCGCGCGCTACCTCGACCTCGTGCGCGAGACGGCGCGGCCGCATCTCTGGCCGGTGCAGCGGGATCGCCTGACGATCGTTCCGTCGACGCTGGGCGAGCTGTCGCAGGCGATCGGCGCGGCGCTGGTGGCGCTTTACCGCAGCCGGCGGTGACCCGCGTGTCTCAGGATTCTGAGTGCCATCGCCCGGTGAACCCCACGCGACGCGGACACCGCCGTGGTCCGCATCTTGCTCCACGCGGCGGGATGACATCCTCATCGCGATCATTTCTGATCCTCGCGTTGGCCTCGCTCTCGATCGCGGTCGCCGGTTCCGGATGCCAGGGATCGCTCGTGCACGCGGACGCCGCCGTCACCAGCGACGCGGCGGATCCGTCGACGCTGGTCTGCGCGGCCGCTTCCGACTGCACGCGCACCGAGATCGATCACGAGATCCTCACGGTCGCGGACTGCCCTTGCCTGTACGGCTGCGCGTTCCAGATCGTGAACGTCACGACCGCGAACCGCCGGATGGCGGCGTACCAGGCCCGCTGCACGCCGGGCAAGGACGGACACGGGAATGCCTGCGGCGTCGACGACTGCATCGATCCGCCGACACCGGCGTGCATCAATCAGGTCTGCGCCATCGAGTCGCTTCCGCGGTAACGCCGCTCGCGCGCGCCGTGGCGATCGCGCTCGCGGTCGCCGCCGCCGGCGGGTGCGCGCGGCGCGGCGTGCCACCGCGCGCCGGCGAGATCGTGGCGCCACCGGAGCCCGCCGTGATCTTCGGTGGACCGCCGCCGGCGCACGCGCGGCTCGAGCTCGAGACCGACGCGGGCACCATCCACTGCGAGATCGATCCGGCCCGCGTCCCGCGCGCGGCGGCGCTGGTCGTGGGACTGGCGCGCGGCGACACGCCCTTTCGAAACCCGCGCACCGGCGCCGTCGAGCGCCGGCCCTACTACGACGGGCTCACCTTCTTTCGCCGCCTCCCCGGCGAGATGATCCAGACCGGCTGCCCGCTCGGCGACGGCACCGGCCATCCCGGCTATCGCATCCCGGTCGAGACCAGCGCGGGCGACGCCGACCTGCTGGCGCGTCCCGGCGCGCTGCTGCTCGCCCGCTACCAGCCTGCGCCGTCGCGGGCGGATCCGAACCCGCCCCCGCCGGGCCAGGTGATCGGCAGTCAGCTCGCCGTCGCGCTGGCGCCGATGACACAGAACCTGGGAAAGGTCACCGTGCTCGGCCGCTGCGGCGATCTCGACGTCGTCCGGAAGATCTCCGACGCGCCCCGCGCGGCGCCCGCGCCGGTCCTGCGGGCCCTGCGCGCGTCCTGGTGAACGACATGGTGTAGGTTTCCGGCGTGGCCGCAAAGGATCACCCCGAGACGCTCACCGTCGCCGGGCGGTCGGTGCAGGTCACGCACCCGGCCAAGCCTTACTTCACGCGCGAGGCGAAGCTGTCCAAGCTGGACGTGGTCCGCTACTACCTGGCGGTCGCGGACGGCGCCCTGGCCGGCATCCGCGATCGCCCGGTGGTCCTCAAACGCTTCGTCGACGGCGCCGAGGGCACGCCCTTCTATCAGAAGCGCGCGCCCGAGAAGCGGCCGGACTGGCTGCGCACGGTGACGCTGTCCTTTCCGTCGGGCCGGACCGCCGAGGAGGTGGTCGTCGACGACGCGGCCGGGCTCGCCTGGATCGTCAACCTCGGCTGCATCGAGCTGCACCCGCACCCGGTCCGCGCCGGCGATCTCGACCACCCCGACGAGCTGCGCGTCGATCTCGATCCCGGCCCGGGCGTGGCGTGGGCGGACGTTCGCCGGGTCGCGATGGAGGTCAACGCGTTGCTCGGGGAGCTCGGCCTGCGCGGCTGGCCCAAGACCAGCGGCTCGCGCGGCATGCACGTCAACGTCCGCATCCAGCCGCGCTGGACGTTCACGGACGTGCGGCGCGCGGCGCTGGCGCTGTCGCGCGAGATCGAACGGCGCGCGCCGACGATCGCGACGTCGAAGTGGTGGAAGGAAGAGCGGCACGGCGTGTTTCTGGACTACAACCAGAACGCGAAGGACCGGACCACCTGCTCGGCGTACTCGATACGCCCGCTGCCCGACGCGCGCGTGTCGGCGCCGCTCGAGTGGGACGAGGTCGCGGACTGCGAGCCGGCCGATTTCACGGTGGCGACGATGCCGGCGCGCTTCGCGTCGCGCGGCGACCCGCACGCGGCGATGGACGCAGCGGCGGGATCGCTCGAACCGCTGTTCGAGCTGGCGGCGCGCGACGAGGCGGCCGGCCTGGCCGACGCCCCCTGGCCGCCTCACTATCAGAAGACGGAGGGCGAGGCCCCGCGCGTGGCGCCCTCGCGCGCACGACGACCCGGCACCACCGCGAAGCGCCCGCCGCGCGTCCGCATGCCGCTCATCACCGTCGCGAACTCGCCCAGCAAGCCCGACGCGCTGGCGGGTCTCGAACGCTGGAAGCAGCGGCATCCGGAGGCGGCCGGCCACCTCGCCGTCGACGACGTCCTGGTGGACTCCATGCGCGGCCGGTCGTCGACCTGGACGCGGGTCCGGGTGAATTTGCGCCACGTTCCCGAGGAGATACGCCCGCCCCAGGAGACGCCCGACCCCGACGAGGACCCGACCCGGGAGTGGCGCGAGGCCTGGCGGAGGGAGAGGGAGTAGGCCCTCACCCCCACCCTCTGCCAACATTTTCGTCACGAGCTGTCGATCTGCTGGCGCCCGGTTCGTCGTCACGCTAAAGGAGGCACCCCCGATGACGACCGAGACCGCCGCCGCCGAACCCCAGATCGCCGATTCCGGGCGCGAGACCTTCTGGTCGCGCGTGCGGGAATCGCTGCGCGGAGAGCGCCACGACTACACGTCGCTGCCGCTCGGCCGGGCGATCCTGCTGCTCGCCGTCCCGATGGTGCTCGAGATGGCGATGGAGTCGGTGTTCGCGCTCGCGGACATCTTCTGGGTGTCGAAGCTCGGCCCCGACGCGATCGCGACCGTCGCGTTCACGGAGTCGATGCTGATCATCGTCTACTCGTTCGTGATGGGCCTGGCGATCGGCGCGTCGGCGATCGTCGCCCGCCGCATCGGCGAAAAGGATCCCGACGGGGCCGCGCGCGCCGCCGTGCAGGCGGTCGTGCTCGGTGTCGCGCTGGCGGCCGTCGTCGGCGTCATCGGCGCGCTGTTCGGGCCGCGCCTGCTCGCCGTCATGGGCGGCTCGCCGGCGGTCGTCGAGATCGGCGCGCGCTTCACGCGCGTCATGCTGGGCGGGAGCATCACGGTCGTCCTGCTGTTCATGATCAACGCCGTGTTCCGCGGCGCGGGCGACCCGAACGTCGCGCTGCGAACGCTGGTCCTCGCCAACGGCATCAACATCGTGCTCGGCCCGCTGCTGGTGTTCGGCGTCGGCCCCTTCCCGCGCCTCGGCGTCACGGGCGCCGCGATCGCCACGACGATCGGCCGCGGCGTCGGCGTCCTCTATCAACTGCGCGCGCTGCGCGCAGGCCGCGGAAACCTGATCGTGCGCCGCCAGCACCTGCGCATCGACTCCGGCGTCATCGCGTCGATCCTCCGCCTGTCCGGCACGGGCATCTTCCAGATGTTCATCGGAACGACCAGCTGGGTCGGGCTGATCCGGATCATCTCCGGCTTCGGCAGCACGGCGATCGCCGGCAACGGCATCGCGATGCGCGTCGTCCTGTTCGCGCTGCTGCCCTCATGGGGCATGGCGAACGCGGCGGCGACGCTGGTGGGCCAGAACCTGGGCGCCGGGCGTCCCGACCGCGCCGAGCAGGCGGTCTGGCGAGCCGCCCTCTACAACCTCGTGTTCCTCGGCTGCACCGGCCTGCTGTTCGTTCTGTTCAGCGAGCCGATCGTGCGCGCCTTCAGCGCCGACCCGGCTGTCGTCAACTACGGGACGAATGCGCTGCGCATCATCAGCGCCGGATTTCTGTTTTACGCCTACGGCATGGTGCTGACCCAGGCGTTCAACGGCGCGGGCGACACCTGGACGCCGACGTTCATCAACCTGTTCTGCTTCTGGCTGTGGGAGATCCCGCTGGCCTGGCTGCTGTCGAAGCCGCTCGGGCTGGGCCCGACCGGCGTGTTCACCGCGGTGCTGATCGGCTTCTCGACCATGGCGGTCCTCAGCGTTTTCCTGTTCAGGCGCGGCCGCTGGAAGCGCGTCAAGGTGTGACCCACGCCGGCGCTTGCGCCGCGGCGAGAAGATGGTCTGATCCAGCGCCTGTGCCGGCGCCCGCGACAACCACCCAGCGCGCGATCGAGGCGGTGTTCCGCATCGAATCGCCGCGCCTCATCGCCGGCCTGGCGCGCATCGTGCGCGACGTCGGCCTGGCCGAAGAGCTGGCGCAGGAGGCGCTGGTGACGGCGCTGGAAAAGTGGCCGGACACCGGTGTGCCCGACAACCCCGGCGCCTGGTTGATGGCGACCGCGAAGAACCGCGCCATCGACGAGCTCCGCCGCGGCAAGCTGCTGGAGCGGAAGCACGAGGAGCTGGGCCACGACGCCGAGGCCGACCGCGACGACGCGGTGACGGCGGTCGAAGACGCGATCGACGACGACATCGGCGACGATCTGCTGCGCCTGATCTTCACGGCCTGTCACCCCGTGCTGGCGACCGACGCCCGCGTCGCGCTGACGCTGCGCCTCCTCGGCGGCCTGACGACGCCCGAGATCGCCCGCGCCTTCCTGGCGCCCGAGCCGACGATCGCCCAGCGAATCGTGCGCGCGAAGCGCACGCTGGCCGAGGCGCACGTCCCGTTCGAGGTGCCGCGCGGCCCCGAGCTGGCGCCGCGCCTGGCGTCCGCGCTGGAAGTCATCTACCTCATCTTCAACGAGGGCTACGCCGCGACCGCCGGCGATGACTGGATGCGGCCCGGGCTGTGCGAGGACGCGCTCCGCCTCGGCCGCATCCTCTCCGAGCTGGCGCCGCGCGAGGCGGAGGTCCACGGTCTGGTCGCGCTGATGGAAATCCAGGCGTCGCGCGCGCGCGCCCGCCGGGGTCCGTCCGGCGAGCCGATCCTCCTGCTCGATCAGGATCGCGCGCGCTGGGACCAGGTCTTGATCCGCCGCGGGCTCGCCGCGCTGGAACGGGCCGAGGTGCTGGGCGGCCAGCGCGGCCCGTACGCGCTGCAGGCCGCGATCGCCGCCTGCCACGCGCGCGCCCGCACCGCCGCCGAGACGGACTGGGCGCGCATCGTCGGCATCTACGGCGCGCTCGCCGCGCTGGCGCCGTCGCCGATCGTCGAGCTCAATCGCGCGGTCGCGCTCGCGATGCACATGGGTCCGGCGGCCGGCCTGGCGATCGTCGACGGCCTGCGAAACGAGCCTGCCCTCGCGCGCTATCACCTGCTGCCGAGCGTGCGCGGCGACCTCCTCATGAAGCTGGGCCGCCTCGACGAGGCGCGCGTCGAGCTGGAACGCGCCGCCGCGCTCACCGAGAACGCGCGCGAGCGCGCGCTGCTGCTGGAACGGGCGGCTTCCTGCGCCAAGCGCGATTCGTAGAACGCCTTTTCTACGTTTCGCATCGTCGGCATCCGCGCGCCGGTGGCCAGGTCGCACAGGTGCGGCGATATGCGCTGGCACGTCGGCTGCTATTGGCTCCTCGTTGAAAGGAGCTCGATTCAAATGTCCACCTCAGTTCGCATCACGAAGGTCATCACCAACACCCTGGCCGTGTTCGCCGCGGCCGCCTCGCTCGCAGCGTGCAACGATCTCGGCACGACCGGTACCAAGCAGAAGCCGGTCGTGACGACGACGGAGACGCCCAAGCCACCGACGCCGCCGACGGAGGCGCCCGCGCCGGTCACGCCGCCGCCCACCGTGGCGACGGAGACGGCGAAGCCGCCCGTGGCCGTCGACAACGACGACGACGGACCACACCCGATCGACACGCTCGCGACCGCGCGCCAGATGCTCGACGAGAAGAAGTACGACAAGGCGCTCAAGCTCGCGACCATCTCGGTCAAGCGCATGTCGAAGCGTTCCGGCGCGTGGAACACGCTGGGCCGCGTCCAGCTGCAGATGGGCAACCGCAAGGACGCGATCGAATCGTTCGAGAAGGCGGTGGAGCTCAACCCGAAGAACTCGTACGCGCGCAACAACCTCGGGCTGGCGCTGATCTACGACAAGCGCTTCGAGGAGGCGGCCGACGCGCTCGAACAGGCCGTCGAGCTGGAGCCGGTTGAAGCGTACATGTGGAACAACCTCGGGATGGCGTACGAGCAGCTCGATCGCCTCGACGACGCTCGCCAGGCCTACGGCAACGCCGTCGAGATGGAGAGCACGCTCGCCAAGGAGAGCCTGACCCGTCTCGAGGGCGTGAAGTCGGTGATGAAGACCGCCAAGGTCGACACCACCGATTCGAAGGACGGGACGATCGCCCCGACCACGATTCGCGAGTAACGAGACGGCACGACCGTCTCTGCTCAGGGGAGGAAGGCAACGACGCCCGGCGCGGCAGGTCCGCGCCGGGCGTTCGTCTTTTTCGTCGGAACCCTGGGAGGGTTCCGAACCTCCCGCGATGGGCTCGCGCAGGCGAAGCCCGCGGTTCGCCCACGCGATCTGACGGCGTCTCCGCTACAATCGCGCGCCATGCCGTCCCTCAGCCACAACAAGTACTTCGACGATCAGGTCCAGAGCATCGGCTTCGAACGCAACGGCCGCCGCGCCACGGTCGGCGTCATCGCGCCGGGAAGCTTTCACTTCGGCACGCAGGCCCCCGAAAGAATGACGATCATCAGCGGCGAGCTGGCGGTCAAACCGGACGGCGGCGAATGGGGCCGCTACCCCGCCGGAACGGCCTTCGAGATCCCGGGGCGAAGCGGTTTCGACGTCCGCGCCACCGAGCCCTGCGCCTACCTCTGCGAGTTTCTGTAGACAGGATCGCGGGCCGGGGACTGCGGCAACGTTTGCACGTCCCGGCGGCCTGAGCCAGAGCAGTGCGGCATGGACACCTCCCCCCCGCGGGGTACGTCTATGCGATCGCGCGTCCTCAAGCTCGGGTTTGCGTTCCTGGTGGCGACCGCCGCCTGCCAGGGGCCCGAGGAGTACTTCCGCGGCCCGCTCGACGCCGGCGGAATCGATAGCCCGGTTGTCTCCGGCAACGGCGGCAGCGTCACCGGCCTCGGCGGCGGCATGGGCGGGCAGCCGACCGGCCTGGGCGGATCTGCCGCCGGGACCGCCGGCACGGTCGGAACGGCCGGAACCACCGGAAGCGCCGGCACGACCGGGTCCGCCGGCACGACCGGGTCGGCGGGAACGACAGGCGCAGCCGGACGCGGCGGCACCACCGGGTCGGCGGGAACGACAGGCGCCGCGGGGCGCGGCGGCACCACCGGCTCCGCTGGCACCACCGGCTCCGCTGGACGCGGCGGCACCACCGGCTCCGCTGGCACCACCGGCTCCGCTGGCACCACCGGCTCCGCCGGGCGCGGCGGCACCACGGGCTCCGCTGGCACCACCGGCTCCGCCGGGGCCAGCGGCACGGTCCTGTTCTCCGACGACTTCGAGAGCAACTCCGTCGGCGCCACCACGGCGACGAACTGGTCGCGCAGCGGCGGCAGCAGCGGCGACTGGGTGATCGCCACCGACGGGACGAAGGTCCTGCAGCAGGAAGGTTCGACCAGCTCGACCGTCCGGTTTGAGTCCGCGACCGGCGCCGGCTCCGCCGGAGCACCCTGGAGCGGCGCCGTCAGCGCGTCGGCGCGCGTGAAGCTGATCGCGACCGGAAGCAGCAACCAGGCGGCGCTGCTGTGCGTCCGCTTCAACGACACCAGCAACCGCTACTGCGGCGCGCTGGTTCCGGGCGGCGTCCAGATCCTGACCGTCGTCGGTGGGTCCGCGGCCGGGAGCGCCGTGTTCAGCGCCAGCGTCTCGACCGGGACCTTCTACGACCTGAAGATCAGCGTCGACGCGTCGAATATGCTGACGGTCTACCTGGGCGGCACGTCGCGGGGGACGTACACGCCCGCCGCGATGGCCAACGGCACCGTCGCGATCGGCACGGCCAGCGCGACGGCGGCATTCGACAATGTCACCGTGACGCGCCCGTAGCGCCGTCGCGTTCGTCTGTTAAAGTGCGCTGCTCATGTCGTCCAAGGCCTCCTCTGCGTTCGCCGTCATCCTGGGCGGGGGCGCCGGCACGCGCCTCTGGCCCGCGAGCCGCCGCGCGCGGCCGAAGCAGCTGCTCTCCCTGGGCGCGTCCGAATCGCTGATCGCCGCGGCCGTGCGGCGCGCCCGCGCGATCGTCGGCCTGGAGAACACGCTGATCGTCACGGCCGCCGACCAGGCGGACGCCCTGCGCGAGGCGATCCCCGAGCTGCCCGCCGCCAACGTCGTGGTCGAGCCGGTGCCGCGCAACACGGCGGCCGCGGTCGGCCTGGGCGCGGTCGCGGCCCAGCGGCGCGCCGGCCCCGACGCGGTCATCGCCGTTTTGCCCGCCGATCCGTACATCGCCGACGAGGCGGTGTTCGAACGGCTGGTGCGCCTGGCGATCGTCGAGGCGCGCGACACCATCGTCACCATCGGCGTCCTGCCGACGCACGCCGAAACCGGCTTCGGGTACATCCGCACGGGCTCGCGCCTGACCCGTTCGGGCGCGGACCCCGTCCACGAGGTGGGCGGCTTCTACGAGAAGCCCGACAAGCCGACGGCGGAGCGCTATGTCGCTTCCGGCGACTACCTGTGGAACTCGGGGATGTTCTTCCTCACCGCGCGCCGCATGCTCGACGAGGCGCGCCGCCACCTGCCGGGCCTGGGCTCGCTGCTCGACGCGGCGGCCGGCGCCGGCGATCCTGATCTGGTGGTCGCCGACGGATACGCGAAGGTTCCGTCGATCTCGATCGACCACGGCATCATGGAGAAGGCGACCGGCCTGCGCGTCATCCCCGGCTCGTTCGGCTGGAACGACGTCGGCAGCTGGGCGGCGCTGCCCGCGCTGCGCGCGCCCGACGATCGCGGCAACGTCGTCATCGGCGGCGCCGCGCTGCTGGACGGCGACGGCAACATCGTGGTCGCGGAAGAAGGCGCGCCCTACGTCGGCGTGCTGGGCGTGCGCGATCTGGTCGTGGTGGCGACGCGCGACGCGGTCCTCGTCATCCCGAAGGATCGGGCGCAAGACGTACGGCGCATCGTCGAGGCGGCGAAGCAGTCCGGACGAGACGATCTGCTGTAGCGTAGGAGCTTCATGAACCCCCGAGTTTTTCGCGAGTACGACATCCGCGGCAACGGCGACGCCGACTTCCCGGACGATTTCGTGGCGGATCTGGGCCGCGCGGTCGGCGCCTACTTCGCGGAAAGGGGCGCGCGGCGCATCACGCTCGGACGCGATTGCCGCCTGACCTCGCCGCGCATCCACGGCACGATGAAGCGCGAGCTTCTGGCGTCGGGGCTGGACGTGATCGACGTCGGCATCGTGCACACGCCGGCGCTGTATTTCTCCGTCTTCCATCTGGAGACGGACGGCGGCGTGATGATCACCGCCAGCCACAACCCCGCCGAGGACAACGGCTTCAAGATCGTGGCGGGCCGGACCACGATCTACGGCGCCGAGATCCAGAAGCTGCGCGAGCGCATCGAGAAGCGCGCGTTCCGCACCGGCGCGGCGGCCGGCAAGGCGGCCGACCACGACATCCTCAAGGATTACGTCGCGTACATCGCCAACAACATCCAGCTCGGATCACGCCGGTTCAAGGTGGTTGTCGACGGCGGCAACGGCACGGGCGGGATCGCGGCGCTGCCGATCCTGAAGACGCTGGGGGTCGACGTCGAGGACATCTACTGCGATCCGGACGGCCGCTTCCCCAACCACCACCCGGATCCCACTGTACCGGCCAACCTCGCCGACCTGATCGCGAAGGTACGCGCGACGGGCGCGGAGGTGGGGATCGCGCTGGACGGCGACGCTGACCGCATCGGCGCCGTCGACGCGCACGGCCGCATCATCTGGGGCGACCAGCTGGTCATGCTCTTCGGCCGCGACATCCTCACGCGCAAACCGAACGCGAAGTTCGTCAGCGAGGTGAAGTGCAGCCAGGCGCTGTTCGACGACCTCACTGCCCGGGGCGGCACCGCCATCATGTGGAAGGTCGGGCACTCGCTGATCAAGGCGAAGATGCGCGAAGAGCAGGCCGACCTCGCCGGCGAGATGTCGGGGCACATGTTCTTCGCCGAGCGCTGGTTCGGTTTCGACGACGCCGTCTACGCGGCGATGCGCCTCGTCGAGCTGCTGACGCGTTCGAAGCAGACACTGGCCGACCTCTACGACACACTGCCCGTCCTCTACAACACGCCGGAGATCCGGATGACGTGCCCCGACGACCTGAAGTTCGAGGTGGTCAACCGGGCCAAGGGTTGGTTTCGCGAGCGCTATGCCATCGTCGACATCGACGGCGTCCGCATCCAGTTCCAGGAGGCCGGCAAGAACGTCGGCTGGGGGCTGATTCGCGCCTCCAACACGGGCGCGGTGCTGGTGCTGCGCTTCGAGGCGGACAGCAACGACCGCCTCGCGCACATCAAGTCGCTGGTCGAGGGCCGGCTGAACGAGATCCTCGCCGAGCTGGGCGCGCCGCCACCGAAGGTCGCGGCGCACTGAGCTTCCGAGCGGCCGTCTAGTCGTCGAACTCCATCTCACTGGCGGCGAGCATGACCGCGCCGAAGCCCTGCGGAACGTTGTCGCGGATGTAGGCGTACCGGCAGGTCAGCGGCGGCGACTTGAACGTGGTGCCGCCGTAGGTGTTGTTGCACTCGGGGCCACCGGCGGGGTTGATGCCGTTCGCGACGTCCGAGGACGGCGATGCATTGACGTAGGCGTTCCAGGTGCCGGCGAGGCTCATGCCAACCACCGTGTCCTTGATGGTGACCTGATCGCCGTCGATGATCACCCTGCTCTTCACGCCCTCCCAGCCCTTCTTCGCGACGGCGTGGAATTCGCCGTGCAGGATGCCGAGCCGCTGGGCCTTCGCCAGCGCGTAGACGAACAGCCCGCTGGCGGAGGTCTCTGTCCAGTTCGGCAGCGCGGGGAGACCCTCACCGGCGTATCCACCCTCTGCCGGGACCGGGCCGTCCATCGCGTCGGTGATCTGGAACCAGAGGCCGGTCGCCGGATCCTGGTAGGCCTTGAGCCCGTCCGCGATGCTCCAGACGATCTCTTCCAGCTTGCCGCGATCCGGGTGGTTCTGCGGGAGGAACTCGAGCACGTCGACGGTCCCGGCGAGGTACCAGGCGATGGAGCGCG
>Ga0070690_100000614_pt1 | contig 18060 bp, 14 predicted proteins | sample KBSS33HmetaG_FD_64671 | JGI IMG/M metagenome (GOLD analysis project Ga0070690, IMG submission 64671) | Switchgrass rhizosphere microbial communities from Kellogg Biological Station, Michigan, USA - KBS S3-3H metaG | ecosystem: Host-associated > Plants > Roots > Rhizosphere ... | reverse complement strand
GTCATGAAGCCGGCGATGGAAGCGGCATACCCGGCATTCTGCTCATGACGGAAGGAGATGACGCGCAAGCCCGCCGCCTGCATCCTGCGCGTGAGGTCGGTGATCGGTATGCCGGGAAGACCAAAGATCGTCTCAATGCCGTTCAGCTTGAGGGCCTCGATCACCAGCTGAAAGCCGTCGGTCTCCTGGCCGCCGGGCACGATACCGGTATCGCTGCCCATCGTCTTCGACGTTTCCTCGGCGGGCGTGGCCGCCGGCTTTGCTGCAGGCTTCGCGGTTGTGTCTAACATGGCGGGCTCCGGGGTCGGACAGGCTGGCTTTTTTTAGGTATTCGGCATAACGTATGCAGTATATCAGCGAAAGTCAATCGCGATTCAGCGAGTCGGCCGAACGCGTTCGGAATCCCGTGGACCACGCAAGTGACGGATTCTATTGGCTTGATGACCATAAGCGATTCCCGCGATCGGCAACCAGTCGGCCAGGCTGGCTTGCGATGGAATGGGAAATGACCATGGCAACACACATCGACGCACCCACCAAGCCGAGACAGCCTCGAACGCGATCGCCCGCGCATCCGCAGCCGGCAGCGCGCACCTTGGCCCTGCAGCCGATCACGACCAACGTAAGCTTCCGCGATCAGGCGTACTCGGCGATCAAGCAGGCGATCATGGACGCCGACATCTATGCGCATCGCGAAGAGCTGCGGCTGGACGAGCGGCAGCTGTCGCAAGCGCTTGGAGTCAGCCGCACGCCGATCCGCGAGGCCATGACCTTGCTCGAGCAGGAAGGATTTCTGCGCACGGTGTCCCGGCGCGGCGTATTCATCGTGCGCAAGACGAAGAAGCAGATCATCGAAATGATCGAGATGTGGGCGGCCCTGGAAAGCATGGCGGCGCGACTGGCGACGCTGAATGCCTCGGACCAGGATATCGGCGCGCTGCGGCACATGTTCGACGAATTCCGGAACTCGACGCCGGCCGAGCACATCAACGAATACTCGGACGCCAACATCGCGTTCCACCAGGCGATCATCCGACTGTCGGGATCGCATCTGATGGGGAAGACGATCGACGACCTGTTCCTGCACGTGCGGGCGATACGCCGCATGACCATATCGCAGAGCGACCGGGCCTCGCGCTCGATCATCGACCACATGCGGATCATCGAGGCACTGGAAAAGCGCGACACCGAGCTCGCCGAGCGCCTCGTGCGCCAGCACTCGCTCGACCTCGCGGCGCACGTCGAAAAGCATTGCGATTTTCTCGATTGACGCCATGACGATGGCTCCAACCTGCACCGACGGGGCCGACCGCCGATGAACGAGCATGCGATCGTCGACATTTCCGGGCTCGATCGCAAGCGCCGCGCGCGCGCGCATCCGAAGGGTCGGCCGGTCGAGCCGCAGGCGCTGGCCGAAATCCGCGTGCTGCTGGGCGAGGCGCCCCGCAGGCGCGACCTCCTGATCGAGTTCCTGCACCGGATCCAGGACCGCTACGGCCATATTTCCGGTGGGCACATCGTCGCGCTGGCCGAGGAGATGAAGCTGGCGCGGACCGAGGTGTACGAGGTGGCGACCTTCTACCACCACTTCGACGTCGTCGCCGACGGTGAGGCGCCGCCGCCGCCGCTGACCGTTCGCGTCTGCGAGACGCTTTCGTGCCAAATGGCGGGCGCCGACACTCTGCTCGAAGCCCTTCAGCGGGCGCACGCTTCCGGCATACGCGTCGTCGGCGCGCCCTGCATCGGACGCTGCGAGCACGCGCCAGCCGCGGTCGTCGGGCGCCATCCGGTCGACGAAGCGACGCCGGAAAAAATCGCGGCAGCGATCGCAGACAAGCGGATCGAGGCGGAGCCGCCGCCGTATATCGACCTTGCCGCATACCGCGCCGGGGGCGGCTACCGGACGATTGCCGCCTGCGTCGGCGGCGAACGCACGGTCGAAGCGGTGACCGCGGCGCTGGACGAGTCCGGCTTGCGGGGCTTAGGCGGCGCCGGCTTTCCGGCCGGCAGGAAATGGAAAATCGTACGCGCAGAGCCAGCGCCGCGGCTGATGGCGGTCAATATCGACGAAGGCGAGCCGGGTACGTTCAAGGATCGCTATTATCTCGAGCGAGATCCGCATCGGTTCCTCGAAGGCGTGCTGATCGCGGCGTGGGCGGTCGGCATCGCCGATGTCTATATCTATCTGCGCGACGAATACGCCGGATGTCGCGCGGTGCTCGAGCGCGAGATCTCGGCGCTCGAAGCCGACCCTCCGTGCCCGCTGCCGAGCCTGCACCTTCGGCGCGGCGCCGGCGCCTACATCTGCGGCGAAGAGTCGGCGATGATCGAATCGATCGAGGGGAAGCGCGGCATGCCGCGTCTGCGCCCGCCGTATGTCGCGCAGGTGGGACTTTTCGGCCGGCCGACGCTCGAACACAATATGGAAACGCTGTACTGGATCCGCGACATCCTCGAAAAGGGCGGCGCGTGGTTTGGCGGTCAGGGGCGCAACGGCCGCAAGGGCCTGCGCTCGTTTTCGGTGTCGGGCCGCGTGGCCAAGCCGGGGGTGCACCTGGCGCCGGCCGGCATCACGGTGCGCGAACTGATCGCCGAATACTGCGGCGGGATGCTGCCGGGGCACGAATTCTACGGCTACCTTCCAGGCGGCGCCTCGGGCGGTATCCTGCCGGCATCGCTGGCCGACGTTCCGCTGGATTTCGACACCTTGCAGCCGCACGGCTGCTTCATCGGCTCGGCCGCGGTGATCGTTCTGTCGCAGCACGACCGTGCGCGTGACGCGGCGCTCAACCTGATGCGCTTTTTCGCCGACGAATCCTGCGGACAGTGCACGCCCTGCCGCGTCGGAACCGAAAAAGCGGTCGGGCTGCTGTCGAAGCCGAAATGGGATACTGCGCTGCTGGCCGAGCTTTCACAGGCGATGGCCGACGCATCGATCTGCGGGCTCGGCCAGGCGGCGCCGAATCCGATTGCATGCGTGGTCAAGTATTTTCCGCAGGAGCTGGCATGAACGAGGCGGGAGCAGTAAAGACCCGAAGGGCCGTCGCCGAGCGATTGCTTGGAGGCCGACACGTAGATGCCTGCGATTCGCGAGTCGGCGCGGAGGCCGAGGCATGAACGCTCCAGTCGAAGCCGCCCTCGCGGCCGAACTGATCGAGTTTCGCCTAAACGGCGAAGCCGCGTCGGCGCGCCCGGATGAAACCATCATCGAGGCGGCAAAGCGGCATGGGGTCGAGATCCCGCACCTTTGCTACAAGCCGGGTATGCGCCCCGACGGCAACTGCCGCGCCTGCATGGTCGAGATCAAGGGCGAGCGAGTGCTGGCACCTTCGTGCTGCCGCAAGCCGACCGCCGGCATGGAAGTGAGCAGCGACAGTCCGCGCGCGGTTCACTCACAGAAAATCATCGTCGAGATGCTGGCCGCCGACGTGCCGGTGCGGGTCTACAAACTGGATTCGGAGCTCGAGCAATGGAAGCGCTGGTTGGGGCTGGGCGCGCCGCGCTTCGCGGCGCGCGCGCAGCCCAAGGCCGACTTGTCGCACCCGGCGATCGCGGTCAATCTCGATGCCTGCATCCAGTGCACGCGCTGCGTGCGCGCGTGCCGTGAAGAGCAGGTCAACGACGTCATCGGCTATGCGTTCCGCGGCGCGCACTCGGCGATCGTATTCGATCTTGGCGACCCGATGGGAGCGTCGACCTGCGTGGCCTGCGGCGAATGCGTGCAAGCCTGCCCCACCGGGGCGCTGGCGCCGGCGAACGAAGCCTACCTGGTCGTCGCCGACAAAGTCGTCCCATCGGTCTGCCCGTACTGCGGCGTCGGTTGCCAGCTCGACTATCACGTCAAGGACAACGAGATCGTTAGGGTCGAAGGCCGCGACGGCCCGGCAAACCACGAACGCTTGTGCGTCAAGGGGCGCTATGGCTACGACTATGTGCATCACCCGCAGCGGCTGACGCGGCCGCTGATTCGGAAGAGCGGTGTGCCCAAGACCGCGGACTTCGTCATGGACCCGGCTGATCCGCTCGCGGTATTTCGCGAGGCGAGCTGGGAAGAAGCACTGCAGGTGGCGGGTGGCACGCTCAAGCGCATCCGCGATGAGCACGGTGGCAAGGCGCTCGCCGGCTTCGGCTCGGCCAAGGGCTCGAACGAGGAAGCGTATCTGTTCCAGAAGCTGGTGCGCACCGGATTCGGCTCGAACAACGTCGACCATTGCACGCGCCTTTGCCACGCGTCCAGCGTCGCGGCGCTGCTCGAAGGCATCGGGTCCGGCGCGGTGTCGAATCCGGTGATGGACGTGATGAAGGCCGATGTCGTGCTGCTGATCGGCGCCAATCCGGTGGTTAATCATCCGGTCGCCGCCACCTGGATCAAGAACGCCGTCAGGAACGGCACCAGGCTGATCCTCGCCGATCCGCGCCGCTCCGAGCTCGCGCGCCACGCGACCCATTATCTGCAATTCAAGCCGGACACCGACGTCGCGCTGCTGAACGCGATGATGCACGTTATCGTCGAGGAAGGCCTGGTCGCGCAGAGCTTCGTTGCCGACCGCACCAGCGGCTTCGAGGAAATCCGCAACAACGTCGCCGGCTTCAGTCCCGAGGCGATGGCGCCGGTGTGCGGCGTCCCTGCAGCGACGATCCGCGAGGTCGCGAGGATGTACGCGAAATCGCGCGGCTCGATGATCCTCTGGGGCATGGGCATATCGCAGCACGTGCACGGCACCGATAACGCCCGCTGCCTGATCGCGCTGTCGATGATGACCGGCCAGGTCGGCCGTCCCGGGACCGGGCTGCATCCGCTGCGCGGACAGAACAACGTGCAGGGCGCGAGCGACGTCGGATTGATCCCGATGATGTATCCGGACTACCAGCGCGTCGACAACGCCGGAACGCGCAGCAGGTTCGAACAGGTATGGGGAACGACGCTCGATCCGCAGCCCGGCCTCACCGTCGTCGAAATCATGGACGCCGTGCACGCCGGGCAGATTCGCGGCATGTACATCATGGGCGAGAACCCGGCGATGTCCGATCCCGACGTCAGCCACGCGCGGCAGGCGCTGGCCGAACTCCAGATGCTGGTCGTGCAGGACATCTTCCTGACCGAGACCGGGTATCTGGCCGACGTGATCCTGCCGGCATCGGCGTTTCCCGAGAAGACCGGAACATTCACCAATACCGACCGCAGCGTGCAGCTCGGGCGGCAGGCACTGCAGCCCCCCGGCGAGGCGCGACAGGATCTGGCGATCATCGTCGCGATGGCCAGGACGCTCGGACTCGACTGGCATTACGAGCATCCGAGCCAAGTGTTCGAGGAGATGCGACGGACGATGCCGTCGATCGCCGGTATCACCTGGGACCGGCTCGAGCGGGAGCACGCAGTCACCTATCCGTGCGAGCACGAGGGCGATCCGGGGCAGCGCGTTGTATTTACCGAGGATTTCCCGACAGCGAATGGCAAGGGCCGATTCGTGCCGGCCTCGATCATCCCCGCAGCCGAGCGGCCGGACGGCGAGTATCCATTCGTGCTGATCACCGGGCGCCAGCTCGAGCACTGGCACACCGGCAGCATGACGCGGCGGGCGAGGGTGCTCGACACGATCGAGCCTTCGCCGGTCGCGTCGATCAACCCCGACGACCTGGCGAAGCTCGGCGTCGATCCCGGCGGCACGATCACCGTCGCTTCCCGACGAGGCAGCATCGCCCTCTCTGCGCGCGCGGATGAAGGCACGCCACGCGGCGCGGTGTTCATCCCGTTCTGTTATTACGAGGCCGCGGCGAATCTGTTGACCAATCCGGTGCTGGATCCATTTGGCAAGATTCCGGAGTTCAAGTACTGTGCGGTTCGTGTAAGTGCGGGCGGCGCGACCGCCGAGCTTGTCGGCTACGACGGCTGAAGTGCGACAGCGCGACTGGAAGTGCGAACGGCCACAGAGCCGTCGCCGGCTTGGTCCGTATTTCGAAAGATGCATTTAGGAGGAATCAGCATGAGCAAGTTCACGCATTTGGGCGTGCTGACCGCGCTGGCGGCGGTCGTAGTGGCAGGCTCGGTGGCGGCGGCGCCGGTCACGCTGCGCGCTTCGCATCAATTCCCCGGTGGCAAGGGCGATGTTCGCGACGAAATGGTGCAGATCATTGCGCGCGATGCCAAAGCGGCCGGCGTCGACCTCGACGTGCAGGTCTATCCCGGCGCGTCGCTGTTCAAGCCGAACGAGCAATGGAACGCGATGGTCAACGGCCAGCTCGACATCTCGTCGTTTCCGCTCGACTACGCCAGCGGCAAGGTGCGCGAATTCGGCGCCACGCTGATGCCGGGGCTGGTGCGCAACCACGAGCGAGCTGCGCGGCTGGGCAACTCCAAGTTCATGAAGGACATCCGCGCCAAGATCGAGAGCGCCGGCGTCATTGTGTTGTCGGACGCATGGCTGGCCGGTGCCGTCGCTTCCAAAAAAGCGTGCATACGCACGCCGGATGACATCAAGGGGCAGAAGATCCGCTCGGCGGGGCCGACGTTCGCCGCGATGTGGCAGGCGGCCGGCGCGTCGATCGTCTCGGTCCCGAGCAACGAGGTCTACAACGCGCTGCAGACCGGTGTCGCCGAAGCCACCGACACCAGCACCGGCAGCTTCGTTTCGTTCCGGATCTACGAGCAGGTCAAGTGCATCACCGCTCCGGGAGAGAACGCGTTGTGGTTTATGTACGAGCCCGTGCTGATGTCCAAGAAGAGCTTCGACCGCCTGGACAAGAAACAGCAGGACGTGCTGCTCAAGGCGGGCAAGAAGGCGCAGGACTACTTTGCCAAGGAGGCCAAGGGCCTCGACGACGAGATGGTCAAAGCCTTCAAGGACCACAAGGTCGAAGTCGTCACGTTGACACCGGCCGAATACGACGCCTGGATCAACATCGCAAGGCAGAGCTCGTATGCGGAATTCGCCAAGGAAGTACCGGACGGCAAGCAGTTGATCGACGATGCACTGAGCGTCAAGTAGCCACCTGACGCTCAGCCGGCGGGATCCGCATGCATCCTGGCGACCCGCTTCGTCGACGCAGCATCATCGCTCGCAGCAACGCGATCGATCGCTTCGTGCGGCGGGTCAGGCACATCTCGACGATTTGCGGCTTCGTCGCCGCGGCGCTGATCGCCGCCGGCGTCGTCGTCGTCTGCGAGATGGTGTTCGTGCGGTACGTGCTCAACCTGAACACCATCTGGCAGACCGATTTCGTCACCTACTGCCTGATCGCCGCAACCTTCGTCGGCAGTCCGTTCGTGCTGATGACACGAGGCCACGTCAATGTCGACGTGCTGCCGCATTACGCGGGCCCGGCTGCGCGCCGGTGGCTGGCAATTTTCGCTTCCGCGCTGACGATCGCCTTTTGCGTCGTGATCGCAGTGCTCACGTTCACGTTCTGGAAGGAAGCCTGGGACAACAAGTGGGTCTCCGATACGATGTGGCGCGCGCGGCTGTGGATTCCGTACGCAGCCATGCCGATCGGGCTGGGCCTGCTTACCTTGCAAAGCGTCGCGGACCTGCTGGCACTTCTGACCGGACGCGAGCCTCCGTTCGGAATCACCAAAGAGCGCACTGCGTGAGCCCCGGCACGCAGGGATCTCTGGTGCTTCTCGTCACGCTGGTCGTGCTGCTCTCCGGGGCGCCCGTTGCGTTCGGGCTCGGCGCAATATCGATCGCGTTCGTTCTCTTCTTCCAGGGGTTCGACGCGCTGCATGTCATCGCCGAGACTTTCTATGCCGGTCTGAACGACTTCACGCTGGTGTCGATCCCGATGTTCGTGATGATGGGCGCTGCGATCGGCTCGTCGCCGGCCGGCAAGGACTTGTACGAGGCGCTCGACCGCTGGCTCTATCGATTGCCGGGAGGACTCGTCATTTCGAATCTCGGCGCTTGTGCGCTGTTCGCCGCGCTGACCGGCTCGTCGCCCGCATGCTGCGCGGCGATCGGCAAGATGGGCATCCCGGAAATGCGCAGCCGCGGCTATCCGGACGACATCGCGACCGGATCGATCTGCGCCGGCGGCACGCTGGGTATCCTGATTCCGCCGTCGATCACGTTCATCCTGTACGGCATTGCGACCGAGACATCGATCGGCCGGCTGTTTCTGGCCGGCGTCCTGCCCGGGATCATGCTCACCGGGCTTTTCATGCTGTGGACGCTGTTCATCATCTGGAAGCGCGGCTTCCGCGCTCACGCGGTCGATTTCCGCTACACCTGGAAGCAGAAATTCGGATCGATTCCGAAGGTCGCGCCGTTTCTCGCGATCGTTCTCGGCGTAATGTACGTGCTCTACGGCGGCGTCGCGACACCATCGGAAGCGGCCGGCGTCGGCGCGGCGCTGTGCGTCGTGATGGCCGTGGTCATCTACCGGATGTGGCGGCCGCGGCAATGGTGGAAGATCCTGCGGGACACGACGCGCGAGTCGGTCATGATCCTGATGATCATTGCCGCCGCCGTGCTTTTCGGCTACATGCTCACGTCGCTATACCTGACGCAGACGCTGGCGCAAGGCATCGCGGACATGCACGTCAACCGCTGGGTGCTGATGGGCATGATCAACGTCTTCCTGCTGATCTGCGGATTTTTCATTCCGCCCGCGGCGATCATCCTGATGACGGCTCCGATTCTCTACCCGATCATCAAAGCGGCCGGCTTCGACCCGGTGTGGTTCGGCGTCATCCTGACGATCAATATGGAGATCGGGCTGATTCATCCGCCGGTCGGGCTCAACATCTATATCGTCAGCGCGATCGCGCCGGACGTGCCGGTGACTCGCATCATGTGGGGCACGATCCCGTATGTGCTTTGCATGATGCTGCAGATCGTGTTGCTGTGCATTTTCCCGGAAATCGCCACCTGGCTGCCCGACCACCTGATGGGCGCCGTGCACTGATACCGCCGTGCATTAGTCCCTCCTAGCCGCGCGCGGCATCGAACAGCAGCGCGAGCTGTTCGGCGCGATCGGCAAGCAGCGCAGCGGCGTCTTCCAGGCATTGCTCGAGGCTCGCCGGGCCGGACGGCAGCGAAAAACAGCCGGCGAAATGGCGGCCCAGCTCGGGCAAAGCCGACCGGTCGATGCTTCCCGAGATCAAGGTCGCCGGAATCAGGCGCGCCGCCGCGCGCCTGGCCACGATCAGCGGCGTCTTGCCCAGCGCAGTCTGCTCGTCGCTCTTGCCTTCGCCGGTAATGGCCCAGTCGGCGCCGTCGAGCGCGGCGTCGAGTCCGATCAGGTCGGCGACGACCTCCGCGCCCGATCGCATCTCGCCGCCGATCAACTGCAGCGCAAAGCCCAGGCCGCCGGCGGCGCCGGCGCCGGGCTTGTCCTGCGCGCGCCGATCTAGCGCGCCCTCGGTCAGCGAAGCGAAGTTCGCGATGTGGCCGTCGATCTCGGCGATGCGTTCGCGCAGCACGCCTTTCTGCGGGCCGAAGATCGCAGTCGCGCCCCGCTCGCCGGTCAGCGGATTATTGACGTCCGACATCACGATGATCCGGGCGTCGGCAAGCCGCGGGTCGAGGCGGCTCGCATCGACGGCCGCGAGCGTGGCGAGGCCGGCGGGCGTCGGCTCGATCGCACGACCGCGCGCGTCGGTGAGGGAGAGTCCGAGCGCCGCGAGCAACCCGGCGCCGCCGTCATTGGTGCTGCTGCCACCCAGGCCTATCATGAAGCTGCGAACGCCGGCATCGAGACGATTGCGTATCATTTCGCCGACGCCCAGGGTCGTGCGATGCTCGACGTCGATGGCGGCCACGGCAGGATCGGTCAACCCAACGACTTGCGCGACTTCGACCACGGCAGTCGCCGGCTCGCCGATCAATCCATAAGCGACGGCCAGCGGCTTGCCGGCGACATCGCTGATGCCGGCGGTCAATCGCTGTCCACCGCGCGAGAGTACGGCGTCCAGCGTGCCTTCGCCGCCATCGGCCATCGGACAAAGACGAAGGTCGGCGTCTGGCCAGACGCGGCGCAGGCCTTCGGCGATTGCCGCCGCGGCGTCCGAGGCCGACAACGATCCCTTGAACGAATCCGGAGCGAGCACAACGGCGGGCGAACGTCGCGGCATGGGTTACGGGGTATGATCGATCCGGTTGCGATGCAATGGTAGCAGGCGATCGGGAACATGATCACGGCGATCCGCGCGACATCGCGCTTCGCCATCGCGCTATCCGCCTGCGGAGTGCTGTTCGACGCGCGCTGCTAACGCCGGCCACGCTCTAATCGCGATGCGTCGCCCGCCTCAGACGGTCGCCGATCGCGACCCAGTCGGGTCCGTCGGGCGGTGCTTCGATCCAGATCTCGTCGGCCTCGCGCGCGTCCAGTGCGCGCAAATTGGCGTAGAGCTGCTGCGCGTAACGCGCGCTCTCGCCCGGCGCATCGAACCATGCGCCCTCGAATTCCGGCGGTTGCGCGACCGAATGGGCGAGCACCGAAATATGCGCGTTCGATCCACCGAGCCCGGCGAGCGCCGCCAGCAGCTCGCTGCGCGGCAGCAGCTTTGCCGGCGTGCGCGGCGCGTAGTGCGACGCGAGCGTCCCCGGGGCGCGAGTCGCGCCGGCCCCGGCTGAACGCGGCGCGGCGCCGAGAATGCGCGCGAGCTCGCCGCTGGTAATCGATCCGGGACGCAGCACCACAGGATCGCCGCTGCTGAAATCGACGATCGTCGATTCGATGCCGTGACGCGATGGGCCGCCGTCGAGGATCAGCGCGATCGCGTCGCCGAATTCCTCGGCGACATGCCTGGCGGTCGTTGCGCTGATCCGTCCAAAGCGGTTTGCCGAGGGCGCCGCGATGCCGTCGCAGCCGAGCGCGGCGAGTTCTGCAAGCAGCGCATGCGCGATCGGCTGCGCCGGCACGCGCAAGCCCACACTACCCTGTCCGCCGGTCACCGCATCGAGGACGCCATCGGCGCGTGGCAGGATCATCGTCAGCGGCCCGGGCCAGAAGGCGCTCGCCAGCGCTTTGGCGCCGGCCGGGACCGTCTTCGCCCAGCGCGTCAGCGCATCGGCGCCGGCGAGATGAACGATCACCGGATGCTCGGCAGGCCTGCCTTTCGTAGTGAACAGACGTGCGATCGCCGCCGCGTCACGCGCGTTCGCGCCCAGCCCGTAGACGGTCTCGGTCGGAAACGCGACGAGCTCGCCGGCCGCGAGCGCGCTTGCGGCGCGCGCGATGTTTTCGGCAGTGGCGGGCACGATCATCGAAGACCTTTCTGAACGTGGACCCTGCGGTCGACCCGGCAAATTTGCTAGAATTCGACTCTTTGCGTCGCGCGCACAAGCCGCCGCGCATCCGCGGGTCCATCCAGCAGGGAGCGGTAATGAACGAGTTTCTGTTTACGTCGGAGTCGGTGTCCGAGGGCCACCCGGACAAGGTGGCGGACCAGATTTCCGACGCGGTTCTCGATGCGATTCTAACGCTGGACCCGCATGGACGGGTAGCCGCGGAAACGCTGGTATCTACCGGCCTGGTGGTGATGACCGGCGAGATCACGACCGACCATAAGCACGACTACGCGCGCATCGCTCGCGACACGATCCATCGCATCGGCTACACCGACCCCGAATTGCGCTTCGATGCCCAAGGATGCGCGGTAATGGTGTGCTACGGCCGCCAGTCGCCCGATATCGCGCGCGGCGTCGACCGCACGTCCGACGAATACATGAACCAGGGGGCGGGCGACCAGGGCCTGATGTTCGGCTATGCATGCGACGAGACGCCGGCGCTGATGCCGTTCCCGATCTATTACGCGCACCGCCTGGTGCAGAGGCAGAGCGAAGTTCGCCGCGACGGACGGCTGCCGTGGCTTCGGCCCGACGCGAAATCGCAGGTGACGGTGCGCTACACCGGCGGCAAGCCAAGCAGCATCGACACCGTCGTGCTGTCGACCCAGCATCATCCGGAAATGAACCACAAGCAGGAGCAACTCGCCGAAGCCGTCGTCGAGGAGATTATCAAGCCGGTCCTGCCGGCGGAGATGCTGGTCAATACGCGCTACCTGGTCAATCCGACCGGTCGCTTCGAGATCGGCGGTCCGCACGGCGATGCCGGCTTGACCGGACGCAAGATCATCGTCGATACCTACGGCGGGGCGGCGCCGCACGGCGGCGGCGCATTTTCCGGCAAGGATCCGTCGAAGGTAGACCGCTCGGCGGCCTACGCCGCGCGCTATGTGGCCAAGAACATCGTTGCGTCCGGCATCGCGCGGCAATGCCAGGTGCAGCTCTCGTACGCGATCGGCGTCGCGAAGCCGATCAACGTCACCGTCTACACCGAGGGAACCGGCAAGATTCCGGACGAGAAGATCGCCGCTCTGGTGACCGACAATTTCGACTTGCGACCGAAGGGCATCATCCAGATGCTCGACCTGCTGCGGCCGATTTATCTGAAGACTGCCGCCTACGGCCATTTCGGCCGCGACGAGCCCGAGTTCACCTGGGAAAATGTTGACCGCGCCGACGCGCTTCGCGCGGCGGCGGGCTTGTAGCGATCGATGTTTCGGCGCAGGGTGCGCGCGCCCAGCGGGCGCGCGCGGCCGGAGCCAATCTAACCAAGCGCGGATGCGTTGCGCGCGGCGGCGGGCTTGTGATTCCGGGTCAGGGCAAGGGGATGAATTCCGTTTCGTCAGGCACCGGCGGGTAAGCCTGCTCACGCCAGCGCGCGCTCGCGCTGTCGATCAGTTCCTTGGAGCTGGCCACGAAGTTCCACCAGATGAGCCGCGCGCCGTCCATCTTCGCGCCGCCGAGCACGACCAGCCGCGACGCCGACTTCGCTTCGATGCGCGCAGTCAGGTCGGACGCGAGCACGGCAAGGTGTCCGACCGGCGCCGGCACGCCGCCGACCTCGACGTCGCCATCGATCACATACACGCCGCGCTCCTGGTGCTCGGGTGGCAGATCGACGCCCCCACCGGCCGCAAGGTCTATCGCCAGATAGATCATCGGGGAAAACGTCGGTGTCGGCGCACGCCGGCCGAATGCCGTGCCGGCAAGCAGTCGCATCGTCACGCCCGGCTCTTCGATCTCCGGAAGCGACGCCCTGGGATGATGACTGAATGAAGGTTCGACGTTCTCGTGTGATTTCGGCAGCGCGACCCACGTCTGCAGTCCATGCAGCCGGTGGCCCGCGGCGCGGTCCTTGGGGCCCGTGCGCTCCGAGTGTACGATGCCTTGCCCGGCGGTCATCCAGTTGACGTCGCCCGGAACGATCGCCTGCACGTTGCCCAGGCTGTCGCGGTGGACCTGCCCGCCTTCGAAAAGGTAGGTGACGGTGGCGAGCCCGATGTGCGGATGCGGCCGCACGTCGATGCCTCGTCCCGGCGGGAATTGCACCGGCCCGAAATGATCGAAAAAAATGAACGGTCCGACCATCTGGATCGGGTGCGACGGCAGCAGACGCTGCACCAGAAGGCCGCCGATGTCGCGCGTATTCGGCTTGAGCAGTGTGGCTATCGGGGCGGGCATGGCGCGTCTTAAGTGCTGCACCTATATTGTATCGCTTCGAGGCTCGCGCTAAAGCGCGCCGTGCCGAAGCGCCTTGACGACGAAGCGGCCCGGATCGATCGCATCGAGCAGCGCGTGCGAAAGCGGCGCGGGCTCGGCATCGAGCTCGCTCGCAAGCGCCTCCGCCGCCAGCGCTGACCACGACAGGCCTCGCGAGGCGAAGGCGAACGCGCCGTACAGGCCGCGGATGCGCGGCAGATCGGCAAGATGGGCGCCGGCGAGCGCGGCCTGATCGGCGCGCGCGCGATCGATGGCGACGATCGCGCCGACCATCGGCAGGCGGTCGGTCGCGACGCAGCGAAAACCGACGCCGCCGTCGAGCGTTGCCGCATCGATGCCGGCGGCGCTGCCGGGCAGCATGTGTTCGGCGCGGGCGAGGTTGACGGCGTGGCTCACGGCGTTCGGGTACCGATCGTCGTCGTCGAGATCGTAAGTCGCGCCCGCGACGGCGATACCATCGACCGCCGGCAACACATAGCCATCGCCGCCGACGACGACGCGCGGCGCCGCAAACGGCGGCGCGCGCAAATAGCTTTGCTGGCCGCGTATTCGTCGCAGCGGAGCCGCGCCCAGGTCGACCAGCCGGGCGGCGTCGCAGGCATTGGCCAGGACGACCACCGGCGCGGCGGCGATCTTCGCACCCGAGGCGTCGCGCGCTGTCCAGCCATCACCCTCGCGCTGCAAGCTTGCGACATGGCGGTCGAGGTGGAGCACCGGCGCCGGTCCGCGGACGGACCGCGCAGCACGGCCGAGCTGCGCGTCGACGATCGCCGCCGGGCGCACGAATCCCGCCATTGGAAACCACCAGCCGCCGATCGCTGCGCGACAGCCGGCGAGCGCGCTAGCATCGGCGCGGGTCGCATGCAGTGCGTAGTCGACCGGATACGCCAGGGCAACGGCGGTGTCGGCGACACGCGCCTCGTTCTCCCCGCCGTCGGCCAGCTGCAGCACGCCGCAACGCTGCCACGGCGGAATCGCGGCGGCGTCGAGCGCACCGGCCCACGCCCGCAGTGCATAGAGGAACCCGGCGCGTGTGAAGCGCGAGAGCAGATTGTCGTCACGCGAAACGTGCGGCTGGAACACGCCGGCGCGCAACGCGGACGCGGCGCCGGAAGACGCGCTGCCGCGTTCGACGAGATCGATGCGCCAGCCGCGCACGGCGAGGCGAGAGGCGACTGCGGCGCCCGACAGCCCCGCGCCGACGACGATCGCGTGGCGCTCCGGCCACGACGGCGGGACTCTCGGTCGCCGCACCGGCCAGCGCGGCGCGTAACGCCCGGCGAGCATGTCGCGCTTGCGTCCAAAGCCGGCGCGTTTTTCGACGGCGAATCCGGCCGCGATCAAGCCGTCGCGCACCATGCCCGCCGCACTGTAGGTCGCCACCGTCGCGCCGGGCGCGGCGAGCCGCGCGAGCGCTTTCAACAGCGGCGCCGACCACATCGCCGGATTGCGGTCCGGCGCGAACCCATCCAGATAAAAGGCGTCGGCGGCGAGGCTCAAGGCCCGCACCGCTTCGATCGCCTCGTCGAAGACGAGCGTCAGCGTGACGTGGTCATCGTCGAAATGCAGCCGGTGCATGCCAGGCACCAGCGGAGGCCATGCCGCGCGCAGTTGTGACGACAGCACCGCCCATTCCGGATGACGCGCGTGCAAGGTCGCAAGATCGGCTCGGTCAAACGGCCAGCGTTCGATCGACACGAAATGCAGGCGCGAGCAACGGTGCGGATCCTCGCGCCAGGCCTGCCAGGTCGCCAGAAAATTGACGCCCACGCCGAACCCGGTCTCGACAATGATGAACGCTCGCGAGCCCGCCCAGCGCGCTGGCAGATCGTTGCCGCGCAGGAACACATGGTGCGCCTGTCCCGCCGCCGAGTCGGCGCTATGGTAGACGTCGGAGAATTGCGGCGAGAATGGATTACCCGTCTCATCGAAGGCGAGTGTCGCCGGCACGATGCGCCGAGCAGGGTGCTCTGCCCTCATCGCGCCGTCGCCCCCGAAATTTTCAGCGCTTGCGGCACGCGGCGAGTTCGGTAGACTAAAGACCGATGCGCTTTGCCTATTTCGACAAGCTCTCCCGCACCCGCCAACGAATCTACCTGCGCAGCGATGCGATCGAATCGCTGGGTTTGCCGCCGGGCCTCGAACTCGGCAGCGTGGTCGCGCGGATCGCCTCGGGTCTGCGCGCCGACGAGCGCACTGCGGTTCAAGCCGGCTGCCAGGCGCTGATCACTGCACTGGCGCGCGGCTATCACGTGCCGCCGGTTCGTGTCCGTGTGCTGGCGCGCCGCCCGGCCGACGGCTACGGCGAGCTCCATGGGCTGTACGAGCCCGAGGACGAGGGCGAGACCGCGCGCATCACCGTGTGGATGCGTACCGCGCAGAAAAAACAGGTCGTGGCATTCAAAACGTTCCTGCGCACGCTGATCCACGAGCTTTGCCATCATCTCGACTACGAACTGTTCGCGCTCGAAGAGACCTTCCACACCGAGGGATTCTACAAGCGCGAGTCGAGCCTCGCCGGGGCGCTGCTGGAGCAGTTTGCCGCGCAGGGGAGCCCGCCGGGCCCCTAGCCTGATGCGCACCAGGGGCCTGAACAGGCCCTAGCTCGGCGGCAATTGTGCCGCGTCCCAGCGTCCACCCAGCGCCTTGATCAGAGTGACGCTCGCCGTCAACCGGCGACCGAGGATCGTCAGCGCCGTGCGCTCGTTCGACAGCGCCACTGCCTGCGCGACGACGACCGCGAGATAATTCGCCGTGCCGGCGCGATACTGGTTGAGCGTGATCGTCAGCGATTCGCGCGCCGATTTCACCGCCTCATCCTGGACCGCGGCTTCCTGTTCGAGGATGCGCAAGGCCGCCAGATTGTCCTCGACCTCCTGAAACCCGGCGAGGACGGTCTGCCGATAATTGGCGACATTCTCGTCGTAGGTCGCCATGGCCTGCGCTGTCTGCGCGCGGCGCAATCCCGCATCGAATATCGTCGCCGCGAGCGCCGGACCGAGCGACCAGTAGCGGCTGGGCAAGGTAAAGAGCTGCGACAGCACCGAGCTCTGGAAGCCGCCGGTCGCCGACAAGGTCAGCGACGGAAAGTACGCAGCTTCGGCGACGCCGACCTGAGCGTTCGCCGCAGCGGTGCGGCGCTCGGCCGCCGCGATATCCGGCCGCCGCTCGAGGAGCTCGGAGGGCAGGCCCGGTGGAATCGGCGGAAAAGTCGTGGCGACCGCCTCGGGAGCGATCGAGAAATTCGCCGGCGCCTTGCCGAGCAGCACGGCGATCGCATGCTCGAGCTGCGCGCGCTGCACACCGGCATCCAGCGCCTGCGCCTGCGTCGACTTCAACTGCGTCTCGGCCTGCGCGACGTCGGCGCGCGCAGCGACGCCGACCGCATACTGGTTGCGCGTCAGCTGCAGCGACTTCTGGTAGGCGTCGACCGTTTCGGTAAGCAGACGAATCTGGGCGTCCTGCGCGCGCAGCAGGAAATAATCTTCGGCGAGCTGTGCCTGCGCCGACAGCTTGGCCGCTTCCAGGTCGGCCAGGCTTGCCTGCGCCGTCGCTTCGCCGGCCTCGACGGTCCTGCGCACGCGGCCCCAAAGGTCGATCTCCCAGTTGACGTCGAGCGAGACGTTGTAGCTGTTGCGCACCGCTCCACCCACGCCGCCGCCGCTGACGTCGGTGCTGCCGCCGATGGTGGCGCGGCCGCCGCCGCGCGTCGCGCTGGCGTTCGCGGTCACGATCGGAAAATAGGCCGCCTGCGCTTGCTGGGTCAGCGCCCGCGCCTCGCGAACGCGGGCTTCCGCCGCCTTGATCGTCTGGTTGCTGACCTCGACCTGCCCGAGCAGCGCATCGAGTTGCGGATCATTGAACACCGTCCACCACGGACCGCGAGGTTCGGTCTCGCGCGGTTGCGCCGTCTTCCACCCCTGCGCTTCCTTGTACGCCGCGGGTGTCTCGGTCTCGGGCCGCGCGTAGTTCGGGCCGAGCATGCAACCGGAAAGCAGCGTCGCCGCGCCGGCGATGATCGCGGCGACGAGGCTCACGCGGGATTCGGGCTTGTGCATTGTTGCCACCGTCCTCATCACTCGGCGGCGGCTGCGGCGGGAGTTGCCGTCGGATGTCGACGCTGCCGCAGCCGGCGGGTCCACAGGCTGAAACGGTCGAGATAGAGATACACGACCGGCGTCGTGTACAAGGTCAGCATCTGGCTGACGATCAGTCCGCCGACGATCGAAATGCCCAGCGGCCGGCGCAGCTCCGCGCCATCGCCATTGCCCAGCGCCAGCGGTACCGCGGCAAGCAGCGCGGCCATCGTCGTCATCATGATCGGACGGAAGCGCAGCAGGCAGGCCTCGAATATCGCGTCGCGCGAGTTCTTGCCCCGGTGACGCTCGGCGTCGAGCGCGAAGTCGATCATCATGATGGCGTTCTTCTTGACGATACCGATCAGCAATATGACGCCGATCAGCGCGATGACGCTGAACTCCGTCTTGAACAGCAGCAGCGCGAGCAGCGCACCGACGCCGGCAGACGGCAGCGTGGACAGGATCGTGAGCGGGTG
>Ga0070690_100000612_pt1 | contig 18067 bp, 13 predicted proteins | sample KBSS33HmetaG_FD_64671 | JGI IMG/M metagenome (GOLD analysis project Ga0070690, IMG submission 64671) | Switchgrass rhizosphere microbial communities from Kellogg Biological Station, Michigan, USA - KBS S3-3H metaG | ecosystem: Host-associated > Plants > Roots > Rhizosphere ... | reverse complement strand
GTAGCAGGTGTGAATGGAGCGTCGGTGGCTTCGTTGATGATGTTGAGGCAAGTGGATTCGCTGAGAAACCCGCGCTCCACCAACAGGTCATAAGCAGGCGATAATTGCATTGGGACTCAGTTCTCACGTTATGCTCGACAGATTCTCTGCATTTGCCGGCACATGATACATTCACTCAAATCTATTCCCGAAGGGAATAGATTTAATAGCCGGGGACATCGTCCGCGGTACGCGGCATTAACAGCTTCAACGCTGTAAGGGTCGGACCTCAACCTCACGAAAGGAACCTCACAAATGTCTCAGACCCTTACAAGTATTGGCCCATCTTGTCTTCTCAACCAAGAATCGCATGCCGATCATCACTGCTGAGATTGAACCAGAACTCTTCGCGTACATAGGCGGCATTCTGAAAGCCTATGAATCCCGTTTAATTGACGCCGGCGGAACCAGCGATCACGTGCACCTGCTGGTGTCGCAATCGAAGAACTTTGCCTTGGCCAAATTGCTGAAAGAGTTGAAACAAGGTAGCTCGCTATGGATCAAAACCGTCGATAGACAGTTCAGAGAATTTCAGTGGCAGGAAGGCTACGCTGCTTTTTCAGTTAGCCAACGAGAAGTGCCGATGTTGCGGCGCTATATCGCCAAGCAGAAGGAGCATCATCGAAAACAAACGTTTAAGAAAGAGTTACTACAGTTTCTGAACGAATATGGGATTGATTACGACGAACGGTACCTGTGGAATTGAATGCGACCCTTTCAGGGTCGGGTGGCGTTTGACTCGCTTCCGAGGGCGGGGTCCGACAAGTCGGGACTTGCCCCCGGCTATTGAATGTCACACCTGCGGCGTGAGAAAACAGGGAGGAGCCACCGAGCGAGTCGAAACTTAGTTCACAAATCTTCGCAGCTGAACGCTCATGGCGAAGCCGATAGCGATGAAGGTAGCGATCAAAGATGCAAGACCAGCACTCATCAATGGTAGCGGCACGCCTATCACGGGCGAGATTCCCAGCGCCATACCGATGTTGATGAAGACCTGAAATGTTAGGCCACCTACGATTGCCATGATTACGAGCATGCCCGAGCGATCGGATGAACGCCGGGCGCCGGTGATCAATCGTGAGATTAAGACTGCGTATGCCACCAGCACTAACACGCATCCTACAAAGCCAGTTGTTTCCGCCGTAACAGCATAGATGAAGTCAGTATGGGGTTCAGGGAGGAACTTCAAACTGCTCTGTGAGTGCTCCGAAGACTGGCGCGAGCCAAACAGACCGCCTTCACCAACGGTGAGAATTGATTGCCACGTGTGGTAACCGATGCCGCGTCGGTCTGCGTTTTCCGGATCGTAAATGACGTTAATTCGCTCTTGCTGATACTTCTTAACGAGATTCGTCTTAACTCCGATCCAGTAGGTCAGGGGAATCATGACTATTGCCAGAAGGGCAGTGGCGACCACGAGCCTTATCCGTATCGCTGACAGAAAGAGTACGACCGCAAGAATCGGCATGTACGTTAGGACAGAGCCGACGTCTGGTTCCAGGAGGATCAAGGCAATCGGGCATAAAAGTATGAGCCCGCCCACGATCATTTCTTTTATTGTCAGCGCTTGTGCTCGGTTCTTTCCGAAGTAGCGCGCTAGCATCATTGCCGTGGTTACCTTCACAAACTCGGAGGGCTGAAACTGTCCGATACCTGGTACCTTGATCCACGCCTGCTGGCCATTGATGCGCATGCCGATTCCTGGTACGAGCACAACGACGAGTAGCACCAGGCCAAACACATAAAACACAGGCGCCCAGTTGAGTAGGCGGCGATAATCAGTGAAGGCAATCGCCAACATCGCCACCATGCCGATACCCAGCCCGATCAACTGCTTGACCCAGTAAGACTGCGTCGGTTGCGCATAGTGAATCTGCACCGTGCCGAACGCAACGATGCCGAGCGCCATGAAGGCCAACACCCAATCGAAATCGCGCCAACTGCGCTTGTGAATTATTGCAGGCATTTACTTCTGAGCGATCTGAACTGCTCCGGGCGGTTCGGCATGGCGAGTCTTTCTATAGTAGACGTCGTAGACTCGTCGCACGGCAGGTGCCGCATGCATGTTTCCAAATCCTGAGTTTTCAATTAAAGCCACCAACGCGATCTCCGGTTTGAAGGCTGGTGCGTACGAGACAAACCACGAGTGGTCCTTATTCTTACCGGTGTCCTTACCAAGACCGACAACTTGCGCAGTTCCAGTTTTGCCCGCGATATCGAAGCCGGCCATCCGTATGCCCGCACCTGTGCCGCCCGCGTTCACGACCTGCCACATTCCCTGGACGACCGTCTGATCAATCTCTTCCGGAATTGGCAGCTTCTTCGGATTTGGCTTCGCTGGATCGAGCGGCTGAAAACCGACGGGCTGCTTGTAATCAGGAGTCCCGGGATTTCCCACCGCGCGAACTTCTTTCAGGAGGTGCGGGATGTAAAGGTTTCCTCCTGTGCTGACTCCGGCGATTGTACGCAGCAGGGCTATCGGGGTAATTACATCGTAGACCTGACCGAACGAGGAATAGACGGTGTCGATATCACGCCAGTCCGGATCTCGCGGTTGCATGCGACGTTTGAAGTCAGGCGATGGAGTCCAGCTGATAACTTCATTTGGAAGGTCGATGCCGGTTCGCTTGTTGATATCAAACTCGTCCACCATCTTCATGATGCCGCCGATACCCATCTTCAAACCCAGACGATAGAAGTAACCGTCGCAGGAGTGTGTGATGGCAGTTTTAACGTCCGGCGTTCCATGGTTACCCATGCAGCGCGTGAACTTGTTGCCGATCGTGATACCGCCGCCGCAAACGAGATTGGAGTGCTCGAGGGTGATAGCGCCTTGTTCCAGTCCTGCGACGGACATCGGAATCTTCCACGTTGACCCTGGCGGATAGCGACTCTGAACCGCACGATTAAGCAGCGGTGTCTCCGGATCATTTAGCAGCGCCGCGTATTCTGCCTTGCCTTCCTTGGTAGTGATTCGCTGCGAGAAGAGGTTTGGATCGAAATTCGGAAACGAAGCGAGCGCGAGTATTTCGCCGTTGTTTGGATCCATCGCGATAATCACGCCGCGTTGAGTTACCGACGTTCGCAGTTGCTCCTCAGCAGCTTTCTGTAGATCCAGGTCGATCGTTGTAAGGAGGTCGCGACCTGGCGTCGGAGCTACAGTTTCGATCTCGTCTTGAATGCGACCACGACTATCGACGACAACTTCTCGATAACCATCTTTGCCGCGCAAGTAGTCGTCGTAAATTTGTTCAATGCCGCTTTGGCCAATGATGTCGCCGGGCTTGAGGCCCTTGTCTTTGAACGTAGATTGCTTCAGTTGTTCCGGACTGATTTCACCCACGTACCCAAGCACGTGTGCAAGCATTCCGTCGGCTGGATATTTTCGCTGTGGCTGTTGTTCGATGCGGAGTTCAGGAAACTCAAGATTGTGAGCTTCAACCCATGCTATGTCATTTGACGTGGCGTCCTGCTTAACCTGGATCGATTCAAATGCCGGCATCGAGCTCACCAGGTCAAACCGTTCCTTCAGAATGTCTTTGTCGATACCAAGCCCTTCAGCAAGCGGCTCGACCAGCGATTGAAGATCTTTAACGTCTTCGCGCGACATGATGACGTTGTAGATCGGGCGTGAGTCGACGATTGGTTCGCCGTTGCGATCGAAGATAACACCGCGAGGCGCTGGGATTGGCAAACGTCGTAGGCGTTGGTTCACAGCAATCTCGGCATACCGGTCGCCGCGAACAACCTGCAAGACGTAAAGTCTTACGCTCAACACTGTGAGCATCATTACGACCAGCACTTGGATGAATCGCAGCCGTGCGCGTAGGTTTTGTGAAGTGTCTTCGAATTTCATTTGACCCTCATCGTCTCCTCAACGACCCGGTAGATCTTCGCGCAACTCGCCGTCTGGTGGCAAATTGTCTTTGCTGTGCTGTGCGATTGGCAATAACTGAATCAAGCATATAAAGGACCAACGTGCCGGCAATCGTAGTGGCAATCAACCGGTAAGACATCGTTTGCATTAGAGGTTTCACTGGTGGATAGCCCAGCAAACGATGCCAGAAGACGTAAACCGCTGAGTCAAGAACGGTGGCCGCTGCCAACACTGGAATGCGAACCAGCGGGTTCTCCAAGTTTACTCTTGTCGCAGCAAAATAGATGATGTAGGCAGTAAGCGTTTTTGAAAAACCGCCGGCACCGATCAAGCCGCCGCTGGACGCATCGACGATTATTCCTGCCAAGGTGCCGACAACTAGTGCCTGCCATGCATCACGTTGCAGCGCGATGTAAACAACTACGATCAGCGGAAAGTCGATATAGGAGAGGGGTGGCCACAGAATGCGCAGGGATAGCTGCAACAGTATGGAAAGAGCTAAGACTGCGGCGATCTTAAGTTGCGGCATTTGCGTATTGCAGATTGCCAATTGCCGATTGCCAATTGGCCCCACCTGGAGTCAGAGAGCGATCTTTAAAAAAATCTGCGCGATTTACAATTCGCCGGCAATTGGCAATCGGCAACACACTCACTGTTTCTTTTTCTCAACGTTGGGAAGAGTTTGGGCTGGCGCCGTTCTCTGGGGAGCTTCGTAGAGCAGAACGGCTACTTCTTCTAATCGGTCCAATCTTGCGCCTGGGCGGATCAGAATCTGATGAGGTTGAGTTGCTGTGCCGTTCTTAACGTCGACGATTTCTCCTACATTTAATCCTGCTGGATAAATTCCGTCCTGCCCAGTCGTCACGACGTAATCTCCGACAGTCACTTTTTCCAAACCTGAAACGTAACGCATTTCGATCAAGCCGAGATCTGGACGACCGCGGACCGAACCGAGCGCACCTGATTCACCCAGTTGGCCCACCACTGCTCCCGCACCCGCTTTTTCATCCGTAACGAGCATCACTTGCGACGCCCACGGACTCACGCTTACCACACGACCGACAATCCCGGTCGCTGAAACAACCGGCATATTAACTTTCACGCCTGAACTACTGCCACGATCGATCGTGATGGTGTTGAACCAAATCGACGGATCACGGGCAATGACTCGAGCGGGCATCGTTTGATACGTGTTCTGGTCGCGAAGACCGAGCAAACCCTTCAAGCGTTCATTTTCAGCTGTCTGCAAACGAGCGTTATGAAGTTCGCTTTCCATCTCAGTGACACGCTGTTTGAGTTGTTCATTCTCTGCAGCGATGCTGTGGAAATTGAATATCTGCCGGAAGAAGTTTGAGGTTGCACCGCCGGCCTTAGACGAAACATTTTGAACGGGCGTCGCTACCGTTTGCGTCCACACGCGAACCATTTGCTGTCCACCCTGACTGTCGCGGGCGTCAATTGCCATAATCACGACGTTGGCGAGTAGCAATCCAATCAACCACAGCGGAGCTTTCTGCCGAATCTCTCTTTGTGTACGAACAGTGGCCATCTTAACTACTGATAACTTTCGCTGCCGTTACATTCCGCTTGTCATTGTGTTTTCCCACTTGACGCGTTTTAGCAGGTCGAAATCCGAAAGCATCTTGCCGGTGCCGAGAACGACGGATGCGAGTGGGTCATCCGCGAGGGATACGGGAAGGCCAGTTTCTATCGACAGCCGCTTATCGAGATTCTTCAACAGCGCGCCGCCGCCGGTCAGTACAATCCCGCGCTCCACGATATCTGCTGAAAGCTCCGGTGGCGTTCTTTCCAGCGCTACGCGCACGGCGTTGATAATCGTCGAAACCGAATCCGCGAGTGCCTCGCGCACTTCTTCATCGGTAATCGTGATCGTCTTCGGAATTCCTTCGATCAGATTTCGACCGCGAACTTCATAAGAGAGCGGTTCGTCGAGTGGGTAAGCCGAACCTAGTTCTATCTTAATCGCTTCAGCAGTTCGTTCGCCGATGAGCAAGTTGTACTTGCGCTTGATGTACTGAATGATTGCTTCGTCCATCTCATTACCCGCAACGCGAACCGCGCGCGAGTAAACGATACCGCTCAAACTGATAACTGCGATGTCCGTTGTGCCACCGCCGATGTCTACCACCATGTTGCCGTGTGGCTCGGTGATTGGTAGTCCGGCGCCGATTGCTGCTGCCATGGCTTCTTCGACGAGATAAACCTCCGAAGCTTTCGCGCGATAGGCTGAGTCTTCCACTGCGCGTCGTTCCACCTGCGTGATTTCAGATGGAATGCCGATGACGACTCGGGGGCTCACCCACGTCTTGCCATTGTGTGCCTTCCGAATAAAGTGCTGGAGCATCTTCTCCGTCACTTCGAAGTTGGCAATAACGCCATCTTTCATCGGACGAATGGCAACGATGTTACCGGGGGTGCGGCCAAGCATGTCTTTCGCGTCACGGCCCACAGCTTCGACCTGATTTGTTACCTTGTTAATAGCCACGATTGACGGTTCAGATACGACGATGCCGCGCCCTTTTGCATAAACCAGCGTGTTTGCCGTCCCAAGATCTATGGCGAGGTCGCTGGAAAACAGACTAAAGATCGATTTCAAAGCCATCTGTTAGATTCACTTCCCGTGTTTAAGAATGAAACTTCGGGTGGGATCGGCGGTAATGTTAGTAACTAGCGAATCCCAATGGCCCGGCTCTGACGACCCTGCAGCTGGTCCTATGACTCCGGGGATGTCGGGAGGCTCCTTACTCTATTCGACGCACCAAACACGTCCGAACTACCTAAGATACACTGTGAACGTTTAACCGTAAACCGGAAACTTCTAAAGGATTTGCCCGTTTGGGGTAGATCTCAATTCACTATCTCAGGTTTAGTTGTCTGGTCAGCAGAGTCGCTCTGAGAATTGAGGGCTTCAGCATGAGCCGGATCTGCTGGCGGGGGTCCGGCTGCGAACTTCACGCAGTTCTTACTTGCTGCTTTCGCTTCGTACATCGCCGTGTCTGCACAGGCGATCAACTGCTGGGGGGATGAGGCGTGAAGCGGGAACGCGGCAACGCCAAAACTGGCAGTGAGGGAGAGATGCAAACGTCGTCCACCTGTGAACTGGTATCTGCATATCTTTTGGCGAATTCGTTCAGCGACAGCGCCGGCGAGTTCGGTTCCAGTGTCAGGCAGAACGATTACGAATTCGTCGCCACCGTAACGCGCAACCGCATCGGTGTCGCGGATTGAAGAAAGAATCACAGCGGCCATCTCCATTAGCACATGAGAGCCGACCAGGTGACCGTGTTCATCGTTGATTCGTTTGAAATCGTCGAGATCGAGAAACAGTGCGGCGACACTCGATCCGTAACGTCGCGCACGCCGGATTTCATTCAGCAAGAACTGACGGAGATAGCGCGCGTTGTGAAGTTTGGTCAGATCGTCTGTTTGCGACAGGCGTTCAGCCTCAGCGATCCGAACGGCATTCGCCAGCGCCGACGCGATTGGATGGGCCAGCGCATCAAGCAAAGCTACTTCCGACTGTTTGAAGTTTCGCATGCTGCCAGTTTCACGCACGCCCTCCATCACGCCAAGTATGCGCTCGCCACAGATCAGCGGCACAGCCACGATGAAGTTTCTACGCTCTTTCCGCTTGATGGTTCCCATTCCGTTGGCGGCCAACTTTACGGCCTTCGATTCTGAACCGAGAGGCACGGCTGAGTCTCCGGTAAGAGCGCGTCGCCAATGTTCGTCGTTCTCTACTTCTTCGGGTTGATCTGAAGTCCTGACGGCAATGGTTTCCAATGCTGAGCCATCAAATCCTTTCGTCTCTGAGACGAGATAGATGGTCCAGCGATCGGCGTAAACCAGTTTCTGCAATCCTTTCAGAGCGCTGTTCGCCGCGTCGTTTTGATCGCCAATGAAGTGTAATGACGAGACGAGATCAAATGCAGAACGCAGACTGCTGCTCCTTAACCGTTTCGGCAACGCATTTGATCCGGCAGAGACTGGTTTATCGAGCATGCCAGTCAGTCGAAGTTCGCCACTGCCCTGTCCTTCGATTTCTCGCAAGAGGGCTGGGAGTTGTGCGGCCTTGTCGGCAATAGCGCGAAAGCCGAGTCTTTTTAGTGTCGCGCTGTCAAGACTGCGAAGATTATGGCTTTGAAAACCGTAGACATGTCGACGACACGCAATGAGCGGAACGCCCGGCCAAAAAGCTTTCGCATGATCGATCGCCGTGTGCAACTCAACCATGTCAGCACCAGCAACCACCTCATAAAGCACTGCCAGTGGCGGTGGTCCAAGCGCTTCTGAGGTCGGTTGCGATTCGCGCTCACGCGCCAACGCAACCTCCACCTCGACCTCACGCAGACCCTCGATCAGAGTTTTTACACCAGCTGATCTCAACGCCTCGATTAATTCGTAAGCGGGCGCTTCGTGAGCATCAGTTAGTAACACTACGTGACTGGCCATTGTTCCCTTACCTTGACGTTCAACCTCTTCGCGCTGCCCTGCCCGAAAGCGGAAGCTTGTACTGACTTGAATTGCCTTGTGAATCCTGCGCGTCGACTACGACGTCGCGTGATCCAGCTACAGAGATCTGAATCTGAAACGTGCCGTCGCTGGGAACGAGTGCCTCACGCCCACTGACGCGTATGGTCGTGCCAGGTTCTGCGCGGCCGCGCACGAGATAGATATTGCCTCCCAGAAACTCTGCGGCGAGGTTCGAAACAGCGACTTCCGATCCAGTGCCACGCTGAGTAACGATGAACTTGCGGGGTTCACTCCAGTCACTTGTTTGCCCGCTGGTCGCTGTTGCTCGCACGCGCCAGAAGTAAACGCCGGGTCGCAAGTCACTCGCGCCGAATTCAGTCGCCACTAACTGATCACGTTCGATAACTTTTCCATCAGCAACAAAGAATGGAGAAGTAGCAACTTCGACTCGGTAGTACGCAGCTGTGCCTGACTGAGGTCGCTGCCATTTGAGTCCAATACCGGCGGATCCACTTTCGCCAACGAAAACTTTTTGCAAGTCATGTGGTTCAGAAGGCATCGGAACATCGAGCAGTCTCTGAGGACGAGAGATCGTGCCCTGATTGTTAATTGAGACGTACTCGTTCGCCTGAATCGAAGTCTTATCTCCAGCTCGGTTTGTAGTTTCAACCGCACCAGCGTTGACTCGAATTTCTTCCGTTCCTTCCGGGTTTACACCGAAGCTCGCACCAGTCTGATCGCCGAGTTTGCTCTTGGCCTTTGGCGTTTCAACTACGTTCGTCGCGCCTTCTCCCTGTACTTCTGTCTTCACGTAAAGCTGTCCACTGTCGACTACAACGTGGACGTTACTCTTTTTTCCATCGTCGGCTCGTGCGTTGTCGCGCACGATGATCGTACTGTTTGGCTTAACCACCAACGTCGAGCCGTCGGCGAGACTGATTCGCGCCCGACCGCTAGCCTGAGTCTGGACCGTGTCGCCCGGGTAGAGTTCAGTATCGGAGCCGGCTTGGATTGTCTCGCGAGTTGCCGCCCTCACGACGCGAACATCACCTTCGAAGGATATGAATCGGGCGCCGGATGGGGATTTGATCTCCGCGACGTGTTTGAGTGGATTGCCATATTTCCATACGTAGAGTGCTGCTCCGGCGGCCACGCCGCAGAGCACAAATATGGTGATCATCAGATAGATGAACCGCTTCTCAATGATCCACCAATCAAAGGCGAAACGACTAGTTTTATTGGGCATGGGGGGTCGGTACTTCTGAGGGGCAGAGTGTTGAGTTGATTTGCGTGGCCAAAAGCTCGACCGCTTTCGACCCTTTGACCCGCACAATTAAGCGTGATTACCTGACCGCGGCGTGGGCGGCAGGTGCGGACAGCAGCGAATGACTGCCAGTAGGAAATCTAACACAGCCGGAGACGATGGTTCAAGACTGTTTATCACTGAACCTAGACTGTTTTAGCGTTATTTGTGAACTTTTTCGGCGGGATCTCGGTCGGTTGCTGGTTGGCCGTCTGAATCAACGGGGGAATCAGATCGTTCGCCGTCACCTTTTGCGGCAAGTCCTCCCTCCTGAGAGTAAGCCGCGCCGGACTCCAAAGACGCCTCGACGGGTGTATCGTCGAAGCCTGGAGGAAGGTCGACATCGATAGAGGCTGGCTTATGAGGCTTGAACAGTATTGAGGCGACTACTGAACCAGCAAGCACAATAGCCACGAAAATCAGTGAGGCCCAGATGGGGATTTCAATATGAACCGCCACCAGTAGCATCTTCACGCCAATGAACGTGAGCACAATTGCCAGGCCCGTCCGCAGGTAGTGAAATTTGTCGATGACGCCGGCGAGCAGGAAATACATCGAACGCAGACCCAGGATCGCGAAGACATTAGACGTGTAAACGATGAACGTATTGGTTGTAATCGCAAAGATCGCGGGAATTGAGTCGACGGCAAAAACCAGATCGGTAACCTCAACAACAATCAGCACCAAAAGAAGCAGCGTTCCTGTACGACGGCGACCGACCTTTGTAAAGAATTTGCTTTCCTCGTAATAGCGCGTGATTGGAAGAAAGCGTGTAACGAGTCTAACCACCGGATTGTGTTCGGGTTGGATCTCGGTCTCTTCCTGCTTGAACATCTTGATGCCTGTGTAAACAAGGAAGGCACCGAAGATGTAGATGATCCAGTGAAAGCGATTGATAAGGGCCGCGCCTACAAAGATCATCGTGAGCCGCATTATGAGGGCCCCCATCACACCCCAAAACAGAACACGGTGCTGAAACTTTGCAGGGACTTTGAAGTACGAGAAGATGAGCAGGAAGACAAACAGATTGTCTACTGACAACGACAACTCTATGAGATACCCAGTTAGGAATTTGAGTCCGAGGTCGGAGCCAAGGTAGGCAAACACTACCCCCGCAAACATCATTGCGAGCGAGATCCAAACAGCACTCCAAATCCATGCTTCGCGGTAAGTGATTGTGTGGCTTTTACGATTGAAGAGGCCGAGGTCAAGGCTCAACATCATGAGGATAAAGACACTGAATCCAATCCAGAGCCATGTTGAACCGCTAATTGCATCCATGCAGGGCAGTAACAATAGCATCCGAGTTTGGCTGTAGCAAATTTGTCAGTTGCGGCGTCGGCGCTAGTCGATGGTCAGTGGTTCCACTACGTCGGGCGACGGACCACCGACAACGGACCACGCCCCACTGACAACCGACAACGGGCCTACCTACAAAGGCGGGGTGTGGAGTTGCGACCGTGGGCGTCGTCCCGCTACAATCCGCGATTTGCTGAAAGGGAAATAAATGCTCAAACAACTTGGACGCCTTGAACGAACTCGCAACATCATCATCCTCGGTTTTGCTGTTTTGATGGCTGTGAGTCTCGTCATTTTCTACGCGCCGGGTCGCTCGGCCACCACCATAAACCCCGCCACGAGTACTGAAGTCGTTGCCAAAGTCGGCTCCGACAAGGTTACCGTCGCCGACATAATGTTGGTGCGGGAGAGCTTTCGGCAGCGTTTTGGTGGACAGATCTCGCTCTCGCAGTTGGGCGGCAACCGTAGCTTCCTCGAGAGTTTGATCGCGAAACACGTTATGAGGCAGGAAGCAGAACGCCTGGGCCTCTCGGCTAGCGATGCAGAAGTCGCGGAACGCATCAGGCGACAATTCTCTGACGCGTCAGGAGCGTTCGTTGGTTCTGAAAGATACAAGGACAGCGTCATCCCTCGTTACGGCAGCGTTGAGAAGTTTGAGAATGAATTGCGCGACGAAATCGCCCAGGAAAAATTGCGGGCGTTCATCACGTCGAGCGTCAATGTTTCTGACGACGAGGTTCAGCAAGAGTACAAACGCAAAGAGACGTCATTCGATGTTAGCTATGTGATCGTCAGCGCTGACAAGCTTGCGGAGAAGATCCAACCCTCAGACGCTGACCTGCGCACTTACTACGATGCTCACAAAACTGACCTTCGCTATCTCGAACCACAACGGAAAGTGCGGTACCTCTTTGTGGATCAGGAGAAGGCAGCGTCGAAAGTGCAGGTTTCAGATCAGGAACTTAAGGCTGAGTACGACAAGCTGGCACCAGAATTCAAACAAGCGGGAGTTAAGGTGCAGCAGATCCTGCTGAAAGTCGCACGTAAGGATCTCGATCCGCAGGTCGAACAAAAGGGGAAAGATCTGGTTGCAAAGTTACGCGGGCAGACCGGTCAAGTGAGTGAACAAGCATTCGCAGATGCAGCGCGCGGCAATTCCGAAGATCCAGCGACAGCAAGTAATGGAGGCTTTCTCGCGAACCCCGTCAAGAAGAATCCGAATAAGCCACAGGCGCTTTATGAACGCGCAGTCGATATGCAACCGGGCGAGATTACTGATCCAATTCGCTACGGAGGCAATTGGTATATCTTGCGTCGCGGTGACCCGGTGCCGAAAACATTTGAGGCTGCGAAACAGGAGATTCTGGTTTCACTTCGGAACCGCCGCAGCTATACGGAGGCGTTGAAGGTCGCTACGAAGGCATATCAACGACTGAAGGAAACCAAAGATATCCAGAAAGTCGCACAGGAAGTCGCCGGCGAAGCGAACATGGCTGCGGCAGATATGGTGCGCGAGACGCCGTACATAAAACCCGGAGACGACGTTAAAGATATTGGTACCAATCAACAGTTCGAGTCGGCTGTTGGGCAATTGAACAATCCAAACGACATTGCTGAACCGACGGGAATTAAGGGAGGTTTTGCGATCCCCATCCTCGTCGACAAGAAAGAACCGCGCATTCCGGAGTTCGATGAGGTAAAGACCCAAATAGCGGATCTCGTTAAGAAGCAACGGGCGAAAGACGATCTGGAGCAGAGGGCAAAGAGTCTGCTTTCGTCAGTGACGTCTCCCGATGCGCTCAAAGCCGCTGGCGAAAAAGAGGGATTCGAAGGCGATGTTGATAAAGATTTCAAAGTCGGTTCATCAATCGGAAAGCTGGAACCGAACGCAGCATTGGATGAGCAAATCTTCGCGATGAAGGCTGGTGAAGTTGCCAAGAACCCGGTGAAGGTTGGTGAAAACTGGGTCGTGTTCGGAGTAACGAAACGCAAAGACGCGGAGATGTCGGAATTTGCTACGAAGCGGGATGACGTTCGGCAAACGATGTTGAGTCAGCGACAAGGCCAGGTCTTCGAAGACTACATTACGGCTGTCCAGCAACGTATGAAGCGTGACGGATCCATAAAGATCTACGAGGATGTGCTGAATTCAATTGAGGAACCGGAAGAACCGACGGCGGCTCCAGGACTACCGCCAGGATTGAACTTTCCAAGTAAGCAGTAATGTCGTCAGAGTGATGAGTGATAAGTGAAGGCACTTATCACCCATTACCCCGTCACTTATCACTCATCAGTTTCCCAAGAACGGAGCGATCTCAGATTGGGCCACGGCGGTGCGAACCTGAAGTTCGTTCGCCTGACTTGAGATTTTCAGATTCGCTAACGCGCTCTTTGCGAGTACCCCTTTGGCACCCGTCAATCTACCGACGAAGAACGCGCCAAATTGTTTAAGGCCTTCCAAGGTGTCTGCCAGACTGCGAGCTGAAGGTGCATCAACAGTTCGAGCGGCGAGGAACACAGCAACATCCTTTGGTGTAGTGCCGACGGAACCATAGACCTGGCGCAAGGCAGATAGATCCTGTGCGATCGGTGCATTCCCGATGTCGATATTTTTAATCAACTGTTCTGAGATGTTGCTGCCGAATCCGATCACGGCATTAGGGTCGCGATTAGCAAGTGCGATCAGTTCCGCGTTCCGACGTTGGCGATTGCGACTAACGTCAATCACTGATCGAATGTTCTCCGGATTAGCAAGTGCCAGCGTGTTTGCATCCAGCGGGGCCACGGCTATTTCTTTAACATTAAAATCGAACATTCCAAAAATGCTGATGTTCTCCTCGACAGTGAAGATGTAGATCGTCTTACCCTGGTACTTCTCTTCACGATATTTCCCGTCGGCCGCCGCTCTTCCTGCGGCAACCATCGCACCAGAATTGAAAGTCCCAGTGGCTAGCGCCACCGTTTGCAGTTTCGTGATCCCTGGTGATGGATACGTGTACTTAACACCGAGCGCGAGTTGATCGAAGGACCTCGCGTCCAGTCCCGTACGAGTCTTGAAGCGATCAAGATCCGCGCTGATTTCAGCGAGCTTCGACGGATTCGTTGCTAACACCTGAGGCAGAACTTCGTTCAGTAGACTGTGAAGCTTTACCTGTGCGACTCCGTCTGATTCAGGCAACGACGCCATCAAACTCGGGGGCGCCTGGGCTGCCGTGGCTTTGGGTCGAGTCTGACCGTCCACTTTGAATGCGGCGAGACTGAAAACGATTGCAGCCAGTACGAAAAGTCTTAGTTTCACTTTCTAACCCTTCCTTTAAAAAAGCTTTGGTAAAAACAACGCTTCCGTCCGATGCCGCCTCTGACACGCGAGGTTGGCTCTAATTACTTGATTCGCTGTTGCAGGACCTGCATCTCCACCTTCTGGTAGTCCTTCGGTATGGCAAAAAGCGCTTTATCAACACTCAACCAAACCTTCGATAGTTCCATCCTGCGAGTACCTGCCTCAGAGTGCGTCTCGGATTTTACAGGCATTCCCAACGCCTCATCGATCCAAATCAAGGTCTCACTTTCGCTAACGCTGCCATTGGTCTCACTATTAACGGTTACCTTGTATTTCGTGGTGGTCGTTCCGTTCACTGTCTCCGCTCCCAGGTTCTGATACCTGCTCTGGATCGGTGCTGTATGTACGTATAACTCTTCGAGACCGTCTTGACCATCTTGACCTCGAACGAGTGTGCCCGGTCCGACCATCTCGGCATAGATCTTCTCATCAGGAACAAGAACGAAGTTTCCTGCAGGGAGATCTAGATAAACCACTCTCTTTCCACCGGAATTGTCTTCTTCTCTTCGCTTGTCGCCATCTCTCGCGATCGTAACTGTGCTCGCGCTCGACTGTCCGGAAGCACTCGGCGTGAAGGAAATTGACCGCACTGCCTGGTAAGTTTCGGGTTCCTTTGTCTTAAACGGAGGAGTGGAGGTGACTACTGACGACGATGACGTTTGGAGCGACGGCTGAGCTGCTTTGGAGCAGGAGAGCGAGTAAATCGCGGTGACGAGCAGAATCGTGAGTAGACGCCAACGCGAAACGACCACTGCTCACACCCGTTCCAGCAGCAGCGCAAGGCCCATTCCCCCGCTTACGCACAGCGTCGCGAGACCGAGCTTCGACTTCCGCTTCGCCATTTCATGGATCAGAGTTGTTGTTATACGCACGCCAGTGCAGCCGATTGGATGGCCTAAAGCAATCGCACCGCCATTTACATTCAGTCGTTCTTGATCAAACTGGAGTTCTCGATCGCACGCTATCACTTGCGCCGCGAACGCTTCATTCAACTCAATCAGATCGACATCACTGAGATTGATGTTTCGTCGATCGAGGAGAGCGCGTACAGCGGGAACTGGTCCAATGCCCATGATCTCCGGAGCGACGCCGGTAATCTCGTAATCGACGATTCGCGCTTGCGGCGAACTACCGCTGGAATTTACAGCCGTTTCGCTCATAACTGTGACAGCGGCGGCACCGTCCGTGATTCCCGAAGAGTTACCGGCCGTCACTGTGCCGGTCGAGGCAAACACAGGTTTCAGCTTCGATAGATCCTGAATGGTTGTTTCTGATCGAGCATGTTCATCTTTTGCGAAAGTGATCGTTTGACCTTTCGGCCCTTTGACTTCCAACGCTAAGATTTCGTCGCTAAAGCGATTCGAAGAGATAGCGGCGGCCGCTCTGTGTTGCGATCGCAATGCATACTCGTCTTGTTCATCTCTGGAGATTTCGTGACGCTGAGCGAGATTCTCCGCAGTCTCTCCCATCACAAGACCTGAAAGCGGATCGTTGAATCCGTCACGATACATTCCGTCGACTAGCTGCGTGTTTCCCATGCGCATGCCCCAACGAGCGCCTTCAGCGAAATAAGGGACACGCGACATGCTCTCGGTGCCGCCCGCCAGTACGACATCTGCGCGGCCGAGCATAATCTCCTGGGCAGCGAGAATGATTGCCTTAAGACCTGAGCCGCAGGCCTGATTGACTGTGAATGCCGGCACCGATTGAGGAACTTGCGCTCGATAAGTGATCTGCCGTGCGACATTTGGGCCACCGCCTGCTTGCCGCGCGCAACCCCAGATCGATTCATTGACTTGCTCTGGATTAACTCCTGCCCGCTTCAAAGTTTCGACGGCAACAGCGACACCCAAATCGGCCGCTGTCAAAGATGCGAGCGTTCCACCAAACTTTCCTATCGGTGTGCGCACTGCTCCTGCGAGATAAATGCTCTTCGTTTCCATAGACTCCGCTTCACAACTACCGAACGCGAGTGCAGCGACCGATTTCAACTGACTGAAGCGCAAAACTCGCATTGGAATCGGTCGCTGCGCTCCCGTGCGGTAGTTGTGAGTTGCGAAAAATGGTAGCACACGGTAGAAATAACAGCGACTAACCCACCCAGATGCTGCAGCACGCATCAATGCAAGTATTTCGGATTTGAGATTTCGGATTGCGGATTTTGTGTTCAGGGACTAGATCAGAACCAAATCCGAAGTCCGAAATCCCAATCCGAACTGAACCGAGCATCTACCTCACTTCATGTTTCAAAGCCTCACGACATCCGAACAACGTTCGTACGCACACAGGCACATTGCCGAGTTGTTTGCAGGACACGCGGAGTGGCTCTGCTCCGTCGATCAAAATGAAGCCTACTCCCTTCATCGAAACGAGATTGAAATATCCATCTCGACTGATCGACTGATGTTGTCGTGCTGGACGGAGAAGGGAACTCGCACCTGGCGGCTACTCGACTGGTTCTGGAACGGAGAGGCTCTCGCTTTTCACGGCTCACGCAAAATGGGCGCGGAGCGGCCGTTCATTGAGCTGATCCCGCGGACATCTGCCTCATCAATCACGGCAACGATTCGCGCTGCTCGACAAGCGCGGTGTTACCGACTGGCGGAACTCGCATCTGCTCTCGAGCCTGACACGCGAATTGAACGCGCTTCGCTGAGCCCCGGCGCACGCAGAGGTCAGCCCGGCCGTTACGCGCGCATCCTACTCCGGCGCAAACGTTATCGAATTGCTGTCACAGCCCCAGTGATTCCAACCCGTGTTGGTGCGGTTGATGCTTTTCTTTCGGCGGCTTTGCTGTGGTTTCATCGGACGTCAGAACGAATTCGCCCGCCTTACATTGATCAATTGTGGTTAATCGTTTCGAAAGAAATTCTGCACCCAACCATCCATCGCGTTTCACTGTTGCGAGATGGCTTAAGACAAATAATTAAACTCCACGTGGTGAACGACGAACTCTCAGTGCTTGAACTAAGAGAGTGTCCAGACCGAAGAGAACTTTGGAAGAAACGACTCGCACGGTTCCCACCTGTTCCACCCGCATCAATGACACCGCAGACCCTCGCAATAATCGACGAGGCACCGGACGCTATTGATGTTGTTCACGCACGGCACGGCGAGACGCTCAGGTATTTCGGCCTACCCTTCGCGCGTGTGCGTTCGCTTATGGGAGCGGAGCGAGTTTGGTTCGGCATCGAGGGGGCATACCGGCGAATTCTTGACGACGCAAGCATTGACGACTGGATCAATCTATTGAACGAGTTGCGCGAGCATCGATCAGCAGGTGAGTTGGACCATCGTCACGCGCTTTATCGGAGTGCCGCCGAAGCGTGGCTTGAGTCGCTATTACGGAAGGACATCACGAAACTCGATCCAGGTTTGATCATCGCCCCGCTGCATGCGCAGTTTCGCACAGCACGTGGAGGCAAACTTGGCATTCGACCGATCGATATGCTGGCGCTCCGGCAGGACGGACGATTGGTAGTCATCGAACTGAAGGTGGCGGATGATCGCGAACACGTGCTTCAGGGCGCCGACTACTGGCGACGAGTGGAAGCTCATCGACGCCGCGGACATATCGCTAAGGCAAAGCTCTTCGGCAATAGAGAGATACGAGACGAATCGCCACTCGTTTACCTCGTCGCACCAACGCTGCGCGTGCATCCGTCGTTTGGCACACTGGCCCGGTGCATTGCTCCTGACATCGAGATCTACCGAT
>Ga0070690_100000609_pt1 | contig 18087 bp, 16 predicted proteins | sample KBSS33HmetaG_FD_64671 | JGI IMG/M metagenome (GOLD analysis project Ga0070690, IMG submission 64671) | Switchgrass rhizosphere microbial communities from Kellogg Biological Station, Michigan, USA - KBS S3-3H metaG | ecosystem: Host-associated > Plants > Roots > Rhizosphere ... | reverse complement strand
ATCAACTGCGACACGTGCCGTCAGCTCGCGCCGAAGAGCTTCGAAGAAATCGGCGAATTTTCCGCGGTGACCACACAGCCGGAGGGTGACGAGGGACTTCATCAGGCCTACCAGGCGCTGCTTGCCTGTCCTGTGGGCTCGATCGGCACAGAGCGAAGTGATAAGACACGATTGAAGGAGGCGATGGCCAGCTTTCCCCAGCTGCTGGAGGGCGGTGTCTTCTACTGCGGTTTCAACTCTGAGAAGTCGTTCGGGGCCAACAGTTATTTCATTCAGCATCCCGAAGGAAACTGGTTGATCGACTCCCCGCGATACGTGAAACACCTCGTGGCTTCCATTGAGCGCATGGGAGGCCTCCGGTATGTCTTTCTCACCCATGAGGACGATGTCGCTGACGCCGCCCAATATGCCACGCGGTTCGGCGCGAGGCGCATCATTCACCGCGCCGATGCGGACGCCATGCCGGATGCGGAGTGGATTGTTGACGGGTTGGAAGCCGTCCGTCTGGCTCCCCAGTTCGAATTGGTTCCTGTGCCGGGCCATACGCCGGGCAGCAGCGCGCTCTTGTACGACAGCCGGTTTCTCTTCACCGGCGATCACCTGTGGTGGAATCCCGACACCCGGTCGCTGGAAGCGCCCAGGCGGCTGGTCTGGAGATCGCAGGCGATGGTGCAATCCATTGAGAAGCTGCTGAAGTACCGCTTTGAGTGGGTGCTCGCCGGACATGGAGACCGCATTCGTCTCTCCCCTGCCGAAATGACTGAGGCGTTACAGGATCTGGTCAGGCGCCGGTCCACTCATGCCGGTCGGTCGACCGTCTCATTGTCTGATGGCCGGTCGTGAGATAGGGAGGCAATGGCTGATTCTCAAATCGGGAGTAATGCTGTCGGCGATGTGGCGCCTGCCGGCGGCACGTCGCATCCCATCCTGCGCTGGGTTGATCGAAACATCCTCTCTATCGGACGGGAGATGCGGCTCTCGTACTTGCCGCCCCTTATGGTCTATGCGGCCTATGGGATTTCCGGTCTCACGAGTATCGTCGGCACCTTCTTCGTCAAGGACTATCTTGGCCTTTCCGCGTCGTTCCTGGCCGCCCTCGGGTTTTGGGCCGGAATTCCCTGGGCGCTCAAAATGCCCATCGGTCACACGGTGGACCTTCTGTGGAGATGGAAGAGCTGGCTGATCGGAGCCGGCGCCCTGCTGCTCGCCGTCAGCCTGGGCATCATGGCGGCCTTGATCGGCCATCGTGAAGCCATGACGCCGATCCTTCCGGCGGAAGTCTGGTTCGTGCTGAGCGTCATTCTTGCGCCTGTGGGATATGTCCTCCAAGACGCGGTCGCCGACGCCATGACTGTCGAGGCGGTTCCTCGTGTCGATGACCGCGGCCAGCCGTTCAATGAGTCGACCCGCAAGCTGATGCACGCCACGATGCAGACGCTGGGGCGAGTCGCCATCATCGCCGGAGGCATTCTCGTGGCGCTGGTCAACGTGTTTGTCTTCACTGGCGTCGAAGGCCGGTCGCAGACGGAAGTCATCCGCCTGTATCAGGACATCTATCTGATGGCCTTGATCGTTCCCGTCGTGTCGGTGCTCGGGATCGGACTCGCCTGGTGGATCAAGCGCCGGCATCTATCCCGGCTGAAACGCGAAGGCTTTACGGCGGAAGAAGCCAGGCGGTTGGTGGAAGTGCGGGGTGACTCGTCCCAACAGACGCATCCGAATTGGTGGATTCTGGGCGGGAGTCTCGCGTTCGTGCTCTTCACCCTGATCGTGGGGCTCGGCGGCTTTCCATATAGCGAGGAAACCGTCTTTGCCGGCTCCATGGCGATCGTTCTGTTCCTGATGACAAGGCTGGTGCAGGAACTGGAGCCCGATAAGCGGTTTACCTTGGTGGGTACGGCGGTGGTCGTGTTCATCTTCCGGGCGATTCCGGGAACGGGGGCCGGAAGCGAGTGGTGGATGATTGACGAACTCAAGTTCGACCAGCAGTTTCTCTCCGTCCTGTCCTTGATCGGCAGCACGCTGACCCTGGCGGGCATGTTTGTGTTCCGGCGCTTCATGGCCGAACGGTCCATCGCCTATGTCGTGGGGTTCCTCACGCTCGTGGGAACGATTCTTTCGTTGCCGGTCGTCAGCATGTACTACGGGCTTCACGAATGGACGGCACGCATGACCGGCGGAGTGGTCGATGCACGGTTCATCGCCTTGATCGATACGGCCTTGGAATCTCCACTGGGCCAAATCTCGATGATTCCGATGCTGGTGTGGATCGCCAACTCGGCTCCGGCGCACCTCAAAGCCACCTTCTTTGCGGTGATGGCCTCATTTACCAACCTCGCTCTCTCCTTGAGTCAGCTCGGCACCAAGTATCTGAACGACGTCTATGTCGTTACTCGTGAGGTCAAGGATCCAACGTCGGGCCTCATCCAAACCCCGGCCGACTACAGCCAGCTGGGTGATTTGCTGATTGCACAACTGTTGCTGGGGTTGGCCTTGCCCTTTGCGGCGATCTTGTTCGCGAAAGTGACACGATTCAAGAGTGCCTAGCGGACAAGAGGTGCTCACTGGCATCCTCTTGCCCGCTGCGGTATCATGACCATCTGTACAAAGTTGCTGACGGCATGAGATGGCCTGCCTTGTCCCGGCAGGTTGTTCAAAACGACCGTTCAGCAAGGCCGCAGCAAGCGAAAAGGCGATGCGTACTCTATGTTCGTGCCTTGAGGCTTTTAAGCATCGCGAGAACGAAGCTGGCGGTCGTTTTCAACAACCTGAATGAAGGGGGCGACCGGTTTCGACGGGGATACCGATACCACCGTGGCATGTCGAGCTCTCGGGGACTCGTAAAACTCCGGGAAAATGCAACTGCCAATCAAGAACTGGCACTCGCAGCTTAATCAGCTGTGACGTTCTTCCATCTGAGGCCCGCGGGGGTGGAAGGGCGCGATGCAGCGGGCTGGTCCAAGGCCGGTGCTCAGCGGCTGAGGACGAGAACTTTCTGGGCTAGCGGCTGTTCTAAGCCTGCCGACGGGCGTGGGCGGCCGCGAATTCAAATTGTCGGCTACACATGTAGATGCGGTGCGTTGACGATCTTCGGACAGGGGTTCAACTCCCCTCGCCTCCACCAAACCTCGCTTGCGCGTGCCGGCGGCTCACTAGGCGAAGCCTTTCTTCATTAACGCCGCCGGATAAAAGCCTCAAGCGTTTCCCAGCCACCCTTGTCGCATTCACAATCGGGTCCACAAACAAATATTGTGACACTGCGCTAACGCCCAAGGATCCGTGCCGCATCAAATGCAACAACGGCAGGAAGGAATCCCTCTAAAACCCAATCGAAAGACCAATAGTGCTGAAAAAGGTAGATCTATCGACGGGCCCAATGAATTCGGTGCCTAGTCCTGCATCGACCACGACACGGGAACTCACCTGGTGACGGAGACCTATTCCCATTCCCGTGGGATTACCTTGCCCAACCGAATCAGATTGACGCGTAAACACGTTGGCAATAATAGTATCTCGAAAGCTTGTGGGATAACCGAGTGGATAACTCACAGCTCCCACTACACGGTAGGTCCCACTTCGTTCCTGTCCTTGCGGCGATCCGAGAAACGTATAACCAGCATTCACATGAGTGCGCCAACGCCCAAATGAACGCGTCATCACGCCGGTCAGTTCTGTATCCACTCCCTTGGAGTTGACGCCGGTAGGAAAACCAACTTCTGCCCTCACGGCAAAAGCAGGGAGATTTAAAGTTTCAGTATTCAGGTTGTATAGGACACCTACGCTAAGATCGCCGGATTTATCGTCGCCCACCAACGTTGTCGGCTCAGTTACTAAACCGGTCATAATCTCCAGCTGCATATTCTCAAACGCTCCATAAATGATCTGTGGCTGGAATCCAAACCGGCCCTTACCTTCGTTCCGATCATTGAAGGTCACACCACCTTCAACTCCGATCTCCCCTTTAGGAATGACATAAGCATCTTCAATCGCAATAGGACGATTTGGATCTAGGTTGTCATGGTCCAAGGCGTACCCCATCGCTGGCAGCCAGATGATGCCAAACGTGGCAATTCCGAAAAAGATGCTTGTCGCTATTCCCATCTTTAATGGCCTGAATGTTTGCTTTTGTCAGGGGGAGGAGCAGTTTCGTGGTAAGGTTTACCATCGCGGGCGATGAAGGGATTCGTGGCATCCGCGCTGGCCCAATAGTAGTTCTGAGCGACCCTGTAGATTTCCTTGCGCTTGTCTTCCGACGTCGGAAAGAGATCGCTCGAAAGGATGTCACTGATGGTGTCGTGCATCATGTGCAGGTTGTCGAAGATGTTGGCGATCTCGGGGTATGCTTCCGCAAACTTCGGACTCAATTCGGCCGTCATCGGCATAAAGGTCCACTCTACAGGCGGGTTCTCAAGATAGCCGTGATAGGTTTTTAGGATCGGCTCAACCGCCTTTTGCTTGGCGGACAGATTTGCAGCGGCACTTAGCGGGTCATACACCACTACCTGCAAATAGTGGTACGCCCAGATCGTCGCATTGAAGAGGGGGAACTTCTGTCGAAACGTTTTTGAATAAGGCAACGTATCCAATCGCCGATGGTCTAAGCGCTTTGATGTGATCGCATAGTCACTATCCTGGTAAAAGGCCAAGACCTTTTCTAACGCACCTGTTTTATCTTTTAAATCCGACACGTAAATATCGTACGTCGCCCGGTGGAGAGCGTGCGCTTCATCGAAAGTATTTTGGGCCTTCCATGCGAGTTTCATATACGTGGGTGCAATCGCTTCTTCATTCGGGTTGAGCATCGGCCTCGTAGCAATAAATGCCAGCGTCTCCATCCGTGCCCGTGTATCGATCGCCTCGATATCTTTTGCCCCCGTCAAAAGCAGGTTTTCATAGAGATTGGAGTGCCCAAAATCGACTCCGTTAAACTGAATATCCAGTACTTGCAGCTGTTCCCGAAGCGCGAAATTCCACAGCGCTCGGTAGTAGAAGCGCTTATCACGCTGTTCAAACTGGCTGCAGCCGGAGACGGTGAAGGCGATCGTAGCCATCGCCACGATCGCCTTGATGATTGTAAGGTTTCGCTTCATCGCTTCAGCATCCATGATGCGCATGCACCAAGGCATGGCCCTTCCCTCTGGCAATCAGCCACCTATTGACGGGGAACGCGGCAATACCAGCCACAATCAGTGAAACGATCAGGCTTCCCCAAAACAGCACCGTCCCCAGGCCAGCATCCATGGCGCCGGGGATCGCCACCATAATGGCGTTATCGACGATCTCCATCGTCGTCATTGATAAGGTATCGGAGGCAAACGCCAACCCCAGGGCAGTGCCCCACGCCATACCAGCTTGGCGAAGCGGCCAAAGCGTCATGGTGTAGCCAAAGAAGAAAGCGAGGACAACGGCCAATGCAACCGTTGGCCAGCTTCCCCACCCAAGTACCGTGCCAATCACCATTCCAAGGATTTCGCCGATCGTGCAACCGGTGAGGCAGTGGACCGTAGCCATTAGCGCCGTACGGTTCAGGGAAACGCGTTCATGATGGTGGGTGCCATGCGTGCCGTGATGGATATGGTGATCGTGAGATTCTTCCCGCCCGTGCTTCTCGCGAGACTGTTGTTTCATGCAACATGCCTCCTCATCTTGCAGACGAGGTAGAGTGGCAGAAACTGATTCGTTGTACATCATAGGAGACCTCCGTGTGTGAATGTTGCACCATCGAACGCTCACCTCTATTGACGAATGAGGGCTCCAATTCTTACAGTTGGCTTAACGCCTGGATTTACAGTTGGTTAGGACGCTACGGGCAGTCCGGTCCCATGCTGGTGCTGAGGTGAAACAGGTGGTGTGAAGGACAGGAGTAACTCTTTCGATCGCATGCCTCTGTCCTCGCATCAAGGCGTATCAAGGGAGCATTCCGGTCCACTTCAAGAACCTTACAATGCTCTGTAACTAGCGAGTCTAAAACATGGGATCTCGTAGACTGCGATGGCATTACACCCCATGAGCAAAAGCACCAGTCACGGCCAGGACCCAAGCAAGCCCATTCCAGCTGTGGAACCGGAAGCAATGGGCACTGTCTCTGAGCGGCCGGACTTTCTCTCTGACTTGTTCTCTCGCGAGTCAGAGTTCCGCTCTTTTCTTCGACGCCGAGTTGCTGACGATGCCCTCGCGGAAGATCTGCTGCAACAGAGTTTTATGCGCGCCGTCCAGCACGAGCATCACGGTGAGCATCCAGAGCAGGTTGTGGCCTGGTTTTATCGAATCCTACGGAACGCCACGGTAGATTACTATCGCGCTCGCGCAGCAGACGACCGGAAGATGGAAGCCTTCATCCAAGAGTTAGCAATCACTGGCACTGATAAGACACCCGCTTTTGATGAACTCCGGCCCACCGTCTGTGCCTGTCTGCAGCGGCTTCTCCCAAATTTAAAGCCTGCCTATGCAGATCTTCTAAATCGGATCGATATGGAAGGGGAATCGCCAGTCTCTGTCGCGAAGCACTTAGGTATCACGCCAAACAATCTGACGGTTCGCCTGCACCGGGCCCGACAGGCGCTCCGAAAAAGTCTTGAAGCATCCTGCGGCATCTGCACAAAACACGGCTGTCTTCACTGCACCTGCGACGAGGCCTCCTAGCAACTGGCAGGCCCCGCCGTGGGATCTAACCTGTTGCAGATAGTTAGACGCCGCGCCACGCATAATTGATAGGCCGACTGCTCAATCCACAATTCCAAGCTACTCTGCACGTCGGAATTAAATACCTCTAGGTGGATGGACATGAGAACAACAGCCTCGGCAACGAGGCCTTCTTTTACATGTTCCTTAAACACTTGGGTCTGATGCTCCGGCTTCGCCTGTAACCTAGAGGCGCAACCCGTAGTCAGACCTAGCAGGATGATCAAAGACGCTAACGGCATCATGTAATAACTCTTGGAATTTCAAAGCAGAGCACACTGATTCCCCTCGCCTCCACCATGTTCGCCGCGAGGTCCCCGTATCGGGTTTAGATCTGCAAGATGGAATAACCTCATTGAAAATGCTATGAGTTCTGAAGTGTCTTGGAGCCGGTCGGCGAAGACATACGACCAGCTTTTTCATCGCTGTAATCGATCGTGCGACGCAGACTTAACCCAAGGCGTATTCGCAGCCACCGTCACGGGTTAATGAACACTTCATGCTGAGCGCTTCATCAGCCCAAAAAGTGCAAGAGACCATCGAAAGGTTTGTCGGGTGGCTCGATCAGTACGGCGAGACCTCCTACGATTGTCAGACATTTTACGCAAGCCCCATCGGCCAGAAGGCGAAAGCGCTCTATTACAAACAACCCGGCCTCGGAACAATAGCCGTCGCGCCGATTATTTTGTGCGAAGCCTTCATACCTTCGGCTCGTCGCTGGTTCTGGAAACGGCAGCGCTTTCCCATTGCTGACGCCCATTACGCGATGGGCTTTGCAGCCCTTTCGCAAGCGCTCGGAAAAACAAGTTATTACGAACGGGCGGTCCATTTTCTCAACGCACTTGAAGCGACCCGTTGCCCTGGGCAAAAACACTATGCCTGGGGTTTCCCGTTCGATTCGATGACTCTCCGCTGCCTTCTCAAAGAGGGGACACCACTTATTACGACTGAAGCGTATGTGTATGAAGCTTTTGCTCAGGTGTACGAAATTGACCATGATAAAAAGTGGCGGCGGATCATGCAATCGCTCGCGCAGCATGTCGCAGAGGAGTACTTCGATACTGAGACATCGCCACGGGCGTCCAGAACATCCTATTCGTCCTTTCCTGAGCCCTCCTATGGAGTGGTCGATGCGAGTGCCTATCGAGCATTTCTCTTGACGAAAGCTGCACGGGACTTCTCGAATGAAACGTATAGCCGAGTAGGCGAGCGAAACCTCTATTTCGTGCTGGAGTCACAGAATGCAGACGGTTCCTGGTACTACGCGATGGACGGAGCACGAAGCTTCGTCGACCACTTCCATACGTGTTTCGTGATAAAGGCGTTAGCGAAGATCGAGGGATTGACGGGAGATGGCGAGTGTACAGAGGCGATCGAGCGAGGAGTGAAGTACTATGTGAAGCATCTTTTCGACGAGGCCGGGTTGCCGAAGCCATTTTCCAAGGCGCCCAGGCTGACGATCTATCGGCGGGAATTGTACGATTATGCCGAGTGCATCAATCTTGCGATTTTGTTGAAAGGACGATTTTCAGAGCTCGATAGGCGATTAAAGACGGTATTGGATGATCTTCTCATCAGGTGGCAACGACCGAGTGGTTCCTTTCGGTCCCGGCATCTGCTCCTCGGCTGGGACAATATGCCCATGCACCGTTGGGCCCAAGCTCAACTGTTTCGGAGCCTCTGCCTCCTATTGAAGGAAGGGGATCTGTGAAGGAACTCATCTCCAGGCATAGGGAAATGTGGGGGATGTGGTAATGGACATTCTCGGGAACTCATGAAGGTGTTTTCTTGGGGAACTCGAGCTGGCGGCTTCTCAGGCAAAGCCTCTCTTCAGTAGGCCGCCGGATAGGACTGCGGCATGATCGATCTCGACTCGGTTCGGTCCAAATGGCACTCCCGTGGTTTCGGGTGCGATATCTGGACTGATCCTCCCGGACAGACCTGGGAGGGCTATACACACAGCGTCGATGAAGTCGTGATGGTACTCGAGGGCGACGTCAAGTCGAAGTCAGCGGGCAAGTCCTGCGGCCATCGGCCGGCGAGGAGCTCTTCATCCCCGCCGGTGTTCTTCACAGCGTGAGAAACATTGGGAAGACCACTTCCCGGTGGCTCTACGGATACCAGTCCAACGGCTCGTCAATGTAGGCAGTTCCCTACGGAACCCCAAGAACCGCCAGAATTGTGTGCTTCGCGAGGACTATGGATTTATTGTCTTATCTTTGAGTACCCTAAACGGGCTTTACGGGGAACTCCATTTGCAGGGGTGCTCAGCCTATGGTGTGCAAGAAGACGATTGCGGCCCTGATCCTAGCGGGACTCAGTATCTCGGCGGCTGCGTTTGCTGTCGAACCCACGGCCCCTAAGCCGGATCCTCCTCAGACGCAGATTCCTGCCGCTCCGCCCCCTGCTCCTCCCTCGGTCGCACCCAAGCCACAGCCCCAAGACAGTGAGGTGAAGCCGCCTCCACCAAAGAGCCCGCCCGCTCCAGCGGAGGGCAGCAAAGAGCCAGGACCCGCGGCGATACCCGGGGCTCCGCCGAAGCCGCCAGCAAAGGCGACGCACCCACAAAACGGCTCCACGCCGCCCAAGGCGGCCACTATGCCGCAGCCTCCGGCGGAAATCGTCGGTAAAGACGGCGCACCCATGGTCCTGATCCCGGTCGGTGAATTTACTATGGGGAGCGACAAAGGGGATGACGACGAGCAGCCGATCCACAAAGTCTTCCTGGACAGTTTCTACATTGATAAATTTGAAGTCACGAACGGACGATTTGCCAAATTTGTCGAAGCGATTCAAAGCGAGCCGCCATGGGGGTTTGCCGATAAGGAAACTCCTGTGGTCCGTCCGGACCAACCAGTGCGCTGGGTCAATTGGATGGACGCGATCGGGTATTGCCTCTGGGCGGGCAAACGGTTGCCGACGGAAGCTGAGTGGGAGAAGGCAGCGCGGGGTCCCGATGCCCGCCTCTATCCCTGGGGAAACGACGCTCCGACTCCGGCGCACGCGGTGTTCGGCTTGAAGGAGGGATCCGATACCGTGTCGGCCATCGGCAATCGCGATAAGGGAAAGAGTCCATACGGCGTCCACGACTTGGCAGGGAATCTGTATGAATGGACGACCGATTGGTATGACGAGGAGTTTTATTCCAAGAATCCGGCGATCAATCCGAAAGGTCCGTTAGAAGGTACGGCTAAAGTGCAGCGCGGCGGCTCGTATATCAACGGCGCCTACCGGCTGCGCTCCTCCTTCCGGACCAAGGGCGATCCCACCGAGCATGACCCCAATGTCGGATTTCGCTGCGCCCAAGATGTGCCGAAACAGCCGTAACCGCATCGCACCGCCGTCAGGTATACCCTCATGAAACGGTACAGGGTAAAGCTAGACAGTTGCCTCTCGCTCAAGGATTATGATCCGGACGAAACAGGCGATTATAAGAAGAACGATGATGACAAGGGGGCAGCCAAAGATGAGACGGAAAAGCTGGTCCTCAAGCTTGGCCGGTTGCAAGATCGGCTCTACGCCAATGGCCGCAATGCGTTACTGATCGTCCTGCAAGGCATGGACACGAGCGGAAAAGACGGCACGATCAGGCATGTGATGTCTGCGGTCAATCCGCAGGGATGCAAAGTCGTCGCCTTCAAGACCCCGTCGCATGAGGAACTGGCCCATGACTTCTTGTGGCGGGTGCATCACGAAGTGCCGCCGAAGGGCTTCATCGGGATTTTCAATCGGTCGCACTATGAAGATGTGCTGATTACGCGTGTGCATGGCTGGGTGTCCGATAAGACCGTCAAGCTGCGATTCAATCAGATCAAAGAGTTCGAAGAGATGTTGGTAGAAAGCGGCACGGTCATCCTGAAATTTTTCCTCCATATTTCCAAAAAAGAACAAAAGGAACGGTTGGAGGAGCGGATCAAGGACCCTGAGAAACGTTGGAAATGGAGTTCTGGTGATCTTGAAGAGCGGAAGCTGTGGGATAAGTATATGAAGGCGTTTGAAGATGTGATTTCGGCGACGAGTACTGAGCGAGCCCCCTGGTATATCGTGCCCGCCAATAGAAAATGGTACCGGAATCTCGTCATCGCCGACCGCGTCGTCGATGCGCTCGAGAGTATGAAGCTGAAGACCCCTCCCGCGCCCAAAGGCGTCAACTTTTCCAGACTCAAGATCGTCTAGCTATCCGCTGTGGATTCCTTGGTGCGCATCTTCAGATGTGGCACGTGTTATGCGTCCGGTCCTTCACTCCATAAGAAAATACCGAGCCCCATTGACACGGTTTTCTAATAGGCGTAGGACGAACCTGCGGCCCCGATTTTCTGTCGAAGTACGAGAGATCGGACAGACCGCGCGGCTGTCATCCAGGTCTCCCGATGACTTCACCAAGAGAGGAGGGTGGATATGGACGACGCGACTCCACCTGGCCCGTCAGGCCCGCCGTTGCGAGGGCGGGTTTCTCGTCGGTCGTGCTGACCGGATCTCTGCTGGCTGTGCCGTGATGGCACCATAGACCAACTGGATAGCAGCCTGGGATGCTGGAGTATCCGCCGCAGCGCGAGGAACACGGGTACCCGGGATTGACGACGTCTCCCACGACTGGAAACTCGCATGACCTTGTTTCGCGCGGGTCATTCGGGCCGCAACAACTTCATTGCAGTTCTGGCGTCCTAAGCGCCGACCACGGGCGACCTCCCACCATAGTGCAAGGTCGCCCGTGCCATTTCTGCGGATACTGAAAATGGCCTGACATTCTTACCCGCCCTCCCCGGCGCGCCGAGACGCGCCTTTCATCGAGCTTCATTCTCACATCGCTCTCCTCCTCAAGCTGCTGAACTCACCTGTGGCAAATACCTATCCGCTCGCATGTGATCGAAGCGAGCGGTTCAGGGAAGCTCGGTATGTACCTCCTCGGGGTCTCTCGTTGCGGCCTTGCCTGGGAAAGCGCGTCCTGGACGCGGTGAGATCGGAGGTGAGAATAATCGCCTTGTTGAGGATCCGCTCAGTACCACCATTGACGAAATCGGCACCCACATTTACTGTCCCGTGTCCCGCTGGCCAGACCGGGCGCTCTTTCGCTTCCAATAAAAGTAGAAGGGCAGTCCTGCCGCCACGGTCGCAGCGCCATAGAGTGCTTCCACGGGTCGCTGCACCACGCTTGAGCCTACGATCAACGTGGCCACCGCGATTAGAAGCATCGGCAAGGCCGGATACCAAGGGCTGCAATAGGCAAGACTTGGATCGATCCCTCGCGAGCGGAGGGGGAAGATCGTCGAGAGCGTGAGTCCCATGAAAAACGCCAGCACCATTCCGCTGTAGATGATCAGTTGTTCGAACGTGCCGCTCAGGATCAGCCCGGACGCCCAGAGAGTCTGAAACAGAATCGCTCGCGCCGGAACGCCTGTCCCGGGTTGGCGGTACGCGAGCCAAGGGGTAATGACGCCGTCCTGCGCCATGGCCCAATAGACACGTGGGCCGGCCCAGGTCATGGCGCTCACCGCTCCGGCTATGGAGAGGCAGAGCAGCGCAGCGACCAGCTGTCCGCTGCTCGGTCCCCACAAGGCTGCCGCAGACTTTTCGGCGACCGGGACAATCGGCTCCTCGGCCAGCCCGGCGATCGACAACGCGGATAGGTACACCAGGTTCAGCAGGACATAGATGATCGCGACGAAGGCTGTGCCGCCGATCATGATTCGCGGCAGCGTCCGGCGGGGGTCGGAGATCTCCGTGGCGATGAAGCCCGCAACGTTCCATCCCAGGTAACAATAAATGACGATCACGAGCGCGATCGCGACCGACCCGACTGCGGGAGGTTTATGGGCGGCCGGGTCAGACAGCCATTCCCAATGGGCGGCGCCTGCAAACAAGCCTCCCAGAATGAGGACGGCAATCGCCAGCACCTTGGTACTGGTGATGGTGCGCTGTAATCGACCGCCGCCTGCCAGTCCTCGACAATGGACCAGCGTCACGAGCCACAGGAGCGTAAGCGACAAGGCCTTTGCTCGCCAGCCGCTTTCGTCCATGATGGGCAAAATCCTCAGGGCATAGGCAGAAAAACTGATGGCGGACGCCGCGACAGCTGCGCCGAACCCGATGGTAAAGGAGGTCCAGCCGCTCAGGAAGGCCACCAGTGGTCCATAGGCTTCACGGAGATAGACATAATCGCCGCCCGCATACGGGAGCCGAGAGCCGAGCTCTCCGTAGACCATCGCACCGCCGATGGCAAAGAGTCCGCCGAGACTCCAGAGTAAGAGGATCAGGATCGGATCGCCGAGGTCTCTGGCCATGAGGCCCGTGGTCGTAAACACGCCGCCCCCGATGATGTTGCTGACCAGCAGGCAACCGGCCGTAAACCAGCCGATGGTATTGATGGGAGGAGTCGAGCCAGGCACGTGCGAGGCCTTTCTTTTGTCGGGCGACTCTCCTACCATATCCGCTGATGGCTGAGAAGCCGAAGAAAAAAGCTCCGACCGCAGGGACCAGACGCCGGCGAAAACCGGCCGGGCAATCGACCGGATTGGCCGCGACGGAACTGCAAGCGGCGGCCCCGCAGGGTGAAGTGGTTGAGCTGCATCGGGCGATCGAGCAGGACGGCGGCAAGGTCCTGTCGGTGTATCGCGAACCGTATGGCGGTCACTGGCTGGTGCTCGCCGCCCTCCCCATCGCCCTGGTCGAGCCGACGCCCTATCAACGGAATTTGTCCGACACCCACGTCAGAAAACTCGAAGCGGTGATCGGGAAACTCGGGCGGTTCCTCGACCCAATTATCTCCGTACGCCTGCCGAAAGCAGACCAAACGGCAAAATATTGGACGCCGAACGGTCACCATCGCCTTTCTGCGATGCGCACTTTGGGGGCCAACAGCATTGTGTCCCTCGTCGTCCCGGAACCTGCCGCCGCCTATCAAATTCTGGCGCTGAATACCGAGAAGGCGCATAACCTTCGCGAAAAGGCCCTTGAAGTCATCCGCATGTACAAAGAGCTGATGCAGTTGGACAAAATGGATGAAGAGGCCTATGCCTTGGAATTCGAAGAGCCGGCGTTGATCACCCTGGGACTGTGTTATGAAGAACGGCCGCGATTCAGCGGTGGCGCCTACCATCCTGTGCTGAAACGGGTGGAGGAGTTTCTGAAAACCCCCCTACGAACGGCGATCGAATCCCGGCGCGCACGGGCACGCAGACTCCTTGAGCTGGACGACGCAGTCGTCGAGCAGGTCGAGGCGCTCAAGGCAAAAGGGTTGACCAGTCCCTACCTGAAAAGCTTCGTCGTTGCCCGTACGAATCCTCTCCGGTTCCGGCCTAAGGAGGCTCCAACCCTCTCTTTTGATGAAGCGTTGGACCGTATGACCCAGGCAGTGGCCAAATTCAATCCTGAAAAGGTCAAAGTGGATGATCTAGCGAAATCGGACGGTGTCACCGAGGAGCCCGAATAGCCGCTTCCCGTCTTGTTTCTCTCTCAACCGCCCCCGTAGAATAACCTTCCCGTCTCAGTGAGGGAGGTCATCATGGGTCTTGCTGACAATAAGTGTGTGCCTTGCCGCGGCGCTGTGCCGCCGCTTCCAAAAGATCGGATTCAGGCGTTATTGAACGAAGTCGGCCGCGGATGGGCCCTGAACCCTCAGGGTCACCTCGAGCGCCTCTATACGTTCAAAGACTTTGCGCAGGCGCTGGCCTTTGTCAACAAAGTGGGTGCTGTGGCCGAAACCGAAGGCCATCATCCTGATCTCCACCTCTCTTGGGGGAAATGTAAGATCGAGATCTGGACCCATAAGATCAGCGGCTTGACCGAGAGCGATTTTTACCTGGCCGCGAAGGCCGACCGGGAATTCGAACCGTTTCGTGCAATGGCAGGCGGGTGACGCGCGCGTGAGTCACGAGACCAATTCCGGGGAACGGGCGATGGGCGAGGCGCAGGTGGCGCTCGTCAACATGCCGTTCAGCTTCTCCAAGTACCCCTCGATCCAGCTCGGTACGCTCTCGGCCCTCCTCAAATCGCAAGGCATTCCAGTCGATTGTCATCACTTGAACGTGCGGTTCGCACACAAGATCGGTGTCCCGTTGTACGAACTCATTTGTGAGAAGCGAGCGCTCTTCGGCGAATGGCTGTTTTCCTCCCTGCTGTTCCGCGACAATCCCAAGCGCGCCGAATATCCCCGCGTCTTCAAGCCTGTCTTCGAGCAGATTGGCCGGGAGAGCGGACAGCCGATCGGCTACTTTGAGGAGATGGCGACGAAGATTGCCCCGCAATTCCTCACCTGGGCGCTAACCGCCATTGATTGGAGCCGATACAAGCTGATCGGCTTCACCTCTACCTTCGATCAGAACGTGGCGAGTCTGACGATGGCCAAATTGATCAAAGATCTCTACCCCGAGGTGACCATCGTATTCGGAGGAGCGAACTACGACGGAGAAATGGGCCTGGAATATTTCCGGGCGTTTCCGTTCATCGACCATGTGGTCGTGGGGGAAGGCGAAGTGGCGTTTCCTGCCCTGGCCCGCCAGGTACTGGCCGATAGCTCCGACGCACTCCCGCCGGGGGTGGCGTTTCGACAAGGTGAGAAGATCCGATTGACGCCGACCCCGTCGCTCTTTACCGATTTCACGAACACCGGCCCCCCCGACTATGATGACTATTATCATCTGCTGGCCGAATTAGGCGGCGCCGCTCAGGGACTCGATCGCATTCTCCTTTACGAGGGTTCGCGGGGGTGCTGGTGGGGGGAAAAGCATCACTGCACGTTCTGCGGCCTCAACGCACAGAGCATGAAGTTTCGTGCCAAATCCCCCGAGCAGGTGGCGCGGGAAATGACGTATCTTTCCCATCGATATGATACGGCGCGCTTCCGACTGGTCGATAACATCATCGATATGAAATACATCGATCAGCTGTTTGGAAAATTCGCGTCCGACCACTGCGATCTGGATGTCTTCATCGAAACCAAAAGTAATCTTCAGAAGCCCCAGATCAAAACGTTAGCGCTGGGTGGCGTCAAGTGCATGCAGCCAGGACTCGAAAGCTTGAGCGCCACTCAGCTGAAGGCGATGGACAAGGGCGTCACGCCGATGCAAAACATCGTCTGTCTGAAATGGAGCTACTACTATCGAGTGACAGTCTCCTGGAACATCCTGCTGGGTTTTCCGGGAGAGACCAACGACGATTATCTGCGTCAGATTGACTTGATTCCGTCCTTGGTCCACCTGCAGCCGCCGGAGGCGACGGGCAAATTCTGGTTGGAGCGCTTCAGCCCCTACTACGCGAGGCCTCACGACTATGGGGTGCGCATGACGGGGCCGGGATTGGCCTATCAGTATGTATACGATGCCCGGCAGGTCGATCTGAATAAGATTGCGTATGACTTTGAATACGAGGTGGATAACTGGCAAGTGGACCCGCACGTCTTCCAGGAGCTGGTCTCCGCCGTGGAAGGCTGGCAACGGCTGCATGCCTCCAACGACCGGCCTTTTCTGTACTATTCAAAAGCATTGGGCTATGTGACGGTGTATGACGGCCGGAATCCCAAGGGTCCCACCCGACGCCGGTATGACGGAGTAGCCGCGCTGCTCATCGAATTGTGTAACGAGTCACCGAAGAGTCTCGATCAGATCCGCACGGCCCTCGGCGACCAATCGATCGACAACCGTGATCAGCCTGAACCGATTCTGGCCGACCTCACGTCGCGACGGGTGCTGTACGAAGAGCGCGGCAAGTATTTCACGCTGGCGATCCCGGAGCATCCCTATCTCTAGCAGGATGCTGAAAAGCGCCGTCCGTTTCACCCGTCCACCCCGGCGCGCCTGCACCAGTACCGCGTTCTCAGTCAGCGGTTCGGCTCAGTGTCTCTACATCGACAGCCTCTCGGACACGTTGCGCATCTGGACGCCGTGAATCAGGGAGGCGCCACCTCGAATGGCACACGCGACGTGCACGGCTTCAGTCATTTCCTCGACATTTGAGCCCTTTTCCAGAGATGCCTGCGTGTACGCGTCGATGCAATAAGGGCATTGCACCGTGTGAGCCACTGCCAATGCAATGAGTGCCTTTTCTCGTTCGGTCAGCGCCCCTTCGGCAAACACCGCGCTGTAATAGCTCATAAACTTATCCCAGAGGGCGGCGTTCCCCTTACCCATGTCGGCAAACTTACCCAGATCGTGGGGATGATAGTAGGTGTCCATGCGACACTCCTGGTGAATGTGAGACTGCCGGGGTGCTGAGTGATTAGGCGTTGCTCGAAGGCTCAGGGTCGGCTTGAGACAGGACCTGAGAAAAGCGGCCTCCGACGATGGCGGACACCTTTTCCATGAGGTCGGTGACTTCCTGCCATTCGTGCGGCAGCAGATCCTGCTTGAGCTGAGGATGAATCGCCCACTGCGCCTCGACCTGAGAGCCCTTCCGGCTCACCAGGACGCGGAGCAGCTCGACATCCCATGAGGTCGCTTCCGCTCCGGCTGCTGGAGGCCTACCATTGGGTGAGCCCGATGGAGGTGTTGATGTGGCCATGCGCTGTGTCCCCCTTTGTTCGTGCCTCATCATAACGCAGCCGGAATCGCGGTGTACATCGGCAAATTGTCACGAGACGGCCGGTGGAAGCCGCTAGAGGTGGAGATTTTCGCCGAGTATTCCAAGCATTTCGTCGTGAATGAAGCCGTTGCTTGCGACCAGTTCTGGCTGGTGGATGGAATGAGGGTTCCCGCGGAGATCGGTGATGCGTCCACCGGCTTCCCGGACGATCAGGACGCCGGCGGCCATGTCCCAGGGATTCAGTTTCACTTCCCAAAAACCATCGAACCGCCCTGCCGCGACATAACAGAGGTCCAGGGCAGCGCTTCCGGTGCGCCGCACTCCCTGTGCCCTGAGGGCAAAGCGGGCAAAGTGATCGAGATTGTTCTTCGGCGTCTCGCGGATGTCATAGGCGAACCCAGTGACCATGAGTGCAGCGTCGAGCTGTGCGGTCGTCGACACCGTCACCAGTCGGCCGTTGAGGAAGGCGCCGCGGCCTGCTTCGCCGGTAAACAACTCGTCGCGGCTCGGGTCGTAGACGACGCCGACCAGCAGGTCATTCCCGCATTCCACCCCGATGGAAACCGCGTACACGGGAAATCGGTGGGCAAAATTCGTGGTGCCGTCCAGGGGGTCGATGATCCAGCGGTAGGGCGAGGAGCCATGCCCGTCGACACCACGCTCCTCTGCGAGTGTTCGGTGAGTGGGAAAACGCCGTCGAAGGTGGTCGATGATGCACTGTTCCGCCGCATGATCTGCATCAGTCACCAAGTTGATCGGGTTCTTGCGCTCGATCTGAAATCCCGATCTCGCATAGTCGAGCAGCACGCTGCCTGCGGCTTTGGCGGCGTCCACCGCGACGGACAGCAAATGTTCTGTCGGAACGGACGCATCGTCGGAAGACATCTTGCG
>Ga0070690_100000608_pt1 | contig 18106 bp, 18 predicted proteins | sample KBSS33HmetaG_FD_64671 | JGI IMG/M metagenome (GOLD analysis project Ga0070690, IMG submission 64671) | Switchgrass rhizosphere microbial communities from Kellogg Biological Station, Michigan, USA - KBS S3-3H metaG | ecosystem: Host-associated > Plants > Roots > Rhizosphere ... | reverse complement strand
TTGGTTGTCAACTTTTTTATATTTCGGAAAATTTTTAAAGCGTACCGAAGTCTCTGATTAAAATTAATAACTTTCCAAAAAATGACCTTTTTACATAGGTCAAAATACTTATGGTTGCGGGACCAGGACAGCACACGTTAATCTATGCGCCGCGGCTAACGACCAAGCATTTTTTGCTCGAATCTAGAACTCAAAACCAAGAAAAAAGCCCGACAAAGTCGGACTCTTTTCTTGGTTGCGGGGAGAGGACTCGAACCTCTGACCTCGTGGTTATGAGCCACGCGAGCTGCCGCTGCTCCACCCCGCGATATCTGCACCTTCCCTCACCTGGAGAGTAAGACCCGTTAATAGTACCAAACAGAGGTAGCCGTGTCAATGTTATCTGCCTAGTGGCAATTTGCTATGCTAACAGCATGGATGAGATGGTGGACATAGTGGATGAGGCCGGACGTGTTTTACACCAAGCGGCCAAGGGCGACGCGCACCGGCACGGCTGGCTGCACAAAACGGTGATCGGCTACCTCAAATACGGCAAAGATTGGGTGCTGGTGCGTCAGGCGGACGACCGTCAGGACGCCGGGCAGCTGGTGGCGCCGGTGGGCGGCCACGTGCGGGCTGGCGAATCCGACCTGGATGCGCTAAAGCGTGAGGCGTTGGAGGAAATAGGCGTCCAAAATCTTACTCATCGGCACGTCGGCACCGCCCGATTTCATCGACAGGTACTGGGTCGGGACGAGAACCATCTGTTTATCGTGTACGAGATCTCTACTGACGACGACATTCTGCTCGGAGACGAAGCGGTGTCGATCCAAAGGTTCGGCGATAAAGAACTCGCCCAGGTCGTAGCAGCTAGGCCTCACGAATTTGGCGACGCTTTTTACTTTGTGGGTGAAAAGTTTTACCCGCAGCACTTGCCGGGCGGTTGGATCAGGCGCTGGGACTAAGCGCGCCCGGGTTACTCTTTGCGGCGGTGGAACAAAAAGTCCATCCACGCCTGGAAGTTGCGCTGGTAGGCGGGCGGATCGGCTTTGGGCGCTTGCGACGCGGCAGGCTTGGGGGTATCCACCGTAAAGGAGAGCGCTACGGCGCGCGGCACGTTCAGCACCGTCTCGCCGGGCGCCGCCAGGCCGAAATCCTGCCGGGCCGAAATCTCGAGATACTGCGGCGTTTTGTAATAATCGTTGGCCAGCTTGAGGTTCTCGTTGCCCAGCCGCTTGACTCCGTTCTCCTGCTTGAGCGCCGAAATCTGCTTTTGCAGCCCGTAATTCGTCTCGATCGCCTTGACGCCACTCCAGCTCACCAGCAGCAGGATGGCCAAAAAAAGCAACAATCCAACCACCCGCAGATCGCGCAGCTGCGAGGCGACGGACCAAGTAATTTTTTGGTAGTGTTTAATTTTGGCGAGCATGGGTTCAAACGTTACAGATAACATTATATAACTTCTGCTAAAATCTGCTATACTCATCTCTGTTGCGCTCACAGCTCGGAAGAGCAGCCGGAGACTCGGACTTGACCGGGCGCCGAGCGATGAGAGCCCCGAAGGGTGTCTCATTTCAGGGGGTGTAGCTCAGTGGTTAGAGCAGAGGACTCATAATCCTTTGGTCGATGGTTCAAGTCCATCCACCCCCACCATGCATCGGTATTTTCCAAATCTGTTTTTTGACGAGGCCGCTGTCTGTTTGCAGAATGGCGAGTTCGCCTCCGCTCGCGCCGAGTTTTGCGGCTACGCGTAGGCTTGGCGTGTTGTGCGGACTGATGCGGCAAACAACTTCTTCTAGGCTCCATTCTTGTGCGGCATAGTCCAAGATTCGCCGCGCGCCCATGGTTGCGTAGTTATTGCCGCAAGCTGCGGCCGCCACATAATAGCCCAGTACCGCCGAGTGGCCGACGTGATTAAACAATGTGACACAACCTACCATGCGGTCGTCCTCACCAGCCCGCAATCTATACTGCATAATTTCGTCACCTGGGCCGGTCATTCGCCGGCAGACACCCGCCACCTGCGCTTCGGCCTGCTCACGGGTAAATCCTACCGGCCACTGTTCAAATGTGCAGAGATGAGGATAGTTGTCGGCGGCGGTTACAAAATTGAACAGTTCGGGGCCTTCGTCAGGTTGCGTCCGCCGTAAGTACAGGGCGGGGTCGCCGGTTTCTAAGCGGTCGGAGTAACTAGTCACTGATTATTGCCAGCCCAGAAGTTCCAGTAAGGATTGAATAGTTTTCGCGGCCATCAGCGCCTCGCGGAGGTCTTTGGCGCCGTCGAAGCCGTTTATATAGATTTTGCAAAATTTGTTGAGGGTGACGATACGGCGCTCGCTGCGCTGCCACGTTTCGGCAAAAAGCTTAACGTGTTGAGCGTACAGATCCAGCCTTTGCTGTTTGGTATAGCGCGGCCACGGGCTGTCCTTGGCAAAGACGAAGGGATCGTGAAAGACGCCACGGCCGATCATGACGCCGTCCATGCCGTACTGCGCGGCCAGCGTTTCCGCCTGGGCGCGGGTTTCGACGTCGCCGTTGCCGACGATGAGCGTCTGGGGCGCGATCCGGTCGCGCAGTTTGCGGACTTCGCCTATCAGATCCCAGTGCGCCGGCCCTTCGCTCATTTCTTTGCGGGTGCGGCCGTGGATTGTTAGCATGTCAAGATTGCGGCCCAGCAAAAACTCCGGCCAGCTGAGATCGACTTGATTAAAACCCAGCCGCGTCTTGACGCTCACTGGCACGCGGCCGGCTGCGCCCTCCTGTGTAGCCTGTATGATCTGTCCGGCTAGCTCACGATTATTGATGAGCGCACTGCAGCAGCCATTATTTACGACCTCTTTCACCGGGCAGCCCATGTTGAGGTCGATACCGGCGAAACCCATCTCTACCAGCTCAGCGGCCGTTTTGCGGAAATTGGCCGGGTCTTTGCCCCAAATCTGCGCGATCAGCGGCTGTTCTTTGGGCGTATGCTGCAACTTTTTGAGCAGCCGCTCGCGGCCCGGACTTTGCAGCCCGTCGGCGTTCACAAACTCGGTAAAAAACAGGTCCGGCGCTGCACAGCCAGCCACCACCTGCCGGAACACCGTATCCGTTACATCGTCCATCGGTGCCAACACCAAAAACGGCCTTGGCAACCGCCCAAAAACATTCATTACTACTATTATACCATCGCTTGGCGCGCTTTGCTAAAGCCTAGCGCTTATTCCCAGCGGAAGACGCGGAAGGCGATGAGGTAGATGATAACGGTCCAGCCGGCCATCAGGCCGATTTGAGGCAGGAGCTCGATGACACCCTTGCCTTCGGTGGTGATCAGGCGGATGCCGTCGATAACCGGCGTCAGTGGCAAAAAGTTGGTGGCGCCCTGCAGCCACTCCGGCATTAGGAAGCGCGGGAAGAACGTGCCGCTCAAGAACAGCATGGGAAAGACGATGATATTGGACAGTGGCGCGGCTTGCCGCTCGTTCTTGGCCCAACCGCCAATGGCCAAACCGATACCCAAGATCATCACGATGCTAAAGACCAGCCAAAAGGCGATGAGCAGCCAGTTCCCCACGACATGCAAGTGGAACACGGCGATAGCCACGGCAAACATCACGCTCAAAGACACTAGCCCCACTATGGCTTGGGAAATCATGGTGGCGGTAAAGTATTGCCAGACCCGCAAGGTGGTGGTGTGCAGTCGGCGCAGGATGCCCTGCTTTTTCAACTCCGGAAACACGTTGATGGGTCCGAAAATGCCCATGCCGATGATCGAAAACCCGAGCAGTCCGGCAAACGTGTAATCGAACTGGCGCAGACTTTTGTTCACGGTTTGCTTGCCCTCGGCCTTGAACGGCACTTCCAGGCTAACGTACTTGCCGTTAATGCCCTCCAGCTGCGAATCCAAAATGGAGGTCAGCGCCTGGCCGGCTTGCTCGCCGTTCTGCGTGTACTGCACCTGGATCGTGCCCGAGGGATAGTTCTGGCCGGGCCTGGCCTGGCCGAAATCGGCGGGCAGCAGAAGTGTGGCGTCGATCTGCGAGCGCAGCATTTTTTCCTTGGCTTTATCCATGTCGGTTATGGAGTGGTCGACTTTGAGCAGCTTGCTCTTTTCGGCCTGAGATACGAAGTTCCGAGCAACCTGGGTTTGGGACTGATTAATAATCGCCACCTTGAACGATGTGCCATGATTCTGACCAAAGATACCGCCAAAGACGAACAAAAAGATCAGCGGGAACAAAATGCCGAAGAAAATCGCCAGCCGGTCGCGGAAGAACCGCCGTGTGCTAAGCCGGGCGAACACGCCCACGGTGAATAATTTGCGCTGCAGTTGCTTGGCGGTCATATCAGTCTCTCAGCCCCTTCCCTGTCAGATCGATGAACACGTCCTCCAGATCAGCCTGCTCGACGTGCTGCTTCTTTTTGAAGCCCTTGGCCAGGAGCTGCTTGATGAGATTCTTGGGCGAATCGAGCGCGATGATTTCGCCGTCGTCCATGACGGCCACGCGGTCACAGAGCAGCTCGGCTTCGTCCATATAGTGCGTGGTCATGATAACGGTGACGCCCTTGCTGCGGACGTGCTCGACCAGCTCCCACAGATTACGGCGGGCTTGTGGATCGAGGCCAGTAGTCGGCTCGTCCATAAAGAATACTTTCGGGCTGTGCACCAGGGCGGCGGCTATGCTGAGGCGCTGCTTTTGGCCGCCGGAAAGATTTTCGACGTAGCTGTTGGCCTTGTCGCCCAGCTTGACGTCTTCCAGGAATTGCATCGGCTCAACCTTTTCACCGTAGGCCGCGGCGAACAATTCGATCACTTCGGTCAGCTTGGTTTTGTCCTGGAAAGCTGGCGACTGCGGTTGCACGCCGATGATGCGTCGGATTTCCCACGGGTTGGAGGCGACGTCCACACCGGCGATGCTGGCGCTGCCGCCGTCGATTGGACGCATGGCCTCAATCATCTCCAGCGTCGTGGTCTTGCCCGCGCCGTTAGGGCCGAGGATGCCAAAAATTTCGCCGCGTTCTACCTCGAAGCTGATGCCTTTAACGACTTCGCGCCCATTGTAGGATTTGCTGAGACCGCTGACTTTAAGTATGGATTTTGGCATGACGTATCCATCATAACAGATAGCATACGGCCGGCCAAGCCGCCTTTGCCCGACTTCCCGGGCGGGTGGGCCGTACTTATTCCCAGCGGAAGACGCGGAAGGCGATGAGGTAGATGATAACGGTCCAGCTGCCGATGATTGCCAGCTGCGGCCCCAGCATGAACAGGCTGGCGTTTTCGGTGGTGATCATGCGGATGCCGTCGATGATCGGCGTCAGCGGCAGGAAGTGCGAGATGTTTTGCAGCCACTGCGGCATCAGATAAGTCGGAAAGAAGACGCCGGTCAAGAACATCATCGGAAAGGCCACCAGGTTAGAAAGCGGCGCCGATTGGTTTTCGTTTTTGGCCCAGCCGCCGATGGCCATGCCAAAACCGAAGAGGCTGAAGATACCGATCAACTCAAACAACAGGAGCGTAAGGTAGCTGCCGCGCATGTTGAAATGGAAAAGCAACGTGGCGACCACAAACATCAGCGCCACGGTGATCGTGCCGATGAGTAGATACTCCAGCGCCGTGGCCAAGATGAGCTGCGAGGCGCGCAACGGTGTGGCGCGCATACGGCGCAAGGCACCGCTCTTTTTATCGGCCGGGAAGCCGTTGGCCATGCCAAAAATAGCGAGGCTCATCATCGAAAAGCCGACAATGCCGGCCACGGTGTAATCGAAGCGTGTTAAATTGGACGTTTTGGTGGCCTTTTGTTCGACGGTCAGCGGATCGGTAACGCCGGTCAGCCGCTTATTGAAGCCGTCCAGCAGCCGCCCCATAACGGCAGCCACGGTTTGGCCGGTGTCCGGCTTGGCCTCTTGGTAGTACACTGTAACCCGACCGCCGGGAATCTGTTTAGCGTCCTCCGCACCAAAACCGCCGGGCAGCTCGATGATGCTGTCCAGCTCGCCGTGGCCCATCCGTTCCTTGGCGTCGTTGAAACTTTGGACCTTCTTAAATTTAAAGACTTTGTTGTCCTTCAGCTTGCCGGCGAACTCGCTGGCGAATGGAGTTTGGGAATGATTGATAAGCGCCACGTTAAAACTAACGCTGTTGCTGCGCGACATCGCGCCGAAGATCAAAAGAAAAATGACAGGGAAGATCAGGGTGAAGAACAAAGCAGTCGGATCGCGGTAATAGCGCGTAGAAAGCGTGCGGCACAGGGTCCAGATAGTGGCAAAGTATTGCTTCATGGTCTCCCTACGCCTCCCGCAGGCCCTTGCCCGTTAGGTCGATAAAGACGTCCTCGAGGTTGGCTTGTTCAACTTGTTGCTCTTTCTTGAAACCGCGCTTGAGCAGCGCCTTGATGAGATTCTTCGGCGAATCGAGGGCGATGATTTGGCCGTTATCCATGATTGCCACGCGGTCGCAGAGCAGCTCGGCCTCTTCCAGATAGTGGGTTGTTAGGATGACGGTGATGCCCTTCTTTTTGATGCTACGGATGAGATCCCAGAGGTGCCGGCGGGCTTGCGGATCGAGGCCGGTAGTCGGCTCGTCGAGAAACAAGACCTTGGGCTTGTTGACCAGCGCCGAAGCGATGCTGAAACGCTGCTTTTGGCCGCCGGACATTTGCTCGACGCGGCTTTTGGCCTTGTCGGCCAACTCTACTTCTTGCAGTAGTTCTGTGGGATTGATGCTACTGCCGTAAAAGCTGGCGAACATCTGCAGCTGCTCAACAAGCGTCAGGCGGTCGTAAAACGCCGAACTCTGCAGCTGGATGCCGATGATTTCTTTGACGGCCTGCGGGTTGTCGCTCACTATAATTCCGTCGAGCGTCACGCTGCCGCCGTCGATCGGCCGGAGCGCCTCGATCATTTCCAGCGTCGTGGTCTTGCCGGCGCCGTTCGGCCCCAAGATGCCGAAGGTCTCGCCTTTTTTGACCTCAAAGCTAATTCCCTTCACGACCTCTTTGTCTCCGTAGGTCTTCTTCAGGCCGGATACCTGCACAATCAGTCCAGACATATTTCTATACTATAGCAAACAAACGCCCGCGGAGTTCTCTGCAGGCGTTTGTTGTTTCTGGGTTTTGCTTCTATAAGGGCTACTTGCGCTTGACGGTCAAGAAACCGTTGCGCTGGTTCTCGTTGACGACCATGTCGCTCGGCAGGTCAGCTGCTTCTGGTCGCTGGTCCTTGCTGAAGTAAAAAATGATCTGCTCTTTGCCACCGCGAAGCGTAACCTTCTTCGAGTTTAGGTAGTAGGTGATACCCCTCGAGTTAGTGTGCTTGTATCCCATTGCTGTATTTCCCCTCTCTTAAGAATTAGTAATGGTACCCCTAACATACTCTGTTCCCTTTCTCGTTGTCAACAGGCAGTCTCGATTCCGGAGTTCAAACAATTCTTGAGAGTTCTTAAATATGTTGAAATACCCTTGCCAGACAAGACGCTTATGTATTACACTGACAGGTATAAAATTGTAGATAAAACGAGGGGAACCTATGGAGTTTATGAATCGTGGTGCCGCGCAACCCGCCGCTCCAGTCCGTGTGAATAATGGTGGAGGAGCGCCCAGCGCTGGCAAACGAGGACGCTGGAAGGAAGGACCGATGTGGCTAAGGGTAGTCTGGGTCGTCCTGCTGTTCTCGGCTACCGTTGTCGTTCTGGCTCTCGTCGGCCTGCTCTATATCGGCGGCCCTAAAGAATCCGACCAAATCGATAGCAAAAAGCAGCAGGCTGTCTTTTTGACCAACGGCCAGGTCTACTTCGGCGAGATTAAAAGTATCAACAGCAAGTACCTGGATCTGCGCCGCATTTACTATCTGAACGTTAACCAGCAAGTCCAACCCAATCAGCAGAGTCAGTCCGGACAGCAACAGCAGAGCAGTATTTCTCTGGTAAAGCTGGGCTGTGAACTTCACGGTCCGGTTGATCAGATGATCGTCAACCGTGACCAAGTCACCTTCTGGGAGAACCTGAAGGGGGACGGCCAGGTCGCCAATGCCATCAAGAAGTGGACTGCCGACAACCCGAACGGCCAGAAGTGTCAGACAGCCACGACACCTAGCAACACTACCAGCAAACCGTAGACACAAAAACCGGCGCCTACAACATCCCCTCGCCAACCAGAGCGAGGGGATTGTTTATGCGGAGGCCGGCGCGCGGTACAATGAACACAAGCACCATGAGCAAACGTTACCTGCATTACGTATGGGTTCGCATCCGCCCGGTTAAAACCTGGTATCTGTTTGCCGCCTTTCTTGTGGCTGCGGTGATATGCGTAGCGGCGCTGAGGGCCAACTATTCGGGCATGGTCAGACTGCGTACAGCGGTCTACGCCGCCGATCAGTCGGGCATGGGCACTGAGAAAGCGCTGCAGGATTTGCGCGCGTATGTCGGCAGCCACATGAATACCGATCTGTACAACGGCAAGGGCGTCTACCCGCCCATCCAGCTCAAATACACCTACGAACGGCTCGTCGCGGCCGAGAAAGGCCGTGTGGACGCCCTGAACGCCAGCATTTACACCGACGCGCAGAAGTACTGCGAAACGCTTGATCCAAACAGCTTCTATGGCCGGGAGCGGGTGCCGTGCATTGAGCACTTCATTCAATCCAAAGGCACGCAGGCCGCCAAAACCATTCCGGACACACTCTACAAATTCGACTTCATCTCGCCCCGCTGGTCGCCCGACCTCGCCGGCTGGATGTTAGTAACCAGCGCTTTTCTGCTGGGCCTGACGCTCCTCCGCTTTGCTCTGGGCGGTATCTTACCGCGCTTAACCAAGTGATGCTACACTTAAAATTATGCACATCTTCTTCTCTGGCGTAGGCGGCACGGGGATTGGGCCGCTGGCGCTCATCGCGCACCGGGCCGGCTACCAGATATCGGGTTCCGACAAGCAAGAGAGCTCGTACGTGAACTACCTGCGAACTCACGGCGTGGATACCATTACCATCGGCCAGAGCTACGAACAGATCACCGCCGTCCACACCCGTGCGCCGATTGACTGGTACGTGTTCAGTTCTGCCATCACCAAGGAGCAGGGCGACGACGCGCCCGAGCTGCGCTTTTGCCGCGAGCACGGCATCCGCACCTCCAAGCGCGACGAATTCTTAAGTGCGCTGCTGACAGACAAACACCTTAAACTTATCGCCATCGCCGGCACGCACGGCAAAACCACCACCACGGCCCTGACCATCTGGGCTTTCAAGCAGCTGGGCATTCCGCTCAGCTACTCGGTGGGCGCCAAGCTAAGCTTTGGCGAGATGGGTGCATTCGATCCAGCGAGCGAATTCTTCGTATACGAGGCCGACGAGTACGACCGCAACTTCTTAGCCTTTCACCCTTATTTCAGCATTATTACCGGTATAGATTGGGACCATCCCGACACCTTCCCCACCCGGCAGGACTACGTCGACGCCTTCAAGCGCTTTGTCGGCCAGAGCCAAGGGACGCTGCTCTGGGAAGAAGATCTGAAGCAATTGCGTGTTGCCGCGGATGAGCACCATCTGGTACTTCACAAAAGCGACAGCCAGATCAATCAAGTTCTCCACCTGCCCGGCGTTGTAAACCGCCAAAACGCCTGGCAGGTCGCTCACGCGCTGCAACAGATTACGGGCAAGCCTCTGGACGAGCTGCTTGTTCACCTCAACCGTTTTCCGGGAGTCGCGCGCCGCTTCGAACAAATCGCGCCACGCATTTACAGCGACTACGCCCACACGCCAGCCAAAATCCGCGGCGCCCTGCAGTTGGCACGCGAAGTCGCCGGCGACAACGTCGTGGTGGTGTATGAAGGCCTCCACAACACCCGCCAGCATTTCATCAAAGACGAGTTGGCGACGCTGTTCGACCACGTCAAGGCACTGTATATCGTGCCGTCCTACCTGGCCCGCGAGGACCCTAATCTCTCCCTACTGAGTCCGGCCGATCTGGTGAATCTGCTCAGCCCCACCTCGAAAGCCCACGCCTACGCTGCTGCGCTTGACGATCACTTGGCCGAAACAATACGGCAAACCGCGGACAACGGCGATACTGTTTTGTGCATTACTGCAGGAGGCGGCAACAGTTTGGACGAATGGCTCCGCACGAACCTACAAGCGAACGATTAGGCTAGCGCCGCGACAAAATAGATGATGATAAGCAGCGCGATAGCCGTCCATAACCACGGGCTGGTCAGCGCGGAAGCTAGCGGACTAAGGCCGCTGGAGAGACGGTGCCCAATGTCCACCGGCTGTGGCTCCGGCGATACAGAGGGCGCGGGGACGGAGGGAACGGGAGCGGCGGCAGATGAGTGCTGCGCAGCCTGAGCGGCCGCATGGGCAGCGTCGGTCAGGACCGCGTTGTCCACAGCGGCAAACAGATCGTCGCTGAGCTGCTCGCGCCGCTGGTCGCGCTGGAACGCCTCGCCATAGCGGATGGCATCGTGCACCACTCGGTTGTGCTCGTCCAACACTACGCTGTAGCCGCCACTCGCGCGCTCGACATGCCAGCCAGGCTGCAGGACGATTTCGTTGCCCTGAGCGTCAAACAATTGCTCCTGGTTGGCCTGCACCTGTGCGGCAGCCTCAGCCGCCACCGTCGGCATGGCGTGTTCAACATTAGTAACCCGCGTGGCCAGGTTCTCGGTTTGTTGATGAGTCTTTTCACCCTTGATCGAGGTACGCAGCTGGTCGGCAACCAGATCACCGACCTGTTTGAGGGGATCAAGTAGTTCAGTGATTGCCTTGGTTTTACTGTCTATGTATGCTTTGACCACAATGCCGGTAACGACGCCAGCTACAATCAGCCGGCGCAGGTTGCGGCGGCGCTCCTCTTCGGCGGATTGCTTGAGATCGGACATTTCTACTCCTGGCCGCTCCGCACTCGCTGGGGGCGCGGCGTTGTAAAACGGCGTCCCGAAAGGTGAGTCCGGCGAGGCCGCGGCGCCGCGGGCGGGCCCGGAACCTGGCCAGGGTTCTTCGGATTTACCAAAAAATGAGGATTCGCCCGGCGGGATGGGCGGGGGCGCGGCGCCACCGCCGGCGGACGCGGCAGACGGACCGGCAGAAGTGTCCGACCCCGAATCTTCCTCGGCCTCACGATAAGCGGCCGGTTCGAACTCGGGAATATGTTGCGGCTCGTGCGAAACGTAAAATATATCGTCGTCCGCCTCTTGGGCGCTCTTTGCTGCAGCTTCGGGGGTCTGGGAAATTTCGGCTGCCGTGGTGTTGCCGGCCGCTGCCGACTTGGCCTCCAGGGCCGCGCCTTCGGCGGCCTCGGACTTGCCAGCTACGCCCTTTTTGGCTTCGCCGTCTTCGCCATCTTCCTCATCTTCGTCGTCTTCGTCATCTTCTTCGGGCTTTTTGCCCAAGACTTGCTCGAGTGGCGGCAGCGGACGAGCCGCCCTTTCGTTGGCCTGGCGTATTTCCAGCGGTGTCGGGACTAAGGGCGGCCTGACCCAGCGGCTATTCTTTGGCCTCTTGTTATCCTCTTCAGAGGTGTCGTCTTCGTCGGTGTATTTGGTTAATTCGCCCATCTTCTTGTCGCCTACCGCCTTATTATAAACGACTCTGGCGTAGTTATCTGTCGATGCGATGTATCTTGCCCGTCTCGTCCAGTGTTACGGCTCCGGGGCGGACCGTCTCGAACCGGCCGTCACGATAGCGGGCTACGGTGGACGGCAGCCGACCGGAGCGATTGCCCCCGTCCACATACAAATTGACCAGCTCGCCGAAATAATCCTGGGCCTGCACCAGATTTTCGGCTGGCGGATCGCCGGGATCGTTGGCACTACTAGTCAGGAGTGGACCGGTTTTTTGCAGCAAGGCTCTAACCTCCTCGTCGGCGACTATCCGGAAGGCGCAGTGGCCGGTCTCTTGGCTTAGATAGTCCAGCTCTGTGCCGACTAGCATATCAATGCTCAGCGGGTTAGGCCACAACGCCGCCACAGCCCGCACGGTTTCTGCTGGCACGCCCAGCTTCATCAACTGCTCAGGGTTGGCCGCGATAACTGTTCCGGGTTTATGATCGCGATGCTTCAACGCGTACAGCCGGGCCACCGCCTGCGGATTGCCGGCCAGGGCCACGAGCCCATAAATCGTGTCGGTCGGGATTACGCCCACCTTGCCTTCCGTAAGGAGTACAACTAATGTAGGATCATCGACAGAGGGAAGTACCACCATTACGAATCAAGCCGTCTGAGAAGTCATATATACGGTTACAGCCAGCGCCGACAAAACTAGCATAACAAAAACGGTTACCGTAATAAGGGCAACCGGAAAGTGAGGAGCGGGGTTAGGCGGAGTAGGCCGGGAGGCTCGCGCCGTAGACGCAGAGCGGCTGGCGATAGGTGAGGGTGCACTGGGCAAGGCCTGAGAAAATGGGGCTTGGCGCACAGTCATTTCTACCGGCCGGGCCTGCGCGACAGGCGTGGGCGAGGGACTCGAAGCGGACTGGCCGAACATGGCCGGGGGGGCGGCAGAGGACGCCGGATTTTTGGGTGCGGCGACATCCATGACTGGCTTTGACAACGTAGTGGGCTGCATAAGACGTTCTTGGTATTATAGCACCGTTTAACAAGTTGTTAACTATGCGCGCGGTCACTCACGCTACTGCGATTGCGCGAAACCGTAAGTGGTGGCGACATCGGCTACTTTGTGCGCCGATCCGCCCAGCAGGCTGACGGCATACTCCGCCGTCTCGCCCCCGGCCGCCAAGCGATAGAGCGCGGTCGCTGGGCCAATCCACTCCAGTGGATAGGTTATGCCGCTCTGAGTTTTTACCACCGTGTCTTTATTCGTGGCGACCTCGTAGCGGGTCAGCGCGCCTTGGTTGATCCACAGGCTCAGACTGTGGTCGCCGTTATCCAGGTACAGACGGTTGGCGAGGCTGGCTGGGGTGTCGACCTGGTTTTTGGAGCCAGCCGCCAGATCGCACACGTACCAACTCCCATCTGCCGTCTGCACATTCAAGGTGTTGTAGGCCGAGCGAAGCACGGTGGAAACTTCGCTGTCGATGAGCCGCTGCTTCCCATTGCCGTCGGCGGCGATTTTGAACAGCCCGAGCTGCAGAGACGGGCTGGCCGCATCCGCACCCACGGCATAGTAAATCGCGCCACGCGCACTGATCACCGCGGCCAGATTATTGGCGGCTGCCAGCTGCAACCGCGTATTATCAGCATAATTATAAGAGGTGACAGCGTAGCGGTTCGTCTCGCCGCCAGCCGAAACCGCCTGGTACACCAGCCGCGGGCCGATCCAATCGATCAGCTGGATTTGGGCGGACTGTGCGATCGTCAGCTTGTCGCCGGTGGCGATATTCAGAAGCACCAGACTACTCAACAGTGAGCCGTCGGTATCGTGCTTGCCGTCGCGGGTCGACACCAGCGCTGCGCGGTTGCCGTCCGGACTGACTACCAAGCTGATATTACTGGTCTCGGTGCCTGTGCCGGCCAGCAAAATTTCGCGGTTTTGACCGTCCAGATCGCTTTTCAGCACATCGTACTTGCCGTTTTGCTTGACCACAAAAACCGCCTTGCGCGAGGGAACAAGCACGGCCTTGGTAGCGATTTTGGTATTCTCCTCCAAACTGATCGTTTGCGTACGGTAGCCCTCCTTGCTGAGCGTCACACCGCTCTTGGCAAGCGCCGTATTGGCCAGTGTGAGGGTAATCTTGCCGTCCTTGGCCGAAATAGCCGTAACCCGGCCGTCGGTGGCTTCGACGCCTTCGATAGGCTTCTCCGACAGGTAATCCTGTACCTCGATGGCGTACTGCACGCCGGTTGCCTGCAAGGCCAACGTGCCCAGCGGATTACTGCCCCAGCCGATCACCACCGTACGCGTAATGGTGCCGAAGCCCGCCTGTTCAACGCTCATTTTGGCCGGTCCCAAACGAAGTTGGGTAAAGCCGGCTTTGCCGTCGCTGTCCGTTTCGGCCTTCTGCCCGGCTAGGCTCACACTCACGCCTTTTAGCGGTAACTGCGTGGTGCTGTCGATAATAACCAGCGAGGAAGTGCTGCGTACGCCCGCCTCATTAAGGACAAAGTAGCGGCTCTTAGGGATCACGCCCGCGGCCACAATACCACCCAAAATCAAAAGTAATAATAAAGAGCGTAGCCACTTCCGTCGCCAGAAACCGCCGGAGCGAGGGCGGGGAGCCCGTACGCTGCTCTTGCCCGCTGCCGCATCTTGGGCAGCCAACAAGTCATCGCCCTCTTTGGCAACGATCTCGTTTATTACTTCGTCGGTTTTGTCGTCGTCGAACGGCGTGACGTCGTCCTCGGAAGGCTGCTCGGCCGGGTCGGGCGGCTCTATCACCTTCTCGTCATTGCTGGTGGCGGAAGCTCCGGACTCCGGCACCAGATCGGGCGGCGTCTCTTCTGGCGTCGTGTCTGCGTTGGTAGAAGTTTTAGGCTCTTCGGCGGGCGCCTCTGACTCGGTGCCGGGCCTCTCAGCCTTGGCGTCCTCTTCTTCGCTGGTGTCCTGTTTTTTGCTGTCGGGCATATGCCTCTAGCATAGCAGATGCGGGCTAGCCGCCGTAACCATAACCGAATCCGCGGAGGTAGTAGTTAGGCTTGTAGTAGTTACTAATTTTAAGCGACTTTTCCAGATCGCCGCTCAAGCCGGCGGCCGGCATAATGCGCATTTCGATGCTTTTTTTGGTGAGCAAGATATAATCGTCGCTGTACCAGCCGTAGGGCGTAAAGTCTTCGGACGAGCCGATTTCCTGTCCGTTCTCGCCGTTTTCGTCGCCCACAAAGAAGACGTTTTTGCCGTCGCGGTAATCACTCCACAGTGTCTTTTTACCGCTAGGCGAGACAGAGTAGGCCGGATAGGTTTCGTTATAAAAGTCGTCCTCCTTCTGATCGGTGATCGTTAGCTTGCCCTGCTGATACTTGTCTATCTTGGTGTTTCCGCCGTCGTTATATCGTATGTAAATTTCGCCGAAGTCGCCGGTTCTGGTTTCGATGTAGTCGGTGGCGTAGCTTTTGATTGTCTTCTTTTGGCTGCCGTCGGCCTTAACGCTGTTAAGCGAAGTCTGCTTGCCCTGGAGCTTCGTAGAGTAGTTAGGGCCGCCGCTCCAGCTTTTAACGTACGCGACCTCTTGATCTAGGACGTATCCGATGTCGATCGTTTCGTAGGCATAGTCGTACTGATCGCCTTCGGCCGTCGTTTCAAGAATCGTGGTGAGTTTCTTGGCCGAGGCGTCATAACTCTTGATCGCCTGGCGCTTGGATTGCCACGGCTGTAGTTTGGCGCGAGTCACTCCGTAGACGAAGCGGCTCCCGCTCCAGCCGTAAATGCCAAAGGTTGCATCGCCCTCGTCCATAGTGGTGACTTTGTCGGTGCCGGCTTCTATCAGAAAGAGCTTGGCGTAGTCGCCGCCGTCGCGCCTACTGAGCAGGGCGATATATTTCCAGTCGCGCGAGGCCAGCAGGACCGTGCCGAACTTATCTTCTTTGCCCGTCCCGGCCAGCACGGTTTGACGTTCGGTGCCGTCCAAGTTGGTTTTGATAAGGTCAATTTTGCCGCTTTGGTTAGAGAGCAGATAAATCTTGCCCGCCGGCGTCAGACTAACAGTTTGCATCATCCCCTGTGTGGTGACACCGATGGTAACCTCTGCTTTGTTGTAGCCGTCGGCCGTGACAGTGCCCTTGACCACCTCTTTGTTGGCGGGGACCACCAGTACGGTTTGGCCCTTGTTATCGGTCTTGGCCTGGGTGTTCTCGGCTGAAATTGTAGCGCCGGGCAACGGCTGACCGCTAACACTATTAAGGACCGTAAGTGGCACGGGGTGGCCGGTAGCTTGGAATTTAACAGTTAGTGGCGCCGGCTTGTTGAGCGGCACTACCACCTCTTGCGCTGCCGACTTGTAATACGTCTTGGTGATCGACAGCCGAGCCTCGCCCACCGACACGTGCAAGGTGGCCCTGCCCTGGCTATCGGTCTTGGCGCTCTTGTCTTTAAGCGTTACTGTGGCGCTAGAAACCGGCTTGCCGGTTTGTGAGTCCACAATCACCACTCCAAAATCCTGCCGCACAAACAGCCCTAGTGCGCTGTAACGTGTTACCGGCACGGCAAACAACGCTGCCAACAACACCACAATGATCAGGGGTATAGATACGAGCTTATGCCCAAGCATCCAATGCCAGGCGCGCTGCAGAGCACTGCCTTTGGGGGCCGGGTGCGCGGGTGGTTTGTCATCGGGCGTCGGCTCTTCGCCGCGCTCCTCGTCCTTGCTCGTTTTCTCTTCTTCTGCTTCTGCCGATTCTTCAACTTCGGCCGGCTGATGCTTGGTTTCGTCCTCCGGGATCAGCTTTTCGTCGTCTTTGTTATGATCCGCCATCGCGTTTGTCCTTATTAACTGCCTGTAGTGTAGCAGACCTTGGTCCCAAAAGTACCAACAACGCAGCGCCGGAGGTCAGCAGCACAATACCGACCTATTTTGGCAAGCCGCTTGCCCCTAGCAATGCTTTCGGCAACGCTCTATTGCCTATACAATACCAGCATGATCGCAAGCGACAGCACCGTACAAGAAGCCGCCGCGCACTTAAGCCGGCAGGATGTCGTGCTGGCGCCCGTTATTGCACAAATCGGCGCGTGCACTATCCGCCCGCACAAGAAGTACTATCAGGAACTGGTAGAGAGCATCATCAGCCAGCAGCTCAGCGTCAAAGCCGCGCGGACCATCGAGCAGCGCTTTTGCCAGCTTTTTGAGGGCAGTGACTTCCCTGCGCCCCAGGCCATCCTCGCCAAAAACATTGACGAGCTGCGAACTGCCGGCCTGTCCCGGGGCAAAGCGACGTATGTCCGTGACCTGGCGCAGCATGTGGCGGATGGTAAGATCAAGTTCGACCACCTCGACAGTCTTAGCAACGAGGAAGTCATCCAGGAACTTACAGCCGTAAAGGGCATTGGCGAGTGGACCGCGCATATGTTTTTGATGTTCTGCATGGGACGGCTGGACGTGCTGGCACATGGCGACCTGGGCATCAAAAACGGCGTACAAAAACTATACGGGCTAGATCATCAACCCACGCCCCAAGAAATCATCGATCTGGCAGAAAAATATCGTTGGCATCCCTACGAAACCGTCGCCTGCTGGTACATCTGGCAAGCACTGGACAACAAACCGGTGGTCTAGGCTTTGGCTGCCCGCTGTCTTTGCAAGGCGCTTATCATGCGCGTGACGCCGATGCCGCCGCCGGTGCGGGGGAAGAAGTTGTGGTCGAGGAAGTTATCAAGCTCGTGCAGCACGCGCTGTTTGCCGAAAAGCCTGAATAGTTTACCGGCATATTCGCCGCCGCTGATAGTGTGGAATTCGCGCCGCATTTCGTCGACATTCGTGCTGCGCTCGGCGCTGCCGATGGTTTCGTGGCCGTGCATGATGACGTCGATCTTGTGGGCGTGGTCCTGCCCTTTGCGCTTCATATTCCAAAATGGCGAGGTGCTGACGGGGAACTCCTCGCAGAAAACAATGGGGCCGAAATCTTTAACCATTTTCGCCTCATGTTTGTGGGTCAGTTCCGGCGTTTTGTAGTGGCGTGCCAGCTCGTCGTAGGTTTTGTAGTAAAAATCTCTGCGCCGGCCGAAGCCTAAGTACTCCAGCAGATCGGTCTCAAACTTTTCCAGATCTTTAATGGTGCCGGGCAGCTCGAACTCAAACATCGGAAAGATGATTTTGTGCCGGCCCGGAACGGGATTGGGCTCGGCCCGGTAGCTGGTGCTGACACAAAAGACGCCCGGCAGCTGCGGCTTGGTGAGCAGCTCGTACTCTAGCCACATCTGGCCGGTTTGCGGCAGCGGCCACTTCTGGCCGGCGTATTGGTACGTCGCCACGGTGTCCGGATCTTCGCAGGCCGCCAGGATGCTCAGGCGGTCCTGGGTGCTCACCTCCAAAAAGCCTTTGTTTAGGCAAAATTGGCGCATTTTGTTAACTACGTCGCTAAATGCCTCAGTGTCCTCGGTGCCGATATAGTTGGTGGTCATACGAAATCTCCTCCTAAAAAAAGAGGCCCTTTCGGGCCATTAGATTTGTAATTAATTGACGGCTCTTTCTGTCCTCTCTCCTTCCTGATATAAAAAAGCCCCGGACGATTGCCCGGGGCATAAAAACAGCGGCCTTGCGTGAGGGTTCTCATCG
>Ga0070690_100000607_pt1 | contig 18112 bp, 17 predicted proteins | sample KBSS33HmetaG_FD_64671 | JGI IMG/M metagenome (GOLD analysis project Ga0070690, IMG submission 64671) | Switchgrass rhizosphere microbial communities from Kellogg Biological Station, Michigan, USA - KBS S3-3H metaG | ecosystem: Host-associated > Plants > Roots > Rhizosphere ... | reverse complement strand
TGCGACATCACCGACGCCGCGGCGGTGCGGGCGCTGTTCGGAAGGACGCGGCCGGCGGCGGTGTTCAACGCGGCGGCGTACACCGACGTCGATCGCGCGGAGAGCGAGCCGGATCGGGCCTTTGCCGCCAACGCGGTCGGGGCCGAGACGGTCGCGGCGGCGGCGGCCGAGATCGGCGCGGCGGTCGTCCACTATTCGACCGACTTCGTCTTCGACGGCACGCGCGCGCGGCCCTACGACGAGAGCGATGCGCCGTCGCCGCAGGGACACTACGCCCGATCGAAGGTCGAGGGCGATCGGCGGGTCGCGGCGGCGAACCCGCGCCACTTCATCCTGCGCGTCGGTTGCCTGTACGGGCACGGCGGCCGCAATTTTCCGTCGGCCATCGTGCGCCGCCTGCGCGCCGGCGAGACCATCCGCGCCGATCGTGACCGCCGCGGGTCGCCCACCTGGGTGCGCGAGGTGGCTGTCGTGTCGGCGGCGATCGCGGCGACGACCCACCACGGCCTTTACCATTGCACCGCGCAGGGTGAGACGACCTGGGCTGACTTCGCGCGCCTGGCGGCGGAGCTCGTCGGCGTCCCCGCCGACCGCGTGCAGGCGGTCGGATACGACGATCTCCCCCTGAAGGCGCCACGCCCGACGCGCCCGATCCTCGACAACCGCGCGCTCCGCGAACGCGGTCTCGACACGCTTTCGGCGTGGCAGGACGCCCTCCGTGCCTTCGTCGGGGAAGAGCTCGCACCCTAACCCCTCCCGCTTGCGGCAGAGGGCTAGGGTGAGGGCCCGGCCAGCCGCTTCCCGTACTGTCGTTCGTAGTACTCCCGGTACGCCCCGCTGCGCACGCCCGCCGTCCACGCCTGGTTCGACCGGTACCACGCCACCGTCTCCGCCAGCCCGCCGTCGAATGCGTGCTGCGGCCGCCACGCCAGCTCGGCGCGGATCTTGTCCGTCTGCATCGCGTAGCGGCGGTCGTGGCCCGGGCGATCGGCGACGTGGCGGATCAGCGATTCGTCGCCGCCGGCGAGCCGAACGATCGCCCGCACGACGTCGAGGTTGCGCCGCTCGTCGCCGGTGGCGACGTTGTAGATGCCGCCCCCGGTTCCGCCGACCAGGATCGCGTCCACCGCCGCGCAGTGATCGTCGACGTGGATCCAGTCGCGCACCTGCAAGCCGTCGCCATACACGGGCAGCGGCTGCGCGTCGAAGGCGTTCAGGATCATCAGCGGGATCAGCTTCTCCGGGAACTGGTACGGCCCGTAGTTGTTCGAACAGCGCGCGATCACGGCGTCCGTGCCGTGCGTCCGATGGGCGGCGAGCACGATCTCGTCCGCCGCGGCCTTGCTGGCCGCGTACGGATTGCCCGGGGCGAGCACCGAGGTTTCGTCCGCAGCCGGCGAGGACGGCGGGATGGTTCCGTAAACTTCGTCGGTCGATATCTGGACGAACCGCCGGACGCCGGCCGCGCGCGCCGCCTCCAGCAGGCGCTCGGTGCCCCCGGTGTTCGTGTCCACGAACAGCTCCGGCGCCATCAGGCTGCGATCGACGTGGGTCTCCGCCGCGAAGTTGATGACGGCATCGATCGCGTGGCGCCGCATGATCTCCAGCATCGCCGCGCCGTCGCGGATGTCCGCCCGCGCGAACACGTGGCCCCGATCCGCCTCCACCTCGCGCAGGTTCTCGAGGTTGCCCGCGTAGGTCAGCGCATCGACGTTGACCACCAGATCACCGGGCCGGCGCCGCCGCGCCAGACGCACGTACGCGGAGCCGATGAAGCCGGCCCCTCCCGTGACCAACAGGTTCATGGCTTGAATCTTACCCGTCCTCGTCCTCGTATTCGTACTCGAGCGAGGACGAGGACGGCGACGAGGACGAGGACGAGGACGAGGACGGGTGGGGAGAGGAGGGCGCTACTTGATCGGCGGGAGGCTGCCGTCCGCCAGACGCTGCGCCGCCTTGCCCTGGGCGCCGGTCATCGTGATCGACACGACCGGAGAGCTCGTCAGCTGGCAGAAGGCGGTTCCGTTGGCGTTCGCGCCGCAGCTGGTGAGCATCGGGACGTCGGGGTTGTTGTTGCGCACGAAGCCGCAGGCGCGGTTGTCGAACGCGAAGGAGTTCGTGACGATGTGGACCGCGCCGCCTTCGCCGGCGCCGCTCGGCGCGCCGCCCAGCTTGAAGCCGTTGCCGTCGCCCGCGCTGTTGCTGCCCGACACGACCTTGCCGTTCAGGAACGCCCAGCAGTTGTCGACGGTGACGACATCGTCGGATGCGAAGAAGTCCCAGCCGTCGTCGGCGTTGTTCCAGGAGCGGCAGCCCCGGAACACGTTGCCCGGGCCGATGCGCAGCTTCGCGGCGAACCCGTCCGCGTTCTCGCCGTTGGTCGGCTGGTCGATGTTCTCGTAGGAATCGCAGTTGAGGACCAGATTGTTGGCGGCCTTCGCATCGTTCGTCGCGTCGGACGACGACGCCGTGATCTGCAGGCCGGTGTCCTGACAGCCGTGAATCACGAGCTGATCGAAGATATTGTTGGAACCGCTGACGGCGATGCAGTTGTCGCCGGCGTTCATGATCTCGAAGCCGCGGAACTCCCAGTAGTCGCCGGTGACGTTGAGGCCGCGGTTGTTCGACCCGAACCCCTGGGCCGAGAAGTCGAGCACCGGGCGCGTGCCGCCGGCGACCGCCTGGACGCGGATGTGCGCGGAGGCGGTGCCGCTCTTGCTGAAGTTGTTGGTCGTGCTGAGCGCGTTCGTCCCGGAGAGCAGCCAGATCGTCCCGCCGGGCATGACGCGGCTGTGCGCCGCGTTCAGCGTCTTGAACGGGGAGGCCATCGTCCCCGCGTTGCTGTCCGACCCGCTTGGGCCCACGTAGAAGTCGCCGGTCGTGGTCATGCCGCCCGTGCCGGTGGTTCCCGCCGCGCCGGTGGTGCCGCCGCGTCCCGCGGCGCCGGTCGTGCCGCCGGCGCCGGCCGTGCCGGTCGTCCCGCCGCGGCCGGCGCTGCCGGTCGTGCCTGAGCTTCCCGCGGCCCCGGTCGTCCCGCCGCGGCCCGCCGCACCGCCCGTTCCGCCCGCGCTCGTCCCCGCGGCGCCGGCCGTTCCGGCCGCGCCGGTCGTTCCCGCCGTTCCGCTGGTCCCGGCGGCGCTCCCGCCGGTGCCTGCGGTCGCCCCCGTACCCGCCGCGCCCGAGGCGCCGTCGCCGGCCGCGCCCGGGCTGCCCGCGGTGCCGCCGCTCGCCGTTCCATTGGAGCAGCCGCCACCCACCGAAGCCATTGTCAGCAGCAGCAGCAGCAGCAGCGCGCCGCCAATCAGAGAGGACGGACGCTGGGCGAAGGCTGGTCGCATCAAGGCAAGCTCCTTTCGGCGGACAGGGCTCTGGCGTGAGCCGGGGGGTGATGGTTCGGTGTCCCGGGCGATCGGCCGTGGCTCGCCGCCACGTGGGCCGAATCGGACCGTACGGAAATGTCCGATAAGAAATATTCCGTTAACTTCGCGACAGCAAAAGAGAATCTGTCCTGCGGCGGTGGCGGCGGCGATTCGGAGTCGCTCTCCGGGACTACCCTCACCGTCATCAATGCCGCGATCGCCGGTGCTCGATCGCGCAAACGACATGCGCCGACAAGGCGCCCCTCGCAATCGCGCGCGCGCTTCATCGCGATCGCTTCATCTCGCGTGTGCTAACCTGATTGCCGTAGCCGATGGATTTCGACGAGTTTGAACAGCTGGTGTTGAAGGTGCTGTTCGAGACCGATGTCCCGGTGACTGCGGCCCACGTCGCCTACCTGGGACGCATCTCGGTCCGGACCGCCGAGCGCCACCTCGCCCGCATGGTCGAGCAAAACACGCTCAACGTCCGGACCAACGCCGCCGGCATCGTCGAGTATGTCTACCCGGGCCGCAAGCCGCTGGCGCCGCGCGTGATGAACGACGTCGCGATCGGCCCGCCGCCGGTCTCCGTCAGCGAGGGTTTCTTCCTGACGCTCCGCCCGCAGCCGAATCCGGTGACCGCCGTGCTGCTGTCGATGTTGATCCCGGGCGCCGGCCACATCTATGCCCGCAAACCCGGAGCCGGCGTCGCCTGGATGGCGACCACGCTCATGGGCTACGCCTGCTGCTTCCTGCCCGGCCTGTTTCTCCACGGCCTCTGCCTGTTCAGCGCCGCGCAGACCCGCCGCGCCTGAACGGCCTCTCGGCCTCGGGCCTCAGGTCCCGCTGCTGGTCGTCATGCGATCGATCGGCGGCGCCTCGAGGCTATCTTCCTTGCGCTTGCACAGCTGGCGGAGCTCCTCGATCGCCCGCTGCATCGCCGGCGACTTGCCCTCCGGCGTCGCCTCGATCGACGTCAGCGCGCCGTCCATCACGCGCACGTCCTCTTCGACCCGGGCGCGAATCGCCTGGTGCATCTCGCGGAACGACAGGTAGAAATTCTGCAGCTCGTCGCCCTTTCGCAGCTTGTTGGGCGCCGGGCCCAACCGGTTGTCGCGGATGCGCCCGAAGAAGCTCGAGATCTTGTAGAGCGGGCCCGCGACCTTGTGCGTGAGTAGGATTCCGACGCCGCTGATCGACAGCACCAGGACCAGACCGAACCCGATGATGCCGAACATGACGGTCCGGTCGCTCTGCGCGAACTGCGTCTGCAGTTCCTGGGCGACCGATTGATCGACGAGGCCGGTCCAGAGAATGACCTTCGACGTGTCCTGCGTCGCCGCGTAGATGCGGTAGCCGAGTACGGCCGTCAGCACCACGGCCACGGCAACAATCGCCAGCGTGTAGCGCAGCTGAAGGCCGACATCGATCAGGTAGTTCTTGACCTTGCGCTTGTACACGGGTCGCGGCATGGCTGTTTCGCTGGTGTTCATGAACTCCTCCGGATCCGCCTTCTTCGCGGCATTCTACTAGCCCCCTTGTGCCTTCAGGAAATTGACCAGATCTTCGCTGAGCCCGCGCGCTGACGCCTCGAGGCACTCCTTGCGCGCGTTCTCCTTGTCACGCGGACGCGACCCCGACTGCACGCTGGCGCCGGCGTTGGTCCACATGATGATGCTCTTCTGCGGCCAGCGCGCGACCATCACCTTGATGTCGCAGCTGGTCTCCGACCCGCCTCCGGACCCGCTCTCGTCGAGCTTCGTGATGTTGCCGTCGATGTAGAAGCCCGACATGCCGGACTTGCCGAAGTTGTGCTGGTCGGCGGGGCTCAGCGTCAACGTGACGATCGGCAGCTTGCCCAGCTCGCGCGACAGCGCGTCGTGGAGGATCTTCGAGGCGTCCGGACCGGCCGACTTCACGCCTCCGACGAATCCCCCGAAGTTGACGTAGACCTTGGCGCCCTTCTTGGCGGCGGGACCGGCGGCCAGCGCCGCCACGGCCTTCTCCGCCTGGCCCTTCACGAACGAATCGGACTCGCGGCGCATCAAATCGCGCAGCGGATCGAGCGCGGCCTGATCGCCAAGCTGCCCGAGCGCGGACGCCGCGATGCCGCGCACGGTCCGGTTCTCGTCGCCGAGCGCCTTGATGAGCGGCTGCACGGCCTTCGCGTCGCCCAGCTTCCCGAGCACCAGCGCCGCCTGGACCCGGACCTTGTAGTTCGAGGAGGTGTCGACCACCGCCCGGCAGAGCTCGTCGACCTTGGCGGCGTCCGGTGAGGCGGCATGCGCGGCCGCCGCGGTCAGCACCAGCGCCAGCAGACAGACGCGCGCCCTCACGCCTGCTCCGACGGATCGATGCGGCTCGCTATTCCCCTGCCCTGGCTGCGCGTGGACCGCGCGCCGGCGCGTTTCCAGCCGAGCTCGAAGACGAACGCGCAGCCGCCGCCGGGGAGGTCCTCCACCCAGAGCGATCCCTGCGACAGATCGATCAGCGCCTTGGCGAGCGCGAGCCCGAGACCGTACATCGCGGCGCCGGCGGCGTGCCGGCCGTACGGCGCGAAGATGTTCACCCGCTCGTGCGCTTGCAGCGGCGCGCCGGGCGCGGCGACGCGAAACCGCATGCCGGCATCGGTCTCGGCGATCTCGATGGCGATCTCGCCGTGGGCCGCGGATCGGCGGATGGCCGCCATCCCGAGGTTCAGGATCGCGCAGGACACCAGCTCGCGATCGCCGTAGAGCGCCCGCTCCCGTTCCACCGGCGGGCCGGAGACCGAAACGCTGCGCTCCGCGACCGTCGCCAGGCGCCGCAGCATCTCGATCGGCTCGGCCGCCGCCTCGCCCAGCCTGAAGCGCTCCTCCTTCGGGGCCAGCTGACCGGTCTCGAAACGGTCGTAGTCCAGGACGGTCCGCACGGCAGCCTTCACCTGCTCGTAGATTCCGCGCGTGTCCTCGATGCTCGCGGCGAACTCGGCGTGGCGCGGATCGCCCGCGTCGGGCGCGAAACGCACCAGGTACTCGACGTTGGCGGCGAGCGCGCCGATCTGACCCTTCAGATCGTGCAGGAACTGCGAAAGCCACTGCCGGCGGTCGACGATCTCGCTGCGCTGCGTCCGCTGCAGGCGGTCGATCCGGCGGAACAGCGCCCGCGTCCGCAGCAGCGCCCACAGGCGGGTGCGCCGCTCCTCGACGTCCGTCGACGGCGCGAACACCGCGTCGACCCCCGCCGCCAGGGCGCGCACCCTCTCCCGCCGCAGGTCGTTCAGGGTGCAGAGGATCGCGGGAACGAAATGCGTGCGAACGTTGCCCTTGAGGCGCTGGACCAGGTCGATGCCGCCCGACGGCGGGACCCGATCGTCGATCAGCACGATGTCGGGCGGGTGCAGCAGGGCCTCCTCGAACGCGCCCTCGGCGTCGGCGACGGTCCGGACGTTGATGCCCTCCCCCCGCAGAAAACCGACCAGGGAGCGCATGACAGCCCGGCCGGGAGCCACGATGAGCCCCTCTACCTCACCCGGCGCCGGCAGCTCTTCGTGTGTCGTCCTCTCGTCGGACAGCATTCGATTTTCCGAGACCTTTTCGCATGATAACGGAGGCGTGGATTTAATTCACCGAGAACCCTCGCCGGCGGGTAAGCGCGCATCGCGCCCGCGTTTGCGCGCCACGATCGCGACGCATGCGAGCGCGCCCAGCAGGCCGCCCACGAAATCCGCGAGAACATCAAAGACGTCAGGCGACCGTCCCGGGGTGAAGGCCTGGTGCATCTCGTCCGTGATGCCGTAGAGCGCGGCGCCGAGCGCGGCGGCAATCGTTTGCCAGGCGAGCCCGCTTTCCCGCGCCCAGGTCGCGCGCAGGCCCAACCAGAGGAACGCGCCCAGCACGCCGTAGACGGCGCCGTGGACGACCTTGTCCGCGCTCCCCCAGCCTGGGAGCTGCGGCAGGTCCTTTCCTGGAATCGACGACAGCCCGAAGATCACCGCCGACCAGACCAGCGCCGGGGTCCAGGCGAGCAGCGCCCTCTTCCGGCTGATTGGGGGCCTCATGAAGTTATCCTACATGTAAGTTTTTTGACTTCATTGGACGACATCGTAGGATGATGCCCATGGGGACGACGCCTTCCGACTCCGCAGCCGACGACACCGGGATGCCCGAACAGCAGATCGAAGTCGAGGATCAGCGGGCTCATCTGCGCTTCGACAAGATGTTCGTGGTGCGCCTGGAATCGCTGCTGTTCGGCGAGATCTACTGCGTGGCCCGCAACGTCTCGGCGGGCGGCATCTTCCTGGAGCTGCCCGATCCGCTGCCGCTCGGCGCGGCCGTGCGGGTCTGCTTTCCGGTTCCCGACGGATCGGGCGACGTGGTCGCCGCCGGGGAGGTGAAGAACCACTACTTCATCAACTACACCCAGGGCGGCACGACGAAAGCCGTGGCCGGCATGGCCGTCCGCTTCACCTCGTTCGAGAACGAGAGCCATCACGTGCTGACGGACTGCCTCAGCCGCATGCGCGTCCTGCACTAGGCACTTCCGCGCCGCGCCCGGAGCGCCTCACTCTTCGACCTGCGGCCGGACGACGATCGTCTCCGCCAGATCGACCGTGGCGCCCGGGTCGATCGGGATCTCGACCTCGCGCGGGCCGCTGGTGATCTGGAGAATGCGCGGGCCGACGCGCACGGAGATCTCGTAACGCCCGGGCAGCAGCGTCCCGACGACGAACTTGCCGTCGCGGTCCATCTCACCGACCGCCTTGCGGGGCAACGCAAGCGGCGAGCGCCCGACCAGGACGGCGCGCGCGTCGGCCGGGATCGGCGCGCCGGTGCTGGTGACGATGCGTCCGCGCACGCGCGCGCCCTTGTGAGCGAGGCGAAGCTCGATCTCCGCGTCCAGCTCCTGGTCGGTGATCTCGATCTTCTCGGGTGGGTACACCAGCGTCTCGCCGTGCCGCGCCCAGAGGTAGTAGGTCCCGGTCGCGAACCGGTCCTGAGCGAAGCGGCCCTCGCTGTCGACCCTCCAGAGAATCGGCGAGGTGGTCGCGCCGAACGCGGCCGAGAGCAGCGCGACCACCGTGGCGTTCGGCTGCCCCTCCCCGTCCGCGTCGACGACGCGGCCCTCGATGACGCCGGTCCGCGTGAGCTTGAAACCGACGCCCTTGGCGGGCGCGGCGACGGCCCACTTCAGCGTCTCGGGCAGCCAGCCGAACTTCGAGGCGCGCAGGAAGTAGCGCCGGCTGTCCAGCCCGCCGAGCGCGAACGTCCCGTCTTCGGCGCTCTGCGCCTCGCCCGACGCGACCGGGTCCTCGGCGTTGCGGACGGCGTGGACGGTGGCGCCGCGGATCGGCTCCCCCTTGCTACCGAGGACGCGGCCCTTGATCACGTTTTCCGGGCCGAGACGGAAGACGCGCACGGTCGTGCCCGGCTTCTCGATCCGGAGGTCGGCGATGTCGGTCGCGAACGTCGGGCGGCTGACGCGCACGAAGTACGTCCACGGTCCGGTGCGCAGCCGCAGGTGAAAGCTCCCGTCCTTGCCGGAGACCTCCTCGGCGATCGACGTTCCCTGAAACCAGACGCTGATCTTCGCCCCCTCGATGCGCTTTCCGGCCTCGTCGGTCACGCGGCCCTGCACGGCCGCCTCGGGCCGGTCGGCGGTGTCGCGGCGGATCACCTCGCGGCGAAACTCCTGCTCCGTCGGCAGCAGGCAGCTCGGAACGGTTCGCCAGGAGACCGCGCACTCGGGCGCGAGGCGCGTGCAGAAGTCCACGCAGTCGCTCTCGTCCTTCGGATTGCACAGCGTGGCCGGCACCGCGTCCGGGTCGACCAGGGGCGGCGTCGGGCCCCGGCCCTCGCACCAGACGCACCCTTCGGGCCGCTCGACGCAGCGGACGTCGCGGGTGTCCAGGTTGGCGGCTGCCGCGTTGGGCTGCGACGACCGGCTTCGATCACGCGGGCAGCCCGCCACGAGAACGGCCGCGACGATCGGGCCGCATGCCACTACACGGGACCACCAGCTTCTCGTCACGCCCAGAACCGTGTAGATCGGGGAAGCGCCAAACGCAAATGCCCGGTCCACTCTTCATCGTTCTCGAGGGAATCGACGGCTCGGGGACCACGACCCAACTCGGGCGCCTGGGCGACCACCTGACGTCGCGCGGGCGCCGGGCGCACACGACGCGGGAGCCCAGCGCCGGCCCGGTCGGGCGGCTGTTGCGCGAGATCCTGCTCGGCGGGCACCGCCTGCCCGACGGCGCCCCCGCCGACGGGCGCGCGATGGCGCTGTTGTTCGCCGCCGATCGCCGCGATCACCTGCGCCGTGAGATCGAGCCCGCGCTGGCCGCCGGGATGGACGTGGTCTGCGACCGCTACCTGCTGTCGTCGCTCGCGTACCAGGGCGAGGAGGCGGAGCGCGACTGGGTGGCGCAGCTGGCGCGCGACGTTCGTCCGGCCGACCTGACGCTGCTCCTCGATCTACCGGTGCCGGTCGCCGCCGCCCGCCGCCGCGCCGCCGGCCGCACCGAGGAGCGCTACGACGCCGACGCGGTCCAGGAACGGGTGGCCGCGGCGTACCGGGCGCTGGTGGCGGGGGATCCGAAGGCCGTCACGATCGACGCGAGCGCGGGGGTCGATGAGGTGACGCGGGCGATTACGGCAGCTGTCGAGAGGCTGCTCTAGCGGGTGCTCTCGTCATCCCTCATGTCGCCGCGCCCGTCGCTGGGTGAAACATCGGCGAATTCAAGTTGCTCTCGACCCGCCTGCCCCGAGCCAACATCCGCGAATTCAAGTTGGGTGCGGTGGTGGCGCGGAGGCGGGGTGCTCCTCGACTCGCAACGGACCACCGGCGCGTCTCCAGCCGACGCGCGTTGCGGGCTGCGTGCGTGTGAACAGACGCGGGCGTGACGGCGCACGCGCGCCGACTTGATTCGGCGCATGTTCTGTTGGCGGCGGGTGGCGGCGATCAATCCCAGCGCTCGCCCGAACCTCGACACGGGGTTTCGGACCTCAGCAACGTCCGTGCCCGGTCTCAAACCCCGCTAGATGTCGGCGGCGCAGCGTGACCCGCGTTGCGTGGTGTGCAGATCTGCACGCACGTTGCGCACGCGCGCGGGACGCAGGTCCCGACTCTACTTGTGGGCCTTCTTGCCCTTGGTCTTCTTGGCCGCCACGTGCTTCTTCGCGGCGGGGTGCGAGGCCTTCGTCGGGGTCGGCTCGTCGCCGTCCTTGTCCTTCGCGGCCTCCTTCGTCGGGGCCGGCGGCTTGACCGCGGCGACGGGCGGAGGCGTGGGCGGAGCGGGCGCGGGAGGCGGCGGCTCCGTCGTCGGGATCGTAGGCGGCGTCATCGCGGTGGCGCTCTTCGAGACGTCCTTCGCCATGAATTTCTTGACGAAGAAGATGCCGAGCAGCGCAACCACCACGACCGCGATGGCGATGATCCAGAACTTCTTCTTGCCGCCGATCTCGCCCATCACCTCGGCGTCGCTCATCCGCTCGCCGGGCATGGCCCCGGCCACCGTGGGCAGCGCCGTCGAGGTCGCGCCCGAGCGCAGCGAGAACTTCTTCCGGTCCTCCGCGGTCAATGACCCGTCGTCGACGTAGCGCTGGTCATCGACCGGAGCGCCCCCCTGGTCGACAGCGGCCGCGGCCTCCGCGACCACGCTCTCGGCGTCGGGGACCGACTGGCCCTTGGCGCGCGCCGCCTCGACGCGCTTGCGCGCATCCTCGACCATCTGGTCGACGTCGCCCTTCTTGAACCACAGCGTCTCACGGAAGTTGCCACCCGCGGCCGGCTTCGGCGTCGGCGTCGGCCCCGCGCCCGCGGGCGGAGCCATCGATTGCGGCGGCGGCGTCATCGATACAGGAGGCGGCGTGATCTGCCCCGACTGGTTCGGGCTCGAACCGGGAATCGGCGCATCCAAGCCCGGGATCTTGGCCGCCGGCAGCGACACCATGGTTGCCGCGATGGCAGCGCCGTGCGTGCGGCGTGGTCCGGCCGCCGGCGCGGGCGTGTTCTGCGCCGCGGGCGGCGGCGTGGCGGCGTAGGCGGCGGGCGCCGGTTCAGGCGCAGGGGTCGCGGGAGCGGGGGCCGCGCTCGAGGCGCCGCCGCGTGCCGCAACCGCCTGTTGGACCAGCTTCTGCACCTCGTTCGAGCCGCCCGTGAACAGCATCGTCTTCGCGAATCCGACGCCAGCGCCGGCCGCGGGCGGCGCGCCCATCGCGACCAGGCCGCTCACCTCGGTGAGGAACTGCCGCATCGTCAGCGGGCGCTTGTTCGGGCTCTTGTCCATCGCCTTGAGAACGACGCGGTCGATCTCCGGCGTGAGCATCGCGTTCGGGGCGCGCCGGCTGGGCGGAACGAGGTCGCCCTTCGTCACCTGCTCCAGGACCGCGCTCGTGTCGCCACCCGACACCGGCGCCTGTCCCGTCAAGAGCAGCATCAGGATGCCGCCCAGGCTGTAGGTGTTCGAGCGCTGGTCGACCAGCTTGCCCTCCGCCTGTTCCGGCGCGAGGTACTCGGGGACGCCGAACACCGTCTCCGTCACGCCAACCGGCGCCACGAAGTTGATGACCTTGACGTCGTCGCTTCCCGAGACGATCACGTTCTTGGGCGCGAGGTCGTGGTGAACCACGCCGACCTTCTGCCCTTCCAGCAGCGCCTCGCCGATCTGCGCGACGATGGCCTTCGCGCGATCGAGGGACAACGGCCCGCTGCTCGCGACCAGCTGCTCCAGCGTCTGTCCCTCGACCAGCTCGCTCGCGATGAACAGCCGCCCGCTCGCGTCCTTGCCGAAGTCCAGCACGCGCGCGAGGCGCGGGCTCTGCGAACGCTGCAGCTGCTTCAGCTCGCGCTGCGCCCGCTCCAGCGTCGCCGTCGTGGGCAGCGAAGCCTGCGCCACCAGCTTGTACGCGACGGTCGCGCCGCCCTGCGTGTCGCGGGCGCGAAAGACCTCGCCGGTCCGCGAACCACCGAGCTGCGATTCCATCTCGTAGCGCGGCGCCGCCGCCTCGACGATCGGCTCCAGCCTCCGCGGTCCCTGGGGCGTGGCGCACCCCTCCTGCGGGCAGAAGTTAGCGTCGTCGGGATACTGGCTCTGACAGTTCGGGCAGAATTTCATCCGGGTGGTCGCGTCGGCGGGGACCGGGTCGGCAGCACCGCGATCGTCGGACCGCCATGTTACCTCACAATTGCTCCCAAAAAGCAATTCAGGACGGGTTTTTGCGCCCGCCGATCCGGATCTGCCGACCTGCCCCGAAACGGGACCGGAGCAAAATCTGGAACTACTTCGCCTTGGCGGCGGTCGCGGCGGACTTGCCCTCGGGCGGGCCCATCGACGCAAACAGCTCGACCGCGCTGGGCGTGGACTTCTTGCTGTCCTTCGCCTTGCGCTTCTTGCCCGCGTTCACGTGCTTCCGCGTTCGCCGCTTCCAGGTAATTCGCGTGTTCGAGGCCATAGCGCGGGCCTTTTATCACAGCCGGGTGGCCGATACCACGCCTTCGATGGAGGTCAGGCTGCGCAATACGGTCTTGAGCTGATCCAGGTGCCCGACTGTCACCTGGAAGGTGTTCACGGCGCGCCCGTCCTCGGTCGTCCGGCACTTGGCCTGCGAGATGTTCACGCCCTGCTCCGTGAACGCCTTCGAGATGGCCGCAAGCAGTCCAGGCCGGTCCGAACAGGCCACCTGGACCGCCACCGGGCGCAGCGTCTTCGATTCCTCGTCCCACGAGACGTCGACGCGCCGGGCGGGGTCCAGGTCCAGCGCCTTCGGGCAGTCGCGCGTGTGGATGACGACGCCGTGCCCGCGGCTGATGAAGCCGATGATCTCGTCGCCGGGGACCGGCGTGCAGCACTTCGCGAACTTCACCAGGATGTCCGCCTCGCCCTGGACGCGGACGCCGGCGATCGACCGCTTCGCGACCGGCCTCCGGGCCGCGGGGGGCGCCTCCGGAATGGGCGCGGCGGGCGCCTCGGCGCCGGTGCGGGACACGTCGATCAGCACCGCGTCGGCGGCGTGGGCCAGGTTCACCTTGCCGTAGCCGACCGCGACCAGCAGGTCGTCGGCGTGGCCCAGCCGCAGCCGCTCGGCCGCCGACTCCAGCCACCCTTCGCGCTCCGCGGTCGCCAGCGAGAAGCTCTGCTTGCGCAGCTCGCGGCCGAGCAGATCGCGGCCGAGCTGCCGGCTGCGCTCGCGCTGCTCCATCCGGATGAAGTGCCGGATCTTCGTGCGCGCCCGGCTGGTCACCACGAACTTCAGCCAGTCCTTCGACGGTTTCTGGCTGTTGGAGGTCAGGATCTCGACCGTGTCGCCGTTCCGGAGCGCGTAGCGCAGCGGCACGATCAGGCCGTTGACGCGCGCGCCGGAGCAGTGCTCGCCGACCGCCGAGTGAATCGAATACGCGAGATCGATCGGCGTCGCGCCCTTGGGCAGCGCCTTGACGTCGCCCTTCGGCGTGAAGACGAACACCTCGTCCTGGAACAGGTCGATCTTGACCGTCTCGATGAACTCGGTCGGGTCCTTCAGATCGCGCTGCCACTCCATCAGCTGGCGCAGCCAGGCGAACGCCTTGCCGTCCTCGGCCGAACGGGACTTCGCCTCCCCGCCCTCCTTGTACTGCCAGTGCGCCGCGATGCCCTGCTCGGCGATCCGGTGCATCTCCTGCGTGCGGATCTGGATCTCCATCCGCTCGGCGCGCGGGCCGATCACCGTCGTGTGCAGCGACTGGTACAGGTTCGGCTTGGGCAGCGCGATGAAGTCCTTGAACCGGCCCGGCACCGGCGTCCAGTTGGAGTGCACGACGCCGAGCACGCCGTAGCAGTCGCGCACCGACTCCGTGATCACGCGGAACGCGATCACGTCGTAGATCTGCTCGACGTCGCGGCCGCTGCGCTTCATCTTCTGCTGGATCGACCAGAGGTGCTTCGCGCGCCCCGACACCTGGGCGGACACGTCGGCCTCCTTGAGGGCGGCGCCCAGTCGGTCGACGACCTCGGCGATGTAGGCCTCCCGCGATCCGGCGGTCTCGGACAGGCGCGCGATCAGCGCCGAGTAGTCCTCGGGCTCGAGGTACTTGAACGCCAGGTCTTCCAGCTCCGCCTTCATCCACTGGATACCGAGGCGGTTGGCCAGCGGCGCGTAGATCTCCCGCGTCTCCCGCGAGATCCGCTCCTGCTTGTCGCGCGGCATGTACGCGAGCGTCCGCATGTTGTCGACGCGATCGGCGAGCTTGATCAGGATGACGCGGATGTCGCGCGCCATCGCCAGCAGCATCTTGCGGAAGTTCTCGGCCTGGCGCTCCTCGCGGGTGGTCCAGGGGATCTGCCCCAGCTTCGTGACGCCCTCGACGAGGAACTGGATCTCGGTGCCGAACAGCCGGCCGATGTCCTCGGCCGTCGCGCTGGTGTCCTCGACGCAGTCGTGGAGCAGGCCCGCGCACACGGACGGCACGTCCAGGCGCAGCTCGGAGATGATGCGCGCCACGCCGACCGGGTGGACCACGTAGGGATCGCCCGAGCGCCGGCGCTGCCCCGCGTGACGCTCGGCCGCGAAGGCGAAGCTGCGTTCGATGAGACCGATGTCGGCGGCGCCGTCGTACGCCCGAACGGACGCGAGAATCTCCCCGACGTCGCTCATTGCGACGAGGACGGTGGCCCCCCGTCCCGCGACCGTGCTTCGGCCAGCAGCGCGTGTCCGTAGTGCTCGCGGCGGGCGCGCGAGCAGCGCGCCGCCACGTAGATGCTCGACAGTTCCTTGAGCGCCGTATCCAGGTTGTCGTTCACCACCAGGTAATCGTACTCGGCGAAATGTTCGAGCTCGCGCTTCGCGGTCGCGAGCCGGCGGTCGATGGCCTCGGGCGCGTCGGTCGCGCGCCGCCGCAGGCGCCGCTCCAGCTCGGCCATCGAGGGCGGCAGGATGAAGACCAGCACGCTCTCCTCGGGCCATTGCCGGCGGATCTGCGCGCCGCCCTGGTAGTCGACGTCGAACAGGTAGTCCTTGCCGTCCTCGAGCGCTCGGTTGACGGTGTGGATGGCGGTGCCGTAGCGGCTGCCGTGAACGATTGCCCACTCGGCGAATTCGTTGCGATCGATCATGCTCGAGAACTCGTCCTCGGTGACGAACTTGTAGTCGACACCGTCCGTTTCGCCCGGACGAGGTTGGCGCGTCGTGTACGACACGGAGAACTCCAGGCGTTCCTGCTCGGCCAGGCGGTGGGCCAGCGTCGTCTTGCCTGCCCCCGACGGGGACGAGATCACCACCAGGATGCCGCGGTGACTGCCTGCCTTGCCGTCTACCATCGCGCGAATTCTACCATTTCGGCCAATTCACTCGACGTTCTGGGCCTGTTCCCGCATGCGTTCCAGCTCGGCTTTGGCGTCGATGACCAGCCCGGCCACGCCGGCGTCCTGGGATTTGGACGCGATCGTGTTCAGCTCGCGGCCGATCTCCTGGATGACGAAGTCCAGCTTCCGGCCGACGGCGCCCGGCGCCGTGGCCAGCTCGCCCGCGTGGGCCAGGTGCGTCTCCAGGCGCACGAGCTCCTCCGACACGTCCAGGCGATCCGCCATGATCGCCGCCTCCTGCACGAGCCGCCCGGGATCGAATCCGGGCTGTCCCCGAACCGTGTCCAGCCGCTCCGTCAGTCGGCGCGCGAACTTCTCCGGCAGCGGCTGCGTCGCCTGGCGCAGCTCGGCCGCCAGCTCCTCCAGCCGCGCACGGCGCGCGCCGATGTCGGCGGACAGGGCCCGCCCCTCCTGCTCCCGCGTCGCGCGCAGCTCCGCGAGCGCGGTCTCGACCGCCGGCCGCAACGCCTCCCACAGCGCCTCGCCCTCGAGACCGCCCGCGCCGCCGGCGTCGATGAACGCGGCGACCGTCGCCAGGCCGACGGGCTCCTCGATCTCCAGCTCCTGCCTCAGTCGCTCCAGCACGCCGTGGGCCGCGCGCACGCGCGCCTCGTCGATCCCGGCGTTGCCTGCGGCCTCGTCGCGCACGTGCACCGTGACGGCGCCGCGCTCGACCGACGCCCGCACCGCCCGTCCGATCTCGACGCCGCAAAACGCGTCCGACTCCGTGCCGCGAATCTTGAGATCGAGACCGCGGTGGTTGACGGACCGAATCTCGACACGCAGCCGGCGCTCGCCCGCTTCGACCGAAGCGCGGCCGAACCCGGTCATGGAAATCACGACTTGGTCTTATACCACTCGATCGTCCGGCGCAGTCCGTCGGTGAAGGACACGCCCGCCCGGAACCCGAACGCCGCGCGCGCCGCGCTGACGTCGCCCCAGGAGTGCTTGATGTCGCCGGCGCGCTCCGGCTCGTATACCGGGTCGATCTTCCGGCCCAGGATGTCGCCGAGGATCGCGACGACGCGATTCAGATCGATCGACTCGCCGCACCCGATGTTGAACACGCCGCCCGAAACGCGCTTCGCGTCGGCCGCCGCCGCCGCGAAGTTCGCCTCGACGACGTTGTCGATGTGGCAGAAGTCTCGCGACTGCTTCCCGTCGCCGAAGATGCGCAGCTGCTTTCCCGCCAGCGCCGCGGTGATGAACTTCGGGATCACGGCCGCGTACTCGGACTGCGGATCCTGGCGCGGCCCGAAGACGTTGAAGTAGCGCAGGCAGACCGTCTCGAGGCCGAACGCCCGGGCGTAGACCTGCAGGGCGACCTCCCCGGCCAGCTTCGAGCCGCCGTAAGGCGAGATCGGCGCCGGCCGCATCGTCTCGACCTTGGGCAGCCCCGGATCGTCGCCATAGGCGGCCGACGACGCGGCGTAGACCACCCGGCGAACACCGGCGTGACGCGCGGCCTCGAGCACGCGGATCGTTCCCGTCGCGTTCACGGCGTAATTCTCGAGCGGCTCGGCCATCGACTGCGGCACCGAGGCGATCGCCGCCTCGTGGAACACGGCGGTCACACCGCCCATCGCGCGCGACATCAACCGGTCGTCGCGAATGTCGCCTTCCAGCAGCTCGATGTGCTCGGCGAGGTCGGCGATGTTCTCGCGCTTGCCGGTCGAGAAGTTGTCGACGACGCGGACGCCATCGCCGCGCGCGATCAGCGCCCGCGCGATCGACGACCCGATGAACCCCGCCCCACCCGTGACCAGGTACAGACTCATCGCGCGCGACCTCCTTCCGGGGTCGACGCCGCAGAAACTAGTTTCGGCGGGCGAGCTCGCCGATGTACCGCTGCAGCGCCGGATCGCGCACGTCGCGATCGAGCGAAGCGAGCGGAGCGGGCGGATCGCCCAGCTCGCGGTCCTGCCGCGTCGGGGCGGGCGAAGCCGCCAGCGAGTGCACCGCGAGCCAGGAGGCCACGATCAGAGCCGGGATGATCCAGAGGAGCCGAGCGTTTGCCGACATAGACCCACATTATCCCACTCATCAAACAGCGCAAATTTTTGGCCATTTTCGTTTGCCGTCCTGAAGACAAGTTTGCGACCGCGGTCATGGTAACGGAAGCCCGGTCAGGCCGGCGCCGAACTGCTCGCCGATGCGCCGCGGCGGCCGTCCGGGGGCCGACACGACGACGGTGCGTGGCTTCCCGGGCGCCGCGGCCTCGCGGGCGCTCGCGCGGCAGCCGCCGCTGACGGCTGCCACCGGGGCAGCCGGCGCCGGCTCGGCGCCGCGTGGGGTGAGGACCAGCGCGCCGTGCCAGCCGGGCTTCGGCGGCAGCGGCTCGAGGGCCCCCTTCTCACCGCGCCGGAACATCCCTGACGCCTTGTCGCCTTCGACCTTCACCAGCGTCATCGCGCCCACCGACCCGATTTCCAGG
>Ga0070690_100000606_pt1 | contig 18125 bp, 10 predicted proteins | sample KBSS33HmetaG_FD_64671 | JGI IMG/M metagenome (GOLD analysis project Ga0070690, IMG submission 64671) | Switchgrass rhizosphere microbial communities from Kellogg Biological Station, Michigan, USA - KBS S3-3H metaG | ecosystem: Host-associated > Plants > Roots > Rhizosphere ... | reverse complement strand
CCGTACTACGACGACTCGTACGCGATCGACACGCCGAACATGGGCCCGTACGGCCGCGCGATCACCGAGGAGCTGATTCCGTACATCGAGAGCCACTTCCGCGCGATCCCGCAGCCCTGGGCGCGCATCCTCTCGGGAGGGTCGACCGGCGGCTGGGAGTCCCTGGCCCTTCAGGTCTTCTATCCCGACTTCTTCGGCGGCACCTTCACGTACTGTCCCGACCCCGTCGACTTCCACTACTTCGAGATGGTCAACGTCTACGAGTGGGAGAACGCGTGGGAGAAGCTGGACAAGGGCGGCTGGCTCGCCGTCCCGATCCCGGGCGAGCGCGCCCCCGACGGAATGGTCCTCTCGACGATGAAGCAGCAGCTCAAGTACGAGCGCGTCATGGGCAACCACGGCCGATCGGGCGAGGACTGGGACTGCTGGCAGGCCGTCTACGGTCCCGCCGGGAAGGACGGCTACTTCCAGCCGGTCTTCGATCCCGCGACGGGCGCGATCGACCACGGCACCGCGGCGTACTGGAAAGAGCACACGGACATCAACGCGTACCTCCAGAAGAACTGGGCGCAGCTCGGTCCGAAGCTCGCCGGCAAGATCCACATCTGGACCGGAGACGCGGACACCTACTACTTGAACGACGCGGTCCATCTCCTCGACGACTTCCTCTCCACGGCGAACCCGCCCGCGGGGAGCACGATCGTTTACGGCCCGCGGCAGCCGCACTGCTGGGTCGGGCCGTACACGCTCTCCGAGCGCCTCAAGATGATGGCGTCCTATGCGCTCGCCCACGCGCCGAAGGACGTGGATCCCGCGTGGTGGAAGATGGACGCGCGGTGAGGTGACGCGCTACCGGCCGGACGGTTCGATCCCGTTCCCCGCCGGTTCGATGCCCTTCCCCGGCGTCGGTTCGATGCCCATCCCCGGCGTCGGCTCGATGCCCGTCCCCGGCGTCGGTTCGATGCCGTTCCCGTAGTACGGCTCCACGCGGAACCCGTGGCCGTCCGGCTCGAGCCAGAGCACGCGGCTCGGCACGCCGACGCGCCGAACCGTCCGCACGTCGACGTCGAGAGGCTGGGTCGACGGGGCGCCGTGGCGGTCCCCGAAATGCCGGCGTCCTTCCAACGGGTCGAAGACCCACACGCGCTTCTCGTCGTCGACGGACCAAGCGCGCGTCACCTGACCCGTGCACCAATCCGGCGCCTCGCAGAGCTTCTCCGACGAGACGACGACCGCGGTCAGGCCCTCGGGGGCGAGCGCCGCGCGGATCACGCGGCCGGCCGCATCCATGCGGCGCTGGTGCCGCCAGTCGTCGAAGGAGTCCGAGAACAGCGCCGTCCCCGCGAGGAACGCGAGCGACAGCACCGAGACGAGGCGAAAGCGCGGCTTGACGCACCAGAGCAGCGCGCCGAGCGTCAGGACCACGGCCGTCGGCAGGACCGGCAGGTAGAAGCGCGTCGCGAAGTCGATCGGCGAGTAGGGCCGCATGAGCGCGACGGGCACGATCCCCGCGACCACGGCCGCGAAGAGCGGAAGCATTCGGATGCGCCTCGGGTCCGGCAGACCCGCCGCCCCCTTGCGCCGGAGGATCCAGGACACGGCCGCCACGATGGCGAGCCCGAAGGCGACGGCCGCGACCGAGCTGACCGAGTCTCGCTCCATGACGATTCGCCCGAGGCTCGTTCCGTACGAGCCGACCAGCACCTGCCAGAGGGAGGTCAGGAGCGAGAACGGAAAGCCCTCGATCGCGTGGCGGTCGAGACGCTGGCGCGGATCCACCTCGGGACGATCCCCGAGATCCGAGATCACGAGGAAGAAGACGTAGGACAGCACGGCGATCGCGAGGATCGCCAGAGCGCAGCGGAGAAAGAGCCGCCGCTCGCCCCGGTAGACCTCGGTGAAGGCGAACACGAGGAGGACGGCGACGCAACAGCTCGCGGCCACGGCGTACTCGGTCAGCAGCACGCCGAGCGCGCAGAGCAGCAGGCCGAGGGCGACTCCCCCGCGGCTGTTGCGCGCGAGCGCGCCGACGAGCGTGAGGAGTCCCCCGTAGACCTGCACGACGCTCAGAACGCCGAACAGCGTGACGGTCGCGGTCACGAGCTGGATCCTCACGACGATGGGCGCGACCGCGAGGAGCCCGGCGACGATCGCGTACTGCGACCACGCCGGCATCATCATCCGCCACAGGATGCAGGTCTGGATCCCGAGCGTCGTCCACAGGACCACGTTCGCCAGGAACGCGAAGGTCCAGAACTGGCTTCCGAAGGTGCTCGCGGCGTCTCGCAGCAGGATCGCCAGCACGGGCCGGTCCTGGTGCCCGACGAAGAGGCCCTGGGGCCCGTGCTCCCGAAGCAGAAGGTTCAGGTAGGCGTCGTCGAGGGTCGGAAAGGCGCCCGCGGCCGCCGCCGCCAGCGCGGAGCAGACCAGCAGCAGGAACACGGTCTCGACCCACCGGGGCCGGAACCGCCAGTGCTCGGCGAGCTCCTTCATGCGGGTCCGTCGATTATAGGGGCCCGGGCCCGGGCGGCCTGGGCCGGCCCCTCTTCCGCGACTCCACGATTTTCTCGGCTATACGAAGAACCTCGTACTAACTTCCTCGTATCAGAGACCGGAGGAACGAAGTGGCGCGAAAGACGGGGGTGCGGCCGACCGGAGCGGAGCTCGAGATCCTGGGTGTCCTCTGGGAGCGGGGCCCGAGCACGGTCCGCGAGGTCCACCACCGCCTGGCCCGGGGGCGGGACCTCGGCTACACCACCGTCCTCAAGACCCTCCAGATCATGGCCGAGAAGGGCCTCGTCCGCCGCGACGAGAGCCAGCGGGCGCACGTGTACGCGGCACGGACTCCCGCCGAGCAGACGCAGCGTCAGCTTCTCGGGGACCTGCTCGAGCGCGCCTTCGGCGGCTCGGCCGCCCTGCTCGTGCAGCAGGCGCTGAGCTCGCGCAAGACTTCCGCGGAAGAGATCGCGCGCATCCGCGCGTACCTGGACGCGCTCGAGGAGAGGAAATGAGCCTGCTCGCCGCCCTCGCCGATCACCCGGCCTCGCCCGCCGCCGCGCTCGCCCTGATCCACTTCCTCTGGCAGGGCGCCGCGGTCGCCGTGCTGCTCGCGCTCGCGAACTTCGGGCTCCGCCGGGCCACGGCGAAGGCGCGATACGCCGTCGCGTGCGCGGCGCTCGCCGTCCTCTGCGTGCTTCCCGTGGCGACGTTCGCGCGGCTCAGCGCGCGGGAAGGAGCGGCGCCTCCGACGGTCCTCGCGGCGCCTGGCGGCGAGGCCTCCGCCGTCCGGGCGGACGTCTCCGCGCGCGAGGCCTCGAAGACGAACCCGGCGGGCGCGGACGCCCTGGCCCAGGCGGCCCCGTGGATCGTGGCCGGCTGGCTCGCCGGCGTCGGCGTCCTCTCCCTGCGACTCTTGGGCGGCTTCGTGGCCGCGCGCCGGCTGACCCGCCGGCACGTCGCCCGCGCCGACTCCGTCTGGCAGCGGCGATTCGATCGGCTCGCGCGGAAGGTCGGCGTCCGCCGGGCGGCGTGCATCCGGCTGCTCGAGTCCGCCGCGGTGCGCGTGCCGACCGTCGTGGGTCTCTTCCGGCCGGCGGTCCTGATCCCGGCCGGGATCGCCCTCGGAATGCCCGCCGCTCAGCTCGAGTCGCTCCTCGCGCACGAGCTCGCGCACATCCGGCGAAGGGACGCCCTGGTCGGTCTGCTGCAGGCGGCCGCCGAGACGCTGCTCTTCTACCACCCCGCCGTCTGGTGGGTCTCGGCCTGCATCCGCGTCGAGCGGGAGAACGCGTGCGACGACCTCGCCGTCGCGGCCACCGGCGACGCCGTGGCTCATGCGCGCGCGCTCCTCCAACTGGCCCAGCGGCGTTCGGCGATCGCCCCCGCGTTCACCGCCGCCGCGGACGGAGGCAAGCTCTGGAACCGCATCGCGCGTCTCGTCGCCCCCGGTGAAACGCCGGCGCGGCGCCCCGCGTCCGGCGCGTCGGCGGCCGTCCTCGTCCTCGGCGCGGTCCTCGCTCTGGGCGCCGCGGCGCGAGTCCCGACGCCCGCTCCGGCGCCTCCGGCTCCTCCCGTATCGCCCGCTCCGCCGGCGTCGCCCGCGTCTCTGGTGCCACCGGCTCCTCCCGCGCCTCCCGCCCCCCGCGCGGCCCAGCCGTCGAAACCGGCGTCCCCGCCCGAGCCGCCCGAGCCGCCCGAGCCCGGCGAAGCGAGACCCGCGCGCGCTCCTTCGAAGGGCCTCCTGTCGCCGGATAACCTCGTCGCTTTCCGCATCCACGGCGTCACGCCCGAGTTCATCGGCGAGATCGCCGCGCTCGGCTACACCCGCTCCACTCCGGATCAGCTGGTGGCGCTCCGCATCCACGGCGTGACGCCCGAATACGCCAAGGAGATGGCGGCGATCTTCGGCCCCGGCCAGGTCCCGCTCGATGACCTCGTCGCCCTCCGCATCCACGGGGTGACGCCGGAGTCCGTCCGGAGCCTGAAGGCCGACTTCGGGAAGCTCTCCCCCGACGACGCGGTCGCCCTCCGCATCCACGGTGCCGATCCGGAGTTCGTTCGGGGCCTCCGCGACGCCGGCTACGCGAGCCTGACCGCCGACGACGCCGTCGCCCTGCGCATCCACGGCGCGACGCCCGAGTTCGCCCGCGCGCTGCGGGCGCAGGGCCTCGCCCCGCTCTCGCCCGACGACCTCGTCGCGTTCCGCATCCACGGCGTCACGTCCGAGTACGTCGCGGCGATCCGGGCGCTGGGCTACGACGCGCTCGACCCCGACGACCTGGTGGCGTTCCGCATCCACGGCGTGACGCCCGAATGGATCCGTTCCACGAATCAGCGCGCGGGCGAGCGCCTCTCGCCCGACGACCTCGTCCGCCGGCGCATCCACGCGCGCCGCTGGACGACCGACGACGAATCCCTCAAGGAGGAGAACACGCCATGAAGACGAAGACGAACTTCCGTCTCGCGCTCGCCCTGGTGCTGCTCGCCGCGCCCCTGACGGTCGCGGGGCTGCCCCGCGCGTCGGGGGAGCCGATGAGCGGCCGCTGGATCGTGGACTTCGACAAGGATGGCTGGCTCGAGCTCACGCTGAAGCGGCGCTCGGACGGCCACGGGAACTGGACGAGCTCGAACGACTACAAGGTCTCCGACTTCCAGGGCCTGTCGCGGCCGGCGGGGACCGCCGAGGCTCCCGCGCACTTCCAGCTCGTGCGCGACGCCGGGACGATCGCCTTCGACGGCACGCTCGGCGCCTCCGGCGGCTCGGGCAGCTTTTCCTTCGCCGGCAACTCCGAGTACGTCGCGGCCCTGGGCCGGATGGGCTACCGGACGCCCGATTCCGACGAGCTCTTCTCGCTGGCGCTCCACGACGTGTCGCGCCAGTACATCCAGGAGCTGGACGCGCTCGGCTACAAGAAGGTCCCGCTCGACGATCTGCTCTCGATGCGCATCCACGACGCCGGCCCCGAGTTCATCCGGGAGCTCAAGCCGCTCGGCTATACGAACGTTGCGGTCGACGACCTCGTCAGCATGAAGATCCACGGCGCGGACGCCGAGTTCATCAGGGACCTGAAGGGTCTGGGCTACACGAACCTCACCGCGGACGACCTCGTGAGCATGCGCATCCACGAGGCGACGCCCGAGTTCGTCCGCGCGCTGAAGTCGCTGGGCTACACGAGCCTCCCCGCCGACGACCTCGTCAGTATGCGGATCCACGGCGCCACCCCGGAGTTCGTGAAGGAGCTCCAGTCGCTCGGTTACGGAGGCGTCTCCGTGGACGACCTCGTGAGCATGCGGATCCACAGCGTGACGCCGGACTACATCCGCGAGCTCCAGTCGCTGGGCTATCGCGGAGTCTCGCCGGACGACCTCGTCAGCATGAAGATCCACGGCGTCTCGATCGACTACGTGAAGAAGATGAAGGCCGCCTACAAGAACGTTTCGGTGGACGACCTCGTGGACATGAAGATCCACGGCCGGAGCTAGCCGAAGGAGGCGTCCGGAATCGAACACCTCCGTCCCGCGAGCGGCCAGCGCGCGGGACCGGGCGGGGCGCGGCGGCGTTTGGATCCAATGACTTACGACGAACGGCGGCTGGCACGTTTCTCGCCCTTGGGGATCCCCGTGGACATCATCCGCGAAGACGTTTCAGAGAAGCGCCGCAAGAAGCGGCTCGTGCTCGCGGCCGCGGGAGCGGTCGCGGTCCTGCTCATCACGCTCGGCCTCTCGAGGCTGAAGCCGGCCGCGCCGACGGTCGAGAAGAGCACGGTCTGGATGGACACGGTCAAGCGGGGACCGATGCTGCGCCAGGTCCGCGGGCCAGGCACGCTCGTCCCGCAGGAGATCCGCTACATCTCCGCCGAGACCAACGCGCGCGTGGAGCGGCTCGTGATCCTCCCGGGCGCGCCGGTCAAGCCCGACACGATCCTCGTCGAGATGTCGAACCCGGATGTCGAGCGTCAGGCGCTCGAGGCCGAGTCGCAGTTCCGGGCCGCGCAGGCCGAGCTCGCCAACGTGAAGGCCCACGCCGAGCGCGACATCATGGACCAGGAGGCGGCGGCCGCCACGGTGCGCTCCGATTTTCACCAGGCGCAGCTGCAGGCCGAGACGAACGAGGGCCTCTACAAGGAGGGCCTCGTCGCCGCGCTCATCCTGAAGCTCTCGAAGGTGCGCGCCGAGGAGCTCGAGACGCGCAACGCGATCGAGGAGAAGCGCGTCGCGACGGTCGAGGCGTCCGCGAGGGCGCAGGTCTCGGTCCAGGAGGCGGCCGTCGACCAGCTCCGGGCCCTGTCGAACCTCCGGAAGGCGCAGAAGGAAGCGCTGCACGTGCGCGCGGGGATTCCGGGCGTGCTCCAGGAGCTGCCAGTGCAGGTCGGACAGCAGGTCGCCCCCGGGGTGACCATCGCCAAGGTCGCCGAGCCCACCCGGCTCAAGGCGCAGCTCAAGATCGCCGAGACCCAGGCGAAGGACGTCCAGATCGGCCAGCCGGCCTCGATCGACACGCGCAACGGCCTCGTGGCCGGAAAAGTTGCGCGAATCGACCCCGCGGTGCAGAACGGAACGGTCACCGTCGACGTCACTCTCGAGGGCGAGCTTCCCGTCGGCGCCCGTCCCGACCTCTCGGTGGACGGCACGATCGAGCTCGACCGGCTGAAGGACGTGCTCTACGTGGGGCGGCCGGCGTTCGGGCAGGAGAAGAGCCTGGTCGGCCTTTTCAAGGTGAACGAGGACGGCGACGAGGCGACGCGGGTGAAGGTCAAGCTCGGGAAGAGCTCGGTGAACACGGTGGAGATCGTCGAGGGCCTGAAGCCCGGTGACAAGGTGATTCTCTCGGACATGAGCGCGTGGGACGCGTACGACAGGGTCCGCTTGAAATAGGAGTGAGGCAGGCATGAACGCGAACGGACATCCGGTCATCAAGCTCGACGGCGTCACGAAGGTGTTCTTCACCGACGAGGTCGAGACGCACGCGCTCTCGGGCGTGCATCTCGAGATCGCGCACGGCGAATACGTGTCGATCGCGGGCCCGTCGGGGTGCGGCAAGTCGACGCTGCTGTCGCTGCTCGGCCTGCTCGACTCGCCGACGGAGGGCAAGTACTGGCTCAACGGCAAGCCGGCGGAGTCGCTCTCGCTCTCGGAGCGCGCGCGGATCCGCAACCGCGAGATCGGCTTCATCTTCCAGAGCTTCAACCTGATCGGCGACCTTTCCGTGTACGAGAACGTGGAGCTGCCGCTGACCTACCGGGGCATGCCGGCGCACGAGCGCAAGAAGCGCGTGCAGGAGTCCCTCGAGAAGGTCGGCATGGCGCACCGCATGAAGCACTTCCCCTCGCAGCTGTCGGGAGGACAACAGCAGCGCGTCGCGGTCGCCCGCGCGATCGCGGGCTCGCCGCTCATCCTCCTCGCCGACGAGCCGACCGGAAACCTGGACTCGGTCAACGGCGAGGCCGTGATGAGCCTGCTCCAGGACCTCCACCGCGCGGGCGCGACGATCTGCATGGTCACGCACGACCAGCGCTTCGCCAAGCACGCCGGCCGCTCGATCCACCTCTTCGACGGACGCGTCGTCGAGGAGGAGAAGGGCGAGGAGCGCGCGCACTCGGAGGAGCAGCTCAAGGAGAGCGGGTACCGGGTGTCCTGATGTCGGGCGTGCTCCAGGATCTGCGCTACGCGGCGCGCTGGCTCGCTCGCAACCCCGGTTTCACGGCGCTCGCGATCGTCACGCTCGGCCTGGGCATCGGCGCCAACACCGCGCTCTTCGGAGTCGTTCACGCCGCGCTCCTCCGCCGGCTCCCGGTCCGGGACCCCGGCCGGCTCGTCCTCTTCGAGTGGCGCGCCGGCGAGACGTTCCGCACCTCCGGGACGCGCGGCTCCTCGGCGCCGCTTCCGCCCCACGTGAAGGGCGCCTCGGTCTTCCGCCCCGACGTCTACGCGCGGATGGAGGAGGCCCGGACGGCCGCCTCGGCGAGGAGTCCCCTCCAGGCGCTCTTCGGGTTCGCGCCGATCTACGAGCTGACGTCCCGCGTCGGCGATCGCGCCGAGATCATCCGCGGGCAGGCCGTGACCGGCGGCTACTTCGAGGGCCTCGGGGTGCGGCCCCTTCTGGGCCGCGCGATCGTCGAGGCCGACGACCGTCCCGGCGCCGCGCCCGTCGCCGTCCTGAGCCATGCGTTCTGGAAGGACGCCTTCGGCGCCGATCCGTCGGCCGTCGGAAGGGTCGTGACGCTCAACCGCACGGCCTTCACGATCATCGGCGTGACGGCGCCGGATTTCACCGGCACGCTGCAGGTCGACTACCAGCCCGCGGTGACCGTCGCACTCGCCGCCGAGCCCGTCCTCCTCGGCGCGGACAGCGGCCTGCGCCCGACCGGGCTGAGCCAGGCCGGCCGGCCGCCCATCTGGTTCCTGAACGTGATGGGGAGACTGAGGCCCGGCGCGACGCTGGCCGAGGCCCGCCAGAGCCTCGACCCGACGTTCCGCGCGGCCGCTCTGGAAGTGATGCCGCCGCCGCGACGGGACGGCGAGACGAGCCGCATCCCGCCGAGGGACGAGCCCCACCTGACGGCGCGCGCCGGCGGCCTCGGCCTGATGGAGCACCGCCAGATGTACTCCCGGCCGATGTACGCGCTCCTCGGCATCGTCGGCGTCGTGCTGCTGATCGCGTGCGCGAACCTCGCGAACCTGCTCCTCGCCCGGGCCGCCCTGCGCCGCGGCGAGATCCGCACGCGCCTGGCGCTCGGCGCGAGCCGCAGGCGGCTGATCCGTCAGCTCCTGACGGAGAGCCTGCTCATCGCCTCGCTCGGCGGGCTAGCGGGAGTCTTCTTCGCGGCGTGGGGCGAAGGCGCTCTCAACGCGATCGCCGGCTCGGACGCGCGGATCGTACCGAGCGGCCTCTCCGCGGGCCTGAGCGCGCCGGTCATCGCGTTCGCGATCGTTCTGACCCTGGTCACCGCGGTGATCTTCGGGCTCGCTCCCGCGTGGGGAACGAGCCGCTACGACCTGAGCGGGGGGCTCGCCCAGAACCGCCGCACGGCGTCGCGGTCCCGGCTCGGAGGCGGGCTGATCGCCTTGCAGGTCGGGCTCTCGGTCATCCTGCTCTCGGGCGCGGGCCTCCTCCTGCGCACGCTCCACAACCTGGAGAGCGTTGCGCTGGGCTTCAACCAGGAGCGGCTCCTGGTCTTCGGCCTGAGGCCCGAGCAGGGCGGCTACGGGGACGAGCGGCTTCTCCGGTTCTACGACGCGCTCTTCGCGCGCCTCGACGCCCTTCCCGGCGTCCGCGCCGCGACGTTCGGGCGCATTCCGCTGATCTCACAGTACTCGTGGAACACGGCCATCCTCCTCCCGGGCGAGACCGAGCGCTCTGCCGACCAGCACATCGTCAATCGGCAGATGGTCCGCGCGAACTACTTCGAGGCGCTCCAGATCCCGAGGCTCCGGGGGCGCGCCTTCACGGACAGAGACGACGAGCGTGCGCCGCGCGTCGCGGTCGTCAACGCCACGCTCGCCCGGAAGCTCTTCCCCGGCAAAGACCCGATCGGCCAGCGCGTCACCGAGCCCGAGGAGAAGTGGGTCGCCGAGATCGTCGGCGTCGTCGGCGACACGAAGTACGACAGCCAGCGCAGCGAGATCGAGCCGCTCCTCTACACGCCCTGGCGTCAGGACGTCCGCAACGTGGGAGAGATGTATTTCGCGCTGCGCGCCGAGGGGGATCCGGCGGCGCTGACGCGGACCGTCGAGCGCCTCGTGCACGATCTCGACCCCGGGCTTCCCCTCACCGACGTGTCCACCCAGGAGGCGCGGTCCCGCGCGACCGTCGGGCGCGAACGCGTCTACGCCCAGATCCTGACGTTCTTCGGCGCTCTGGCGCTCCTCCTCGCCGCGATCGGGCTCTTCGGCGTCCTGGGCTACTCGGTCGCGCAGCGCACCAACGAGATCGGCATCCGGATGGCCCTCGGCGCGCGGGCCCAGGACGTCGTCCGGATGGTGGTCGTCCAGGGACTGCGCCCGGCCGTCCTCGGGCTCCTCCTCGGCCTCGGCGCCGCGCTCGCTCTCGGTCGCACGGTCGCGAGCGTCGTCTACGGGATTCCCGCCTCCGACCCCGGCACGCTCGCCGCGGTCTCCGGTCTTCTCCTCTCGATCGCCGCGCTCGCGGCATTCGTCCCGGCCCGCCGGGCCGCGCGCGTCGACCCGATCGTCGCCCTGCGGACCGAATGACGATGGCGGGCCGGCTCTCCTTCCAGGACGTCCGCTGCGCCTTCCGCGGGCTCCGCCGCTCCCCCGCGTTCACCGCGGCCTCGATCCTCATCCTGGCGCTCGGTATCGGCGCGAACACCGCGATCTTCTCCGTGGTCCGCGCGGTCCTCCTGCGACCCCTCCCCTATCGGGAGCCCGACCGGCTCGCCTGGATCTGGGCGACGCGCGTCGACCGGGACCGCGCCTTCTACTCGATCCCGAACTTCCTCGACACGAAGGCGCGGGCGAAGTCCTTCGAGGACCTCGCCGGCCTCACGCCCTGGGGTCCGACGCTCTCGGGCGACCCCGAGCCGGAGCGGCTGTCCGCGCTCCGCGTCACCGGCAACGCGTTCGCGCTGCTCGGCGCGCGCGCGGCGAGCGGACGCGTCCTCGCGCGCTCGGACGCCGAGCCCGACGCCGCGCGCGTCGCGGTCCTCGGGCACGGACTCTGGACGCGGCGTTTCGGCGGCGATCCGAGCGTCGTCGGCCGCTCGATCCGCCTCAACGGAGAGGCCTACGAGGTGGTCGGGATCCTCCCGGAGGGCTTCCTCTTCCCGGGCGCCGACGACGCCGAGCTCGCGGTTCCGCTCTCGCTCGAAACGGATGCGCGACGCACGGAGCGGGGCTCCAACTTCCTGCGCCTCTTCGGCCGCCTCGCGTCCGGCGCCGACGTCGGACGCGCGCGCGCCGAGCTCGCGGGCATCACGCGGGAGCTCGCGCGCCTCCATCCCGAGCCCAACGGCAAGCTGACGCCGCCCCGCGTCCTCGCGATCTCGGAGGAGATCGTCGGCGGATCGAGACGCCTGCTCCTGCTGCTCTCGGGCGCCGTCGGACTGCTCCTGCTCGTCGCGTCGGCGAACCTCGCCTCGCTCGCGTTCGTGCGGGCGCTCGGCCGGCGTCACGAGGTCGCGGTCCGGCGGGCGCTCGGCGCCGGCGGCGCCCGCCTCGTCGCGCCGTTCTTCGCCGAGGCGGCGATCGTCTCCGGAGCGGGAGCGCTCGCCGGCATCGCGGCGGCTCAGGCGCTCGTGCCGCTGCTCCTCGCGCTCGCACCGTCGAGCATCCCCCGGGCAAACGAGGCGGCGGTCGACGGGTGGGTCCTCGCCTTCACGGCCGCGATGGCGGGCGGCTGCGCCGTCCTCTGCGCGGTCGGACCCGCGGTGCTCGCCTCCCGCGTCCCGGCCATCGGGAGCCTCGCGCGCTACGCCGCTCCGTCGGCCGGCCGCGCGCGACGCGTCTTCGTCCTCTCCCAGGTCGCGCTGTCGCTGACGCTGCTCTCGGGCGCCGGCCTGCTCGCCCGCAGCCTCGTCCGCCTCTGGGGGCTCGATCCCGGCTTCTCCCCGGACCGAGCGCTCGCCGTCCGGATCACGCTCGTCAAGAACCGCTACCCCGACCCCGAGTCGGTGCGCCTCTTCTACGACCGCGTGACGGCGCGCCTGCGGCAGCTGCCCGAAGTCGCGTCCGCCGGCATGACCTCCGTGGTTCCCCTGTCCGGCATGAACGCGCGCACCGACTTCCGCGTCGCCGGGCGCGACGAATCGGACCCGGCCCGCATGCCCGGCGCGCAGAACCGCTGGGTCGACGCGGGCTACTTCGCGACGCTCGGGATTCCTCTGCGCCGGGGCCGCGTGTTCACCGAGAAGGACGACGCGTACGCCCCCGGAGTCGCGATCGTCGACGAGGCTCTCGCGGCGAGCCTCTGGCCGGGAGAGGATCCGCTCGGCGCGCGCCTGCGGCTCGAGGATTCGGAGGGCAGGCTCCGCGACGCGGAGATCGTCGGCATCGTCGGCCGCGTCAAGCACTTCGCGCTCGAGGAGGAGCCCCTCGGCACGCTGTACGCCCCGCTCGCGCAGATCCCGGGCAACCTGCTGGGCAACGTCCTCAATGCGTCGAGCCTCGTCGTGCGGACCACGGTCCCGCCGCTCGCCGCGGCGCCCGCGATCCGCCGCGCGATCCGGGAGGTCGACGCCGACGTGCCGACCGGCAGCGTCCAGGCGCTCGGCGCGCTCCGGGCTAACGTCCTCGCGCCGCGGCGTTTCCTGGCCGTCTGCTTCGGGGTCTTCGCGGCCGCCGGGGCGCTGCTCGCGGGGATCGGCCTCTACGGCGCCCTCGCCCAGCTCGTCGCGCAGGAGCGGCGCGCGATCGGCGTCCGCCTCGCCCTCGGCGCGTCCCGCTCCGACATCGTGGGGCTGATCGCGCGGCAGGGCGTGGGCCTCACGGTGGCCGGCGTCGGCGCGGGGCTCGCGCTCACGGTGCCGCTCTCGCGTCTCCTGTACGGATCGCTCTACGGCGTCTCGCCGCTCGACCCCGTCTCGTACGGCCTCGCCGCGCTCCTGCTTCTCGCGATCGCGGCGCTCTCGTGCGGGCTGCCCGCGCTGCGCGCCGCACGCGTCGATCCCAACCTGGCGCTGCGGGAGGAATGATGCCCTCCGACGCCGTTCACCGGGAGGAGAACCGATGAAGACCCTGCTGGACGATCTCCGTTACGCCCGGCGCGCGTTCCTCAAGAATCCCGGCTTCACGGCGCTCATCCTCGCGACGCTGGCGCTCGGGATCGGCGCGGTGATCGCGATCTTCAGCATCGCCAACGGCGTCCTCCTCCGCCCGCTCCCCTTCCGCGACCCGGACCGGCTCGTCCGCATCGGGCACGTCCGTCCGGACACGGTCGTGGCGCGCCCGACCTTCTCGCCGCAGGACGTCGAGGACCTGAAGGCCGCGCACCCGGGCCTCGCGTCGGTGTCGGCGTGGACGTACTTTCCGGGCCTCTCGAACGCATCGCTGACCGGCGCCGGAGAGCCCGAGCGGCTGCCCGCGGCCGCCGTCGACGGCGCGTTCTTCGAGACGCTCGGCATGCCCGCCGCGGAGGGCCGCCTCCTGACTCCCGACGACGACCGGGAGGGCAAGAACCACGTCGCGGTCCTGTCCACGTCGCTGTGGAAGCGCCGGTTCAACGGCGACCGCTCGATCCTCGGCCGGCCGCTCGTGCTCGACGGCACGCCCTTCGAGGTCGTCGGCGTGATGCCGCCGGGCTTCGAGTTCCCCGCGGCGGAGGTCGACGTCTGGATGCCGCTGTCCAACCTCGGCGAGGACTCGACGCCGCACAGGCGCGAGGTCCGCTGGCTCGACGTCGTCGGCCGGCTCGCGCCGGGAGCCACGCTCCCGCAGGCGAAGGCGGGCATCGAGGCGCTGTACGTCCGCCTGGCGCGGCAGTACCCGGACAGCAACACGGGTTTCGAGCACGCGCTCGTGGTCCCGCTCGCGACCGCCGTGACGGGCGACGTCCGCAAGCCCATCACGCTCCTCCTGGGGGCGGTTTCCCTCGTCCTGCTGATCGGCTGTGTCAACGTCGCCAACCTGCTGCTGGCGCGGGCGAGCGTCCGCCGCCGCGAGATCGGGATCCGCGCGGCGCTCGGCGCCGGACACGGGAGGCTGATCCGACAGCTTCTGACGGAGAGCCTGCTGCTCTCGCTGACGGGCGGCCTGCTCGGCCTCCTCCTGGCGCGCTGGGGCATCGACGGGCTGATGGCGTTCTCCGGGGGGCACGTCCCCCGCGCCTCGGCGATCCGGATGGACTCCGGCGTCGTCCTCTTCGCGCTCTTCCTCTCCGTGGCGACCGGCGTCGCCTTCGGATTGCTGCCCGCGCTCTCGGCGGCCCGCGGCAGCCTGCGCGGCGCGCTCGAGAGCTCCGGCGGCCGCGGCGGCAGCGACTCGCGCGGCGCCCTCGCCCTGCGTCGCGGGCTCGTCGTCGGCGAGATCACGCTCGCCGTCGCGCTTCTCGTCGGCGCGGGACTGCTCCTGCGCAGCTTCTGGCGGCTGACCCACGCCGATCCGGGCCTCCGGGCGGAATCGGTGCTGACGCTCTCCGTCGTGGTGCCGTCGGACCTCTACAACGCGGAGAAGGACGGCCCCTATCGCGCGCAGATGCTCGCGGCGCTCCGCGCGCTTCCCGGCGTCGCCGCGGCGGGGTTCAGCAAGACCCTCCCGCTCCACGGCGGCGGCGAGCCCTACCCCGTCGGCGTGGAGGGTCGCCCGGACCTCGCGGAGTACAAGGCGCCCGGCGGCGCGATCATCGTGAGCCCGGGCTACTTCGCGGCCCTCGGCATCCCGATCCTCCGGGGACGCGACTTCACCGACTCCGACCTCGAGACCGGGAAGGAGGTCATGCTCGTGAACCGGGCGCTCGCGCACGCGCTCTGGGGCGACGCCGACCCGATCGGCAAGGGGCTGATCTTCGGCAAGAGCAAGGAGCGCCTCGAGGTCATCGGCGTCGTCGGCGACGTCCGGCAGGAGGGGCTCGGCCAGACGCCCTTCGCGACGATGTACGTCCCGATGTCGATCTTCCCGCGCGGCTCGCTCAAGTTCTATCTGCGCACAAAGGGCGACCCGCGCGCCCTCGCCGCGTCTGCACGCGCCGCGATCCACCGCCTGGACCCGAACCAGGCCATCTCGGGGATGCGGCCCCTCACGGAGGTGGTCGCCGAGACCGTGGCCGGCCCGCGGTTCCTGACCGTGCTCGTCGGCGCGTTCGGCGCGGCGGCGCTGCTGCTCGCGGCGATCGGCGTTTACGGCGTGATCTCGTTCTCGGTCGCCCGGCGCACCCGCGAGATCGGCGTGCGCATCGCGCTCGGCGCGGACCGCGCGGCGGTCCGGCGGCTCGTGATCCGCGAGGGCATGGCCCTCGCCGGAGCGGGCCTCGCGTTGGGTCTCGTCGCCGCGCTCGCGCTCTCGCGCGTCCTGTCGAGCCTGCTCTTCGAGACCCGCACGCACGATCCGCTGACGCTCGCCGCCGTCGGCGTGCTGCTCCTGTTCGTCGCGCTCCTCGCGTGCGCGATCCCGGCGCGCCGCGCGGCGAACCTGGATCCGCAGACGGCGCTGCGGGTCGAGGTCTGACGATGCTCCAGAGCGTGCGTCACGCGTTTCGGGCGCTCCGGCGGGCGCCGGGGTTCTCGGCGGCCGCGATCCTGATCCTGGGACTCGGCATCGGCGCGAATACCGCGATCTTCGCCCTCATGGACGCCGTTCTGTTCCGGCCCCTTCCGGCGGTCGGACATCCGGAGGCGCTCGTCACGCTGAGGGGCGACACCGTGTCGTACCCTCTCTTCCGCACGCTGGCCGCCGAGGCGCGGGGCACGCTGCGCGTCGCCGCCTCTCAGGTTCGCACCATGAGTCTGACGACCGGCGGAGATCCGCAGATCGTCGGGGGCGCGGTCTCGTCCTCGAGTTACTTCGACGTGCTCCAGGCCCGCCCGGGCGTGGGCCGCTTCTTCACCGCGGCCGAGGAGGAGCCGGGCCACGACGTCGTCGTCCTCTCGCACGGCCTCTGGACGTCGCGATTCGGCGGCGACCCGTCGATCATCGGGCGCAGCGTGCGCCTGAACGGTGTTCCGTTCACGGTCATCGGCGTCGCCCCCGACGGCTACCGAGGCGTGCAGTTTGGCGTCTATCCCGATCTCTGGGTCACGATCGGCGCCATGCCCCGGCTCGCCACCGGCGGCCTCGCGCGCATGAACATCCAGTCCCGCAACTGGGGCTGGTTGACGGTGTTCGCCCGCCTCGAGCCCGGGGTCAGCCGAGCCGGAGCCCTGGCCACGGTCTCGACGATCGCGCGGCGCGACGCCGCGGCGCACGGCGAGGCCTTCGACGCCGGCACCTGGTCGCTGGTGCCGACCGCGGCGGTGGCCGCCGGCTCCGGTGAGAACCCGCCCCTCTCGCGCTTCTTCGGAATTCTCGCGGCCGCGGTGGCGGCGGCCCTCCTCATCGCGTCCGCGAATCTCGCCAACCTGATGCTCGCGCGCGCGGCGGCGCGACGGCGCGAGGTGGCCATCCGGCGCGCGCTGGGCGCCTCGCGGCCGAGACTGGTCGGGCAGATGCTGGCCGAGAGCCTGCTTCTCGCGCTCGCCGGCGCCGCCGTCGGGCTGCTGGCCGCGAGCTGGACCCTTTCCGCGCTCACGCACGTGAGCCTGCCGCAGGACCTGACCCTGGCTCTCTTCCGGCCCGAGCTCGGGGGACGAGAGGCGGCCTTCGCGTTGGCCGTTTCGATCCTGACCGGCCTCGCCTTCGGCCTGATCCCGGCGATCCAGGCGTCCGGCGGCGCGATCGACTCGATTCTGAGATCGACCGCCTCCACGCTGGCGCCGCGGTCGCTCGCGCGCGGCATCTTCCTCGGCACGCAGGTCGCCGTCTGTCTCGCCCTGCTGGCCTGCGCGGGGCTCCTCGGCCGGAGCGTGGCCAACGCGCTCGCGATCGACCTCGGCTTCGAACCCGGCCGCGTGACACTGGCCCAGATCCGTCTGGGACTCGAGCGCTACGACGCGGCGCGCGGAGCGGCCTTCCTGGAGGAGCTGCCGCGCCGGCTGACCGAAAAGCCGGGCGTCCGCTCGGTGAGCTGGACCGGGATCCTCCCGCTCTCGGGCGAGGAGTCGATCGAGACCTTCGAGGCGGAGGGCTACACGCCGCGCCAGGGCGAGCATCCGGCGGTCCACGTCTCCGGAGTCGGAGGGGGATACTTCCGGACGCTTCAGATTCCCGTCGCGGCCGGCCGCGAGTTCGGCCCCGACGACCGCCTCGGCACGCAACCGGTCGCGGTCGTGAACGAGGCGATGGCGCGGCGCTACTGGCCGGGCGCCAGCCCCATCGGGCGCCTGCTGACCATCGACACGCCGCGCCGCATCGTCGGAGTCGTTCGGGACTCGCGGTTCGCGTCCCTGTCGAGCCCCGCCACTCCGCATGCGTACGCTCCGATCCTGCAGATCCCGACGGGGGCGCTCGACCAGCTCACGCTGCTGGTGCGCGCGGACGCCGACCCGGCGGCCGCCGCGGGGTGGATCCGCACCGCGATCCACGAGCTCGATCCGGCGCTGCCGGTGACCTCGCTGCAGCCGTACGGAAGCGTGATCGCCGGGAGGCTCCTGCCCCAACGCGCGGGCGCCGCGATCCTGGGGCTCTTCGGCGGACTGTCGCTGCTGCTCGCCGCGTTCGGGATCTATGCCGTGGTCTCCTACGCCGTCGCGCAACGCACGCGCGAGGTCGGCATCCGGATGGCCCTCGGTGCCGCGCCCTCCGAGGTCCGCAACCTCGTCGTCCGTCAGAGCGCCGCCCCGATCGTCGCCGGGCTCGCCGTGGGCCTCGCGCTGGCCGCGGCCGCCGCACGCCTGCTCGCCGGGTTCCTCTACGGCGTGCCCGCCATCGACCCGATCACCTTCGGCGCGGCCATGCTCGTCCTCGCGGCGAGCGGGCTCCTCGCGGCCTGGGTCCCGGCGCGGCGCGCCGCGCGCGTCGACCCGATCGCGGCGATCCGGACCGAGTGACCTCGAGAGAGAAAGGAACGGCGGCATGACACTTCTGCGGGACCTGAGATACGCGCTGCGGGGACTCTCGCGCAACCCCGGGTTCACGGCCGT